>Ga0209517_10000361_pt1 | contig 80010 bp, 60 predicted proteins | sample PeaSoiMetSII2010_FD_187695 | JGI IMG/M metagenome (GOLD analysis project Ga0209517, IMG submission 187695) | Peat soil microbial communities from Weissenstadt, Germany - SII-2010 (SPAdes) (version 2) | ecosystem: Environmental > Terrestrial > Soil > Wetlands > Peat | place: Germany...
GCCGGGCGGCTTTGAGCCGTCGCCGTTCGAGTTGATCAAAATCGCGTTCGACACCTTTTGGATTGCCCATGCCCGAAGACTAACACGAGGAATTGCACTTGTCACTATATTATGCGAATCTCAATAGCAATGCTCGCATCTCTTGTTTGAAATGCCGGACTAATTCCCAGCAATTTTAATTTCACACCACTTGTTGCTTGATTGTCGTTTCGGATAAAAATTTCGCAAGCATAAACGGAACGGGGGCGATCTAACATTTGTTTCGGGGGCAATGCACCGACTTCTAACGATTTCACAGTTTGAAGTTCACTAAGTTTTGATTCAGCGACTTCAAATTTATCTTCCAGTTCTCGGTAAATCTTTGTGGGCGTCACGAAAGCAAACCTATAGATAAAACCTAAAATTACTCCGCACGCTCCACCAACAATCGCCAGAAAAATCAGCTCTAAAAATTCATCCCACTTTACAACTTGAAATACTATTGCCAACAAAACGGTCATAATACCACCCGCCAAATCTTCGATAACGACTCCATGCATCTCGGTTTCCTTCCACGTTTCCCAAAAAACCATTCCCAAATGCGAGCGGCGTTTTTTATAATGCTTCTCTGTAATTTCGTCAGCCATGTTTGTAAATCTTCTAGCAGATATATACACCCATAGCCTCGAAGTGAGGATGGAAAAAACTTTCCTGAAACATTGGCTTGTGATTCAATAAGGATATGCCACGTGCAATTGATTTGAGGCTGAACGGCGTTACGTTTGAGGACGCGGTAAAGCGCATGATTGCCACGCCGCCATCGTCCAAGAAAGCCAAGCAGCCCAAAGCCACCAAGAAGCCACGCCGGAAATAATTTGTTCCGGCCCTCGCCATTCAATCCATAGTCTGACAGTTGCATCTGTCAGAGATATACACCCGGTTATTCAGTGTCCCCCGTGGCAATGCCCGCCGCAACAACCGCCTCCTCTATTTCCGCCGCCAAATGACGGTGCTGAAGGGCCGTCGCCTCCGGCGGAAGCGAAGACCGAAAGCTTTTTGGCTAACCTGGTCGAGCCGCAATGCGGGCAGGTGGTGCCTTTCCAATCGCTGGAACGGACCAGGATTTCGCTGTCGCGCTCGCATTTCTCGCAATGAAATTCGTAAATCGGCATGGACAAAAGGTAACGTTTTGCTGCAAAAATACAAGCCGGCTTCGTTTTAACAGAAGCAAACGGAGTTAACGAAAGCTCTTTGTTTTCTTCGTTACCTTCTGTTCATTATCACGGTGATTATTTTTCGTGGTGCGGCATCCAAGCCATACCTCATTTCGCCTTTTCTTTCAACGGCCAACCGTTAACTTTGCACGCATGACTCTCTTGCAACGGGCGATTGAAGATTCCGTCAAAACCAGCCGCGCGCTCGTGGATTTGGAAGAGCCGCTGAATCGCGCCGCGCAGATGGTGTTGCGTTGTCTCACCTCCGGCCACAAGGTGTTCACCTGCGGCAACGGTGGCAGCGCGTCGGACGCCACGCATCTGGCCTCGGAGTTTCTCTGCCGCTTTGTGGAAGATCGCCGGCCTTATCCGGCCATTTCGCTCACCGCCGACGGCGGATTCCTGACCGCGGTTTGCAACGATTACAGTGTTGACGAAATGTTCGCCCGCCAGGTCAGGGGTTTGGCGGAAAAAGGCGACGTGCTCATTGCACTGACGACCAGTGGCAAATCCAAAAACGTGTTATGCGCGCTCGAAGAGGCCAAGCGCAAAGGTGTCGAAAGCATTTGTTTTCTGGGTCGTGATGGTGGGTTTACCAAAGGCTTGGCGACATTGGATTTGCTGGTGCCGGGCGACAAAACCGCGCGGATTCAGGAGGGCCACAAACTCCTCATGCACGTGCTCTGTGAAATGGTGGAGGAAAAATTGCCGAAGAACTGAGACACGGATTTCACGGATTACCACGGATTTGTGTTTCGTGTTTTTATTGGTGAAAATCCGTGTAATCCGTGTCCCAAAACGGTCTGATGTGGGATTGATTGTTACACTAATCAGGGTTCAGGGCGTTAAAAAGAATCAAGAACCAAACCGCGCCCCATAGAAAAATTCCCAGAGAACCACACACGACCCCCCAAAACCAGTAAGGTTTGGCCGCATTCCAGAATTTTCTCTGTCGGACACGAACCCTCCCCGAAATCAGCAGTGCGGCAATCGCAAATGGGAATCCGATCACCGGCAACAAGCCGAGCAACCCGCATACAAAACATTCCAGCGAGCTTTTGAGCATCTGGATTCTGGCTTCGATATCGGCGTTCATTTTGATTCCAGTTTTACCCGCGATTCTGCTACAGAAGTGGCGTTGGTTTGCGAGGCGTTCAGGCGGGCAACCTGCCGGCTCTCCAGTAATTTGATTTCCCGATGCAGATGGAAAAGGGCCTTGCTGTTGGCGATGGCCAACATCACCATGATCACCAGCAAGGTGATTAAAACCAGGACGGTGGAACCGTTCTGCCGGCGGTGTTTTGGAAAATCTGCAAAGGTAGTTTTCATGGTGCGGTTTTTGCCGCCGCCTCGAAGGTAAATTGCAGCGGCAAATGCGTTACCTTGCGGTGTGGTTTCAATTCCAGTTCCCAGCGCCACGCAGTGACGGTCCCACGCGTGTCTTTAACCATTTGCGAGGCCTCGACGGCGGTCAGCACTGACTCATCAAAACCCGATGACGCCGATTGGCGGCGGATTTTACCGGCGGTGAAACGGTAAAGGATCTCGTTTGTTCCACAAGGAATGCGCAGAAGCTCGCCGGTTGCCGTGTTTTCAACCGTGATTTTTCCAGTTGCACCGCGCATGTCTGCGCGCCAGCGCTCACCGGCACGCAAGGCAGCGGTAACATCGTCCGTGGTAAGGCGCAACGCCTTCGAGTTATCCCAGCACTGATAGAATGCCATTAGACCCAACCCCGTGATGACGGCGAAAACGGCGATATAAACCAGGCATTCCAACAACAGATAGCCGGCTCGAACACGCGCGCAGGAGATGGTAGCTGAGAATTTCATTTGACGGTGATTTCACGGACAACCGTCCCGATACCGCGCGGTTTGTCCGATTTCCATTCGAGGCGCAAATGTTTTCCGGTCCTCGTCAATTGAAAATGGCCGGGCGGCAAACTGCCAGCGGCCTGCGCATGAACGGTGTAAGCCTGCTGGCCTTCAGGAAGATTCTGCCATTCGCCCGCGGCCAGGACTTCCATTTCGCCGTCCACAATTTCCACGGCAACGGCGCGCGAATATTCGGCGCGGAGCAACTGTCGTTCGTGCACAAATAAAAATGCCAGAGGCATGAAGGCTACCACGAGAATCGCCATGCCAATAATCAAATCCATCGTTAGAAAACCACGTTTGCGGTGAAATCTGACCGGGGGCAACCGTGACAATTTTGTATTCATGATATTTACATTTCGCTTCTCAAGATGGCGATCAACAGGCCGAACATGGCTGTTGCAATCAACGCTACCACCAAACCGTTCAGAATCACCAGGCCGCTGGTAAGCGCGTGCGTGGCGGTCTCTTCCTGCTGAAAGGCCCTGGCGTCAAGCGCCTCGTGCCAGCCGCGCAGAGCGCTCAAAAATCCGCCGCGCGTCCCGGCCCCATGGATCGCGTTCGTCAGCCGCCAGTGAAACTCGCCGTTATCATCGAAGGCGCGGACGGCCTCATCGAGTTTCGTTCCCTGCTCCAGCGCGGTGATCACGCGTCGGGCGCGGCGTTGGCCAATTTTGTTGGCGGTGCAATTGCCGGCCAGCCGTACCGCCTCGGCTTCTGGCACGCCGCCGTCCAGCAGCACGGCGAGCATGGCGGAGAAGGTTCGCAACAATTTCTTCCGCTTCCACGGCACGCGCCAGGTGATCCAATCCACGACGGGAACACGACGGAATTGAAACCGCCGGACAAAGCCAGGCCCGCCAATGTAAATCAACACCACCGTGGCCAGTGCAAGGAAGACCAGAGCCTCAAAACCGACCAGAATGTGTGAATCGTTGAGCGCGAATACGAACGTCGTAATCGGCCACAAACTGGCACCTGACCCTTCGGCCACGCCCTTGAATCTTGGAATTACAAATGTTGACAGGAGACCAATCAGGCCGACGGCAATCGGCGCGAACAGCATCAGGATGGCCACCATGTAGTGCATGGTGGTGCGGACGGTATCGGGCGCGATGCGCAACACTTCGCGGCAGGCGGGCAGAACCTTTTTCAGGTCGCCGAGTTTTTCACCGGCGTGGAGGATGGCGTTGACCTGCGGCGGCAGGAACGTCGGCACTTTTTCCAACGCCCCGCCCAGCCGCGCGCCGCCTTCGACATGCGCGGCGAACATGAAAAAGTGGACGCCGATGGCCCGGTCATGATTCTCCGCCGCAGAGATGATGGCCGGTTCCACCGGCTGGCCGCGCTGCAGGACGGTTTCGAGCAGGTCGAGAAAGAAGAGCGCGCGGTCACGCCGGTGCATGGGCAACGAGAGCAGGAAATGCAACAGCACAGCAAACGCGCCACCCGGCAATAGAATCAAGAGCGTATACCAGAAAAAGCCGAACAAAACCTGGGAAAAATCGTCCATAAAATCGAATCAGCTCAAGTTGGACACCATGGCGAGCATCGGCAAAAACATGCTGATGACGAGAAATGCCTGCGAGATGACGATGGTGCCCAGAAACAGCGACGCAATGGGCAGCACCGAGAAAAGGGCGACTTCGGTACGATAGAGGGCGCGCGCATGGTAAATTTCCGCCGCGCGATTGAACCCGGCGGTCAGATTTTCGCCGGCGCTGGCCACAACCCAAACAAAGAGCGGCGGGATCATGCGATTGACGCCGGCGACCTCGGAAAATTTTGTGACGCCCGCGGCGAGCCGTTTTCGCCATTGCTGCAAGTCGGCGGCCGCGGCGGGGCTATTTTCGAGTTGTTCCACCAGGCCGACGGCCTCCGGAAAAGGGATGCCGTTTTTGAGCAGCAGGCCCAACGCGGAAGCAACGCGTGAGACGGTCGCTTCCTTGAATGCAGGCAGCCGCCAGAGGAATCTGCCGCGCAGCGCCGGCTGGAAGACGGTGGCGGTTGCGAGCAAAAATAGACCACCCAACACGACCGGGAAGATCCAGATGGTTCGTAGTGTTGCAAAGGCAAACAATGTAGCCTTGGGGAGCCTGATGTTCATGCCGTAATACATCTCTTTAAAGGACGGCCCGATGGCACAGTTCCAAAGCACGGCGATGGCCGTTGAAATCAAAAATGCGGCGAACATCACGATGAGCGGGTAGGTCATCATGCTTTTGAGCCGCGTCCAGACGTCGTTCTGCCGCTGGAAATAATCCGCCAGCATCGTCAACGCGCCGGGCAGGTCCCCGCTTTTGACGCCGACCAACATCATGCGCTTGTAAAGCTCCGGCAACCGGCGCGCGGTCAGCGCGTCGGCGATGGGCGTGCCTTTGGCGAGGTCGGCTTCGAGCGCCTGCAATTCATCGCGTAAAGCGCCGCGCCGCATTTCCTCGCAAAGCCGCCGCAATGCGCCTTCGAGTGGGATGCCGTCGCGCAACATCGCGGCGAGTTGTTGGTTGAAAAAGGCGAATTCGTCGTGTTTCATAAGCCGAAAATCCGTTTGAACTCCGCTTCGTTCGTCACCCGCTGTTCCACCAGCGCGCGCGCCGAGGCTTCCAGGGTTTGCGCCGGGATGAGCGAGGACAGTTCGCGCCGGCGGATTTGATCACGCATTTTTTCGTTCACGCGCAGCCACTCGACCAGCGGCACCCGGCCCTGATAGCCGGTTTGCAAACAGGTTTCGCAACCGGCGCCATTGCACACGGCGCAAAGTCTGCGGATGAGCCGCTGGTTCAAGACCAATTCCACTGCGCTCGCCACGGCGGAATGATCGGCACACATCGCCAGCAACCGCTCGAACACGCCACGGCACGAGCCGGCGTGCAGCGTGGAAATCACCAGATGCCCGGTGAGGCCGGCGCGGACGGCGAGTTGCGCGGTGGCTTCATCGCGAATTTCGCCGATGATGAGCGCCTGCGGATCCTGCCGCAGCAAATGCCGCGCGGCGCGGGCGAAATCGAGGCCGACCGCTTCGTTGACCTCGGTCTGCATCGCGCCGGGGATGATTTGCTCCACCGGGTCCTCGACGGTGATGATGTGGCGTCCGCCCAGTTCGGTAAGGTGACGGAGGCAGGCGTAAATGGTCGTCGTCTTGCCGCTGCCCGCGGGGCCGGTGAGCAACAGCAGGCCGGCGGATTGGCGGAGAAAATTTTCGAGTTCGGTTTCGGCGGTGGCGGGCAGGGACAATTCGCGGAGCGACTGGGCCGACGAGGAATTGAACAGACGGAGAACGATTTTTTCGCCGGTGACGGTCGGATAGGTGGCAACACGGATGTCGTTCTGGATTCCGAGTTCGTCGTGCGCAATCCGGCCGTCCTGCGGCAACGATTCCTGATACGTCTTCAGCCGCGCCAGAAACTTGATCCGGCCAAACACGCGTTCGGCCACGTCGGCAGTCAGTTCGCGTCCGGGAACAATGACGCCGTCGAGTCGGAAGCCGACCTCGGCGGTCTTGCTGCGCATTTGCAGGTGGATGTCGCTGGCCCCGGCGCGTTCGGCCTGTCGAACCAGTTGCTCCAGAATTTCCGGGGCGGAAGTTTTCTTTCCACGGTTCACTTGTGCCGCTTCTGACATCATAAGTAAATTCTTTCCATCGCCTCGTCACCCCGCCAAGCCATCGCATTGCCGTCAAAGCTCCGGCTTGCCTCCGGATTACTTATCGGCGATCAAATAGCGCATGCCATGTTCGTCCGCCATGAGCACGCGGAGATGGCCGGGCAGTTGCACCAATTCGCGCCTGACCGTGCGTATGTCCTTCACCATGACCTCAACCGTTGGCCAGAGCGCCAGTGCAAAGATCAAACAGGCCGAAGCGGCGGCGCTGCTCCAAGCCAGGCGGTGGGCGAAGGACATTCGCGGCCGCGCCGCCAATACCGGGCGCAATTGGGAGCGCACGTTTTGCGGGAACTGTTCCCAATACTCGTCCGACCGCGTCGGCAGCGGGACGGCTTTTAATCGCGATTCCAGTTCAAAGTCGTTCATGACTCCGGTCGCCGGCCGCGAGCCAGCGTTTCAATTTCTTCTTCGCGGAAAAAACGCGCCACGAAACGGTCGTTTCCGGGCAGCGCAGCACTTTTGCTGCTTCCGCGTGAGTCAGGCCGTCGTAAATGGTGAGCACAACCGCCGCGCGCTGTTTGGCCGGCAATTTCAGCAATGCCGCCTGCGCCCGTTGTGCCATTTCAGCTCCGGCCGGCGTGGGTTCGGCGGCGGTTCGTTGAGTGGAAAATTCGTTCGCGCAGTTGGCATAAGCCTGAAAGCGGCGCGCCTCGTTCCGCCGCCAGTTCAAGCACGTGTGAATGGCGATACTATAAAGCCAGGTGGAAAATTTTGAGTTGGCGTTGAACGAGCCGATTTGCTTGTAGGCGCGAACAAAGGCTTCCTGGGCGAGGTCCTCGGCGTCTGCGTCGGAACCGGTCATGCGAAATGTCAAGGCATGGATCATTTGCTGATGGTTTTTCACGAGTGTCTCAAAAGCCGACGTATTGCCATTTTGACTTTGCAACACCAATTCTTCGTCGGCGTCGGCCATGTCACGTGCTTTTGACTGATTTGAACCCGCAGCACACTGGATCCTTTGAATTTTGTTTGCACCGTGAGGCGACCGGTGAATGGCGACACCGCCGCCTTCGGCAAGGGGCAGCGCGGAAGCATTCATCTGATCTACGATTTGCGATTGGCGACTGACGCGCCGCTCCGAAACGCGGATTGGATCGTCAATCGTAAATCGTAAATCGTAAATTCCTCAGAAATAATCCGGTTCGTTGCCCGACTTCCACTTGATGTTACAGCCGATGCTGGCTTTTTGATTTGATGAAACGGGCTTGCCGGCCAGTGCGGTGTCGAGCGCGGCGCGCAAATCTTTTCCAGTTACGGGAATACCATTACCCGGACGGCTGTCGTCAAACTGGCCGCGATAAACCAGTTTCCGATTTTTGTCGAAAAGGTAGATGTCCGGTGTGCAGGCGGCCCGGTAGGCTTTGGCGACGGCCTGCGATTCGTCGTAGAGGTATGGGAAAGTGTAACCCGCAGATTTGACATCCTCCTTCATCTTTGCCGGACTGTCTTCGGGATAGTTCGCCACGTCATTGGAGTTGATGCCGACCATGGCAATACCGCGGGACAAATAATCACGCGCCAGTTGCGCCAGACCGGCGCGGATATGCTTCACGTAAGGACAATGATTACAAATGAACAAAACCAGCAATGCAGGCTTCTCCTTGAAATCCGCCAGCGAAACGATCTTCCCGTTCGTGTCCGGCAACCTGAAGTCGGGCGCGGTCGTGCCGAGCGGCAGCATGGTCGAAGGGGTCAGTGCCATGCGGGGAATTTGGCGCAGCGCGGGAATTTTGCAAGCCGTGAATGGTTGGAGTTCAGGCTTTAGTCTGCCGCCGGAGCAGGCCGGAGCCTGGACTTCAACGCCGGCTTAAATTTGGGATGGAGCGGACGCACGTCTGCTGCTACTAATCATCAAAACGTGGCAAAGAACATCGTCTATTTCGATCTGGAAACGCAGAAATCCGCCGAGGAGGTGGGCGGCTGGAACCACATTTCCAAAATGAGCATGAGCATTGGTGTGACCTTCAGCACCGCGCGCGGCGATTACAAGGTTTATGGCGAGAAGCAGATGAACGAACTCATCGCAGATTTGCAACGCGCTGACCTCGTGGTGGGTTTTAATATTTTGCGTTTTGATTACGAGGTGCTGCACGGTTATACGACGTTTGACCTGCGCCAGTTGCCAACGCTGGACATGATGGTGGAGCTGCAAAACAAGCTGCAGCACCGGCTTTCGCTTGACTCGATCGCGACGGCGACGTTCGGCGTGGAAAAGACGGCGGAGGGCATGCAGGCCATCCGCTGGTTCAAGGACGGCAAACTCGCGGAAATCGCGGAGTACTGCTGTTACGACGTGAAGCTGACGAAACTCGTCCACGAATACGGCCAGAAACACCGCCAGTTGCATTACCACAATCGGTTCGGCAAAAAAATGACGGTGCCGGTAAGTTGGTAGCTTTAAAATCCGCGCGCCAAGTTCCCGTTGCTTTCGTGTGGGCACGATTTAATCTAGCGACGTGTGTAAGCAACGATTTCAAATTTTCTTCGTCTTAGGCAACCCGGGTGGATTTGGCCTGTTTCGCCATAGCCGTTGGCAATGACCCGCTTTTTCCAGTCAAAAAACGTAGTTGGGGGGTGGCAATGGACTCCACCCAGGATTCGTTTTCCGTTTGTCAACGAACTACGTCGCTATTCGTGGGACAAATTGCGCCATGACTTGATTGCCGGCGCGACCCTGACGCTGGTGTCCATTCCCCAAGCGATTGGTTTTGCGCTGATTCTGGGATTGCCACCGACGCCGGTGATTCTTTCCGTGGTGGTGGGCGGATTTGTCAGTGCGCTGTTTTTTTCATCACACCATCACGTGTTTGGACCGACGACCTCGGTTTGTCTCATCACGGCGGCAACATTGGTGGCAAACACCAATCTGGGTCTGCACCCCCTGCAATTGGCCGCCTACCTCGCAGTTATGATTGGCGTCGTCCAGTTTGTCGCCGGACTGTTCAATTTTGGGGAGGTCACGAAATTCATCTCGCGTTCGGTGGTGGTGGGCTACACAACGGCGATTGGAGTGCTGCTGATTTTCAGCCAACTGCACAACGGAATGGGTTTTCAAAGCCCGGCGGGTGAAGGTTTTGTGACGACGTTCAAGGAAGTGGGCGTGGCCATCGGCGTCGGTAATTTTTCATGGTGGTCCATCGGCATCGTCTTGCTGACGCTGGCGATTTTTGAAGGCGTCAAGCGCTGGCGGCCGGCCTGGCCGGAAGCGCTGGTGGGGCTGGCTTTTCTCGGCATTGCCGCGCGGATTTTCGCTTATTTTCATCCCGAAGTGCCGTTCCATCTGGTCAAGGACGAAGGCGCCCTGGCCGCGGCGTTGCCCACCCTCAAACACCTTCCTGCCTTGCAGGATCAATTACCGATCCTTCGCCAGTTGGCCGACAGCGCCGTCGCCATCGCCATTATCGGGATGCTCGAAGCCACCGCCATTACCAAAACGCTTGCCGCCCGAAGCGGCCAGCGTCTGGATCCCAACCAGGAACTCCTGGGGATGGGCGCCGGCAATATCGCAGCCGGACTGTTCGGGGTGACGCCCGGTTCCTCCTCATTTACCCGGTCGGCGGTCAATTACCAGAGCGGCGCCGTCTCGCAACTCTCGTCCATGTTGAGCAGTGGTGCCGTGCTACTCATCCTGTTGTTCCTGACTCCGGTCTTCAACTATATTCCCGTGCCCGCGCTCGCCGCCCAGCTCATGCGGGTCGGTTGCCGATTGATCAACCGTTCGCAAATCCGCGTCTCCACCCGCTCCACCCGCTCGGATGCCGTTGTGTTTTTTGCGACGCTGGGAGCCGCCCTGTTTCTGAAACTCGACACCGCCATTTACGTGGGCATTGGTGTGGCGCTGGCGCTGTTCCTGCAAAAAACCAGCACACCCACGCTTGCGGAATATACCTTCAATGAAAGCGGACAGCTGGCCGAATTGCGCGACCGGAAACAACGCCCCAATCCACAAATTTCCATCATTCACGTCGAAGGCGAGCTGTTTTTCGGCGCCGCGGACCTGTTCCAGGACCAAATCCGTCGTCAGGCCGAGGACGAAAACATCCGCGTTTTCATTCTTCGCATGAAGAATGCGCGGCATTTGGATGCCACCACGGTTATGGCGCTGGAATCGCTTCACGATTACCTGCGCAAGACGGGCCGCTATCTGCTGATCAGCGGCAGCAGCCCCGATGTCACCCGGGTTCTGCGCAACAGCGGTCTGCTGAAGCAAATCGGCGAGGAAAACATCTTTCCGGCCGAAATCAATCCGACGATTGCCACCAAGCGGGCGCTGGTACGCGCCCGGGAACTGCTGCCGCAGAAAGCGGATGTCCGGTTGTTTTACGGGCATCCGCTGGACAACGATTCCGGAGTTCTCAAAGAAATCAGTGATTACGAAATTTGAGGTCACAGCGTCCCGGCTTCGAACCGGCCATTTCGGATTGCCGTCTTCAAAAATGGATTGTTCCCCGATTCATTTCGCGGCAAGCTATGCGCTCTATGCAGCGGGTGAACCTGGGGATGATTGGTGGCGGCACCGTGGGCAGCGGCGTGTTTCACGCGCTTCAGCTCAACGGTGAACTTATGGCTTCGCGCATCGGGGTCAAGGTCGCCGTCCGCAAAGTCGCGGTGAAGGCGTTTGACGAGCCTCGCCCTTACGGAATTCCCCGTGCAGTGATGACCACCGACTGGCAAAGCGTGGTCAATGATCCGGACGTCCACCTGGTTGCCGAGCTCGTCGGCGGCACAACTCTCGCCCGGACGATGATTCTCGCCGCGCTCAAGCTCGGCAAACCGGTCATCACGGCGAACAAGGCGTTGCTTTCCGCGCACGGTGAGGAACTTTTTGTCGCGGCCGGGAAATATGGCACCAATCTTTATTATGAGGCCAGCGTTTGCGGCGGCATACCCATCATCAAATCGCTGCGCGAAGGTTTTGTAGGCAACCGCATCAACGCGCTTTACGGCATCGTCAACGGCACCTGCAATTATGTCCTTACCCGGATGAAACTGGAAGGCGCGGATTTCGCCACCGTGCTGGCCGACGCGCAAAAGCAGGGTTACGCCGAAACGCCGCCGGACCTCGATATTGACGGTTGGGACGCCCAGCACAAGATCGGCATTCTCGCCTCGCTCGCGCACGGTTTTTGGGTGAGTCCCAAAGAGATTTACGTTGAAGGCATCCGCCACGTTTCCGCATTGGATATCAAATTCGCCAATGAGCTTGGTTACACGATCAAGTTGCTCGGTATCATTAAAAAGTTGGAAGGCGGCTGCCGGGTTCAGGTTTCCGTGTATCCGACGTTGATTCCGAACGCGCATGTCCTGGCGGGCGTGAACCATGTTTTCAACGCTGTCTTTGTCCGCGGTGACATTGTCGGTGACACGCTGTTTTATGGGCGCGGTGCGGGCAAGGACGCCACCGCCAGCGCGGTCTTGAGCGATCTGGCGGACGCGGCGCTCGACTTGAAATTCGGCACGAATCGCGTGCCGCCGTTTGTGCCGCACGAATGTGCCGGCGCGGTTGTACCGATTGAAGATGTGGTTTCCCAGTATTTCGTCCGGCTCGATGTGGTTGACCGGCCGGGCGTGCTGGCGAAAATCGCAACCATTTTCGGCCAGTCGAAAATCGGCATCTCATCCGTCATTCAACCCGAAGGCCATGAGGGCAAAAGCGTGCCGTTGATTTTCATGCTCCACTACGCCACCAACGGCGCGGTGATGGAGGCGCTGGCCAAAATTGGCAAATTCCCGGTCGTTAAAAGCAAGCCAGTGATGATTCGGGTGGAGAGCTTCGAATAATTTCGCGTTCTTCGCGCGACCTCGGAACATGATTCGTTTCCACAGCACCAACGGCCAGGCGCCCGCAGTCAATTTGCGTGAGGCCTTGTTGCAGGGCCAGGCGCCGGACCGTGGGCTTTACCTTCCAGATGAATTTCCGAAGTTGCCACCGGCGGAAATCGCTGCATTTGCCGGGCTGCCGTATCACGAAATCGCGTATCGCGCGCTGTCAAAATATGCCGAGGGGGTCATTTCGAACGACGATCTCGCCGCGGTTTGCCACGACGCCTACAACTTCGACGTGCCGTTGGAAAAAGTTTATGACCGCGTTCACGTCATGCGGCTGGATCAAGGGCCAACAGCGTCATTCAAGGACTTCGCCGCGCGGCTGATGGCACGGCTGTTTGGACGCTTCTTGCGCGAGTCCGGGCAGCACGCCACCGTGCTCACCGCCACCAGCGGCGACACCGGTTCGGCGGTCGCGCACGCCTTTCATAACGTGCCCGGCGTCCGCGTCATCGTGCTTTTCCCGTTCACCGAAGTCAGCGTAAGCCAGCGCAAGCTGATGACCACGCTCACCGGCAACGTCCGCACCGTGGCCATTGACGGCAAGTTTGACGATTGTCAGGCGATGGTAAAACGCGCCTTTGCCGATCCCGACCTGAAGCACATTCCACTATCGTCGGCGAATTCCATCAACATCGGCCGGCTGCTGCCGCAAAGCGTTTACTATTTTTACGCCGCTTCCCGGCTGGCTGGACCCGGCGAACCGATAGTTTTCGCCGTCCCCAGCGGCAATTTTGGCGACATGATGGGCGCGGTGGTCGCGCGGCAAATGGGTTTGCCGATGAAAAAGCTGGTCGTACCGGTTAATGACAACGACGCCTTCCCGCGCTTCCTGGCCAGCGGCATTTATGAAAAAATCGTGCCCTCGCGCAACTCGGTTTCCAACGCAATGAACGTCGGCCACCCGAGCAACCTCGCCCGGCTCTTGGCGATTTATGCCGGGCAGATGGACGAGACCGGCAAAATCCACCGGCAGCCTGACCGTGCTGCGATGCGCCGGGATTTGTTTTCCAGTTCGGTTTCCGACGACCGCACCCGGACAACCATCAAGGAAGTCTGGAACAAATACCGATTGCTCCTCGAACCGCACGGTGCGGTTGCGTGGCGCGGTTTTCTCGATTGGCAGGAACACGAATCGCTCGACGGTTTGCCCGCCGTGATTCTTGAAACCGCGAATCCCGCGAAATTCCCGGAGGAAATTGAACGGATGATGGGCTGGTCGCCGGACATTCCTCCGGCCATGGAGGCCACCAACAAAATGCCCGAGGATTTTGACCGCATGGACGCGGATTATCAGAAGTTTCGCGAGTATCTTGTCCGATGTCACGCGGCTTGATTGTGGACGCATTTCTGGCATCCTTTCCCTCTCAGAAAATCTATCATGGCCTTGATTGTTCAAAAATACGGCGGCACCTCAGTCGGCAACACCGACCGTATCAAAAACGTTGCCCGGCGTGTGGCGGGATATCGCTCGCGCGGTGATCGGGTGGTGGTCGTCGTGTCCGCGATGAGCGGCGTGACGGATGGCCTCATCAAATTGGCCAAGGACATCGCCCCGCTGCCCAGTGAACGTGAAATGGACATGCTGCTGGCCACGGGCGAGCAGCAGACCATCGCGCTTACGAGCATAGCGCTGCATTCGCTGGGTGTTCCCGCGGTTTCGCTGACCGGCGCGCAGGCGGGCATCGTGACCGATGCCGTTCATACCAAGGCGAAGATTCACAACATCACACCCCAAAAAGTCCACGAGCTTTTAAAACAGGGCAACGTCGTCATTGTCGCCGGTTTTCAGGGCGAAACACCGGAGGGCCAGATCACGACGCTGGGCCGCGGTGGTTCGGATTTGACGGCGATTGCGCTGGCGGCCGCGCTCAAGGCCGACCTGTGCCAGATTTACACGGACGTGGAGGGCGTTTACACCGCCGATCCGCGCATTGTGAAGGACGCGAAAAAACTCGAGGAAATTTCCTACGACGAAATGCTCGAGCTTGCCAGCTTGGGCGCCAAGGTGATGCAGTCGCGCTCGGTGGAATTTGCGAAAAAATTTGGAGTCGTTTTTGAAGTCCGCTCCAGCTTGAATGACAACCCCGGAACCATTGTGAAAGAAGAAACCAAAAGCATGGAAAGCGTCGTGGTACGCGGCGTCTCACTCGATAAGAACCAGGCCAAGGTCACGCTGGTCGGCGTGCCCGACAAACCCGGCGTGGCCGCGCGCATCTTCAAGTCGCTTGGCGACGCGACGGTGAACGTGGACATGATCGTTCAAAACATCAGCCACGGCAGCGGCGTGCCGGCCACCGACCTCTCCTTCACCGTGGACAAGCCGGACTTGCTCAAGGCCCAAAAGGTCATCGACGGCCTGAGAAAGGAACTCGGTTTCCGCGACGTAATTGCCACCGAAAAAATCGGGAAACTGTCCATCGTGGGCGTCGGCATGAAAAGTCACAGCGGCGTGGCCGGGAAGCTGTTTGAGACGTTGGCCAACGAAGGCGTGAATATTGACATGATTTCCACCAGCGAAATCAAAATTTCCGTGGTGATTGACCTGGCCAGGGGCGAGCAAGCGATGAAGGCCATCCACGCAGCATTTATCGGGAATTGAAATAGCCGGCAAATGGCTTGAGAATTTCAAGTTTGATCAAAGCGGCGATGACGCCGGTATAAATCAAAGAGACAATCACGTCTGTCAACAATTCCCGGCGGAGGTTTGGCGGCTGTTTTTCGGGGAGCATTTGCCGCGCGCCTTTGTGCATGAGCACAAGGCCAAGCACGTTCGTCAGCCAGTAACCGAGGATCAAACTCGGCGCGAACGCCGGTTTGTAAAAGAAGCTCACCAGCCAGGCGAAGACCAGCGCGAGGGGAATGTTCACGAACGCGTCATTCCACCACGACAGCGGCGAAAGCAGGTAACCAATCGTCGCCAGAGCGCCGCCGGAGATTTTGCGTTTCCAGGCCATAGACGCGCCAGTGTCCCGGCGATGGTTGGAGAGAAGCAAGCGTGAAAATTCAACCCTGTTTTCTCCTCTGCAAAATTTTGTTTGGGAAATGGGATACCAATCATCGGACTTGAAGGATATTTTTTGATGGACGGAGGGAATGAATCACCTTTGAATTTCTTCAGCCATCGTTCTGCCGATGAAAAATTGTTCCTGCTGCGGAAAAGCCTACGCCGATGACGTGGCGGTTTGCCCGATCGACGGCCAGCCGGTCGTCAGTCCGCAGGGAGGGCAGGGGAAAGCTGCGGCCTCGCCTCAAGCCGCCCAGTCGGCATTTGATGTCAGACTGGTTTCTCCCATTTTGTCCGCCGGCAAATACCGGGTCTTTGTCGAACGCAGCGACCTGATTTTCATCCAGATGGAAGGCGGCTCAAAGTCCATTTTGGCGGCAGCGGCGCCTTTATTGGGCCCGCTGGGCGGGGTTATCCCGTTGGTTTTGTGGCTGTTCACCGCCCGGAAAGCCCGGGTGAAACGGCAACGCCTGGAAGCAGCGGATCCCGAAGAGTTGTTGCGCGAAAGCGAGTCCAATTTCAAGTTGAACCTGGCCGAAATTCGTGACGCGACCATTGAAGCGCCGCGCCTTTTCGCCACCGTCGGAAAAGCCGGACGGCTGAATCTTTCCGTACGGCACGGAGAACGAATCAAGTGCGAATTTGAAAACGTTGCCGAAATGAACCAAGCGATGCGTCTGCTTGTTCCGCGGTTGAATTCCAACTTGCAGGTGAACGTGGTGTGGAACGCAGAGAAACAGCGGTTTGAAAAGATGAAAAAGAATTTGACCCGCTGAAACCAGGCGGTTATTATCTCTCCAGTGAATCGCCATTTGAATCTGAACCTGTTGCTGAACGCGCTGCTGCTGTTGCGCCGCGTGGCGGTCGGGTTCTGATTCGTTAACAGGATTTATCGAACCCCATCGCCAACCCGGCGGTGGGGTTTTTGTTTTGCCAAATAGAAACGCTGCCGCCACAACTGAATACGAACATGCACAAACATTCGTCAAAGAAATACCGTCCGTTCCCGCCGGTCAGCTTGCCCGACCGGCAGTGGCCCAGCCGCGTCCTCACCCGTGCGCCCATCTGGTGCAGCGTGGATTTACGCGACGGCAACCAGGCGCTCGCCGTGCCCATGAACGTTTCGCAGAAGTTGGAGTTGTTCCAGACGCTGGTGAAGATCGGCTTCAAGGAAATCGAAGTTGGCTTTCCCTCCGCGTCGAACACCGAGTTTGCGTTTAATCGCCGGCTCATCGAGGAAAACCGCGCGCCGGATGACGTCTGGCTTCAGGTGCTCGTGCAGGCGCGCGAGGATTTGATTGAGCGCACCGTGGAGTCGCTTATCGGCGCAAAGAAAGCCATTATCCACCTTTACAATTCGACCTCTCCGGCGCAACGCCGCGTCGTCTTCGGCAAATCGAAAAAGGAAATTATCGAAGTCGCCGTGCGGGGAGCGCAATGGATCAAGGACCGGTTGCCGCGGCTCAAGGGCACGGACGTCATGCTCCAGTATTCGCCGGAAAGTTTCAGCGCCACGGAGGTTGAATTCGCCAAAGAAATTTCCGAAGCCGTCATGGAAATCTGGCAACCAACACCGAAGCGAAAGATGATTTTAAACTTACCGGATACGGTGGAAGTCGCAATGCCGAACGTTTACGCCGATCAGATTGAATGGATTTGCCGAAACATCAAGAACCGCGGTTCACTTATTGTCAGCGTTCACACCCACAACGACCGCTGCACCGGCGTGGCGGCAACCGAATTGGGCTTGCTCGCGGGTGCTGAACGCGTCGAAGGCACATTATTTGGCAACGGCGAACGAACGGGCAATTTGGATATCGTTACGGTGGCCTTGAACCTTTACCAGCATGGTATTGATCCCAGGCTGGATTTTACCGGCCTCAATTCCATAATCGAAGTCTATGAACGTTGCACGGGTATGACGGTTCCACCGCGCCAGCCTTACGCCGGCGAACTGGTTTTCACCGCATTCAGCGGCTCGCACCAGGATGCCATTCGCAAGGGACTGAATGAATGGAAGGAGAACGGTCGTACGCACTGGGATGTGCCGTATCTCACGATTGACCCGACGGACATCGGGCGTGAATACCGCGAGGTCATCCGCGTCAACAGCCAGTCCGGCAAGGGCGGAGTGGCCTACTTGCTGGAAAGCCAGTTCGGCATCGAATTACCCAAGGACATGCAGCGCGAGTTTGGCCCGATTGCCAATGATGAAGTGGACAAGCTGGGCCGCGAAGTGACCGCCGCCGAATTGAAAAAGATGTTCTGGCAGGAATACATCGAGCGCACGACACCCTGGCAGCTTAAGAAATTTGAAACGGAAAGTAAAAATGGCATTGTCAAATGCCGCGCGAAATTATTGCGCGACGGGAAGGTGGTGGAACTGGTGGGCCAGGGCAATGGTCCATTGGCCGCGTTGGTGCATGGATTCAACAAGGCGGACGGGCCGCGTTTTGAAATTACGGCTTACAGCGAGCACGCCTTGGGTTCCGGCGAGGAAGCTGCGGCGATTGCCTACATTCAAATCAAGCACGGTGACGGCAAAGCCCGCTGGGGTGCCGGCGTGGACACGAATATTGAGCTGGCCTCCGTGCGGGCCGTCTTAAGTGCGTTAAACCGGTTGTGATTGCGCCGCGTTTTAATCATTTCCTGCTCGTCAAAAGAATGCGGTTTTTTTAGCATTCAGCGTCGTTATGAAATTAACTCGTCATTTTCTTTTTGGGATTGCGGGCGTTGTTTTCGCCGGCACCGGCCTCCTGGCGGCCGATGTCAAGTCGTCCAACACCACCGTGGCCACCCCGCCAGTTTATGTCCCGAACATGTCGGGCGCGTCGGGGCTGTTGCCTGACGGGGTTCTGACGTGGGACGCGACGACGAAAGAAACCAATGTCATCGCGAATACCGGCCCGGCGCATTTCGTCTTCAATTTCACCAACGTGGCAACTCAAATCAATCTTGGCCTGGCAACCAATATTACCAGCATCACCAATTTCGCGACGGTCACCAATTCAAGTTTTTGGGCGCGGCTGTTTGGGCGAAAAATCACCCGGATTGCCCAGGTTGCCAGCAACACCAATGTCGTCACGGTCACAAATTCCATTACGCCGGTTCCGGTCACCATTTTGAGTGTGCGTCCGTCCTGCGGTTGCACCACGACAAAATTGCCGCCATTGCCCTGGACAGTCGCGCCCGGCACCAACGGCCAGATCGAAGCCACGGTGAACCTGCCAGGCCAGAGCAGCACGTTGTTTAAGAGCCTGAACGTTTTTACCGACAAAGGCTCCAAATTGCTCCAGCTCAAAATCACCATCCAGCCGTTCGTGATGCCGGTGATGTCGCAAGCCGACCGCGCGCGAAATATGCAAGTTGCGCTGACAGACCGGCAGGCAGTGTTCAAGGGGGCGTGTGTGACCTGCCACGTCCAGCGCGGCGAAGGCAAGTACGGCCAGGCGCTCTACGATGCCGATTGCGCCATTTGCCATGAAGGTGAACATCGCGCGACGATGGTGCCGGATTTACACGCGCTCAAAACGCCGACCAATTTCGAATTCTGGCGCATCTGGGTTGCCCATGGCAAACCCGGCTCGCTGATGCCGGCGTTTTCAGGTACTGACGGCGGTCCGTTGTCAGACATGCAAATTGCTTCGCTGGCTACTTATCTTAATGAATCGATAAAGAGTCATTAATTAGAAGGGCGTCATCTTGCTGCCCGGGTTCCATAATGAATCCTTTTTAAGATTTTATCGTTAAGGGTTAAGGAGGTTTATGTGCGGTTTTTGGGCAATTCCGCTGTTTTTGCTTGCAAAAATGTATCAATTTGGTACACTTAATCGTGGACATGACGTACCTTGCATTTAAGAAGTTCTCCGGGGCTTTGGGGTTTTATTTGAAAGTCTGGCGTTTGCGAATTTCGTGGTCTTGGTTTCTCCGTCATTGTGGCAGTCTGGCAATGATTCTAGCACTGTCAGGGCTAAGTTATTTGTTGATCAGCCGGTTTGTTATTCAATCGGTCCAGGTTGTCGGTGACAGCATGTATCCTACGTTGATAAATTCGGGACACTATTGGCTGGACCGATATAGCTATCTGGTAAGCGAACCACGTCAAGGCGACATTGTTGCGCTCAGAGACCCTCAGGACAATACGCTTCTGGTCAAGCGCATCATTGCCACGCCCGGTGAATCCGTGTGTCTTAAAAACGGCAAGGTTTATGTGGATGGCCGGTTGCTGCGCGAATCCTATCTTTTGCCCGGCACACCCACCTATGCTTACGACAGAAGTGGGAACGAATTTATCAGTTTTGGTGACAAATATTTTGTCATGGGCGACAACCGCAACAACAGCCTGGACAGTCGTGTTTTCAGAGCGGTTCCGCGCCAGGACATCCTCGGCAAGGTGATTGAGTAAGGCTCAATTCCTCCTTGATATCGATAATCCCCGCTTGCGTTCGTTGCTTCGGGTGCTACGTTGTCAACCATGACAATTGAATCGGTTGACGCAAACAACCACTCCCAAATCGCCGGACTGGGCCGCCGCGTGCTCGACGGCGTGAACCTTACCCGCGACGAGGCGTTGTGGCTCTTCCAGCTCGAAAATACCGCCGACATTTTTGATTTGTTGTGCTGGGCGAACCGGATTCGCGAACATTTCAAGGGCAACAAGATCCACCTTTGCTCCATCGTCAACGCCAAAGCCGGCGCGTGCTCGGAGAATTGCAGTTTTTGCGCACAATCATCCTTCTACCAGACTGGCTCGCCCCGATATGGTTTTGTGGATCCCGAACCCGTTCAGGAGGCCGCTGAAGAAGCGAATAAGAACGGTGTCACCGCCGTCGGCCTGGTGGCGGCGTGGAAAGGTTTGAACGAAGGTCCCATGCTGGACGAAGTCTGCGACCGTATTCGCGAATTGAAGGCCGGCGGCAAAACGCGGCCTGATGTCTCGCTCGGTATCATCAAGAACCAGCGGGTTGCCGACCGTTTGAAGGAAGCGGGGGTTGAATGTTACGGCCACAACCTTGAGAGTTCACGCCGCTTTTTCGCCAGAACCTGCACCACCCATTCCTACGATGACCGTCTCGGAACCATCGGCTATTTGAAAAAAGCCGGCATCAAGATTTGTTCCGGCGGCATCATCGGCATGGGCGAGACGCGCGAAGACCGTTGCGACCTCGCCTTGGCCCTCAAGGAAATTGGCGCGAACGTTGTGCCCATCAATATCCTCAATCCCATCAAAGGCACCCCGTTTGAAAACAATCCTCCGCTGCCGGTCATGGAGATTTTGAAGACCATCGCCTGTTTCCGGTTCATCCTGCCGCGGCAGGAAATCATGATCGCCGGCGGCCGCACGGTGAACCTGCGTGACGCGCAAAGCATGATTTTCATGGCCGGCGCCAGCGCACTCATGGTCGGCAACTATCTCACCACCCTGAACCAGCCGGTCGAAAAGGATCTGCAGATGCTCAAAGACCTCGGCCTCGACCCGAGTTGGGACAAACACGGTTTCAGCGATCAGGAAGAAAACGGCTACGATTGCGGAAAAGAGAATTGCGAACCGGAAGTCGAATTAGCGACCATGAAGTAATTGCACCGCGCGCCGCCAAATGGAGAGTGGGGACAGATCGTCTATAATTGATAAAAATCCGTTTGCATCCTGGCGTTCTTGCATGAAATTTTCCGCGTGGAACGACTTGGTAAAAATCATGGTGGTTATCACGGCGAGACGATTGATGTCCGCGCCGTGTTGCGGGACGTTGAAACCGCAGCGCAGCAACAGGATTGGACCGTTGAATCATTCGGCCAGCAAGCCGAGCTCGATTTGATCGCCCTTCATCGTGCGTCGGTTTCATTTCACCATCCGCAATCCCCAATCCGCATTTACCTTTCCGCCGGCATTCATGGCGACGAACCTGCCGGGCCGCTGGCCGCGTTGCGATTGCTTCGAGAGAATCATTGGCCGCCGAGCGCGGAACTTTGGTTTTGTCCGTGTTTGAATCCCATGGGCTTCGTTTTGAACCGGCGGGAGAATCCCGTCGGCAGGGATTTAAACCGCGATTACCGGCATTTGGAGACTGCCGAAGTCCGCGCCCACATCACGTGGCTGGAGCGCCAGCCGCAGTTCGATTTGTATCTTTGCCTGCACGAAGATTGGGAAGCACATGGTTTTTATCTCTACGAACAAAACCCCGACGGCAAGCCTCCCTTGGCGGAAACCATCATCGAAGCGGTTCAAAAGGTTTGTCCGATTGACCCGTCAGAGATTATCGAAGATCGTCCGGCAAAAGGCGGTATCATCCGGCCCAATCTCGATCCGAACACGCGCCCGCAATGGGCCGAGGCATTTTATTTGATCATGCACAAATCGCGGCTGGGTTGTACGCTGGAAGCGCCATCGGATTTTCCACTGCCGGTTCGCGTGAACGCGCTGGTCACGGGTGTGAACGCGGCGATGAAATCGTTCAATCCGGTTTAACAGGAGCTGGATTCAAGAGAATGGCCAGGACGGAAACAGGGTTGATTTCACGGCAAAAAAAATTATTATTACGGGTAAATCGGATGCGAAGGACAAAACCCTGAAGCCGAATGGGCCGGTTGATTCGGTTGTGCAAGCCAATGTAGCTCAGCGGTAGAGCAACGGTTTCGTAAACCGTCGGTCGCCGGTTCAATCCCGGCCATTGGCTCCATCTTGCTTTAAACCAACAGCTTACGAAACGTCTCGATGTCAACTTTTTAGGGTTTTTCTACCTTCGGCCAATGGATGGAAACCGGCCATTGGCATTTTCTCTATACTATACAACAGGTAGTGGGAGTTTATGTCCGATTCCGACCCTCACCTTCGCTGAGACGATAAAATTGGAAACAGGGGCTGTCTATGGAACTCCAAGCCTGCAGTTAAGGAAAAAAGTTCACAGATTCTCTGTGAAAATTCATTGTTGAAGTTTTTCAGCTTCTCAATAATGCTTGCAATCATTACGCCCATGGATGAACCAATGGATCATGGCCCTTCGTCACTTGGAGTTCAGGCAGAGGACGCTTCCTCATCGCGGTCTACCCGAAGGGATTTTCTGAGGCGAACCGCGATGGCGGCGACCGCGATCCCGCTGGTTGACGCCGGCATGCTTCGTGCCGAGGCCGGCGAACAATTAGCTGCCACGCCAGAGAAACGGTTTAATGTTCTGCTGGTTATTTCAGATCAATATCGCTGGGATTTCATCTGCGCTTATGGCCAGAACCCGATGAATTTCACGCCCAATTTGGATGCCATGTTCCGGCGGGGCACGGTTTTCCGAAATGCCTTCACCAACCAGCCGTTGTGTTCACCGGCCCGCGCCTGCTTGTTCACCGGCCAATATGCAACCCAAACGGGCGTGTGGCATCTTGGTCCGGGGCTGCGTCCCGACGAGACGACGCTGGCGACGGAACTTCGCAAGGCCGGCTACAGCGCCAATTACATTGGGAAATGGCACTTGGCGCCAAACGACGCCTGGATGAAACCGCCGGAAGGGCTGGGATATGTCCCGCCGGAGTACCGCGGCGGATTTCTGGATTTGTGGCAGGCGTCGAACGTCCTGGAACTGACATCGCACCCGTACCACGGTACGATGTGGGATGCGGACGGCAAGCCCATGAATTACCGGGATATTTATCGCGTGGATTATTTGACTGATCTGGCGGTGAAGTTCCTACGGCAGAAACAGGACAAGCCGTTCTTTCTGGTACTGTCGCAGCTTGAGCCGCATCAACAGAATGATTTGAATGGATTTGGGCCGCCGAAAGGCTACGACTTGAAATTCCGCAATCCGTATATTCCTTGCGATTTAAGGTCTTTGCCCGGCGACTGGCCGTTCCAATCGGCCAACTATTATGGCGATTGCAAGAGCATTGATGAATCCATGGGCAGGATATTTGAAACGCTCAAGGAGCAAAACCTCGACGAAAACACCATTGTCATTTTCCTGAGTGATCACGGCTGTCATTTCCGAACCCGCAACAACGAGTATAAACGCAGTCCGCACGACGCTTCAACGCATATTCCGCTTATGATTCAGGGGCCGGGATTTAATCAGGGTCGGATCGTGCACGAAGTGGTTAATTTGATCGACGTGATGCCTTCAATTCTCGGGGCGCTGGGGCTGCCTATACCGTCGGGCGTTCAAGGCCGAAACTTTGTCCCGTTGATAAACGACGCCAACGCGCGCGCGGCCTGGCGCAATGAAGTGTTCATCCAAGTCAGCGAGTCGGAAACGGCTCGCGCTCTCCGGACCCCGGATTGGACGTATGTTGCGCTGGCACCGGACGCAGATCCCGGGCGTGATGCTGGCAGCATGAATTATCAGGATTACCAGCTTTACCATAATGGCGCCGACCCGGCCCAAGTGGTGAATCTGGCCGGCCGCGACGATATTCCTTCGTTGGTGCACTACGTCGGGGATCATTCTATCAGAGAGATCACCGATCAGCTCCGGGAGCGCCTGATCGCACGCATGGTTGAGGCTGGAGAGCAACGTCCGCAGATAAAACAATGGAAGTATTACCCGTGAAAATCGCGGCCGCTTTGGTGCGTCAATCACAGGCCCATGGTTGGGGAATTGCTTTATTGCTCGATGGAACCATACGAACAGCCATGGATAATGTGTTGTAAGATGTCTTGATGCGGTCAAGACAATTGACTACTTCGTAACGCGCTAGATGGTCTTATGGCGATGGCATCTCCCATTGATCAACAGAATTACGCCCGCCTGCTCGCGGCGAGTTTGGAGCAGCGGCAGTTTCATGCCATGGCCAAGCCGGTCGGTTCGCGCTGCAACCTCGACTGCACTTATTGCTATTACCTGAGCAAGGAGCATCTGGCCGGAGGTCCGGGCGCCAGCCGGATGTCGGACGAAGTGTTGGAACTGTTCATTCAGCAATACGTCGAAGGCGTTACCGGCGACGAAGTGGTTTTTTCCTGGCAGGGTGGCGAACCCACGCTGCTCGGGCTGGACTTTTTCCGCAAGATTGTCGCGCTGGAGAAAAAACACGCCAAGCCCGGCCAGAAGATTCAAAACGATCTTCAGACTAACGGTACGCTCCTCGATGAGGAATGGTGCGAGTTCCTCAAAGCCAACCGCTTCCTGGTCGGACTCAGCATAGACGGTCCTCGGGAAATTCATGATCGCTACCGCGTCACCAAAGGCGACCAGCCAACCTTTGACAAGGTCATCGCGGCGGCCAGGCGCCTTCAGCGCCACGAGGTGCCTTTCAACACGCTGACCTGCGTTCATCGCTTCAACGCGCGGCAGCCCCTGGATGTGTATCGTTTTCTCCGGCAGGAACTCAATTCCACTTACATTCAGTTTATTCCGATTGTTGAACACAAGGAGTTTGAACGGATGGCTCCACAAACTTGGGACAGCGCTGCTCTCCCCAAGGACGGCGATCCGGAAGCCCGGCCCGGCCACCCGAACTCTGTCGTCACCGACTGGTCGGTGGATCCAGACGACTGGGGTTATTTCCTTTGCCGGGTTTTTGACCGCTGGCTGAACCAGGACATCGGCAAGGTCATGGTCAATCACTTTGAGTCCTTGGTTGCACAACACTTGGGATTCCCGTCGCAGATGTGCATCTACTCCGAAAACTGTGGCAAGTGCGTGGCGGCGGAAAATGATGGCAGTGTTTACTCCTGCGACCACTATGTGTATCCGGGGTATCGGCTGGGAAACCTCAAAGACAGCCGGCTCGGCGAGATGGTTTTCTCGCCGATCCAGAAAGCCTTCGGCGACGCCAAAAGCAAGAGCCTGCCGCGGTATTGCCGGCAATGTGCCTTTCTGAACGATTGCTGGGGCGAGTGCCCTAAGAACCGACTGCTGCGCACGCCGGATGGCGAACCCGGATTGAATTACCTCTGCCGGGGGTTCAAGCAATTCTTCGCGCACGCCATTCCCGAAGTCGAACGGGTCGCCGCGCGAATCCAGGCGGCGGAGACGCAACCGCGACCGCGAATGTGAACGATGGTCGCCGAACCTTGCTTGGGCTTTAAATTGCCAGTCATAACGGAGACGGATGCTGGAGCGGATAAGTTGGTTGTCCCACATCCGAGATGTTTGGCGGGAGAAACAAGGCGAGGAACTGACGCGTTGCGGCGCCGGGCGAAATACCCGCATCACACAATTTCACCGGACGAAACGGGTTCATCCCTTGGCCGTATAAGTTCACTGTCGGTTTTTTATTGGGAGAATTCGGCCAGAGTATCCAATTTCTGCCACCATGAGCCAACCCTCTCAAAGAATTGGAGCGGTCAATTGTCCATACGGTTCGGCGGCTTGTCCATTCCCATTTTCGGGTCCGCGGTGCTATTCTATGTAGCATGGCCACTAAAGCTAAGCATGATGTTTATTCATGGGCAAGGCCAACTTACGAACACCATGTTGGGCTCAAAGGCCCAAAAATCAAAAGCGATAAACCAACAAATATATGAAAAAGAAATTAATTCTAATCATGGGGGCCGTGGCGTTCCTCGCGCTGAGTTCGGCCGCGTTTGCGCAACCCATTAACAACGACGAAAACAACAACGCCACGATGTATGTGCCGACCGTGAGTCTGACGGGCCTCACGCAAGACAACTTTACCGGAACTGTCGGCGGCGTTTTCTACACCCCTTATTATTTTAATACGACCTTGAACTATCTGGGCTATGCCGACCCCACGGACGCGCCCCTGGTTGACAGCCATACGGTGACGATTTGGACCGACGGCACAGAAAACATCGTTGCCCAAGCTGTCGTGCCAGCGGGAACCCCAACTCTGTGGGCAAATGGTTATGCGTGGGTGCAGTTGTCTTCGGCTGTGACTCTCACGTATCAACATTATTACGCGATCGGCGCGTCAGTCGTTAGTGGTGTGGATTCCTGGGGAAACCTGATCAGCAACACCAGCGGCACCCAGGACACCGGAAGCGGCGGCGAGATCACATGGAATGTGAGTCCCAATGGCTACGGTCCCAGTGGCAGTGGAAATCAACACAACGGTCCATTTGTCCAGGCAGGTACCGGTTACGAATTTGCGAAGGTGGGAGCCTACACCCCGGGCGCGACCGATCCGGATGATTCTTCAACTGGGGGGGCTCGAGCCAGCATCACCGATTCAATCTATTCGGCGCCAAATATGGGATACAACATCACGTCGGTGCCCGAGCCGACCAGCCTGGCTTTCGTCGGAGTGGGAGCCGCCATGCTTTTGGGACTGCTAAAGAGAACGCGTTAGAGTTTTTTCTGATTTGAGACAATGCCGCCATTGCAAACGGCGGCAGGTTTTGAGATCGCAGGAGAATGTCGGTCGGACGTAGTGAATTGCAAGCTGGAACAAAGAGGTGGTGAAGCGTTCATCGCCAAAGGCGAGCAACCGTTGCGGATTCGGGATGTTTTTGATCCGTCAAGGTTGTTCTCGTTGCCGGACTAAAAACAAACCAAGAGCAAGACCATGAAAACAATATCCAAGGTTGCCCAGGTGACACGAATCGCCAGCCTCACAGCGGTGCTGGCTCTGAGTTTGCTTCTCAACTATTCATCGCACGCCGCGTACGCTTACTGGGGTGGCGTTCCCAACACCAGCGCGACGACCAATTGGAGCGACGCTGCTAATTGGCCGGAGCCGCCCGGCAATTGGTCTGGCGGCAGTTCAACCTATTACAACGAAGTGGAATTCAACGGCGTTGGGACCTATCCCAATACGATCACGAATGTCAACAACGTCCTGGATGACACCACTGCCGTCGCACAGATGCCCATTTGGGAACTGGACTATATTCCCACCAACGGCAATTACACGACGCTCATTGATCCCGGGATAACGATGACCGTGGGAGTGGGCAATCACGGTTACTTGGCGGTGGGGGCCGACCAGTTGAATGGGAGCACCCCCGCTCCGGCCAATGCGGTGGAGATCATCACCATTACGGGCAGCGGCGCAACGTTGAGCATGGCGGGCTCGGGCGCCAATCTTTGGGTGAGCCAGGGGTCGCCAACGTCTGGCGACAGCCATAATATCACGCTGAACCTTTCGGGGCTGGATAACTTCTTCGATTACGCCGGCGCAGGCAGCGGCAATTTTATCCACGTAGCCTACGGAAACCAAAGCCAAAACAGTTACCCCCCCAACGAAAACGGCACGCTGTACCTTGCCAGGACCAACAACATCTCATTGGGGAATGATTTCCAGATTGGCAACCAGCCCGGCACCAATTCCTTAACGTGCGGGGTCTATCTGGGAATGTGGAACGACATCCTGACCGGCACCGGCAACCTGGTTGTGGGCGGCCCGGGCATCGGGCCGGCCGGAGCCGTGATGGCCTTCAACCCGGCCTTTGTGAGCGGCACGAACCCGCCGACGGTTTATTTGGGTGGCAACGGCGGCAGCGGCCGCATCGTCAATTTTTATATTGGCTTCGCCGGAACGGGAACTCCCGGATACGGCCTTTGCGATTTCACCGGCGGCAGCAACGCGGTGATGGCGGACACGATGCAACTGGGCCAAGGCAACGCCACCGGGGCGAATTCGCAAGGCACCTTGAAATTTAACAACGGCACGGTCAACGTTAACAACGCCACCATCGGGAACCAGGAAGTCAGCAGCGGCGGCACGGGCGTGGGCATTGTCAATATGGGCAGCAACGCGACACTGACGGTCAACAACACGCTCACGCTGGCCGCTGTGACCGGCACTCTGACGCCGGGCACCGCAGGCACGATCAACGTCAATGGCGGAACGCTTGCCGTCGTCAACATTGTCAACGGCGCCGGTTCCGGCACGATTAACGTGACGAACGGCACATTCACGATCGCCGGCGCAGACGGCACCGCGGCGTCGCCCATAAGCAGCGTGTCTCTCGTCGGCTCGACACTCAATTTGACTGTCGAAGCCGGTTCGACCAACCTCGTGGTAGCCAGCCTGACCACGGGCGGCGCGACCAACCTGATAAACATCACTTCAGCGCCGGTGTTCCAGACTTACCCCGCGCAGATACGACTTATCAAATATCAGACTAGCATCGCCGGGGCAGGCTACAATTTTGCCCTGGGCAGCCCATTGCCTCCGCTGTTCAGTGGTTACCTTTCCAACAACGTCGCTGGCGGTTCGGTTGATGTGGTCCTGACCAGTGGGCCTTCCGCCGAAACTTGGACTGGCTCGGCCAACGGCAATTGGGACACAACCAGCCAGAACTGGCTGGTTGGCGGCAACCCCAGCACCTATGCCAACGGTGCGGGAGTGCAGTTCCTGGATGGCGCCAGCCGTGGCACTGTCAACCTCACCACGTCGCTCTCGCCGGAGAATGTCACCGTCAGCAACGCCTCGCTCAATTATACGTTCAATGGGAGCGGTCTTATTACTGGTTCCGCCGCCTTGGCCAAACAAGGCGCCGGCACATTGCTGATTGACAATGGCGGGAGCAATAACTTCACGGGTGGTGTCACCCTCGGCGGTGGCATCCTGCAAGTGGGTAACAACGATGCCAACGGCAACCTGCCGTCCGGCACCGTCGCCGACAACGGCGTGTTGGTTTTCGACCGCACCGACACTCCCAAGGTTGGCAGCACTATTTCCGGGTCGGGCGCGCTGGTGCAAGCCGGCGCAAGCGGCACGCTCTTGTTGAGCGGCGCCAACAGCTTCAGCGGTCCGGTGGTTGTGACAAATGGCAGCACACTGAAGCTCGGCAGCAGTTCCGCTGCCGGGACAGGCACCAACAATCTGACTATCGTCAGCGGTTCGACGCTCGATGCGAACGGTCAGTCGGCGACCAAGCCCATTATCGTTTCCGGAACGGGCGCAGGCGGCAACGGCGCGATTGTTAACAGCGGCACCCAGGTTTACGACAGTTCGGGTGGTCTGGCCGCAAATATCACGCTGGCCGGCGATACGACGTTTGCCTTCCAGACTTCCAGCAACCGTTGGGACTTGGGATCGTCCGGCGGTGGAAGTGTCCTGGGCGCGTCGGGCGCCTACAATCTGACGCTCAACGGCGGGGGCTATTTCGAATGGAAGAATTTGTCCGTACAGTCGCCGCTGGCGAACATCGCCGTTGCCTCCGGAAACCTAGGAGTGGTCGGCTCGACGACTTTTGGCAATCCCAGCGCCACGCTGGCTATTTCTCCCGCCGCAGCGTTGCAGCTTTATGGCGCGAACGTCTTTGTTAACAAGAACGTAGACTTCCAGAATGGCGCCTTCATCATCAATAGCTCCGGGGCCAATGTGATGAACGGCGTAATGACACTCGAAGCAGGTTATGATGAATTTGACGTCGCCAGCGGCACGACTTTGACCCTCAGCAACGTCCTGAGCGGCTCGGGCGTTTTTTACCAATCCAGCAGCAAGAACAATGGGACGGGAACGACCATCATCGATGGCAACAGCCCCTCGTTCAGCGGCGGCGTGTTGTTGTACAACGGCCAACTGGTGCTCAACGGCCTTATCGGTTCCGGTATCACGAGCCAATTTGGCACTACGCTTTCCGGTAGCGGCACGGCCAACGGCCCGGTGGACGTGTCTGGCACGTTGCTACCCGGTGGCGCGGGCGTTGCGGGAACATTCAGCGCCGGCGGCGGGTTTACGCTTGAAAGCGGTGCTGCGTTGACGATGGATTTGTCCTCGACGGCCGGGGCAGGCGGGGCCAACGATTTGATTGCCGTCACGGGCAATTTGACCTTGAACGGCAACAACATTAACATCAATCCTTACCAAGGATTCCTGGCCGACGGCACTTACACGCTCTTCACTTATACCGGCGCTTTAACCCTGAACGGCACGGTGACCGCGTCCATGTCTGCGCCATCCCGTTACACGTTCAACGTGGTCGCCAACGCCACCCAGGTCAACCTGTCGGTGTCGGGCCAGGGGGATTCTCTGGAGTGGAACAACGGCGCCAACAACGCCCAATGGGACGTCGCCAGCTCACAAAACTGGTCCAACCTCACCACACATGCCGAAGACCAGTTTTTCACAGCCGACACCGTGGCGTTTGACGATTCCATCCTGACCGCGCAACATCCCGCGACGAGCATCACCATTCCAGCCGGCCAGATTGTTATTCCGAATGTTGTCAGCAACAATTCCACCGCCAACTATACCATCGGCGGGGCGGGCAAGATCAGCGGCGGCGCCAGCATCCTGAAGCTGGGCAACAGCACGTTGACCATGAGCACGACAAATGATTTCACCGGGAACTTGATAATCGGAAGCGGCACGGTGCAACTCAGCGGCACCACGGCTCCTGCAGGGGCGACCAATGGCACGTTGGTGGTTAGCAATGGCGCCACGCTGGCGGTGAATTTGTCCGGAAGTTATCCGGCTGGCGACGCCGGTTTTAGAAACAAGCCGATTATTGTCTCCGGCACAGGCGCGAACGGCCAGGGTGCTATTCAATTTACTGGTGGCCCACTTTATAGCGACTCCAGCACTTACGGTCTTGGCCAAAACATTAGACTGGCGGGCAATACGACCTTCAGTGGCACGGGACGATTCGATTGGGGCTATCCCGGCGCGGGCACCTTCTTGAGCAGCGGTAGTAGCAATTACAACCTCACCGTCAGCGTTGGCGGTACTTATCATCAATGGTATGACATAGGCATTGATACGAATCTCGGAAACATCGACCTATATACGACTGCAAGCAGCCAGGCAAACATACGCATTGAGGCCTTGGGCGCCAGCCTGGGCAATCCCACCAATGTCCTCACGCTGCACTCGAATATTCTGTTCAACATCCAGCATGGCGACACCGTTGCCGGCGACAATGGCTACGCGAAAGTCGTGCACATCCTGCCCACCGCGGTCTGGAATTTCCAGCCCAGCGGCGGCGCGGGCGATTATCGGCTCAGTACATCATTTGTGCTGGAGACCAACGCCGGCCTGTATTTCTTCAACGTCGACGGCGGCAGTGGTAGCGGTGTTGCCATCGCCGGAACGGTCACGCTGAACAGCTTGGCCAATTTCCAGATTGGGAATGCTCCGGTCACCTTCAGTAACGTCATCAGCGGCACGGGCGGCTTCTACTTGAATCAATACGGCGGTTACCCGCTGGTCTTCGCTGCCGCCAACACCTACCAGGGCATCACCGACATCCGCTCCGGCATGGCGCTGGCGTTGGTGGGCAACGGCTCGATCCCGGACAGCGCCATCATCAGCCTGGCCTCGGGTGCCACGCTCGCGGTCACGAATCGCACCGACGGCACGCTCACACTGGCCAGCGGCCAAACCTTGCAAGGCGGCGGGGCCGTTCAGGGTAATTTGGCGGCGGGTCCGGGCAGCACGGTCGCGCCGGGCACGAACGGAGTCACTGCCATGCTGACTGTTTCCGGCAACACCACGCTCAACGGCAACACCGTGATGAAACTCAACGGCGCGAACTATGACGTGCTATCGGTGAGTGGCACGCTGACCTATGGCGGGACGTTGACGCTGACCAACATCTCAGCGCCGTTGGCGGCGGGCAACAGCTTTACGCTGTTCAGCGCCGCTGGCTACAGCGGTTCGTTCGCCACCATTTCGCCCGCCATTCCGGGGGCCGGTCTGGCGTGGAATACGAATAATCTGACCGTCAACGGAACCATCAGCGTGGTATCAACGGCGGCCCCGGTGCCACACATCACCAGCATCGGCCTGAGCGGAACGACCTTGACCATTCAAGGAACCAACGGGACGCCGAACGGGCAGTATGTGCTGTTACAGAGTACGAACGTGGCCTTGCCGTTGAATCAGTGGACGCCGGCGTTGACCAACTCCTTTAATGGAAGTGGCAACTTCAACTTGTCCACCAACATTGTTAATCCGAGTAACCCGCGGGAGTTTTACATTCTAAAAACGCAATAAATCAGGCGGAAATGGCAACTCCGTTCAAGTAAAGCCGCCGGAATGAAGCAGGGACACCACGACGGCCAGGCGATGAAAACCACGGACGGGTGGCAGAATATGGTAGAAATAGAGAAACTCAAAAATAGTGAAAAGCACATTTGCGAAAACCAAATTCACTGAAATTCGGCCAAGGGGCGGGTCGCACGCTGCCGCCTTTACACTGATCGAATTGCTGGTGGTGATTGCCATTATTGCCATTTTGGCAGCCATGCTGTTGCCCGCATTGTCGAGCGCAAAAATACGAGCGCAGCAAATCGCCTGTATCAATGGCATCAAAGAACTGACGTTGGCCGGCAGCATGTACGCGGATGACAACAGAAAGTGGGTCGGGCCGCTCAACTCCAATCCCAGTTTGAGCCAGGGTGACTGGATGGGTGCGATGCTTAACTATTATGCGAAGGCGACCAATATCTTGTTTTGCCCCGCTGCGCCTGACCGTGGAAACCCGAATCATCTGGTCAACCCGGCAGGCAAGGCTGACGCCGCGTGGCATTGGACTTTGTCCAATCCAACCTACGCTTGCAGCTATGGTTTCAACAAATGGCTGAACTCAAGTTCTGACCCCACTATGATGCTGCAAAACGGCCAGAACCACCCCACCTGGAATTACCACAACCCGGCATCCGTGCCGAAGCCAACGTTGGTACCGGTATTCATGGACGCTGCGTGGATCAATTTTGACCCACTTGAAACCGATCCGCCGGCTCGGAATCTATACGATCCTCTGAGCAGCTCGACCAGCGAAGGAATGCCCCGGGTTTGCGTTGACCGGCACGGTGGCGAATCCGCCGGCTCCGCGCCCAGAAATGTTCTTCCGGGAACGGTATTGCCAGGCCGCATTGACATGGGGTTTGTGGACGGCCATACTGAACCGGTAAATCTCCAGAATTTGTGGACTTATTACTGGCACCTCAACTGGCAAACGCCTGCCATGCGCCCGCCTTGAGATGGAAATCCGGGGATTCATCATCATGAGGAGGACCCTTCCGGTTCTTCTTTGGGTAATTTCTTCAATTGCCGCGGGAGCGCAGCCATCCTTTCAGCAACTCGGAAATCTTTTGGTCATGTCGAACGGCAATGTCACGTTGAATTACAACCTGACCGCCGGCACGACGGCGTTTCTTTGGCAGAATTCCCAAAAAATTTCCGCCTTTTACGCCGGAGTCGGGTTGAGCAGCGGCTATGTGACGGGCAACACCTTCAGCAACCGCACCTGGTCGGTCGTCAGCAGCAATGAGGTCGCCGTCGTGTCTCACGCCGCCGGGCTGCCGGACATGACGCAGTATTTCACTCTCGACCAGAACGACAGCTTTTTGACGAGCGTGACCATGAGCGGCACCAACGTGAGCGCCAACTGGATGGGGCCGGTGGTCGTGAGCACAACCGGCGGCGTGGACATCGGCTCCTACAACGACGACCGCGTCCTATACGTGCCATTTGATAACGACGATTTTTATAGATACAACGCCATGCCGATTACCAATGCCTGCCTGAGCTACGAAGTGGGTGCGTTTTATGACAATACCACGCGCAACGGGATGGTGGTGGGGTCGGTTACGCACGACACTTGGAAGAGCAGCGTTTGGTCTGAAGGCTCCAACAACAAGCTCGATCAAATGCACATTAATGGCGGTGCCACTTCGCCTTGGGACGTCCAGCCGCACGGGTTCGTTTCAGGAAGCGTCATTTCCTCGCCGACCGTATTCGTCGGTTTTGGCAATGACTGGCGAACGGTGATGGAAAATTATGCCGCGGAAAACGCCGAGTTCGCCTCGCCGCTTGTCTGGACCAACGGCGTACCGTTCGGTTGGAACAGTTGGGGCGTCACCATTTACCAGAGCCACATCACTTACGCCGCCGCCATTGCCGTATCGGATTCCATCCACACCAACTTGCAGCCTTACGGTTTTACCAACCAAGGCACGGTTTATGTGAACCTGGATTCCTACGGAACCTACAATTTGAGTGGTTCTCAATTGCAGAGTTTTGTCAGTCATTGCCATGCGAACGGCCAGAAGGCGGGCATTTATTTCACGCCATTCACATATTGGGGCACACTCGGCCAGTCCAGTAATCAGTTTGTGCCCGGCTCAGGTTTTTACTACAGCGACATCCTTCTCCGGACCACCAACGGCAGCGCCATTTCCTACGACAGCGCGCTGGCTCTTGACCCGACCCATCCGGGCACGAAAGAATTGATTCTCAACCAAGTCAGCACGCTCGTCGCTGATGGCTTCGATTACCTCAAGGTGGATTTTCTGTCGCATGGTGCGCTCGAAGGCGTTCATTATGACCCCACTGTGACGACGGGCATTGAGGCCTACAATCAGGGAATGCAATTCCTGCTCAATCAGGTGTCCGGAAAAATGTTCATAAACGAATCAATCGCGCCGCTGTTTCCATATCAATACGCCCACAGCCGGCGCATCGCCTGCGATGCATACACCTCTTTCATTTCCAATACGGAATACACGATGAATTCCGTGACCTACGGCTGGTGGCTGGACGGATTGTACGCATTGAACGATCCCGACATGATGGTTTTTGACAATGGCCCCAACGTCAACGAAGACCAGAGCCGACTGATCAACTGCGCGATCACCGGAGTGTTTCTAAATGGAAGCATTTTGACGAATCCGGTCAGCATCGGCTTGGCGCAGACCTATTTAACCAATGGGGCCATTAACGCGGTCGCTCGCGTCGGCCGGACCTTCACACCGGTTGAGGGCAACACCGGCTCCAGCGCCGCAAATATCTTTGTCCGCCAGGACGGCGCCACCTGGTGCATCGCCGTTTTCAATTACGCCTCCGCCATGACCAACGAGACGGTGAACCTGAGCCGGGCTGGGTTGCCGGCGGAGCTTTATACCGCCACAAATCTGTGGGACGGAACGACCACCACGGTGTCCAACTCATTCAACGTGAACCTGTACGCCAAGCAGGCCAAGCTGTTTCGTCTTGGACTCGCAAACGGTCTGCCATCGCCGGAGTTTGTCGTGGTTACGCCGACGGGTGTAAGCGGCCTAATTTTCAACGGCAGCAATGGCCAGCCAGGCTGGACCTATCGAGTGCTGGTTTCGACCAATCTGACATTGCCCGCGTCGCAATGGTTGCCCATCGCCACGAACACTTTTGATTCCAACGGCAATTTCGATTTTACAAACAACATTGACCCAAGTTCGCCGCAGCAGTTTTATTTGTTGGAAACACCATAGAAATGGGAACCTGCCGAAATCGTTTGTGGAAAATGAACAAGCTTCGGTGTCGCCAATCCTTAAAATGGCCGCATGGCTGAAGAAGATATTGCGCTGGTGGGGCAAGAGGGCGGGATTCGTTTTGCTTCTCCCGCTTTCAAGCCAGACGGTCCTTTCGCAGACCACCTACGAGGCGGAATCGGCCGTGCTGTCCAATGGCGCGAAAGCCGCCGATTGTTCTTTTTGTTCAGGCGGCCAGCAGGTCCGAAACATAGGCGGACCGGACAACGGAACGGTCACGTTTGATCGCGTCCGGGTTCCGCTGGGAGGTTTGTATCCAATGACGGTTTATTTCAACGTCGGTGACGACCGCGCAGCCACCATTACCGTCAATGGCAACGCACAGTTCGATGTGATCTTTCATCCTACCACCGGTCGGAACCAGGACAGCCACCAGACAGTGCTGCTGCCACTGAACGCCGGGACGAATTCCATCGCGTTCAACAACGCGCACGAGTTCGGTCCCGATCTCGATGACATTGTAGTCAGCAGCTCGCCGGTGGATTCGTTCCGGATGTTCGGGTCGGTCAAAAGCTCCGAAGGCACGCCACTGGCCGGTGTTGAGATCTTTCTTTCCGGGCTGTTCGTGCAGATGAAAGCGTCGACAGACGCACAGGGCGATTATGAATTTCCATTTCTGCCGAAGGGTGACTATTACGTCCGGCCCGAAAGGCCGGGAACGTTCTTTTCACCTTATGAAAAGTATTGCCCGGTGCCGATCATCCCAGCGGACGGCGAAGGCAGCCAGGACTTTGCCACAATAGATTTGGCCATGCAGCAGCAGAACGTTTCGGTCATGGAACTGGGTAAATGGCGCATTGAATACGATCTGGCGCACGGCCTCGCGGATATTCTTTTCGACGGGAAAGTGCTGATTCCACGCGCCTTTGCCGAGGTGCACCTGCCTCAGGTTGTTACCAGCACGGATTACCAAACCCGAAAAGTGAAGCACGAGGCGATTTGCGACGGTTTCGGGCGCGGTGTGAAATACATAGTCGAGTCATCCGGCGGCAGGGCGGACAAAATGGTTCAAACGTTCTGGCTGTATCAGAAGCCGGATTACTTTTTAACCGACGTGAAGGTTTCAGGAAGGCCGAAAGTAACTTCCAATTTCATGGCACCGCTGGTCACATGCACCCCGTCGCAATTTTTCCCCGCCGGCGACAATCGCGCTCTGTTTGTGCCTTTTGATAATGACAAATGGGTCCGATACGATGCCGCTCCCTTCGGCAGCGAAGTTACGAGTTATGAGGTCTCCGCGCTTTACAACAACGCGAGCCGCCGGGGTTTGATCGTCGGCTCGATTGAGCATGACACGTGGAAGACAGGAATCCGTTCCGGGACTGCGTCGAATGCCGTCACGAGCTTGGAGGTTTTCGGCGGCTTCACTTCCAGCGAAACGCGCGACGTGCTGCCGCACGGAAAAATCAGCGGCGCGACCATCAAATCGCCAAAAATATTTGTTGGTTGTTTTTCCGACTGGCGCGACGGATTGGACGCTTACGCCAAAGCCAACGCGCTCGTCGCACCGCCGCGCCCCTGGAAGGGTGGCGTTCCGTTCGGTTGGAATAGTTGGGGAAAGCTGCAATTCGGCCTGACGTTTCCAAAGGCGATTGAGGTTTCCGATTTCTTCACACAGGAACTTCCGCACTTTGAAAATAATGGGGTCGCCTACATTGGCCTGGACGCCGGCTGGAACAAGCTCAGCGACAAGCAACTAAAACAATTTGTCGAGCATTGTAAGGCAAACCGTCAGGAGGCGGGAATTTACTTCACGCCGTTCACCGCCTGGGGCGTGAAAGACGACAATCCGGTTCCCGGCACGCCCTACCGATATAAAGACATTCTCCTCTACGCTCATGGCCGGGAGCAACACATCACCAGCGGCGTGGCCCTGGATCCAACCCACCCCGGAACTCAGGAGTTGATTCGAGCCGCAATCAACCGTTTCAAGAAAGCCGGCTTCAAATACGTCAAGGCCGACTTTCTCAACTACGGCGCGCTGGAAGCCGACCGCTTCTATGACCCGCGCGTGACTACAGGCATCCAAGCTTACTGTGAAGGCATGAGATTTGTTTCGTGCTCGATGGGCCGAAGTATGTATTTGAACTTGTCCATCGCGCCGCTGTTCCCGTCGCAATACGCCAATTCACGAAGGATCGGTTGCGATGCCTTCGGCAGCATTGGTGACACTGAGTATACGCTCAACTCGCTGACCTACGGCTGGTGGCTGGGCGGCGTGTATGATTTCAATGACCCGGATGAAATGGTCTTGGACGGTTTCTCTGAAGGTGAAAACCGGGCGCGGGTGACTTCGGCCGCCATTACGGGCCTTTTCATTTGCGGCGACGATTTCAGCCGAGACGGCGAAGCCCTCGGCAAGGAACGCGCCAAAAAGTTCCTGACCAATCCGGGAATTGACACCGTCGCCAAAATTCCAAAATCGTTTCGGCCGGTGGGGGGCGACACGGGAAGCCGCGCGGCGAATTTGTTCACCTGCTATTACAAAGATGATTTTTATCTCGCCGCGTTCAATTATTCAGACACTGCTACGAACTGGAACATTGATTTTAGTCGGATCGGTTTGAAGACGAGCGGACCGATTGAAGCCAAGGAACTTTGGAGCGGTGCCGCCATTCCGGCAACCAATTCAATGACCATCCAGCTTGCCCCCGCTGATGCCGCCCTTTACAAACTTTGTGGGAAGCTGGAACACAAATGAGGAATGTCCTTCAGCCAATTCATCGGCTGGTCTCTTGTCTGTTCGTCGCCGTTGCAGTTGCCAGGATTGCTGATAGCGCGCGTGCTGAAGTGCAGGATGCGGAACAGTTGGCACAACGATTTCGCCCCTATTACAAATTCAGTGTTCACGGAAATTCCCAGGAACCGTGCCACCCCTGTTCATGGCAATGGTTTGCGGCTCACAGTGATTTGTTTCGCGGGAAGACCCGGATCGCCACTGCGGATCAACTGCGCAATGAGCCAAGACTCATCCTGTCCGTGCAGGATGGAAATATACTCTCCGCAAAAAATCCAACTGGGCCGCTGAAATTGGTTCCAGGTGTCGGGGCGGCCGCAGGTGAACCCTGGGAGGACGTGATAGACACCGGGGCTGGATTGTATGCGCAGGTTGAAGACGCCGGAAACAACTTCGTTATCCTCACTTATTGGAGCTTGTTCGCATTTAACCGTTCAACGATGGTTGGAACTTTGGTGGGAGCAAATCATACCGGCGACATTACGGCCGTTGTCCTGGTGTATGACCGGGCCCGTGATCAGCTTGTCCGCGCGTTCTACGGGCTGCATGGCAGTATTCTCGAATCATTCGATTTGGCCGGGGCCACAGTCGTTGGAGAAAAGGAATTGTTCGGACACCGTACAGATGGGGGGAAGGAATATGCCGAAGCGAAAGTCATCCGCGTTGCTCCCAACCGAAGGTATGAGAACGGTCCTATTTATTATAGGCCGGCGGAGCCATCGGAACTCTATCTGGTGAAAGACCCGCAATCCAAGCGGTTCGAGCATTTGGCAGTATTCTGCGAATGGGGCTCCCATGAGCCGTGGCCCAATCCTCATGGCTCCGTCCCGTTCACTCCAAGTCACAATGGTAACGGAATTTCATTCCTTCCCAAATCCGTTCGGTTCCTTGGAGCTTTCAGCAATCCCGTCGAAGCGGAGGCGCCGTTTGTTCTTTTCAATGGGTATTGGGGCAATGTTCCCAAAGGCATCATTTTCCATCGCTCTTGTTTTTACCCGGCGGGGCGGGCGCACAGCCACTTCAAAATTCCAGAAGACAGCTTTGTTGACCGTGATCCATTTGGCGAAGGAACACTGCAATGGCCACCGCTTTGATTGAATAAAACCAGGACGAACCACGACCGGACAGCGCAAAAGGTTGCGGTGTTGTCGGCATTCTGCTAATGGTCCATAGCTTTGCATAACCCGCTTTGGATAACCCGTATTCCCAATAATAACTTTGCTTGTGAAGTGGCGAGAAAAGCATGAGGGGTTCGCTGGGCAGCGTCTCGTGGTAGTGCCACGGCCAATCTTGGCCACGGCTTTGGAGTATCCATTGCTCAAACAATTGCTGCCGACGGACGCGGGATATTATCCAAAGGCCAAGGGGCACGTCTGCGTGCGGGAACGTGGATGCCCGGAAGCGATTTTCATATACTGTGCCGAGGGGAATGGCTGGTGCGAGATCGCGGAACGGAGGCATGAAGTGAGCAAGAACCAATTGTTGGTAGTGCCTGCCGCCACACCTCACGTTTATGGAGCGGAAAAAAAGACGCCTTGGACGATTCATTGGTTTCACGCAGTGGGATCAAATGTGCAGATTTACCTGGACAGGCTCGGGGTTACACGAGAGAACCCGGTGGTGCCGCTGGGCGGAGGGGTGCAGTTATTCTCGCTTTTTGAAGATGTTTTGGAGGGTCTCGAACATGGCTTTACGATCACACATTTGATTTACGCCGCGCACTCGTTGACGCATCTGATGGGTTTGATCCTGCGCCACAAGGATGAGTTTGGTTACGGTGAAACCACGGTCCGCGAGCGAGTGACCAAAAGCATCGAATTTATGAAAAGTCACCTGAACGAACCGTTGAAGATTGCGACGCTCGCGGCGCTCGTAAATCTATCACGGTCGCACTACACGACTTTATTCAAGCGCGTCACGGGTTATGCGCCGCTGAGTTATTTGAATCACTTGCGCATGCAACGCGCGGTGCAACTGCTTAACACCACTGATTTGTCCATAAAGCGAATCAGCGATCAACTCGGGTTTTCCGACCAATTTTACTTTTCACGCGCCTTCAGAAAAATGCACAATCATTCGCCGTCAGAGCACAGGCGCCGCTACGGTGCCTAGTGGGTCGGTTTGGGAAATGATAATAGCCAAACAGAAGTCCACGCGGACAAATACAGGTCAATTATCCATGCGCTTTGTTGGAATGTCCATTCCAATTTGAGAAGACATCTGGGAAATTGGTAGCAGTTATTACCAAATGGAATTAGTGGTTCGTTTTAACATGGCGGAAGAATGTAAATGTTCCAGCGGTGGCCAAAACTGGAAAACCAGATTTGTTGGGGAAGGTCATTTGGAATGACTTTTCGTGTTATGAACTTGATGTGAACTATGTGACAGGTACGCGCGACACCGGTTGGCGACCGCAAACTCAGACCAATGGTTTAGGCGGCGCGAATTGGGAAAATGTGACTGACCCGTCGGCGGCGAGCTCATGATTCCAATCAGCGTGGCCATGCCAGGTTTGGCTTTTCGCCTGATTTGTCCCGGGCAACTTTTTCAATAATGTGATCACTGCAACCCAGAGTGAAATCTTAAGGCCGAAGGCCAATTATGGTTTTGGTTACTTATGGCTTATCTCGGTGGTTGCCGCGATGGGTGGTCTGCTGTTTGGCTGGGATTGGGTTGTCATCGGTGGCGCGAAACCATTCTTCCAGAGATACTTTCAATTGACCAGCGAAGCACAGATTGGCTGGGCCAACAGTTGTGCACTCATCGGCTGTTTGGTCGGCGCATTGAGCGCCGGCGCGTTCAGTGACAAGTTCGGCCGCAAGCGACTGCTGGTTGCCGCAGCGCTTCTTTTTGCAGTGACCTCTCTGGGCAACGCACTCGCAAGCAGTTTCGCGGTGTTTATCGCGTGGCGCATCTCCGGCGGGGTAGCCATCGGTTTGGCTTCCAATCTTTCGCCAATGTATATTGCCGAGGTTGCACCCGCGCAAATTCGGGGCAGGTTGGTCGCTATCAATCAACTCACAGTCGTCATTGGCATTCTGCTCGCCCAATACATCAACTGGTTTCTGGTGCGCAACCTGCCGCAAGGCGCAACCGATGACTTCATCCGTACCTCCTGGTTCGGCCAGCAGGGATGGCGCTGGATGTTCGGCATGACCGCTGTGCCATCGTTATTGTTTTTCCTCGGAATGCTATTCGTTCCTGAAAGTCCTCGTTGGTTGGCGAAAAATGGGAAAACGAATTCAGCGCGCAACGTTCTGGCGAAAATCGGAGGCGAAGATTATGCGAATGTCGCCGCGACTGAAATTCAATCCACGCTGGCCAGCGAAGAAATTCAGCATGTGCGATTTGCCGATCTGCTTGAACCCAAAATGCGCAAGGTGATTGTTCTCGGTGTTGTGCTCGCCGTGTTCCAACAATGGTGCGGCATCAACGTCATCTTCAATTACGCCGAGGAAATTTTCCGCGCCGCGGGTTATGACATTTCTAGCGTGCTCAAAAACATTGCGTGGACGGGTTCGGTTAATCTGGTTTTCACACTGGTTGCGCTCGGAGTGGTGGATCGCGGCGGGCGACGACCGCTGATGCTGTTCGGGTCGGCGGCGCTGGCGGTGATTTATCTTGCTTTGGGCTTTTGCTATTTCAGTGGCGTCAAAGGGCTGCCCATGTTATTGCTCGTGCTCGCGGCGATTGGCTCGTATGCGATGTCACTCGCGCCGGTGGTTTGGGTCGTCATTTCCGAAATTTTTCCAAATCGCATCCGTGGCGCGGCGATGGCCGTGGCCGTTTCATCGCTTTGGATTGCGTGTTTCCTGCTGACTTTTTCGTTTCCGGTTTTGAATAAAATACTCGGTTCGGCGGGAATCTTTTGGCTTTATGCCGGAATTTGCGTGGCGGGATTTTTGTTCATCAAATTCAAACTGCCGGAAACCAAAGGCAAAACGCTGGAACAAATCGAACGTGAATTGGTGGGCTAATTTTTGAACGATGAATCAGACAAACATTCTTGAATTGAGTGAAAACGCGAACGCGGCCGGAGAACGTTCACGCGTGCACAAAGTCGACTTGCCGGCCCTCAGCGCAGTGCAGGTCCGCGTGGGAGATTTGGTGATTCCCACTTACCTGCCCGCGGCGCCGGACAAAAATCCAATGTTTTTGGAAAAGCGCGTGTATCAAGGCAGCAGCGGGAGGGTGTATCCGCTGCCGTTCACGGACCGAATCACCGAAAAGCTAGTGGATCGAGAATGGCAAGCAGTGTGGATCGAAAACGAATTTATTCGCGCGCTGGTGTTGCCGGAAATCGGTGGTCGCATTCATGTATTGCAGGACAAGAGCAACGGTTACGATTTAATTTATAATCAGCCGGTCATCAGGCCCGCTCTCGTCGGATTGGCCGGACCATGGATCTCGGGAGGAATTGAGTTCAACTGGCCGCAACATCACCGCCCGGCGACGTTTTTGCCCGTGGACTTCGAAATTGAAGAACACGCCGACGGTTCGAAAACGATCTGGTGCAGCGACCATGATCCGATGTGTCGCATGAAAGGCATGCACGGCATCTGCCTGCATCCAGGCAAGGCCTACCTCGAACTCAAGGTGCGCGCTTACAACCGCACGCCGCTGGTGCAGACGTTTCTTTGGTGGGCAAATGTTGCGACGCGCGTGCATGAGGCCTATCAAAGCTTTTTCCCGCCGGACGTTTGTTACGTGGCCGACCATGCGCGTCGTTCAACGAGTGAGTATCCCCTTGCGCAGGGATTTTATTATGGTGTCAATTACGGGGAGCGCGGACGCAAAGGAGTTCCAAAAAATGAAATTCCTTCGCAGTTCGTTCCGCCGCATTGCGACAACTCAAAACGCGAAACTCAAAACTCAAAATCTCCATGCTATGCCCCGAACGATTTGTCCTTTTACGCCAACATTCCTGTCCCCACCTCTTACATGTGCATGGGCAGCAAGGAAGATTTCTTCGGCGGCTACGATTACAAAGCACAGGCTGGCATCATTCATATCGCCAACCATCAGATCTCCCCCGGCAAGAAGCAGTGGACCTGGGGCAACCATGATTTCGGCTATGCTTGGGATCGCAATCTGACCCGCCCTGACGCAAACGGCGAGTTCGCTCCCTACATTGAAATTATGGCGGGCGTCTACACGGACAACCAGCCTGACTTCAGTTTTTTGCAACCCGGCGAAACCAAATCATGGAGTCAGTATTGGTATCCAATTCGATGCATTGGCCCGGCGCAACATGCGAATCTCGATGGTGCCATCAGTATGAGTTCTGTGAAAGAGCAGCTGCAAGTCGGCGTTGCGGTCACATCTTGCCAGAATGACGCGGTTGTCACGGTCACAGCGAAAGACAAACAGCTTGCCCGCTTCACGCGCGACCTTTCGCCTGCCAAACCGCTGGTTGAGAGGATTAAACTTCCAAGGGGGATTGCCAAAACGGATTTGTTCATTCAAGTCAATGACCAGGGCGGCCGCGAACTGATTTCCTATCGGCCGAAAGCGCGCGTACGGTGTGAAATCGCTTCACCCGCCACCGAGCCGCCGGCACCGGAAGGAATTCCCAGCAATGACGAGCTTTTCGTCACCGGTCTGCATCTGGAGCAATACCGCCACGCCACACGTTCGCCGGTGATTTACTGGCGCGAAGCGTTGCGCCGCGATCCGCTCGACGCCCGCTGTAACAACGCGATGGGACTGTGGTATCTGCGTCGGGGCGAATTTATTGAAGCCGAAGGCTGCTTCCACCAGGCAATTAAACGGCTCACCCGGCGCAACGCCAACCCATACGACGGTGAGGCGTATTACAATCTCGGTTTGTGTTTGCGCCATCTGGGACGCGACGCGGAAGCTTACGACGCACTTTATAAGGCAACATGGAATCAAGCCTGGACGGCGGCGGGTTATCACGCACTAGGGGAAATTGATTGTGTCCGAAAGGATTGGACGATGGCTTTGGAACATCTCGATCACTCGCTGCGTTTTAACGCCGATAATCTGCGTGCGCGGAACCTGAAAGTAATTGTGCTTCGGAAGTTGGATCGGGGCAGCGATGGAGAAGCGCTTCTGCGGGACACACTGAAGCTTGACCCGCTCGACTGGTGGGCGCGGCATCTCAACGGTGAAACCCTGGCCTGCGATTTACAAACGCAACTGGACATTGCCCACGATTACGTGCGCACAGGTTTCCTGGACGAAGCGGTTGGCGTTTTAGAGAATGCGGGAGCAACCGCCTGCGATTTGCCCGACCAAAGCTGGGGCGCGCTGCCGCTGGTTTATTACACGCTCGGCTGGTTGGAGGGAAAACGCGGCAACCAGATGTCTGCGTTGAAGCTATTTAAATACGCCGCTGCATTGCCGCCAGACTACTGTTTTCCGTCGCGCCTGGAGGAAATCGGCATCCTTGAATCGGCCCTGCGCGCCAACCGCCAGGATGCCCGCGCGCCTTATTATCTGGGCAATTTGCTTTATGACCGCCGCCGGCACGGGGAGGCGATTCGTTTGTGGGAGCGCAGCGCAGGACTCGACGGGACTTTTTCCATCGTGTGGCGCAACCTTGGTATCGGCTACTTCAACATCAGCAAACAGCCAAGGAAAGCCCGTGCCGCTTACGAAAGGGCATTCAAAGCCAACCCTCTCGACGCCCGATTGCTTTACGAGCGCGACCAGCTTTGGAAACGACTGCGTGAAAATCCGGAAATGCGCTTGTGTGAATTGGAAAAATTTCCCGATCTCGTCCGGCAACGTGATGATTTGAGCATCGAACTTTGCGCTCTTTACAACCAGACCGGCCAGCACGAAAAAGCCAAACAATTGGTTTCCAGCAGACAGTTTCAGCCTTGGGAAGGTGGCGAAGGCGGTCCGCTGGGCCAACACGTTCGCGCGCAACTGGCATTGGGCCGTGCTGCCCTGGCCAAAGGTAATTTTGTTGCAGCCCGCTCGCATTTTGAGCACGCGCTGACCTCGCCACACAATTTGAACGAGGCCAGCCACCTACTTGCCAACCAAAGCGACATTCATTACTGGCTGGGCTGCACGTTGGCCGTACTCGGCGCCAGCAAGGCCGCGCGCGAACATTGGCGTACTGCGGCCACCTGCAAGGGCGACTTTCAGGAAATGAGCATTCGCCTTTTCAGTGAGATGGCTTATTACTCCGCGTTGTCCTGGGAAAAACTTGGCCAATGTGTCAAGGCGAAGAAACTTTTGCGCGAGTTGCTGGCTTATGCGCGGAAACTGCAAATGACGACCGCAAAGATTGATTACTTCGCGACTTCCTTGCCGGCGATGCTGCTGTTTGATGACGATTTGCAATTCCGACAGCAGACGACTGCGCTGTTTCTGCAAGCCCAGGCACATCTTGGACTTGATCGCGAAGCACAGGCCCGGGCGCTGCTGCGGCAGGTCTTGCGCCGCGACCCCAATCACGCCTTGGCCGCGGACCTTTTGAAAGAAACGGTGATAACGCTTGGTTCGAACCGACAGCATTGCGCAACTGGAAACGGTGCCGCCCAAGTTCAATATTCTTCGTCGAATAATTTTGAAAGACCGGGCAATGGTCGGTTGACAAACTAACAAAATGAAAGGGCTGATGAATAATTTTGCCATCCGGAATGAGCAGGGCTTTGAAGTTTATTCGCTCAATAACGGGGAGATTGAACTCGCGGTCGTGCCAGAGTTGGGGGCAAAAATTATTTCACTGAAGAATCTCCGAACGGGACGTGAATGGCTGTGGCATCCGCAGGGTGGGTTGAGACTTTTTCGAAATCGTGCTGGCGACGAGTTTTCGGAAAGTCCGCTCATCGGCATAGACGAATGTTTGCCGACGATCGCGCCTTGTTCCTGGCGGGAGCGCAAACTGCCTGATCACGGCGAGCTGTGGAACCTGCCCTGGGACGTCAACGACGAAGCTTGGGAAAACGGAATATTGAAAACCGGCGCCAGATTGAAGGTTTCACCTTTCCAATTCGATCGAACCATTGAGCTGCACGGAAACGAAGTTCGGATCGGCTATGAATTGACCAATCTGGGCGCGACGGCGGAACATTTTGTGTGGGCGATTCACCCATTGTTGAGGTTGCAAGGCGGTGACCGGTTGGGATTGCCGGCGTCCACGCGCACGTTGCTGAACGGGGAGGCATGGGTCGACGCGATTGATTCAGCCATTCCGGGAAAAAACTGCACGAAGAGTTTTGCCACGCCGGTGCTTGAAGGGTGGGCAGCAATTTTCAACCAGGACACGGGGGACCGGCTGGAGTTCAAATGGAACCCGGCGGAAAACAACACGCTTGGTTTGTGGCTGACCCAGGGTGGCTGGCATGGACATCACCATTTTGCGATTGAGCCGACAAACAGCGCTGACGACGCGCTGGTTGCAGCGGCCAAACAGAGACATTGCGGAGTGATTGCCGCTTCTGAGTCGAAAAGTTGGCGGCTTTGCCTGACAATCAGTTGATAAGGTTTCTGATTCGAAGACATGTTTCTTACTATTCACAGGAAATTTTGCACAACCGCGTAGTTTTTATTTTGCCGTTTAACTTGATGAAATCCGTTCCCTTCAAACGTCTTGTCTTAGCCGCCGCCGTTGTCTGCTTCGCGCCGTCATTGTTTGCCGGAACCTTTTGGGTTTCGTCGCTGGATTTGACACAGATGACCACCGGCTGGAGTGTGGCCAAGGCGGATCGTGGAATCATGGGCAGCCCTCTCAGCATCCACGGTCAAAAATTCACTCATGGCGTGGGGACGCACGCGACTAGCAAATTCCGGGTGAAACTCGACGGCAATGCGAACCGCCTCACCGCCCAAGTCGGCGTGGACGATAGTGCCGGTAATCAAGGCAGCGTGGAATTCATTGTCATCGGCGATGATAAAATTTTGTGGCGCAGCGATGTGCTCAAAGGCGGCGAAGCGGCCAAGCCGGTAGATGTGAATCTTACCGGAGTCCAGACACTGGTTTTGCACGTGACGGACGGCGGTGACGGTGAAAGCAACGATCATGCCGATTGGGCCGATGCGAAAATTAACATGAACCGCGGCGCGCCACCGCCGGTTGCGCTGCCGCCGTTCGAGACATTCACTCTAAAAACGAAGGCATTTGCTTTGAACTTTCAGGTGGGCGATGACGGCCGGCTGTATCAGCGCCCAATCGGCATGGATGACTCCAATGCCAAACTTCCGCGCGATGACGAATTTTACCCGCAGGCCGGCGACGGTTATGTTTGGGAACCAGGCCTACAGGTGGTCCACGCCGACGGCAACACGTCAACGGCCCTCCTTTACGACGGCCTAGCCCAAACCAACGAAACGGCGGACATCGAATGGACACGCATTCATTTGCATGACTCGGCGTATCCGTTTGAAGTCACGCTTTGTTTTCGAACGCACCGCGACGAAGATGTGATCGAGGAATGGACGGAAATCCGCCATCAGGAACCTGGCCTGGTAATGTTGAAACGCATGGCTTCGACTTCATTCCTGCTGACGACCAATGTTTACCTCACACATTTTTTTGGCGACTGGGGCAAGGAAATGCTGGCGCCCATCACCGAACGACTTACGCCCGGCATAAAAGTGCTGGATTCAAAACTCGGCGTGCGCGCCGACCAGTTTCAGAATCCTTCCTTCATCCTCACGCTGAACGGAAAAGCCACCGAAACGAATGGTGAAGTTCTTGGCGGTTCTCTCGCCTGGTCGGGCAGTTTTCAATGCGAGTTCGCCGACAACAACCAAGGTATCCGCGCTCTGTGCGGCATTAATCCGTTTGCTTCCGCGTATGATGTGAAACCCGACGAAACCTTTGTCACGCCAAAGATGATCTGGGTCTGGAGTGATCATGGCTTGGGTGAGATGAGCCGGAAATTGGACGACTGGGCGCGGGATTTTGGAATGCGCGACGGGCGTAAGTCACTGCCGGTGCTGTTGAACAATTGGGAGGCCACGGGTTTCAATTACGATTTCGACCGGCTTGCGAGCCTGTTTGCCCCGGCGAAGGCGATTGGAACGGAGTTGTTCCTCCTGGACGACGGCTGGTTCGGCAACCAATACCCGCGGATCAATGACGACGCGGGGCTTGGCGATTGGCAGGCTAACCGCAAGCGTTTTCCGAACGGTTTGGCGCCGCTGGCGGCTGATGCCGTCAAACACGGCTTGCGCTTCGGCATCTGGATGGAGCCGGAAATGGTGAACCCCAACAGCGACCTGTTCCATAAACATCCCAATTGGGTGATCTGCCAGCCCAAGCGCCCGCTTGAATTGCAGCGCAATCAACTGGTCCTCGACCTTACCCGGCCAGCTGTGCAGGAATTTGAATGGGACACCATCAATAGCATCCTAAGCACGCCGGACATTACCTATGCGAAGTGGGACTGCAACCGTTACCTCACGCAGCCGGGTTCTTCCTATCTTCCGCCGAATCGCCAGTCGGAACTTTGGATTGATTATGTCTACGCACTTTACGGGCTTATGGACAAGACCGCTAAAACGTTCCCTGGAACGGAACTGATGCTCTGCTCCGGCGGCGGCGGACGTGTGGATTACGGCGCCTTGAAATATTTCGATGAATTCTGGCCCAGCGACAACACCGATCCGATGGTCCGCGTTTTGATGCAATGGGATTATTCCTATTTCTTTCCGCCAATGGCTTTGGCCAGCCACGTCACGCTTTCGGGCCATCGCCCGATGCATTTCGCTTGCAGCGTGGCGATGAGCGCCTGTTTTGGCATGGATCTGGACCTGACCAAGTTGCCGACACTGGATAAAACCATCCTTACCGGCGCAATCGCGGCCTACAAGCAAATCCGGGACGTAATCGCCACTGGTGATTTACACCGGCTGGAAGATCCGCATCAGGGATTTCGAGGCGCGCTGAATTTTGTGTCAACCGACCGTTCCCGCGCCGTGTTGTTTGTGTTTCAGTTGAAAGATGGACAAAATGCCCCGGTGTATCCGCAAGGATTGGATCCAGTCAGGCGTTACACGGTTCACGAGTTGAATCCCGCGCCGGGCCGCGCAGCGATGTCACAGGAAGGCAAAGTGTTCACGGGTGAGGAACTGATGCGTGACGGTATTCTACCGTCATGTTCCGGGGCGCTCGAAGCCTGCATCGTTGAACTCGACACGAGGTGAAACCGGTAGAACGGCAGACGGCGAGCCGGTGAAGAAGAATTCGCGTGGAATATAAAACAAACCGGCGAAAGTTGTTGATGACAACCACAAAAGCGGCCGGGGCGGCACGTGTCTCGGAACCGATATTTTCCTCCGGTCAAGCCATGCCTGCGAAAGACCGCAGGCGATGTGCATTCACCGTGGTGGAACTGCTGGTGGTGATCGCCGTCATCGCCATTCTCGCCGCGCTCCTCCTGCCGGCGTTGGGCCGGGGCAAATCGTCCGCCAAACGCATTGCCTGCATCGGCAACGTCCGGCAAATCAATCTGGCCCTCCAACAATGTGCCGAAGACCACGACGACCAGATTGGTTATTACACCAACGACATTTATTACGCCTATAAGCAACGCATTCTGCCTTACCTCGGCCTGGCGGAGGATGCTTATGCCACCAATGAACCGGTGTTCACCTGCCCCGCCGAAACCACCTTTTACACGCTCGCCCTGACGCATTACTCCAGCTATGGTTTCAACGGCGTGGACCGTGGCACCAACGATTTCGGCATGGCGCAACGGCCCTTCGCATCGGTCCGCAATCCGACGCTGACGGACCTGAACGGGGAAATTTCCGGCGGCATTGGCGCGAGCTGGCACGACGGGACGCAAGGACAACACAAAAACGCGCTCAACGTGGGCGGTTTCGTGGACGGCCGCGTGAGCTACCTCAAGATTTACTGGAACGGCAGTCCCGGCATCGCCAATTTTCCGTTCTATTACGACCCGCCCGCCGGCTATGAATACAAGTGGTCGGCGAATTGATCCGCCAGCATGCTAAATTCTTTCCAAACGGACATCGTGCTGAACGTTGATGGTTACGGATTTTACGCCCAAGGATGAATGAACGGCCTGCACCGTGATTTCCCCGGAACCGTTCGGAACGGTTCTAACCCAGATCGCACCCACGCCGCCGCTGTCATCCAGGGCGAACGGATTGTCGCCAACAACCATTCCAGGGCCGGAGATTTCGAAAGCGACTTTTCCACCGGCGAACGCGCGTTCGGCGCCGAATTTGTCCACGACTTTGAAGACCAGCCGGGTCGCGTCCACGCCGTCGCCCGTCAATTCTGCGTCGTCCGCCGCCAGAAAAAATTGGTCTTGGGCCGGGTCGGACGAAAATGATTTTGAAAGCGCCAAGCCGTCGCCGACGTAACCATCAATGTGCAGTTCGGGCTTGGCGGCGGCGTTTTCTATGTCCAAGTCGCAGAAGAACGGCGGATATTCCAAGTGAGCAAAGTTTTCCCGGTCCGGCTGGGCGGTGGCGTAGAGTTTTCCCGCGACGAAAATGTCAAGCCGGTCGCAATTCGAAAAAATGGCGGCGTGCTTGCCCGGCCCGCGTGGAGATTGAGGACCAAAATCCCAATAGAAGTCCGGTTGAATCACGAGCCGCGTTCTCGGACTGACCTGTGCCTGGTAAAACGCAGCGCCGAGTTTCGGGATGCGGAAAACGTCGGCCACGCCTGGACATTTCACGCCACGGTACGAGTTCATAAGGCTCGCATAGTCGAAAGCGCACCAGGCAATAACTCCCGCCATTCGCGAGTAAGCGCCAGCGTGGCTGTGCGCCTGAGCATGATACAGCGCCTGTTGCATCTGCAACTGCAGATCACCCGCGCGCCGGTACCAGTTGTTCATGCCTCTTTTGGCGGCGTAAGAACATTGTCCCACCGTCTCGGCCAGCATGTAGGGCACGCCCGGCAGCGGTTTGCGGATGCCCACGCTGCCATCCGGCGCCGAATGATAATCGTCAAACGCAAAAACATCCTGATGCCACTCCTGTTTCCAATTCTTCACCGACCACGGCGCCATGGAACCGGAAGTGGGCCGGGAATCATCGAGCGATTTCGCGACTGCCCGGGTTCGTTCGTAGAGCGCCGGGTCATTTTGGGATTCATTGACGCGCACTCCCCAGATAATGATGGCCGGATGGTTCCGGTCTCGCGTCACCATGTGTCCCACATCACGGACGACCAATTCTTTCCATGCCGCGTCGCCCAGATATTGCCAACCGGGCGTTTCCTCCCAGACCATCAGTCCCAGTTCGTCGCACGCGGCCAGAAACGCTTCCGATTGCGGATAGTGTGAGCATCGGACGACATTGCCGTTGAACTCGCGCCGCAGGATTTCCGCGTCTCGGCGCATTACCCGTCGTGGCATGGCGAAACCGACATAAGGGAACAATTCATGCCGGTTCAAGCCGAACAATCGGAACCGCCGGCCATTCAAAAAGAAGCCGTCCACTTCAAACCGCGCGTCGCGCAAGCCGGTCCGCACCTGGTAGTCGTGTACCGGCCTGCCCTCTACCAGGAGTGTGGCCACCACGTCGTAAAGCCGCGGTGTGTCAATCTCCCACAGCGCGACATTGCCCAATTCCGCCAGCGTCAACGTCACTTCACTCAAGCCGGGCTTTTCCAAACGCACTGCCTGTTGGACGCGCGCGACAACGCGGGCGCCGTCCTTCAATTCCACTTGAACTCTGGCCGGCTCGGCAAGGATGGCGCCGGCGTCAATCGAACAGGTCACCTCCATCCGGCGGTCCGCGTCGAGCACCTTCATCGGTTTGGCAAAGACATCGCTGATAAAAACCGGCGGCACCGCTTGGAGGCGAACGCCGCGGAAAATACCGCCCGGTTCCAGGTAATCAATGGACTTCGGCCCGTCTGGCGAACCTTCCGGCGGGACGTTGCTCCAGCGGGAATCCACCACCACCGCCAGCACGTTGTCCTCATTGTCGAGCCAGTCGGTCAGTTCATAACGGGAGGGCAAATAGCCACCCAAGTGTTGAGGCAAAGGATGGCCGTTGATCACCGGCGTGGTTCCCACCATGACCCCGTCAAAATCCAAGAATACGCGCAGGTTCCGGCACTCCTTGGGCAGCGTGAAATGGCGGCGGTAAATCCAAACCCTTGCCCATGTCGCCGGATCCCAGTTTTGCCACGAAAGCTCGGTCACGCAATGGGGCACAGTGACCCGTGAAAATGCCGTGTCATCAAATCGCGTCGTGAGCGCTTTTGGATTGAATTCCCCGTCAAAAAGCCAGTTGTGGTCCAGCGAGTACGTCCGGCTGGCCGGACCGGTCACCGGGCCGGTCGTCGAGCTTAAAAGGCTCCGGCATCCCAAAATGGAAAAGGAGGCCAGGGCCGAGGCGCTGACGGTGCAGTCGCGGAGAAAACGCCGACGGGAGATTGGCTGTGAGCGGCTGGATGCTTGGTTCATGACGGTCGCGGTAAGACTCATCGTTTCGATAGCCTGAGGATTGGGTCATGTTGGTTTATTATTCCGGTTTTGTCCATCTCTGAAGGATGGTGTGCTATGTGAATATTCAGATGCCCGTAGAGGGTGTGGTTTTTGGCTTTTTCCGCTTTTGCTTCCCAACCAATGACTCGTAGCGCTGCATAAAAGTACGGGTGTAAGAGTTACCTGCTGTTGTTTATTTTATAAATCGGCGCCACGATGCCCCTCCACAGGGTGGGTTCATCCTGCGGTTGAACGAATGAGCAACGCATGAGAGTAAGGGTACGATTATGACACTACGCAAAATGATGGCGCGAATCCTAGCCGGCGTCGGTCTGGCGATGATACTTTTCAACGCCGGCTCGATGTCGGCGGGAAGAGCGGCGCAATTACAGGCAGGAGACACGGTCGCCATTTGCGGTGATTCGATCACGGAACAGAGAGAATATTCGGTATTCATCGAGGATTATCTGTTGATGTGCCAGCCGGTGCCGGACCTCAAAGCGCATCAGTTTGGCTGGAGCGGTGAAAAGACGGATGGCCTGCTCAGAAGAATGCGCACTGAAATTTTGCCCTTCAACCCGACGGTAGCCACTACCTGTTACGGGATGAACGATGGTGCGTATACAGCGATTGACCCAGCGCGACAGGAGGCTTATCGCAAAAACACCGAGGCCATCATCAAAATATGTCGGGCCGGTGGCGTCCATTTCATTGTTATTGGTTCACCGGGGCTGGTGGACACCTATACTTTTGACCGGATACCCGGCAGGAATTATTCCGCCACTAACTATAACAACACGCTGGCTGACCTGGCCCGCATAGCGAGGGAGGTTGCGGCAGAACAGGGGGTGACCTACGCCGATGTTTACACGCCCATGGCAGCGGTGATGAAAGCGGCCAAGGCAAAATACGGTCCGGCTTACGATCTCGCCGGTCCGGACGGAATCCATCCCGAAGCCAACGGCCATCTTGTCATGGCTTATGCCTTTCTGAAGGCATTGGGGTGTTCGGGTGACATCGGCACCATCACCTGGGACGCTCGTACCGGCCGGGCCACAGCAACTACCGGGCATCGAATATTGTCAGTCCGCGATGGCAACATTAAGATTGAGTCCACTCGTTATCCGTTTTGCTTTTACGGCAATCCGATAGATCCCAACAGTACGAAGGGCGTACTGCAGTTTCTGCCTTTCAATGAAGACTTGAACCGCTTTCGGCTGGTAGTGACGAACAGTGGTGCCAACCGTTTCAAGGTGACATGGGGCAAAGAATCGAAAGTGTTCAGCGCGGCCGATCTGAAGCAAGGTGTCAATCTGGCCGCCGAGTTCTTGGACAACCCGTTTGCCGAAGCGTTTGCGTCCGTGGATGAGGTTGTTCGGGAACAACAGGCCTTTGAAACGCCTGCAGTCAAAAGCATCTTGTATAATCTGCCGGAATGGAATGCCTTGCTGCCCGAAGAAACCGCGACTTTGGATCATTTGAAGAGAGCAACGATCCGAAAAGACGAAGCACTCAGCCGGGCCTCCCACGCTGCCGTTGTGCCGTTCAAATATACAATCCACATCGAACCAATTGCGGATGACTCGATGAAAAAAAGAACCCTTCAGACCAATGCTTAAAATCCCGCCATTCGAGGAAATTTACGGACGTCCGCCCCGCTGGATTGCCGCCGCACCGGGACGCGTGAACGTCATCGGGGAACACACCGATTACAACGATGGCTTTGTTCTGCCCATGGCCATTGAACGTTACGCCGTTATGGCGGCGGACGTTTCTCCAGCTGCCCCGCCCAGGATTTTAGTTCACGATTCTCGAGCACGTGATACGGCCCAAATTGACATTTCCAAGCCAGTCGCCAAGGCCGATCCGCGCTGGTCCAATTACATTCGCGGTGTGGTGGCCGGGTTTCAAAATCGCGGCTTAACGATTCCCCCGCTTGATATTTCGCTCGTCAGTACCGTGCCTTTAGGTGGCGGATTGAGCAGTAGCGCCGCGCTGGAGGTATGTACTGCCACCTTGCTCGAAACGGCGATTGGAACAAGATTGGATCCAGTCGAAAAAGCGCTGTTGTGTCAGCAGGCCGAGCACGAATTTGCCGGTGTACCGTGTGGCATCATGGATCAGTTTATTTCCGTGATGGGCCAGAAAGATCACCTGCTCCTGCTCGATTGCCGCTCACGGCAGACCACGATGGTGCCGATGAATGATCCCTCGGTCGCGTTGCTGGTCATCAACACCAATGTCAAACATGAGTTGAGCGGAGGTGAATATGCTGAGCGCCGAACGCAATGTGAAACCGCAGCAAAAGTCCTCGGAGTTCCTTCGCTGCGCGGTGCCACTGCCGGTGCCTTGGAACGGGCAAGACAGAAGATGGATCACTTCGCTTTCCGTCGTGCGCAGCATGTTATCAGCGAAAACGAGCGCACGCTTCAGACCGTTGAAGAGATCCGCAATTCCAATTGGCCGGCGGTGGGACAGTACATGTACGGCAGTCATTATTCTTTGCGCGATGATTTTGAAGTCAGCTGCAAGGAGCTGGATGTCGTGGTGGAAATTTGCCGGTCCATCGGCATCGAAGGTGGGGTTTACGGGTGTCGTATGACCGGCGGCGGCTTTGGCGGGAGTTGCGTTGCCTTGGTTAAGGCGGAGGCTGCCGATACCATTAGTAATCGCATTTCCACCGTTTACAAATCCGCCACCGCTGGTGGTGAAACAAAAAATGGTATCGAGGCAACCATCTTCAGTTCCCGTCCGGCGGCTGGGGCGAACGTTATCAAGAGTTAGATGACCAGCCCCGTCATATTATGAACCGAAGCATTAAGAAAGACCTGGCCGAACTCCGAAGTGCTCGTCATCGGTTTTACCAGATGTCTGACTGTTAAATTTCATTCACCGAAGAATTGCGCACGACGCCAGAAACAAAATCTGCCATTTTTCAATCATGAAATTACCTTTCTCCGCTTGCTTGGGACACCTGGTCATTGTTGGTGCCTGGCTGTTGAGCTTGCCGTTGCAGGCGGCAGTCGATCAGTCGTTTCCTTCCGAAACCACGATCTGGTTTGACGCCCCGGCGAAGAATTTTACCGAATCGTGTCCCATGGGGAACGGCCGGCTGGGCGCGATGTTGTTCGGCGGCGTGGATGAAGAGCGAATTGTTCTCAACGAAAGTTCCATGTGGTCCGGCTCGCACCAGGATGCCGACCGCCCGGACGCGTACAAGGTTCTGCCGGAAATCCGCCGGTTGTTGTTGGAAGGGAAAAATGTTGAAGCCGAAACGCTGGTCAACGCGCATTTTACCTGCAAGGGTCCCGGTTCGGGCGGTGCTCAGTACGGCTGCTATCAGGTACTCGGCAATCTGCATTTGACTTTTTCATCGGACACCAATGTGCCGGTCGAAAATTACCGGCGCGTGCTGGATCTGGACGACGCGGTAACGCACCTGGAATTCAAGCGCGGCGGCGTCACCTTTACGCGGGAAATGTTCGTGAGCGCGCGGGACCAGGTAATGGTTTTAAGGCTGGCAGCGGATTCACCCGGAAAGGTTTCCTTTAAAACGCGACTGGACCGCCCCGAACGCTTTGAAACAGTGGCGGATGGTAATGACAGTTTGCTAATGACCGGTCAGCTTGACAATGGTGTGGACGGTAAAGGCGTCCGCTATGCAGTGCGCGTTCGCATCCTGAATCAGGGGGGTGAAGTTTCCGGACATGGAAACATTTTGAGGGTCAGCAAGGCGGATGAAGTTGTCCTCCTCATCTCTGCGGCGACAGATTATCGAGGGTTCGCCGGCCGGCAGACCAAAGATCCGTTGGCAGCTTCGTTGTATGATTTGAACAAAGCCGCAAAAAAATCCTGCGAGGCCTTGCTCAAAGCGCACATTACCGATTATCAAACCTATTTCAACCGCGTTTCTCTTCACCTCGAACCGGCCAATGCGGACGAGGCCAATCAACCGACGCCGAAACGAATCGAATGGGCAAAAATCAACGGCGGCGATCCCAATCTGGCGGCGCTGTATTTCAATTTCGGGCGTTACCTTTTGATCTCGTCATCCCGGCCGGGCGGATTGCCGCCAAATCTTCAGGGCATTTGGGCCGAAGACATTCACACACCGTGGAACGGCGACTGGCATCTGGACGTGAACGTGGAAATGAATTACTGGCCGGCGGAAGTCTGCAACCTTTCGGATCTTACGCCGCCGCTCTTTGCGCTGATTGCCTCTCTGCAAAAGCCCGGTGAAGAAACCGCGCACGATTATTACACTGCGCACGGCTGGGTGGCGCATGTCATCACCAACCCGTGGGGCTTTACGTCGCCGGGTGAATCAGCCTCATGGGGTGCGACCACCAGCGGCTCGGGCTGGCTTTGTCAGCACCTGTGGGATCACTGGCTGTTCACGGGAGATAAAAAGTTCCTGCGGTGGGCCTATCCAATTATGAAAGGTTCGGCGCAGTTTTATTCCGACATGCTCATTGAGGAGCCGACACACCATTGGCTGGTAATTGCGCCGGCCAATTCACCGGAAAACCACTTTGAGATGGCAAATGGCCAGCAGGCGGCGATTTCCCTGGGATCAACCTTTCAATCGGAAATCACACACTATCTGTTTACCGCCTGCATTGAATCATCACAAATTCTTGGCATCGACGAGGATTTCCGAAACGAATTGATAGCCGAGCGTGCGCGGCTCTCGCCCATCCAGATTGGACCGGACGGGCGGGTTTTGGAATGGCTGGAACCCTATAAGGAACCAGAACCTCGTCATCGCCACGTGTCGCATCTTTGGGGATTGTATCCCGGTGACGAAATTTCGCCGTATACAACGCCGGAACTGGCGCAGGCCGCCCGCAACACCCTGGAAGTTCGTGGGGATGACGGCGTGGGCTGGTCGCTGGCTTTCAAAGCCGTATTGTGGGCGCGGCTGGGTGATGGTAATCATGCCTGGTTGCTCGTGCAGAAAGCGCTGGCTCCAGCCGATGGCATGGACATCCGCTACGATGGCGGAGGCGGGGTTTATCCGAATCTATTTGATGCCTGTCCGCCGTTTCAAATTGACGGAAATTTTGGCACCACGGCAGCCATCGCGGAAATGCTAGTGCAGAGCCAGGAGGGCATCATTCATCTATTGCCGGCGTTGCCGGAGGCGTGGAAATCTGGAAAAGCAACGGGTCTGCGAGCCCGCGGCGATTTCGAGGTGGGTTTGATTTGGAATGAGGGTCGTTTAATCTCGGCAACCATCCGGTCGAACGCCGGCAATCCCTGCACGGTCACCTGCCAGGGCAAGACCCTGGTCCTGAAAATTAAAAAAGGGGCGACAGTTACGCTCGACGGCCGCTCGAATTTTGACTGAGAATCCGCGTGAAGCACAACTGTGCACGGCGGTCTGGTTGAGAAACCTGTTTTCGAGCTTTATTGCTTTGTTCAATATTCTTCGCCGAAGAGAAGTGCAAGACGCTGCCTGCTTTATGAGATAATCTGGGGTTATAAATCACCAGAAAGCATATAAAATTAAGCGGTTGAGTGCTCACGGCCCGAACGCGAACAGGATGCTGAAGGTGGGAGCCACTCGAATAGCAGTGGCTTGGTCAGCGAAGAAATAAAAAACAACAAAGTAATCATAACAACCCAAGTCTAACTATGAAAACCATTATCTTTTGTGCCTTCGTGGCCGGTGCGTCTGCCCTGGTCGCCAATGCGCAAAATCCAAACATAACATGGGGAACTCCCACTACCATCTCTGGAACCTCCGACGTAAGCACTACAGGAACATTTGTCGGTTCGTGGGGACCTGGCGATGATTGGGGCGGCACTATGCGATCAGACTACTATCCGGTGAACGGCGTGACTTTTGCCGCATACGGCAGTGGCCCTTTTGGCTCCTGGGTAAGCACTTCCGGGCTGGATGACCGCTACGGCAGCTATGCCAACCCGAACACTGCGGATGCCAACTACAATTACGTCCTGCAAACTGCGATTTATAGTTACGGGGAACCCATTTCACTTACCTGGGGTGGCATGACAGCGGGAGATACCTATCAGCTTGAATTCTGGGTTCAGGATGGGCGCAACAGCGTGACTGCCGAACGAAGTGAAACTCTCACTGGTGGCGCCAACACTTCAGCCGCCTTGGCTTTTGGTAGTGGACCCAACGGCACCGGCCCGGGACAATATATTATCGGCACATTTGTGGCAGACAGCACCGGACAGGAGACGCTTACATTAAATCCATCTGGTGGCGCCGACATTGGTGCGTCTGCTCAGATCAACCTGCTGCAACTTCGCGATATTACGCCAGTTCCGGAGCCATCTACGATTGGGCTTTTTGCTGCTGGCATGGGTATGTTATTCGGTGTCCTTCGCCGGAAGAATGCTTCAGCCTGAGTATGACCAGCTGGTTTGTTTTCGGGGTGACCGCGGTGTGGATTCAACAGCCACACCGCTTTTTTTGTGGCAACGCTGAACGCGGATTGAAACAGGCGATGCAAAAACGTGTTCAATATTCTTCACCGAATGAAATTAGAAGACCAATGGTTCTTCTTAGCGTAACTTAATGTCCATATTCACCCAAAAGTGACGAAAACGTATGACCGAAACGATGAACAAATGTTTATTGAGCAAGGGCGCTCCCCGAGCCGCTGGCGGCTTTACGTTAATTGAGTTACTCGTGGTTATCGCGATCATCGCCATCCTGGCGGCGATTTTGTTGCCCGCTCTGGCCATGGCCAAATTAAAGGCGATGACCGCCACGTGTCTGAGTAATCAGAGGCAGCTTGGCCTCGCTTGGGAAATGTACACTGACGATCATCACGGTCATCTCGTTTGTGCTGATACTGCCGGCGCTGCTGGTTCGGTACTGAACGTAAACGGAGATGCCCCTTGGCGGTATTTCCCCATTCCAGCGACACTTCGGCAGCCACAAATTCCATTTAACGAGCTAAACACAGCCCAAGCGGATATTTTGATACTGAATCAAGGCTACGAAGACGGTGGGCTTTATAGATATGCTCCCAATGTGAACGTGTTGCATTGCCCTGCTGATCTTCGTGCCAGAAGCGGGTATCCGGGTTCTGCAAATGCAGCGCCCGGCGTTTTCAGCTGGGGTAGTTACTCCACTGCCGCCGGGTTGAATGGCACTCCAAATAATCCAAGTACGGCAATCGTCACACTGACTGGCATTACGCATCCGAGCAGAAAGTATTTGTGGATAGAGGAAAATGATCCACGGGGTGAAAATCGGGGTGCTTGGGTGATGGGTACCGCGGGCACGATCACGGCCACACCGCCATTTTCCGATGCAACCATGGAGGATTCGGTGGCGGCATGGCACGGAAACATCAGTACGTTCAGCTTTGCCGATGGTCATTGCGAAAGCCACAGATGGCTGAATACCCCCACTATCGCTTTCGCCGCCAACATGAATCCCAAAAAATATGCTCCTTTTAATCAGTCTCCGGCGGCTCCTACTTATGCCCAGGCTCCCGATGACGTGTATTTCTTGGCTAACGGATATGCCACTCAGCAAAATCCGTGACAACTTCAACGTCGCTCCAGATCCAAAACACAAATTATGAAAATACAGAATTCAATTCTCCACCGTTATGGCGGGTTACTCTCTGCAATCAGCTTCATAGGGCTCGCGGCCGTTCCGGCGTATGCCGATTACCAAAGCACTGTGCTTGGCGATCATCCTATCGCCTATTTTCCTCTGAACGACATCACCAACGCGAACACGGGTTCGGGCACGACCACCGACTTGTCGGGCAATGGCAATAGTTCGAGTTATTCCCTCGTTTATCCCGCAACGGGCCCGTCGGCTTACATTACCAATGCCGGGCTCTTCCTGGGTCCGGCATACGGATCGTTGGTTGATTTGAGCACGGCTCCGAACGCCAGTATCCTGAATTTCGGGGGACCGATCACCATGGAAGCCTGGGTCCAAGCCACCAACATCACACAAGGACCGTCCGACATTGTGGGGAAGGGTTATGACTCGACCAAGAGTTATGACGAACTGGTGCTTCGGGCAAACCCCGGCAGCTCTTATGACTATTATGGGGGCACATATAACAATACCAACGGCGGGGCGAGCGCCAGTGGCGGTCTGCAGACAACCAACTGGACTCATCTGGTTTCCACTTTTGATGGAACCAATTGGAATCTGTACGTGAACGGGGCGCTGGTAGGGCAGGGCGCGGACACAGTAGGAGCAATTAATTTTTCGGATCCATGGGCGATTGGAACGGGGTCAGCTGATGGCGCCAGCCGCAACTTTCAAGGTAATATCTGCCAGGTAGCGCTGTACACCAATGCGCTGACTAAAAGCCAGGTGCTTAACCATCTCTTTATGGGTTTCGTCGGCATAATGCCTAGCAATGCCGTGCCGCTCATTGTGAGCCAGCCGCAGTCGCAGTCCGTATATGCGGGCGGGACTGTTACCTTTAGTGTCACCAGCGTCAGTCCTTTGTTGACGACCAACCAATGGTATAAAAACGGCAGCCCCTTGAGTGGTAAAACCAATACCACGCTCACTCTGAATAATGTCCAATCGGGCGATGCGGTAAATTACAGTGTCCGGGTTGGCAACAGTAATGGATTCACCAATAGTGTTTCGGCAAGCCTGACCCTGCTGGCATCGGGGAATTCTTTGCGTTGGGGCACCAATGCCAACAACACAGGAGGGACCTGGGATGCGGGTATTTCGAGCAGTTGGATCAATACGGCCAACAGTCAGCAATCGGTCTTCAATACCGGCGATCAGGTGTTGTTTGATGATACGCCGGGAGTCCCGACCAACGTGACCGTCAGTGGCACGGTATCACCCAGCGTGATCACGGTGAACTCAAGCACGAACAACTTTACGTTTGGCGGTTCCGGCTCCATCGGCGGGGCTGCCAGCTTGGTCAAGCAAGGTTCCAGCGTGTTGACGGTGGTTAACCCGGGCAACAATTTCACAGGTCCGGTGACCATCAGTGGCGGTGTGATCTATGCCGGCAATTATGCCTTCGGTTCAGTTGCTTCGATCCGGATCACCAACAATTCCACGCTCGACATTGGCGGCGGACCCATCGGCGGTGACAAGCCGGTCACTGTTTCGGGCACGGGATTTAACGGCGAAGGAGCTATCTTCAACAGCTATGAAGATTATCCCGTCAGCCAGTTGAACATTACCATGGCCGGCGACACCACCTTTGGTTGCACGGCTCGGTGGGATTTGGGCGCCGGTTCGCAGATTAGCGGCCCGTATAATCTGACGATTAGCTGGGCGGACACCAACAATCCTTATGGCGAATGGACTTCGGTGACGATCGGCTCAAACGTGGCCGGCATCAACCTGACGAGCGGGAGCAAGCTTGGGTCGCACAACATGGACTCGGGCTTTCAAAATCCCGCCACGGTTATCACCGTCCAAACCAACAGCCAGTTGATTTTCTGGAATGGCGGATGGAATGGAACCATTCACCTGCTGGGCGGCGGCCAGGCGTTTCAGTTTGGCGATCCCGGTGCATTCAATGGTTACAATGTCATGATGGAGAACGGAGCCGTGTGGAACACCTATGGCGGTTCGGGTGCGCAATCCATCAATGTCCCCATTACTTTGATTGGCGTTGCTCGCTTTGTGCTGGGTGATCAGGACAGGATGTACACCAACGTGATCAGTGGCGCGGGCGGTTTCGTGGAGGACGTTTATAACCACGCGATGATACTCTCGGCAGCCAATACTTACACCGGCCCGACCGTCATCGGCAGCGATGGTAACACTCCAGAGGTGAACCTGACCGGAAACGGTTCCATCTCGCACAGCTCGCTGATCTTCTTCGGTGGCAGCAATCCGACCATTGCGCATATGGATGTGACCGGTCGAACCGACCAAACTCTGACATTGGCCAACGGCCAGACTCTGGCTGGCGTCGGCGGCGTTAACGGCAGTCTTGTGGTTTCCGGTGGCGCAACTTTGTCGCCGTCTGGAACCACGGCGGCGCTTGGGGTTAACTGGGGTGGCACCAACGCGATTGGCGCGATTGCCGCGTCTGCCAATATCACGTTGAATGGCACGACTGTCATCAAGTTGGACGGTTCGGGAACAAACGACGGGGTTCAAGCTGGAGGAAATATTACTTACGGCGGCACATTAAATCTGGTCAACATCAGTGGCTCCCCGCTGGCGGCGGGGAACAGCTTCCAGATTTTCAGTGCGGCGAATCGGACTGGTTCATTTACGATTACCCCGGCCACGCCGGGTTCGGGCCTAGTTTGGAACACGAACCAACTGAGCAGTGGAATCATCAGTGTGGAGGCTCAACCGCAAATCAACAAGGTCTTCATATCGGGTGGAAACCTGATTTTCAGCGGCACCGGGGGCACAGCCCTTGGTACCTACTATGTGTTGACCTCAACGAATGTGGCAACGCCGTTGTCCAATTGGACGCCACTCTCCACCAACGCGTTTGATGGCAGCGGGAATTTCAACGTGACCAACGCCATCGTGCCCGGCGTACCACACGAGTTCTACTTGCTCAAAACGCCGTAAGTAGATAGTAATAAAATGTTGTCAAATTCACAACCACCGCCGGATCAGAATAATGATCCGGCGGTGGTTTGTTAGGATTTGAAAACAGTCAAATTCCAGACTCATCTGACGTACATGATCAGCCAAAAGCGAATTCCCGGAACATTTATCTGGATGCTGCTCTCGTCGCTTTTGGCCAGGCCGGTTCAAGCAACTCCGTCACTTCAACAAGTTGGAAACACGCTGGTGATGTCCAACGGCGATGTCGTGTTGAATTACAATCTGAACGCGGGCACAACGGATTTCTATTGGCAAAATTCCAAAAAGATTTCCGCTTTCTACAGTGGCGTCACGTTGAGCACGGGATACATCAAAGGCATTAATTACAGCAGTTGGAGTTACTCGGTCGTCAGCAGCAATCAGGTCGTGGTGACCGCCGTTGGAAGCGGCTTGCCGGTGATGAAACAGTATTTCACCCTCGATCAGACCGACAGTTTTTTGGTTCGGGTGGAAATGGACGGAACAAGTTTGAGCGCCAATTGGATTGGGCCGGTCGTGGTGGACGCGACCGGCGGCGTGGACCTTGGCAGCTATAACGACGACCGGGCGCTGTGTGTGCCGTTCGACAATGACGGGTTTGTTTCCTACAACGCAATGCCCATAAACAACTCAAGCACCAGCTACGAAGTTGGCGCCTTTTACGACAATACCACGCGCAATGGTCTGGTGGTCGGCTCGGTCACTCACGATGTTTGGAAATCCGGTATTTATTTCTATGGCTCGAACAACAAATTAAATCAGCTGAATGCGTATGGCGGTGCAACGGCGCCGGCGGATGTCATGCCGCACGGTCCGGTAACCGGAAACACCATCACATCGCCGACGATATTTGTGGGTTTCGGAAACGATTGGAGGCAAACGATGGAAAACTACGCTGCGGAGAATGCGAATTTCACTCCCAGGCTGGCTTGGACCAACGGTGTCCCGTTCGGCTGGAACAGTTGGGGCGTTATTCAGCAGTACATCAATTACAACGATGCGATTGCCGTTTCGGATGTTTTCCACACCAACCTTGAGCAGAATGGTTTTGTCAATCAGGGGACGGTTTACATCAATCTGGACGCTTTTTGGAATAACCTGAACAGCTTTCAATTGCAGAGTTTTGTGAACCATTGCCACGCCCTTGGTCAGAAAGCCGGGATTTACTTCGGACCGTTCGTCTGGTTTGGCTCGACCAACGCCGCGACCAACACGTTTGTGGAAGGGACCACCAATAGTTACCGCTACAGCAATCTTTTGCTGCGAGATACCAATGGAAATGCCGAATCCGTTGACGGCGGCCTGGCCCTGGATCCGACACATCCCGCTGACAAGGACTTGATTAATTATTACGTGAATCTCTACACCAACTATGGATTCGATTACATCAAACTGGATTTCCTGTCGCACGGTGCGCTGGAGGGTGTTCATTACGACACCAACGTGACCACCGGGATTGAGGCTTACAATGAGGGAATGTCCAATGTGCTGCAAGCAATCAACGGCCGGATGTTCATCAGCGAGTCCATTGCGCCACTCTTTCCTTACCAATATGCCGACAGCAGGCGAATTGCGTGTGATGCCCAAACGTCCCTGATTGGCAATACCGCCTATACCATGAACTCGGTGACCTACGGTTGGTGGCTGGACGATTTATACCAATTTAACGACCCGGACATCATGGTGTTTTACGGCTATGGTGCCACCACAAATGAAAACCAGAGCCGGCTCATCAGTGGCGCTATTACGGGTGTCTTTCTTGACGGCGATGATCTGACGTCATCCAACGGCCAGCAGGCGGCCCAGACCTGCCTGTCCAAAATGGGCATTGATGCCGTAGCCCGGGTGGGGCGGACCTTTACGCCTATGGAAGGCAATACGGGGACCAGTGCCGCCAATATTTTTGTCCGTCAGGACGGGTCCACCTGGTGCATCGCTGTTTTCAACTATACCTCCAGCGCTGCGAATGTGTCCGTTGACCTGAGCCGCGCCGGGCTGCCATCGGGTAATTATGTTGCGACGAATTTATGGGATGGGACCACGATGAATGTTTCCGGCTCATTCAACGTGAATTTAAATGCCAAGCAGGCAAAATTATTTCAACTGGCTCTGCCGGTTTCCGCCCATTTGCTCTGGAGTACCAACGGGAACAACGGAATTTGGGACACGGGGACTTCGGCCAACTGGCTCAATCAGGCCAACAACCAGCCAGCACTATTTAACGCCGGCGACCAGGTGTTGTTCGACGACACGCCGGGAGTTCCGACCAATGTGACCGTCAGTGGCACGGTATCGCCCGGCGTTATCACAGTGAATTCGAGCTCGAATAATTTCAACTTTCAGGGTTCGGGTTCCATCAGCGGGTCTGCCACTTTAATCAAGGAAGGCTCCAGCTTGTTGACGATTGTGTGTCCGGCCAGTTTCACCGGGGCGGTATTCATCGGCGGTGGCGCCATCTATGCCGGTGACTATTCGTTCGCGAGCGTTTCATCCATCACGGTCACCAACAATGCGACCCTCGACTTCGGCGGCGGGCCGTTGAGTGGTGCCAAGCCGGTCACGGTTTCCGGCACGGGTGTGAACGGTCAAGGCGCACTTTACAACAGTTACAATGATTTGCCCGGCCAGGTTTTGAACATCACTCTGGCAGGCGACACGGTGTTGGGTGGCAGCAGCCGGTGGGATTTATTGAGCGGCGCAACGATCAGCGGGCCCTACAAGGTGACTGTCAATTGGTCCAATAGCGGTGGCTATGGAGAATGGAACGGAGTAACCATAACCACGAACGTGGGCGGCATTGAACTGGCTACCGGTAAACTCGGGATCAAAAACATGGGCAACAGCTTCGGCAATCCCGTTGGCATGTTCACCATTGATCCGGGCACGGAATTGGATTTCTGGACCGGCGACGGCGGGTATAGTAAGAATATTCATGTCCTGAGCAATGGCCTGCTGCAAATCCTCACCCCTTTCACAACGTTTAACGCCAATCTCATCCTGGAGAGCGACGCGGATTTTACCGCGGTTTATGGCAGTGGTAATCAGGCGATGAACGGTACTCTCACGCTGAACGGCATAGCCCATTTTGTCCTCAGCGGCGCTAATTTCGTTTTTACGAATGTCTTCAGCGGGCCAGGTGGATTTGTATGGGATGCTTCCGACCATCAAATGATACTGAAGGCGGCCGACAGCTATACAGGTCCGACAGTCATTGGGGGCGGGCTGACGCTGGCATTGAGTGGCAATGGTTCCATCTCGTTTAGTTCACTCATTTTCCTCGGAGGCAACAATGCGGCCAACCTGTCCCTGGACGTCAGCGGGCGGTCCGACCAGACCTTGACACTCGCCAGCGGCCAAACATTGAGTGGCATCGGCGGGATCAATGGCAATTTGGTGGTTTCTCCCGGCGCAGCCCTGGCACCGGCGGGGACCAACACGACCATTGGTATCACAACGGGAGCCAACCCCACGGGTATGATTGCTGCGTCCGGCATTGTGACATTGAACGGCGCCACCATCATCAAGTTGAACGGCTCTGGAACGAACGACGTGGTTCAAGCGGGCGCGGACATGACGTATGGCGGCACATTAAGCCTGGTTAACATCAGCGGTTCGCCACTGACGGCCGGGAACAGTTTCCACATTTTCAGTGCTGCAGGTTATTCCGGTTCGTTTATGAACATCACCCCGGCCAGCCCGGGAGCCGGTTTGGTCTGGGACACGAGCCAATTGAACAGCGGAATATTGAGCGTGGCGACCGGAACAACTCAGCCGTTCATCAGCAGCGCACAATTGTCGGGCGGCAATCTGCTCTTGAGCGGTTCCAACGGCGTGGTCAACGGCACCTTTTACGTGTTGACTTCGACGAACGTGGCCGCGCCGCTCGCAAGCTGGACTGTGCTCTCCACCAACAATTTTGATGTCAACGGCGCCTTTAGCATCACCAATTCACTTAACTCCGACGTCACTCAATGTTTTTACCTGCTGAAACGATAATCAACACAGTTTTTCGTAATGAATCCCAACGCAAAAATGCCATGAGTAAATTCCTTCTAACGTTCGTATTCGCTGCCTGCCTGGCAATTACCGGCAACACGGCACCCGCCGGAACGCCGTCATTTTCCAGGGAGTCCATCGAATGGTGCGACATCTGGATTTCCCACGCCGACGAAACCAATCTGCCGCGCGTACTCCTGATTGGCGATTCCATCTCGCGGGATTACTATCCCGGAGTTGAAAAATGTCTGGCCGGCAAAGCTTATGTGGGCCGACTGTCCACCTCGGCGTTCATTTCCGACCCCGCTTTGCTCCAGGAAATCAAAATGGTCCTCGGCGAATACCGATTCGAGGTCATCCACTTCAACAATGGAATGCACGGCTGGCAATATAGTGAGAAAGAATATCGGCAGGCCTTTCCTGAATTTTTAAAAACCATTCGCAAGAGTGCCCCGAAAGCAAAATTGATTTGGGCAACCACCACGCCGTTAAAAGTCTCCCCAAAATTACCGTCGGACAATCAAATCCAGGCCACTGACGAACGCATCGCCGAGCGCAACGCCATCGCTCTAAAGTTTGTGCAAGCTGAAGGCATTCCTGTGGACGATTTAAACGCACCTGTCCGGGGGCATCCTGAATACCACAGCGACAACGTTCATTTTAACAGCCGGGGAATTGATTTTGAAGCAGCGCAAGTCGCGATGCAAATCGAGCTGTTGTTGAAAAATTAAAATTCACCCGTGACCGGATTTGAAAATCCTGAATTAGTATTGGCACATTCAACGCCAGATCTCCCCGCGCTGATCGTGAACTTTTTACCGCGTGCATACAAGTTCTGCAACGTGCCGGTAAACGGTCTCGGCGTCTGCGGATCAGCCAGGATATTTTTCCCGTCCAATGACGGCGCGAAACCGAAAAAAGTGCTGACGACAACATCGGCAAAGGTGCCGCCGCAGATGCATTCCTTCATGCAGCCTTCGCGCTCGGCAATTCGTACCGGTGCATCATATTGGTCGCGGTGCGGCCCGTAAAATTCATGCGCCTGTGCAAACGGCCCTTCTTCGTTCACCTCAGCCGTACGGCAGTAGAAATCAAAGGCGTCGTCGGGAAAACCGAGCTGCCACATCGCACCGACCGTGAGCGCCGGCCAGCCATCATAAGCGCCCATAGGGCCATGGTCAGGACGGTCGGAAACGGCGACAGCGGCGTCTTTAAGGCTCATCGCGCGCATCCAGTCGCGCATGAGAAGCTCGCGTTTGACGAAATCCGTCATTTCACGGCGCGTGCCAGGCGCAAGGTCGTTGGCGAGCGCATTGCCGACATAGATGTAATCAACGCAATGCCGCAGTTCGACACGCCGGCCGTCGTCGTGCAAACCAAACCAAACGCCGTCACCGGGTTTGTAAAGCGACAGCACCGCGGGCAAAAGCTTTTCCGCGTCGTCGCGCAGTTCCCTGGCGCGGGCAGCATTGCCCTTCAACTCCTCAAGGGCGGCGGCCTGGCGCATCATCCAGACATTTTGCGCGTTGCAGGAAGGAACGCGGCCGGAATAGGCCGGCGCACATTCAAGCAGGTTCCGGTTTTCACCGTAGTCCGCCAGCGGGCCGTCGGGATGGACGAGCGTTTTCCAGTCCGTGGCCAATTCATCCAGGCGCTGAAGCACGGTTTTGCCGTCCTTCAGTTTTTCATCGAGAAAAGCCGTATCGCTCGTGACGCGCAGATAATCCAGCGCCGTTTTGAAAATCGTGCAGGCATTAAAAGCGTAACCGGTGATATGATCATAGTTGTTTGTATCAAAACCGTTCGTTCCCATGATGGAAATGAACGACCCGCTCCGCACATTCTGAACCAACCAGCGACGCAGCGTGGCTTTCATCCCGGCGGGCTCAAGCAATGCCCAGACCGTTGCTTGCATGGATGCATCCCAGTAATACTGCGTGCCTGGCGCTCGCTCACCGCTCGTGATAAAGGACCGCTGGTACACCGGAAACTGTGTCCGCTCCAATTCCAGCATGGTGAGGATGCCCATGTAATAATTCCGCTTTAGCGCGGCGTTGTCCGTGACCAGCACCGGCAGGCTGCCGGAGAAATGGTGATTGCCTGGCGTGAATGCGTCGGCCCAGCGCTGCTCCCAACATTGCTTGAAGCCATCGAATTCCACTGAAAAACGTTTGCGCCACTGCGTCACGTCCCCTTGCACCTTCTGCGAATCCGCTGTCCGCCCGTCACCGGCGATAAATCCCAATTCCGTTTTGCCGCCGGCGGACAGCGCGACTTTCCATTGCCAGCGAACGAATCCATTATCATTCGTCACCGAGTCGGGTTTCGTCGCGGGACAAACAACCGTTGCGAAGCCTGGACGCTGGTTCGTGTTGAGAATGGAAATTCCGTCCGGTTGCAACAAACCTGAAACCGACAGCGCCATTTCCACGTTGGTTTTTGTCATAGTCGGATTGGCGATCTGCACGCGGACGAGCACGGCCCGCTGCTCGTTGATCATCCGCGTGTCCGTTTCCACTGCCAGCCCGCCACAGTCGGAATTGCGGCGCAGGGCACGATACGGATACCAGCGACATTCCGCAGCCAGATATTCTTTGCCTTCGATTGTCAACGTGACTAGTGGATAGCCAGCACTCCATCTTCCATCTCCCCATCCCCATAACCAATCTTCAGGATTGCAGAAAAACGAAGTCAGGTCCCGGTTGGTTATCAGCATGTCGTGAAAATTATTCACGTCCGGCGGATTAGCCGCTTCCTTCATCGGTAGCCAATCGCCGGCCATCTCATCAAGCGACGGCATGCCGGCTGGGGTTTGCGACAAAATTGGAAAGGTCAGAAAAGCCAAGATTATTGCCGATCCGAAGACGGGTGATGGATTCGACTTCATTTGCCGTTTTGGTCAAGGCTCTTCGGCCACTGGATTGGTCAGCACACCGATTTTTTCGATTTCAATGCTGACTTGATCGCCGGGTCGGAGCCAACGCGGCGGTTTCTGCGCCATGCCTACGCCGTGAGGTGTGCCGGTTAAAATGACTGTGCCCGGCAACAGCGTGGTGCTGCCGCTCAGAAATTCAATCAAAGCTGGCACGTCAAAAATCATGTCGTTCGTGTTCCAATCCTGCATCACTCGGCCATCAAGTATTGTCCGGATTTTAAGCGAGTTCGGATTAAGGATTTCATCTCGCGTCACGAGCACAGGGCCGAGCGGACTGAACGTGTCAAATGTTTTGCCGCGCGACCACTGGCCGCCGCCACGTTTTATCTGCCAGTCCCGGGCGCTGATATCGTTGCAGCAGGTGTAACCGAGTACAAAATCCAGCGCCCGTTCACGGTTGACATTTTTGCAGGCGCGGCCAATGACGACTGCCAGTTCGCACTCATAATCCACCTCGTCGCTCTTCAAATGCGTTGGCAGTAGAATCGGCTCACCCGGATGTTGCAGGGTGTTGATGCCTTTGAAGAATACCACGGGGTATTCCGGGAACTTCGCACCGGTTTCTTCGGCGTGCTTCCGGTAATTCAGACCGATGCAGATGATGGAACATGGCTGAACAGGGGCAAGCAACTTGGCTACTTCAACTTTTTCCGATGTGACTTCAGGCGAAACAAAAATGTCGCCGAGCAATTTTAACGCCGAGCCGTTGGCTTGTTGAGCGGCGTAAACAATGTTTCCGTCGTAGTCCCGACAACGAATGATTTTCATAAAGTTATTTTCCTGCGCTCCAGCCGCCGTCAATCATCAATGTGCTGCCAGTGATCATCGCGCTTTCATCTGCGGCGAGGAACAACGCGGCAGCCGCAATTTCCTCCGGCTTGGCCATGCGGCCACTTAGTTGGGTCGATGCCATGTCGCGATAAGCCGCTTGCGGATCGGGATATTCTTTGAGACGCGCCAGCACAAATGGTGTCTCGACCCGGCCCGGGCAGATGCAATTGAAACGTACGCCGGTGTGGGAATGGTCCAGCGCCAGGGCCTTGGTCAAGCCCACGACGGCGAATTTCGTCGTCGTGTAAGCCAGGCGCTCGCGGACAGCAACCACGCCGGCGATGGACGCCATGTTGATGACACTGCCGAATTTCCGTTCCAACATTGCCGGCACAAACGCTTTGCAGCAATTGAACACGCCGCGAACGTTAACCGCGTAAAGCCGGTCCAGATCAACCGCCGTTGTGTTGACCAACGAACCTACATGGCCGATGCCGGCGACGTTCGCGAGAATATCCAACGTTCCAATATTTTGCGCGGCTTGCCGGCAAAGGGCGTCGTTGCCGACGTCCAGCGCCACAAATGTTCCGCTGACGCGTTCGGCTTGAGCGCGGCCTTGGGCCTCGTCCTGGTCGGCAATCCATACCCTGGCTCCAGCCTGAGCGAATGTTTCTGCCAGCGCCGCGCCAATCCCGGAAGCGGCGCCAGTGATAAGAGCAGTTTTGTCCTTTAGACTAAACACGATAAATCCTTTCTGCGTTGGTTTGGAATAATTTGATTTGGTCAACATCCTTCGCGGATGAAAGCAAATCTTGGACGGTTTGAATCCAGCGTTCATAACTGGCCGCCAGGGTCGCCACTGGCCAATCGCCGCCGAACAAAACGCGATTAAAGCCAAAACATTCCAGGGTCCACCCGAAATAGAATTTCAAATCATCCGGCTGCCAATGGCTCCAATCGGCTTCGGTTGCGAGCCCGGAGATTTTGCAGACGACATTGGGCCGGGCCGCAAGCGCCTTCAAATCCGATGCCCACGGCCCGGTTCGTTTACCACGCACGTCCGGTTTGCCAAAATGATCCAGCACGAATGTGACTTGCGGAACGCGGCGCGTGAGTTCGGCCACATTGCGCAGTTGCTGGTGCCGGACACACAGGTCGAAGGCGAATCCAAAACCGGCAAGCAACTGGATGCCGCCAATAAATTCCGGTCGGAGGCAATACGCCAAATCCGGTTCGCCCTGCAAATTCCGGCGAACGCCTTTCACAAGCGGACGGCTTGCCAGCTTTTCCAAATCCGCGCGGACAGCTTCACCCTTTTCCAGCGACGCATGCGCAACGATGCCGTGGAGCCGCGGCTCGGTTTTTGCCAGGCCGGCCACCCAATCTACCTCGGCCAGGCTTTGCGCCGGCTCACAACCGGATTCCACAAAGACGACTTTGTTCACGTTCACTGTTTCGCTCGCCGCCGCAAAATCTGGCGGCAGAAACGCGCGGTTCAAAGCCGGCAATTCGTCCAGCCATCCGTAATGAAGCCGTGTTGGATTCCAAAAGTGAACGTGCGAATCAGTAATGGGTAGCGCGTTCACGATTCAAGCAGGCTTCAAATCGCAACCCGCGCCTGCTTCCTGTGGCGTTTGGTAAACGCCATTGGCCACGCGACAGGGATGAACAAAGTGCTCGCGCAAATGTGGGATGTGTTCCAAAAACACAACGTCGTGGCTGAGTGCGATGTGGTTGAAAAGTACGAGGTGCTGGTGCAGCTGGCCCATGTCTCCGACGTGCGGCACGACGGGCACGCCAAATTTGCGGCACAGCAGACTGACGGCAATGAATTCGCTCACGCCCGCGACCCGCACGGCGTCCACCTGCATGAACCCGGCGCACCCGGCCTGCAAATAGTTTTTAAAAACGACGCGGTTCGGAACGTGTTCACCCAGCGCCAGCTTCGTCGGCGCAATCGCGACGGCAAGAGTTTTGTGCCCGAGCACATCGTCGGGATGCGTCGGCTCTTCAATCCAAAATGGATTGATGGCGCGCAACCGCCGGCAGATGTCGAGCGCTTGCGGCAAGGTCCATTGTTGGTTGGCGTCAACCATCACGCGAGCATTGTCACCGGCAACTTCGCGCACAATTTTCGCGCGACGCAAATCGCGTTCGGGATCGCGCGAGCCGACTTTTAACTTCAATGCAGTAAAACCGGCGGCAACGGCGCGTTTGCAATTTTCGCGGACTTGCTCGTCACCATAATTGAACCAGCCGACAGATGTGTCGTAGCCGGGATAACCGGTTTCCAAAACAGACTCGCGGGAAGAACGAGTCCGTTGATGTTCGCGAAGAATTTTCAACGCAAGCGGGGCGGTAAGCTCATCTTCGAGGTAGGAAAGGTCGAGCGTGGCGACGATTTGCTCAGGCGATAGATCGAGGAGCAATTTCCAGAGCGGCACACCGTGCGCCTTGGCCCACAAATCCCAGCAGGCGTTTGTGACGGAAGCTAGCGCAAGTTGTACGACGCCTTTGTGGGGGCCAAGCCAACGGAATTGTTGTTCGTCGGCCATCGCGCGCTGTAACGCGCCGAAACCGGCCATGATTTCTTCAATGGATCTGCCAACTAGCCGTTGCGCGTAGAATTTCGCCGCTTCGCAGACAAGTTGATTTCCTTCACCCAGCGTAAAGGCAAGGCCAACGCCGGTTCGACCTTTATTATCCTGCAATTGCGTGACGGCATAGGAATAAACTGGGTCGCGATGAATGGCGTCGCTGCCGTGCCCGTTACCGACGGGAAAACGCGCGTCGCGGGTGGAAATCCGCCGGATCATAAATTAAAGTGCCCGCCGATAGCCGAGTTCGGCGCCACCGCTGACATGCATGATGTGGCCGGTGATGAAGCGCGCTTTATCTGAAAGCAGAAATACGCAGGCATCTGCAATTGCACTTCCGTCTGGACAATAACCCAGGGGGTGAATCTCGTTCAGATACAACTTCGTCGAATCAGGATCAGGTTGTTCCATAAGCCATTGATGAAGCATCGGCGTCCATGCGCCGGCGGGGCAAACGGCGTTCACGCGAATGCCATGTTTGGCGTAATCAAGCGCCATGGATTTTGTCAACGCGTTCAAACCACCTTTGGTTGCCGTGTAGGCGGCGTGAAGCTCCTGGCCGATGACACCGACGAGACTTGATGTGTTGAGAACACAACCTTTACTTGCAGCCAGTGCGGGAAAGGCGTGACGCATCGTGTGCAGCACGCCTTTCAGATTGACGTCAAACAACGAATTCCATTCTTCGTCAGTGGTTTCGTGAATCGGTTTTGATGGCTGGGAAATACCGGCGTTGTTGTGGACGGCATCCAGTCGTCCGTAGCGGGACAATCCCTTCTCTATGGCTGTTTTTACATCATGGTCGCGGGTCACATCGCAGAAGATGGCAAGATGGTCCGGGCCGAGTTCAGCCGCGACTTTTTCGATTCCCTCCGGATCATTGGCGACGACGATGACATGTGCGCCTTCGGCCGCGTAAGCCTTGGCGCAATCGCGGCCGATGCCGCAGGAACCGCCGGTCAGAAAAATAATTTTGTCTTTAAGAAACGCACTCATGGCAGAAAATAAATCTCCTTCGTGTCCGACCAGATTTTTCCCCTGGCCACGGCGTCCGGCAGCGGCGATTGGCAGGGGTCGGTTTCTTTCCACCACCGTTGGGTTTCCCGATCAGCAGCCATCCGCGCCATATCGGCGCTGAAATTAGTGCCGGTGTATTCGAGATAGGCAAAAATATAAGGCCGGCCGTTGATTTCGCATTCGTGGATGGAAAAATTCCGGATGTGGCATTCCTTGATCGTTTTGTTCACGCCCGGCCAGACATGCGCATGAAGATACTCATAACGCGCCACTTTGTCCGGTTTAAGGCCCGTGACCCAGGCAACGCGTTGAGTTGAATTCTGTGTTGCACAGCCAGTGAGCAAGCCGGTCATGACGAGAAAAACAATAGTTTTGGAAATTTGTATTTTCATTTTCAGCGGAAGACAACATAAAGGCCAATAAACACCAACAAAATGATGGCGCTCACCACCCGATAATCGGCGAGTCCGCGTCCGCCGGCGCTGCTGCGCAACGGCTCGCGCCAGTTTTCCCAGATGAGCAAACCCGCTTCTGCCTTGAACGGTTCGGGAAACAGAAACGTCGTCGCCACCATGATGGCCACGCAAGCGGCAAACAGCCAAAATGCAATCAGCATGAAATCGCCGCGATAAATGCGGTTCCAATCCAGATAGAACGCGACGCATCCCAAGGCGATGCCGGCCACCAGGGTGATGAACGCGGACTTGCCCGAGGCGCGTTTCCAAAAAACGCCGAGCAGAAACACGGTGGTAATCGGCGGCGCGACGTATGAAATCAGCTTGTTGATGCCCTGAAAAATGGTGGCGTAATGACCAAACAATGGCGATGCCACTATGGCGAGAAGAGTGCCGAGCACGGTGGTGATTTTGCCAATGCGGACCAGTTGATGGTCGCCCAGGTTGGGCTTGTAGCGTTTGAACAAATCGTACGCTACGAGTGTGGCGGAAGAATTCAGCGCCGCAGAGCAGGTCTGCATGGCGGCGGCGAGCATGGCGGCGGCGACAAGCCCTTTCAATCCGATCGGCAGGAGGTGGGTGAGCATGAACGTGTAGGTGTCAGCGGCGGTTTGTGGCGCGGCGCCATTGAAGAAATGCTTTTGCACCATCGCCACGCAGATCACGCCGGGCAGCACGAAGAGAAACACTGGGAGGATTTTCAAGGCCGCGCAAAACAGCGGGCCGAGCCGCGCGTTTTTTTCGTCCTTCGCCGCGAGTACGCGCTGGACAATGGTCTGGTCGCAGCACCAATACCAGATGCCCAAAACCGGGTAGCCGAGCAGGACGGAAAACCACGGCAGGCCGCTGGCATCCGTGGTGCCACGCGCCAAGTTCAGAAAATTTCCTGTGCCCCAGGTGACTTTGCTGCCGGCTACCGAGGCCAGCGGATGCGGATTTGACGCAAGGGTGTGAGCAAGTTCCGCCCAGCCTCCGATTTTAAGATAGCCGGTGACGGTGATGACCACCGCGCCGACCAGGAGCAAAACGGTCTGGACACTTTCAGTCCACACGACGGCGAGCAAACCACCGAGCATGGTATAGATTCCTGTCAATAATCCCAAAACGACGATGAACAACATCAAGGCGTCCACGCCGAAAATTTTTGCATTGGGAGTCAGGTCGAGGATCCCGCGTAGCACCCAGGCAGCCGTATAGAGCGCCACGCCCATGTGGATGACAATGGCAGAAAATAGCGAGACGACGGACAAAACGTCGCGGCAACCGCGGTTGAAACGGCGTTCCAGGAAGTCCGGCAGCGTGGCAACCCGCGAGCGTAGATAGAGCGGCGCGAAAAAAAGTGAGAGCAGAACGAGTGTGAATCCGGCCATCCACTCGAAGTTGCCGAACACCAGGCCGTACTTGTAGGCCGCCTCCGCCAGGCTGACAAGATGCACGGTGGAAATATTTGCCGCAAACATAGCCAGGCCGATGACTGGCCAGGCTAGCGTGTTGCCCGCCAGAAAATAATGTCCACCCTCGCCGCCGCGCTCGTTTTTGCGCCGCCAGAAACCCGCCACGACGCCCAGACCGACCACGGCCACCAGGTAGGCGGCAATGATTGTCCAATCGAGAGGGTCCATGGGAGTGTTCACGTGCATCATTCCGACAATTCGATTTCGTTGATCGTCGGCCCTTCGCTGGCGTCGAGAATGTTCAAGCGGAAATCCTGCGCCGTCACCGGGTCAAAATGTTTCCGGAAATCATCACCCAGCGTCGTGCCGCGGAAAATTGTTTTCCAATCGCCGCCGTCACGATACTGGAACTCAAATTTCTCCACGCGAGTGGGGTAGGCTTCGGAAATGCGAATGCGATTGGCTGTCTGCGGCTTCACGAAATGCACGGCAATCCACGCCTGTTTCGTTCCATTGTCAGTTGCCCAGCGGGTATTTTCATCGTCATCGAAGGCAAATTGCGCGCCATAATCCGCCTCGTCATTTTGGAACACATTGGACGCAGAGGCCTTAAACGTCACCGGCAAGTCCATTGCCGGCAAATCCATCGCCGAGCCGTCGAGGGTTAATTTGACGACGGTATCGCTTGGATCGCGTTCAACGGTTGGTACAGCGAGAACCAGGGTTCCGTCCTGGTTTGTAAATTTGACGCTGCTTCCGTTTAACAAGAATGCCGATTCAATTTTGCGCGCGATGGCTGGCAGTTCGATAATGTCGCTGGCAACATGCAGAATATGAACGTAGATGACGTTACCCTTGCGTGTACTGGAAAAGGCTTTGGTCGGTTTCCAGGGACCGCCGCGCGTGCCGTAAATGCTTTCACCGTTATTGTTCAACCACGCGCCGACCTGTTTCAATACGGCAACCTCACGCGGCTCAATGCGACCATCGGACATCGGACCGACGTCGAGCAGCAGGTTGCCGTCGCCACCAGCGCATTGTGCGAGAATGCGGATGACTTCGCCCGCTGATTTGATTTTGTCGTTCGGTTTCCACGACCATTGTGTGCCAAGCGTCATGCAAGTCTCCCACGGAGTTTTGTCGTCATACGCCCCAATGCGTTGCTCCGGCGTGTAAAAATCTTCACTAGAGTTGAGATGGCCCTGATGCACCCATTGCTCGTAGGTGCTCATTTCGAGACGATTATTGATGAGAATCTGCGGTTGCAGCTTGCGAACTAGCGCGTAGGTATTCGTCGGGTCCCACATGGTGGGTCGGCCGTCGCTGTCAAACCAAAGCACGCTGATTTCGCCATAATGGGAAAGCAATTCGCGCACCTCGGCCTGGATTTTCAGGACGAAGCGCTCGTTGTTCGTTGACCGGCAATCGGGATCGCGCCAGTCCATGGGTGAGAAATACCAGCCGATTTTCATGCCCTGCCGAGTCGCGGCCTTGGCCAGCTCGGCGCAAACGTCGCGATGAAAGGGCGTCGCCATGATATTGTAGCCGTCCACTTTGGAATCCCACAATAGAAAGCCGTCAGCATGTTTGGCCGTGAGCACCATGTATTTCATGCCGGCGCTCCGAGCGATGCGGACCCACTGGCTGGCGTTAAAATTAGTCGGGGTAAATGTTTTATAGAGGTTGTCATAAACCGCAACGGGTATCGGGCCGTTGTTCGGACAGTTAGTATTGGAATTGGCGCGCGACCAACTGAGTTCCTGTCCGGTGAGACTGACTGGCCCCCAATGAATAAACATCCCAAACCGGTCCGCACGCCACCACGCCACCCTCGCATCGTGATGCCGCGGCTGGACGGTTGATTCCGCATGAACAAGGCCTCCTGCCGCGCAAACGAAGCAGAGGGTTAAAATCTGCATTTTTTTGCAAATCCACTGTGCGTGTGATAGATGCAATAACATCTTTAATATCGACGATTTGTAATCATAAGTCTGTCAAATTTAGACCTGGAAATCTTGCAAAATCGTTCGGCGAAGAGTATTGAACATGTATGACCACACGCCCAATCTATCAGACGGGCCGCAAGCGTTATGGGATTGATAATTGCGAGCCACAGAAAGAGGCGGTGCGCGAAGGCAAAATTGATTTTCACGCGCTGACCAAAGGGCACTATCCCGGCACCTTGATGCCCATGGACGTATTGCCTGGGCTTAACAGCATCGGCTTCTGGGATGCGAACACTTCGCAAGACTGGGGGTTGAATCCGCATCGAAACGAAGGAATTAAAATTGTTTTTTTTGAGACCGGAACGTGTGACTTAATAATGGGTCAGAAAATATTTAATCTACATGCCGGTAATTTTATCCTTACGCGTCCCTGGCAGCTTCATAAATTCGGCGCACCCAACATCGGTCGGGGACGACTGCACTGGATGATCCTCGATGTCGGGGTCAGGCGGCCACATCAGGATTGGAGTTGGCCGAAGTGGATAGTGATTACCAAGGAAGATCTCGCTGATCTCACTGAAAGATGGCGACGCATTAAAAATCCCGTTTGGACATCCACACCGTCCATTGCACAATCGTTCCGTGAGTTGGCGCGGTGCATTACCGCATGGAATCAGCCCCACGCCGTTTCGCGTATGGCTGTCCATTTGAACCTGTTGTTAATCGGCATTCTTCATGCATTGGCGGAACAGCAAACGCATGAAAATGAACAATTGACCTCGCGCAAGCGAGCGGTCGAAATGTTTTTTCATGACCTCATGGATGGGAGAATTGACCTCGGCGAGCAATGGACGCTGGACCGCATGGCTTCTCACTGCAACATGGGAGTAACGGCATTTTCAAAATACTGTCGCGAACTGGTGAACATCGGGCCGATGGAGTTTTTAAACCAGTGCCGACTCGATCGAGCCGCACAGCAATTGCGCACACAGCCTGAGCTTTCGGTCACCGACATCGCCTTTGCCAATGGTTTCAACTCAAGTCAATACTTCGCCACACGTTTCCGCCGCCGCTTTCGGGTTTCCCCAAGTCATTTTTCGGAAAACGTACCTGCCATCAAATAGTAGTGGAATAACTTGGGGTATTTCCGTGTAATGATCTCACCGAATTAATCCTTGCGCACGCAATTGACGTACTGCTGAAATGCCCGGCGACAAGACCCTCCTTGCGCTCAAATCGCTCCTTCTTTGATAAGTGTGTATAAAACTGTGTAACAAAAACAGTGAAATGTGCAGAAATTCTCATCGGCCAGTAGTTTGTTAAAGGCAGTCACGATGAACCCAAGCTTTGCGTCACAGACTTTCGCCTTGATGGCTAGAGCATTTTAAATAAAACTGTAGCCATGTGGTTCCGGGTTTGGTAGAATTCGTTCATGCGAACCATATCCTTGGACTTGCGTGAACGAATCCTCTGTTCCTACGACCAGAAGGAAGGAAACCGT
>Ga0209517_10000362_pt1 | contig 79991 bp, 62 predicted proteins | sample PeaSoiMetSII2010_FD_187695 | JGI IMG/M metagenome (GOLD analysis project Ga0209517, IMG submission 187695) | Peat soil microbial communities from Weissenstadt, Germany - SII-2010 (SPAdes) (version 2) | ecosystem: Environmental > Terrestrial > Soil > Wetlands > Peat | place: Germany...
CCGACCGCGCAGGAGGTGAGGAAGAGCACGCCCGACGCTTTCGACGAAATCATGGCGCGGAAGGGCTTCGCCATTTTTACGCTGGACAATCGCGGCGCAGCGGGGCGTGATCGCAAGTTCCAGACGGCGATCCGGCACGAGTTCGGGGCGGTCGAATTAAAGGATCAGCTCACGGCGCTGGACCAACTGCTGGCGCAGTATCCGCAGCTTGACCAGGATCGCGTCGGCATTTGGGGCTGGTCCTACGGCGGGTTCATGACGCTCTATGCCATGACGCATTCGGACCGTTTTCGCGCGGGCGTATCCGTAGCTCCGGTGACCGAGTGGCAGAACTACGACTCGATTTACACCGAGCGCTACATGGGATTGCTCAAGGACAACAAACAAGGCTACGACAAGTCGGATGTGACGAAATCCGCCGACAAGCTGCATGGGGCGTTACTGCTGGCCCAGGGCACGGGCGATGACAACGTGCACTTTCAGAACAGCGTCCAGATGGTAGATGCGCTGATCAAGGCGGGAAAGCAATTCCGCCTGATGGTCTATCCCAACAAGACGCACAGCATCGCCGGCAAAGACGCACGCGTGCACCTGTTCACCATGATTGAGGAACATTTTGAGCGGGAGTTGAAGTAAAACAGGGGCAGTGGTCAGTGAAAACCAAAAGACTATGGCGGCTTCGGTTTCACCGGAGCTACTTTATTTGTGTCTGCCGGAACCTTTGCGCGGGGTTTCCTTGGAGGAGCTTTCTTTCGACGTGCTTTCCTTCGACGAACTCTCTTTGGACGAGCTTTCTTTCGAGCCGCTGTCCGGTTTGGATTTGTCGTCCTTCTTATCTTTCGAGGACGAATCGCGCGAGGAAGGATCACCGCTGCCGGCGGATCCGGGCGAAGAAGTTTTCTTCGCGTAGTCGGTCACGTACCAGCCAGAGCCTTTGAACTGGACGGCGGGTGCGGAGATCATCTGCTCGACCTGGCCGCCGCAGTCGGGGCACTTCTTGACCATCTTATCCGAGAACTTCTGGATTTTTTCGAAGCGGTGGCCGCACTTCTTACACTGATATTCGTAAAGTGGCATGAGTGTGAGACGGTTAGGGGCTGTCTGCGTTCCGATTCTATGGGTGCGGGTTCGGTCGCGTCAATTTACGCTCGTCCGGCGGAATGATGATCGATCGGTCCCTTACCGATCCTGCCGGACCGCGATGGCTGAGGTGCATCCGGCGCAGGGATCGTTCTTGATGTAGCGGTAGAAGCGAGGCTCGCCTCGCCCGATCCAGTAGCGGGAACGGTAGTCGTCGGTCCCGGGCCCTCGAGTCAGAAAGCTGAAGAAGACATGATGGGAAGGCTGGACGACAATCCCCGCATGCCCCGGCCACACGATCACGTCGCCGGGTTGCGGCTTTGAGACACGGCGAAATCCTTCCGCGCCGTCGTAGAGATCGTCAGAACTCGCATAGATGTAAGGGAAACCGGCGCGACCGTAAATCTCATGAACCAGGTGAGAACAATCGTGGGCGGAATCGCGCCTCACTTTGGAGTGGAGCGCCACAGCGACCACAGACAGCCCGTCGTGGCGAGTGAGCGTCTTTCGGGCGTGGCTCAGGTTGGCGGTCGCTCGCGGAGGGCCGCTGTCTTCGAGCGCCTGCTGCGCTGACAAGAGATATAGAGCCAGGCTGCAGAAGACTGCCACGGCCGCCGTCTTTACCGTACTCCGCATGGTTTAAAGTGTGATGCGGAAATCGACGGCGCGGGTAGTTACGGTAGTGCAAGGCCGATTCGCAGGTCACCGGCGACTGCAACTATTTGCCCAGCAGGCGTTTGGGCGCGGTGTTGCGCCAGGCGGCGTGAATGGCCTTCGTCAGCGCCTCCTTCTTGGCCGATTTCAGAATCACGCTGGTGGCGCCGCGGCGTCCCCACGCGCCCTTTACCGGGATGAACACGTCGGGATAGTCCTTCGAAAAGTAATGCTGCTCTTCGGGCGAGAGCTTGACCATGCCGCGGGATTTATCGGGATACCCGAGTGTGGCGAAGATTTTTCCCGCGACGCGGAAGTCGGGGTGGTCCATGTGCGAGTGCTCCTCGGCCTTGGGCAGAGAGAGAGCGATTTTGCGGAAGTCGTTGGCGGTCATGGGCGAACTCCTGGCGCGGGGTACGCTAGCATAACCGCGCAATCGGTCGAAAACCGAGATTTCAGATTGTAGATTTCAGATTGCATATTGGGAAGCCTTTTGGAATCTGCAATCTTCAATCTTCAATCTGCAATCCAAAATTGGCAATCCTCATGCGGTGATAGACTTCCGGTCATGACGCAAGCTGGGCCAACTCTGTATCTGGTGGCGACGCCGATCGGCAATCTCGAGGACATCACCCTGCGGGCGCTGCGCGTGCTCAAAGAAGTGGATGTGATTGCTTGCGAAGACACGCGGCAGACGCAGAAGCTGCTCAATCATTATGCGATCGCGACCCGCACCACCAGCTATCACGAGCACAACGAGATGACACGAGCGGCGGAACTGGTCAAACAGATGCAGGAGGGCGCGAGCGTCGCGCTGGTCACCGATGCGGGCATGCCCGGGATTTCCGATCCAGGGTATCGGCTGATTACGTTGGCGATCCGGCATCATGTGCCGGTGGTGCCGGTGCCGGGTGCGTCGGCGTTTCTGGCGGCGCTGGTGGCGAGCGGATTGCCTACCGATTCGTTTCGCTTCAGCGGATTCTTGCCCCCCAAGCGCGGGGAGCGGCGGGCGGCTCTCGAAGCGATCAGGAATTCGCCGCGGACGGCGGTCTTCTACGAGGCTCCGCACCGCATTATCGAGACGCTCACCGACGTTGTGGAAGTGCTTGGGATCGCCCGACACGTGGTGGTGGCGCGGGAGGTGACCAAACTGCACGAGGAATTTCTGCGCGGGAGCGCGAGCGAAGTGCTGACGGATCTGAAGTCGCGCGAGGCAGTGAAGGGCGAGATCACCCTGCTGATCGGCAAGGCGGAGCCGCAAGAAGCCCATGGAGCGGCGGACGCCCCCGTCCGCCCCAGCGTATGCGAGCGCGTGGCGCAGATCATGGCCGAAGAGAAGCTTGACGAGAAGTCCGCGCTGAAAAAAGTGGCAAAGGAGCGGGGGGTCTCGAAGAGCGAGGCGTACCGGGAGTTGCAGCGCGGGAAGTAATTCGTGGAGCGGCGGACGCCCCCGTCCGCCGGGCATCTTTTGCCAATCGCCTTGTGCTTGTTGTGTCGAGCTGCGCTCGACCCGGCGGACGAGGCGTCCGCCTCTCCATAATCTATTTTGGTGTTAACTCCCGCTTCACCATCTCGCTGACCATCTTCCCATCCACGCGCATGCCGGCGGCGGAGAAGCGGGCCATGGCGTTCTTCATGACCGTGCCCATTTCTTTCATGGTGGGCGCGCCCATTTCCGTGATCACGGCTTTCACTCCGGCGGCGACGTCGGCTTCGCTGGCGGCTTTGGGCAGGTAGGTTTCGATCAGGACGATTTCGGCGGCTTCCTTGTCGGCCATTTCCTGGCGTCCGCCCTTGGTGAATTGCTCGACCGATTCTTTGCGCTGCTTGATCAGCGTGGCCAGCACGGCCTGCGATTCTTTGTCGTCGAGCGGGGACATCTTCTCGACTTCGCGAAGCTTCAACGCGGTCTTGACCATGCGCAGGGCGGACAGACGGGGCTCGTCCTTCGCCTTCATGGCGGCGACGATGTCTTTCTGAATCTGTTCGACTAGGCTCATGCGGGAATTATAGACAGTCGTTGTTCCCACGTCTCGCGAAAGCGGCGAGACGTGGGGCACCCCAAGTCCGACCTCCGATTTCCCTCCATTGATTCCCAGCGCCGGTGCGAGTAGATTGGTTTGTCCTAAAAAACCCTCATCCAGGGGATTCCCAATGTTAAAACGTTTCATGGTCTGGGTTTTTGTGTTCCTCGGTCTGGCAGCGCTCGCGTTTGCCGCCGATGAAAACGTCTGCAAGGGAGATCCGGATAAGTGGCAGCAACTTTTCAACGGGAAAGATTTAACCGGCTGGAAACATGTCGGCCCGGGCAGCGACACGGTGGAGGACGGCCTCATCCGCACGCACGGTGGCATGGGCTTGCTCTACTGGACCGGGGGAAAGATTGGCGACTGCATCATCCATACCGTCTACAAGATGCGCGACGAGGACGACAATTCTGGAGTGTTCATCCGCATTCCCATTGAGCCGCGCGAAGAGTGGATGCCGGTGCACTACGGCTACGAAGTGCAGATTCTGAACCATCCCGAGAAGTCCGGCGAGGATGAGTATCACGAAACTGCCATGCTGTACTCGCTGACCAAGCCTCTGGTGAAACAAGCGTGGAAGCCGGGCCCGGAGTGGAACACCATGGACATCACACTGGATGGGCCGCGAACGATTGTTGTGCTCAACGGGGTGAAGGTAACCGACTTTAAGGAGGGCGATCCGGTGCCGGAGCGTAAGTTCGATTTCGAACCACAGCGCGGCCCCCGGCCTCTTGTCGGTTACATGGGACTGCAGAATCACAGCGACGAAGACATCGTGTTCTTCAAAGAAGTTGCCATTAAACCTCTCAAGAAGTAGTTGGGTTAGTAATAGCCGGTCGCAGTCAACTCATTCGGAGGGATTCGCATGAAACGTCGTATTTCGAGACGTGCATTCTTGCAAGGAAGCGCAGCCGCCGCTGGTGGCCTGCTGGTTTCAAAAACTATCCTGCTCGAAGCGGCGCCGTTGCCGCGGATGGTCGCTCCCAGCGACCGCATTCGTTTTGGCATGATCGGAATCGGGATGCAGGGTTCAGGCCTGCTGCCTGCGGCGATCACTCTTCCGGGCATCGAGTGTGTGGCAGCCGCCGATTTGTATGACGGGCGCCACACGCTGGCCAAGGAACTCACGGGCAACGCGAGTTTGCCCACCACGCGGCATTATCAGGAATTGCTCGATCGTAAGGATATCGACTGCATTATCGCGGCCGTGCCCGATCACTGGCACAGACGCGTCGTGGTCGATGCCTGCAACGCGGGCAAGGACATTTACTGCGAGAAGCCCATGTCGCACACCGTGGCCGACGGACTGGCCATGGTCGAAGCGGCGCAGAAAAACAATCGCATCGTGCAGATCGGCTCGCAGCGTGTCAGCTCCCAGCTCTGCGCCAAGGCAAACGAAATGTACAAGTCGGGCGCCATTGGCGATGTCGAAATGGTGGAGCTCACGTACGGCCGAAACGATCCCACCGGCGCGTGGGAATACCCGCCTCCGACCGATCTTTCTCCGGACACGCTCGATTGGGACACCTGGCTCAACGATGCTCCCAAGATTCCCTTCAACAAGCTGCATTTCGCGCGCTGGCGCTGCTGGAGAGCGTATGGCACGGGCGTGGCCGGCGATCTCATGGTGCACCTGCTGAGCGGCATGATGAGGACGTTGGGATGGAATGAGATTCCCCGCTCCGCAACCGCGCTGGGCGGTATCTTCCGCTTTAACGACGGCCGCGATATGCCCGACTTCCACACTGTACTGTTCGACTATCACGGCATCCCGGTGTACGTGCGCCTGGACCTGGGTTGCGACACACCGGAAACCGCACGCTTCATGGGACCCAAGGGACTCCTCGAGGCCGGCGAATTCGACCTGAAGTATTCGCCTCAGGCCGGCGTGGATACCGATCCCAGCTATTATGCCTACAGCTTCCCGGCCAAGATGCGGGAAGAATACTTCAAGCAGTGGCATGAGGAGCACGATCCGCCGCTGGGCAAAGAACCTGTGCACGACGATGTCGTCTACAAGGGTCACGACTGGGACGACGTCAAGCCGCACCAGCAGACCTTCTTCCAGGCGGTGCGCTCGCGCAAGCCGGTGACCGAAGATGCGGTGTTCGGCAACAACGCCGCCATCGCCTGCCACATGGCCAATGAGTCGTATTTCCGCAAGAAAGCGGTCACCTGGGATGAGGCGTCAAAGACGCTCAAGTCCTAGAGTAGACATGGGAGGGAGCATGAACTCCTTGCACTTTTCAGCCGGGAAGAACCGGATCGTTCCGGTTCTTCCCGCTTTTCTTATTTTCGTCTTTCTTATTCTTGTCGTGGCCGCGGTCGCCCAGGACCTGCCCTCGGCCAAACCAGAGGCGGTCGGGCTGTCTTCCGAACGGCTGGAGCGAATAGGCACGACCGTCCAGCGCAGCATTGATGACAAGCGGATCGCCGGCGCAGTCACGCTGGTGGTGCGGCACGGCAAAGTTGCCTGGTTCAAGTCGCAAGGCATGATGGACCGCGAAGCCGGCAAGGCAATGCGGCCCGATGCCATGTTCCGCATCTGCTCGATGAGCAAGCCCATCACCAGCGTGGCCGTCATGATTCTGTACGAAGAAGGCAAGTTTCTTCTCGACGACCCGGTGTCGAAGTACCTGCCCGAATTCAAGAATCCCAAGGTGCTGGTGAAACCCGCGTCGGGCGAGCCTTCTTCGATTTCGGCGACCAGAGAAATCACCATTCGCGATCTGCTTCGCCACACCTCAGGGCTGACCTACAACTGGAATGGCGACCTGGGCGCGATGTACGAGAAGGCCGACGTGGCCAGCGGCCTGCTTCAGTATGACGGCACGATTGGCGACAGCGTAAAGCGTCTCGCCGGCCTTCCCCTTCTGTTCAACCCCGGCGACCGCTTTGAATACAGCCTCGGCGTGGACGTGCTGGGGCGCCTGGTGGAAGTCGTTTCCGGCATGCCGCTCGATGAATTCTTCCGCACTCGCATCTTCGAGCCGCTGGGGATGAAGGACACCTATTTTTATCCGCCGGAAAACAAACTCGACCGCCTCGCCAACGCTTATACGTACTATCCGGACAAAGGACTGAATCGCTTTCCCGATACTCCCATCCGGGAAGGGACTTTTGTGTATTCTGCCGACTATCCTGCGCGCGGTCCGAAGAAACTGTTCTCCGGCGGCGCCGGCCTGGTCTCCACCGCGATGGATTATGCCCGCTTCTGCCAGATGATGCTCGATGACGGCAAGGCCGGCAACACACGCCTGTTGAGCCGCAAGTCGGTCGAACTCATGACCCAGGACGCGCTGGGAAAGATCAGCCCTGACCAGGGCTTCGGTCTCGGCTTCGGAATCGAAGGCATCAAAGCGTCGCTCTCTGAACTGGGATCGCCCGGCGAGTACAACTGGGGAGGATTTTTCTACACCGGTTTTACCATCGACCCGAAGGAGCAGATGATCGTCATCTTCATGGCGCAACTGCATCCTACAGGTGACTTGGCGCTGGACCACGAAGTCCACGTGCTGGCATATCAGGCGATCAGCGATTGAAGTGAGAAGCAGCGCTGATCGAGATCGGAGCACATCATGCCTGAATCTTCACAAATGAACCGCCGAGACTTTCTGGGCAAATCTGCCGCAGTGATCGCCGGGGGCGCGGTCCTTCCCCGCACCGCGCTGTCTTACGCGAAGACCCTCGGGGCCAACGATCGCATTTCTCTCGCCCACATCGGTGTAGGGAACCGCGGCGGAGAACTCGAGGAGATCATCTCCAAACTGAAGACTGCTCACAACGTCGAGATGACTGTGGTTTGCGATCTATGGAAGGGGAACCGCGAGAAAGCTGTGGCCACCAATACCGGTTATTACGGCCGGGCCCCGCGCGCCGTGCAGTACCTGGAAGAAGTCCTCGCCATGAAGGACGTGGATGGGGTGCTGATCTCGACCCCGGAGCATTCGCACTCGCCCATCCTGAAAATGGCCGCGGAAGCAGGTAAGGACGCCTACGTCGAGAAACCTATGGGCAACGTGCTCGCGGAAGCCAAAGCCGCGCGCGACGCTGTGCTCCAAGCCAAGACCATCGTCCAGGTTGGCACGCAGCATCGCAGCGAGCCCTATCCGAACGCGGCGCAGGAGGTCATCCGCAGCGGCGTCCTGGGCGATATCAGCAAAGTTGAAATCGAATGGAACTACCACGGTCCGCGCTGGCGCGGTCGGCCCGAGGTAAAGCAAATTCGCGAGCAAGACACAGACTGGAACAAATGGCTGCTTACCAAACCGGCTCGCCCGTTTGATCCGCAACTGTATTTCGAGTTTCGCCTTTACCGGGAATTTTCCAGCGGTATTCCCGACCAGTGGATGAGCCACGCCATCGATCTGGTGCACTGGTTCATGGACGACTATTTCCCCAAGTCGGCTGTTTCTCATGGCGGCATCTTCGCGTGGCACGATGGCCGCGAAAATGCCGATACATTTCAAGCGCTGCTGGAGTATCCGAAGGGCTTCCTCGTCAGTTATTCCACCAGTTTCGGCAATGACGCGCCCAGTTTCACGCGCTACATGGGCAAGAATGCGACGCTCGTCAACATCGGCGGAGAGGGCAGCCCGCGCTACCAACTGGTCGAAGAGAAAGGGACGCACGAAGACGACTCCGACATTGACCAGAAGAGAAAGTCGAGGTACATCCTCCTCCCTGGGCAGACGGAACTTCCACCGATGGGCATTGACGACCTGTCGCTGGAGCACATGGCGAACTGGTTCGACTGCATGCGTTCGCGCCGGCAGCCTGACTCCCCGGTGCACAATGGTTTTGCCCACTCTGCGGCCTGCATCATGGCTGCGCAGGCATACTGGTCGGGGGAAAAATTGTATTGGGATGCGAAGTCGGAAGCGATCGTGGATCAGCCGCCGAATCAGCCGGTGACTTAGCCGGTACGCTCTAGATTCCACGCGCGCGGCACTTCAACATAGGAGCGGTCCAGTGCCTCAGCCGAACAGCAGCCGAGCAACCGGACGGTGCGCTCCACGTCCGCGTGGAGAATTTCCAGTGCCCGAGCGACGCCCGGTTGTCCTGCCGCGGCTAGTCCGTAGGCATAAGCCCGCCCAACCAGTACGGCGCGCGCGCCCAGGCAGAGGGCTTTCACAATGTCGGCGCCGCGCCGGATGCCGCCATCCATCAGCACTTCCACCTGGCCTTTGACCGCCGCAACCACCTCCGGCAGCGCCCGCAGCGTAGGAGACACCGAATCGAGTTGGCGACCTCCATGGTTCGAGACTACGACCGCGGCCGCTCCTTCATCCACTGCACGCTTGGCGTCATCGCCGGTGAGAAGCCCTTTGACCACAATCGGACCACTCCAGGACTCGCGGATCCATCGCAGGTCGTTCCACGTTACGGCCGCCTGCGCCAAAGCCGCCGCCACATCAATCAGTTCCATCGGCCCCTTGCCGGGGACGACAATGTTCTCAAGCTTGGGCACACCGCCATCGAGCAGAAACGAAGCCAGCCATCCGGGATGGGCAAGTATTTCGGGCAGATAGGGGATCTTCGCAAACAGTGACGGCCCGAGCAGCGGCTTCATGCCATTGCGCGGATCGCGTTCGCGCATCCCGGCCACCGCCGTATCCACCGTGATCACCAGGGCGGAAAAGCCGGCGCGGCGAGCGCGGTCCAGCGCGCCCTCGGCCGCTTCCCGTCCTCCCAACAAATACAACTGGTACCAGACGGGACCTTGCGATGCGGCTTTTACATTCTCTAGTTTGTGACCGGAAATCGTGGAGAGGATGTAGCCCGTCCCGGCTTCGCCGGCCGCGCGAGCGGCTGCCACTTCTCCCCCGGGATGCATCAGGCGGCTATAGCCGACGGGAGCAAGCATTGCCGGAAACGAAATTTGCTGTCCCACCACCTGCGTCTTCAGGCTGCAATCAACGCTAGCCACTGCTCCGCGCGGGCGAAACAGCACGTCGCCAAAAACCCGGCAATTCTCGCGAAGCGTCGACTCAGCTTCCGCGCCGCCGTCCAGATAATCGAAGACAGCCTTGGGCACCCGCCACCGTGCCATTCGCCGCAGGTCTTCAATGTTGACGATTCGTTCAGCGCTCAGCGCGTGACTGGCAGCAGTCATTTCTGGACTCTTGGGGGAAAGTCGGTGGGCGACCTCAACCGAGGATCGCGAGGCAGCCCTCCAACTGGCTGACGACCCTCGACCTTACCAGAATCGCCGCGCAAACGCACGGCCCGTTCAAGCTGGGTAGTGGGTCAGTTTGAGTTTTATCCTCATGTGAGGCGTCATCCCGAAGGCCCGCGCTTTCACCCGCGGGCCTGAAGAACGGCTGCGCTCGGGATGACGCCGTCGCAGAAGGTAAGGTGAGGATGGTCAGAATTCAAACTGAGCCACTACCTCAAGCTGGCGCGACAGAATCAAGCTGGCTCAACAGCGGTACAATTTCTGCCATGAAACCAAACGCTCGGATCGTGGTGTCCTTCTTCTGTTTTGGCCTTCTCATTTTGATTACTGGTTTTGCGCCCGTCGCTGCCCGTAGGCCCGGAGTTGCCGCCGCGGCCATGCCGCGAACCATGCGTGTGGATTACTACCACACCGGAAACTCAACCAGCCAGTGGTTCAGCCTGGATCGCGTCGTCATTGAACCGCTGGATTGGCCGGGAAATCCCGGCCAGGCGATTGACGAGACTCAACTCGGCAATTACCGATTTGACGTTCGGGACCAGGCGAGCGGAAAACTACTGTACTCGCGCGGTTTCAATTCCGTCTTCGGTGAGTGGAGCACGACGGAAGAAGCGCGGCACGCCAACCGCACGTTTTCCGAGTCGCTGCGCTTCCCCACACCCGTCGTACCGGTCGAGATCGCTCTGGAAGAGCGCAAGGAGAGCGGCTTTCAGGACGTCTGGAAAATCGTGGTCGATCCCAAGGACAAGTTCGTGGACACGTCCCTCCCGCCCTCGCCCGGCCCGCTGCTGGAACTGCAGAAGATGGGTGCTCCCGCAGACAAAGTCGATCTGCTGGTTCTGGGCGATGGCTACACGGCAAAGGAGCGCGGGAAATTTGAGAGTGACGCGCACCGCTTCATGGAAATGCTGTTCTCGACCTCACCCTTTCGCGAGCATCGCAAGGATTTCGACGTTTGGGGACTTTGTCCGGCGGCGGAGGAGTCAGGCATCCCGCGGCCCTCGAGCGGAATTCACCGGCGTTCGCCGCTGGGCACTTCCTATGACACATTCGGCACCGAGCGCTACGTGCTAACCACCGAAAACCGCGCGCTGCGCGATGTGGCCTCATTTGCGCCCTACGAATTCATCGAGATTCTCGCCAACGGCGCGACCTATGGCGGCGGAGGAATTTTCAACCAGTTTGCCACGGTTGCCATTGACAATCTCTGGGCCGGATACGTCGGCGTGCACGAGTTCGGTCACGAGTTCGCGGCGCTGGCCGACGAATATTACACCTCCGATGTCGCCTACTTGCCGCCCGAGCACAAGACCGAGCCCTGGGAGCCGAATGTCACGGCGTTGCTCGACCCCGATAAATTGAAGTGGAAGGACCTGGTGGAAAAAGGAACTCCTATTCCTACGCCGTGGAATCAGGAGGAATTTGATCGCTTCGAGCGCGGCATCCAGCAGCAGCGCAAAGAACTGCGGGCCGCCGGGAAACCTGAAAAAGAGATGGAAGAATTGTTCCGCAAGGAACGCGAAAAAGAAGATGCCATGCTCGGCTCCGAGAAGTTCGCCGGCAAAGTGGGGGCGTTCGAGGGTGGCAACTACCAGGCTAAGGGCTATTACCGACCGGAGGTGAACTGCATCATGTTTACTCGCCACACTGCCTTCTGCGCGGTCTGCCGGCGGGCGATTGAGCGGGTGATCGGGATGTATGCAAAGTAGGAATCGGGGAAGCACATCCTTATCCCTTATCCCTTGAAGCGAAGGGAGCAAATCATGAGCCAATTCATTCTCGATCCGCGAAGCACTGCGGTTGTGGTCATCGATATTCAGAAGGGTATCGTCGGGATGCCGGGCGCCCCACACTCCACGGCAAGTGTGGTGGCGAACTGCGCCCGCCTGGTCGAGGCAGCCCGCCGCCTGGCAGCCCAGCCCGTATTAGTGCACGTGGGCGGATCGCGAGACGGCGCCGACCGCTTGAAGTTAACCGTCGACCAGACTTGGTCAGGACCTGCGCCGCTCCCGGCTGACTGGAGCGACCTTGCGCCTGAAATCGGCAGCCATCCCCGCGACATCGTGATCTTGAAACGCCAGTGGGGAGCCTTCTACGGCACCGATCTCGAATTACAGTTACGCCGCCGCAAACTTTCGACCATAGTTCTTTGCGGCATTGCCACCGAGTTCGGGGTGGAAAGCACCGCCCGCGACGCTTACGAGATGGGCTATGAACAAGTGTTTGCTGAGGACGCTATGACCGGGCGCAATGCAGACAGTCACGCCAATTCGGTGACCCGGATTTTCCCCCGCATGGGACGGGTGCGGCGTACAGAAGAAATCATCGCGGCGCTAGAGAACAGCCAGCGGACCTAAGCGCTACCGGCGGCGGCGATCCTGCTACCTCGTAGTTGACTTGCCTGCCACCCCACTTCTTCGCCGCGCTTCCTCGCAGGCCTCGATCGGATCACGGCCGGTGACTTCCTTGTACCAGGCAGGATGAAACGTCCACGCCCAGGCTTCGCTCACTGCGCCGCGGATGATCGCCTGGAAAGTGCCTGGTTCGCCAATCGTGCTGAGGTATATGTGGATGAAAATTCCGCCCAGCATGATCAGCGCGGAAATGTCGTGCAGCACGTAACTGACGGCGACCGCCCAGCGCCCGAACGTGCGCGCGCCCATCCACAGGATGATTCCAGTGATCAGGTAAACCACGCAGCCGCCGACGATCTCCCAGAACTGCACTTTCTGCCCGGCGTTGAAAAAGCCGGTGTCGGGCGGGTCGTGCTTCTCCTTGCCGCCGACGATCTTTCCGAGATTGCGCATCCAGCGGGTGTCCGCCGCCGTCCATTTCATCGGCTTGATCCAGTTCAACGTCTGCAACCCGAAGAAAATGACAAACCCCAGTCCAAACCAGGGATGCATCTCGCGGCTGAGCGGGCCGCCTCCGAAAATAGGCGTAAACCAGCGGAAAAGCCATGGCATATAAATGCCAAACCCAGTGAACAATGCCAGGAAAAAGAAGAGGGCGACCATCCAGTGCAGGAAGCGCGTATAGACGCGGTGCCGCAGCAACTCGCCTTCGTAAACCTCGGTTTGCCCGATCTGATCAAATACCTGGCGAGTTTTGTCGTCGAAACGCTCGATAGCGGTGGACATCAGCTTTCCTTCTCCGGCAGCGGCTTCGCGAGCGGCGGTTCCGGTTGCGGCCGGCGCGGTCCCACGGTCACGTAGTGCAGCAGAACTCCCAGCAAGCCGAACAGCGCAAACGTTCCCAGCACTGGCTTGAACAGCCACTTCCAGACGGTATAGCTCCAGGGAATAACCGGATTGCTCGGCAACCCGCCGTAGCGCTCGGGATCGGTCGCATCGTGCAAAACGTAGACAACGTGTGTACCGCCGATCGATTGCGGATCATACACTCCGGCCTGCGCGAATCCGAAGTTCTCGCGAAGTTGCCTGGCCCGTTCTTCCGCGATGTATTTCATGTCGTCCTTGGTGCCAAACTTCAGGCATCCGGTCGGACACGCCTTGATGCACGCCGGTTCCAGGCCCTGGCCGACGCGGTCGGAGCACAGCGTGCACTTGTAGACCTTCTTGGTCGCGGGATTGAACTTGGGAATGTCATAGGGACATCCCGAAACGCAGAACTCGCAGCCAATGCAGTTTTCCTGCTGGAAATCGACGATGCCGTTGGTGTATTGCACAATCGCGCCGTCGGCGGGACAGGCCCTGAGGCAGCCGGGATCGGCGCAGTGCATGCACTGGTCTTTGCGCATGAGCCATTGCACCGTGCCGTCTTCGCGCTGGTGTTCGTTGAACTTGATCAGGTTCCAGAAATTCCAGCGCGTCTCCGGCATCGTCTGGTACGTGTTGTCGAAGGTGGTGGGACTGAACGGCATGTCGTTCCACTCGACGCAGGCGACCTCGCAGGCCTTGCAACCGATGCAGATCGTCGTATCCACCAGCTTGCAGACTTCCGGATCGCGCTGCACGCCGAAGCCGGCCGACGGCCCGGAGTGGCCTGAGATCTGCCTGATCTGAAGTGTCTTGCGGTCGCTCATAATTTCGGGTGGCGCAGCGCTTCAGCGCTGCGATCAAGCCCAACTCCAAACGCGGCTTTAGCCGCTGAGGTCACACCCTCTCAATCCTCACCAGAAATCCCTTGAACTCCGGCGTGAACGCATTCGGATCGATCACCGTTGGGGTCAGCTGGTTGGCGAGAGTCTTTGCCGTCTTGCCTTCGTCCTCCGCAATCCCGCGGAATCCCCAATGAATGGGTATGCCGATCTGAAACATCTCTTTGCCGTCAATCTGCATCGGCCGGATTCGGCGCGTGACCATGGCTTTCGCTATGTATTGGCTGCGCGCGCTCGTGACCCGAACCTTCTCCCCGCCGCGAATGCCCATCCGGTCGGCCAGTTCCGCCGGCACTTCCACGAACGGCTCCGGCACCAGTTGCACGTTCATGGGATTGTTTTTTGTCCAGTAGTGATAGTGTTCGGTCAGCCGATAGGTCGTGCAGATGACGTTGAATCCCTGGTCGACCGTGCCGTACTTATCCATGTCGGTTTTGTATTTCTTGACGACCGGATTGGTCGACTGATTGGGATGCAGCGGATTCGCGATCGGGCTCTCGATCGGCTCGTAGAATTCAGGGAACGGCCCGTCCGCCATCGCGCCCAGCGGCACGAACAATCGCCCCACGCCCTCCGGATTCATAATGAAGGGGCCCATGTGGTCTTTGGGCGGGGAATCGGCCTTGAAATCGGGGATGTCGTTGCCGACCCACGACTGCTTGGCTTCGTCCCACCAAACCTGCCGTCGAGGCGGATCCCACGGCTTACCATTGACGTCGCACGAAGCGCGGTTGTAGAGCACACGCCGGTTCATCGGCCACGACCAAGCCCAGTTGGAATAAATTCCCAGGCCGGAGGGATCTTCGGTTCCGCGCCGCTGCGTCATCGCGCCCGCTTCGGTCCACGAGCCGCAGTACAGCCAGTTGCCCGAGAGCGTCGTGCCGTCGTCTTTGAGCCAGGCAAAGCCGGGAAGTTGCTGGCCGGCCTTGATCGTGACATTCGTCTTCGGGTCGGTGAGATCGGCGAGCGCTTTGCCGTTGATTTCCTTCGCAACCTCTGCCAGCGACGGATTGTACGGATTCGTGTAGGCAAACGACGCATTCAGGATCGGATCGGGAAACTTGCCGCCGTCCCTCTGATAAAGCTCGCGCACTTTCAGGAAGATCGTCGCCAGGATTTCCTGATCCAGCTTGGCCTGCCCCGGCGGGGGCAGAGCGACGTTCTTCCACTGCAGCCAGCGGGCGGAATTGACAAACGTCCCGTCTTTCTCGGCAAAACCCGCACCCGGCAGGCGATACACAGTGGTGTTGATCTTCTTCATCTCGTCGGTCGAGATGCCCGGTGCGCGCCAGAATTCACTGGTTTCATCGGGATAGATTTCGCACACCACCAGCCAGTCCGCCTTCTTCAACGCATTAATGTTCTTCTCTGAATCCGGCCCGATCATCACGCCGTTCATGCCAAAGGCAAAAATGCCTTTCACTTTGCCTTCGTACATGTCGTTCCACAGGTTCACCCAGGAATAATTGCGGTCAATTTTCGGCAGATAGTGGAACGCCCAGTCGTTTTCTTTGGTCGCCGACGGGCCGTACATCGCTTTCAGAAGCGAAACCGCGAACTTCGGCGTGTTCGACCAGTAGTTGAACGAATCCCAGGGATCAGGTTTCGCCACGGTCGGGGTGATGCGCTTCAAATAGGCCGCAAGATCGGTGTCGGCGGGATTCGGCATCTTCAGGTAGCCGGGCAGAATGTCGAACACTCCCGCCATGTCGGTCGCGCCCTGAATGTTCGAGTGGCCGCGCAGCGCGTTGACGCCGCCGCCGGCGCGTCCCACGTTGCCCATCAGCAGTTGCAGAATCGCGGCCGTGCGGATGATCTGCGTGCCGAAGCTGTGCTGCGTCCAGCCCACGGCGTAAATGATTGTGGCGACCTTCTTCATGTCGCCGTCTTTGCGGATGGAAGTGAACAGGTCGGCGGCCTTCAGGAATTGATCCCGCGGAATGCCGGTGATTCGTTCGACCATCTCCGGCGTGTAGCGCTCATATTGTTTCTGCAGCAACTGGAACACGCAGCGCGGATGTTGCAGCGACAAATCGTAAGCCGTCTTCGGCGGAAGCATTGGCGGCGGAGGAGGCGCGCCTGGCGAGGCCTTCGGCACAGAGGAATGACTCGGTGGCGCTGCCACCTTCCCGTTTACATCCCCGCCCTCCTCATAGTTCCAGGTCGCTTTGTCGTAAACCTTCTTTTCCGGATCAAAGCCCGAGTACAAACCATCATCCGGCAGCTTGAATCCTTCCTTAATGACGAATGCGGCATTGGTGTAATTGACGAGATAATCGTGCGCGATGCGGTGGTTCTGAATGGCGTAGTTGATCAGACCACCGAGGAAGGCAATATCGGCCCCGGCGCGAATCTGCAGAAAAAGATCGGCGGTCGCGGCCGTGCGCGTCAGCCGCGGATCGACCACGATCATTCTGGCGTTGCGGTGCAGCTTGGCTTCAATCGCCCACTTGAAGCCGCAGGGATGGTTCTCAGCCGGATTACCGCCCATGATCAACATCAAGTCGGTGTTCTTGATGTCAATCCAGCCATTGGTCATCGCCCCGCGTCCGAATGTTGGCCCCAAACTGGAGACCGTGGGGCCGTGTCAAACCCGGGCCTGGTTTTCCAGGTAGCAGACCCCCAGGCTGCGCATGCTCTTTACGACGAGATAATTGAATTCGTTGGTGTCGGTGCAGCCGCCGGTGAAGGCGATGCCTTCACAGCGGTTCACGGTGTGACCCGCCGCGTCGGTCTCGAGAAAAGTATCGTCGCGGGTCTTCTTCACTTTTTGCGCGATCTCGGCGTAGGCCTGCTCCCAGGAAATGTCTTCCCACTCGGTCGCCCCCGGCCGCCGCACCTGCGGTTTGAGCAGGCGGCGATCGTTCAGGATGTCCTGCTCGAGCGATGAGCCTTTGGGACAGAGCGTCCCGCGGTTGATGGGATGATCCGGATCGCCCTCGACGTGCACCACTTGCGGAATCGCGTTCTTCGCCTTGTCGCCCAGCGTGTAAATGATGACCCCGCAGCTCACCGAACAATACGGGCAGGTGCTGCGCGTTTCGCTGGCGCGCGAAATCTTCAGGCTCTGCGTTTGCGCGTAGACGGGCGTGAGGTCGAATCCCAGCGTGGACAGGCCTGCTCCACCGATGACTGCGCCCTTGAGAAACGTTCTGCGGGAGAATTCCATCGAAACCTCCAGCACTCTGCCGCATGGGCGTTCACCATGCGGACCTTGGGCAGCTGATCCCCAACTCAGGATGTGAAAGCGAAGTTGAAGGTTGCGGCCGCGGCGCCCCCACGCCACACGGCCAGGTCACGTGCAAACCGATGCGGGAAAATATACCTCCAGTAAGGAGTCAAATGCAAATGGCCCTCGCATTAAGGATGGCGGACTTTTAGGATCTCGAAGGCCTCCTGCTTTGCGAACTTCGCGGCGCTTCTTCGCGAGCTTTGCGGTAGAAGATCTTAGACCGCAGAGTACGCCAAGGATTCGCGAAGGACGCGAAGAAGTCACCCGAAAAAACTCAAGCTGTACGACTACCCTCTCATTGCTCCTCCGGCTGGTTGCCTTGATAATGAGCCAATGCCTGCCTCATCCTGGCAACGCCGCATCCAGCGTGCCCAAGAGCTCGCCGACCGGCGCCCTTTCGCGGCGGAAATCCTCGGCTTCTACATCCATGTTGCCCGTTTTCAGGAGAGCCTGCATCGTCAGCTGACCAGTTTCGTGCAACCGCCCTCAGCTTCCTTCGACCGTGAACTCAGCCAGGCCGAATTGGTGGAACTCAGCTCAAGATTTGAATCGTTCCTTTCTCTAGCCGAGACTCACGGACCCCGGCAACTGTCCGAACTAAGCCGCGGTCTGCACGTCCGCGGCCCAAGCTTCTGGGAGGAACTCCTCAACGCCGCCTGGACCGCGCACGGCGCATCCGAAGCTCAGGACCTTTTGGCGCTGGCTGTTCTCCAGCCCTGGGCCGAGCTGCTGCGGGATCGTGCCACACCGCGTCCGCCACTACATACCCTCGCGGTCTGTTCCTTTTGTCATCGCAAACCATGCGCGGGCGTGCTGCGGCCGATGGGCGATGGTGCCGCCCGGTCCATGGTCTGTTCTTTCTGTTTGAACGAATGGGAATTTCGCCGCATTGTCTGCCCCGCCTGCGGCGAGGAAAACGATCAGAAGCTGCCCGTCTTTACCGCCAGCGATTTCGATCACATTCGGGTGGAGTGCTGCGACGCCTGCAAGACCTACATCAAGACCGTGGATCTCACCCAAGATGGTCACGCCGAGCCGGTGGTGGACGAACTGGCCTCTGCTCCACTCGACCTCTGGGCCCGCGACCGCGGCTATGCCAAGCTGCAAAACAACCTGCTCGGAATGTAGCTCGCGACCGCAGGCGCGAAAATACGTATTATCTTTTCTCTTTACAATAAATGACCATTGGTCAATAATGGTTATTAGTCATAGTAGGACAGTGGTCACATATGCGCAGGAGTCAAACTGCAGCGCAACAGGATGATCGAGCGAAATGGCGGCCAATAAAGATGGGGCGCCGCGAGCGTCGTGCCGCCGAAACGCGGCTGCGGTTGTTCCGCTGTGCTCTGCAGCTCTTCTCCGAACGCGGCTTCTCCAATGTCACCGTGGAAGACATTACCGAATCTGCCGACGTCGGCAAGGGAACGTTTTTCAATTACTTCGACAGCAAGGAACACGTGCTTGGCGTAATGGCCGAGATCCAGATCGGCAAGGTCCGCGAAGCTCTCACGCAAGCCGAAGCCGGCGAGCGACCGATCCGCAGCGTTCTGCAGCATCTATTCAAGCATTTGGCAGAAGAACCTGGTCGCAGCCCCGATCTTGCCCGAACTCTCATCTCCTCCTTCCTGGCAAGCAAGAGGGTACGTGTTCTCGTGCACGAACACATGGCGAGAGGCCGCCGCAGCCTGGCTGCGATCTTTGCCATTGGACAACAAAGCGGAGAAATCGATCCGCGGCTCAAGAAAGAGAATCTGGCTCGGCTGCTTCAGCAGCAGGTGCTGGGAACGATTCTGCTTTGGTCGCTGCGCGGCGAGTTGCGACTCGAAAGCGCCATGGAAAATACCTTTCAACATTTCTGGAGAGCGATTGCTCGGCCCAGCGCAGAGGAAAGACAATGAGGCAGGCGTGGCGTTTTCGATTGCTCTTTGTCGTTGCCTGCGTGTTTCAGGCGGCAGGAGTTGCGCAGAGCCAGGCCCCTTACCGCCTCACGCTCAAGGAGGCGATCGACAAGGCATTGCAGGCGAATCTTAGCGTTCTGGTTTCCGGTACTCGCGTACACGAGTCCGAAGGCACAGCGGCTCGGCGTTTTTCCAATCTGCTTCCGCACGTGCGCACCGAGACTTACGCGAACTACCAGAACCGTAATCTGCGCGCTTTCGGCCTCTCCATTCCCGGCCTTCCCGTGCCCCAAGTGATCGGGCCGTTCTCGAATTACGATTTTCGGATCTACGCCGACCAGAGCATCCTGGATTTAGAGAGCTATCGATCGTGGAAAGCGAGCAAAGAAGAACTCGAATCCGGGAAGCTCGACTTCCAGGACGCTCGCGACCTGATCGTGCGCTCGGTCGCAAGTCTCTACCTGAACGGCCAGGCAGCGGAAGCCCGCATCGAAGCTGCGCACTCCCGGGTTCGGGCATCCGAAGCGCTCGACGCTCTGGCTCGTGCCAAGCATGATGCCGGCACAGCTACAGGAGTGGATGTACTGCGGGCACAAGTGCAACTGGCCAACGATCAGCAGGCTCTCCTGGTGGCTCAGAATCAGTACAAGCAGGCTTTGCTCGTGCTGGCACGAAGCATCGGCATTGATCCCGGCACGGAACTCGAACTGGCGGAGCCCTTGCAGTTTCAGCCGATTCCCACGTCGCAGGCGGAAACGGTGATTGCATCTGCCCTGTTCGCGCGATCCGATTACTTATCGCTCGCCAGCCAGCGCCAGAGTCTCACGGAGCAGCAGCGCGCCAACCGTGCCCGCTGGTATCCCAAGCTGAGCTTGAACGGAAACTACGGAGCCCTGGGGCGCAGCATGGGTGACCTGCGCGGCATCGGTCTCATCCAGGGCCAAATCGATTTCACCATATTTGATCACGACCGCGAGGGCGAGGCGCAGGAACTCTCCAGCCGCATCGAACGTGTGGACGATCAACTGGCCGATCTTCGCCGCGGCATTGCAGAAGACATCCGCGAAGCACTGCTGAATCTTGAGTCTTCCTCCGATCAGGTGAAAGTCGCACAACAAGGCCGGGATCTGGCTGAGCGGGAGCTTGAATTAACGCAGGACCGCTTTCAGTCTGGCGTGACCAACAACGTTGAGGTCGTCACCGCGCAGGATGAGCTTGCCCGTGCCCAGGAAAACTACATTCTTGCGGTGGCCAGCTATTCCGACGCGAAATTTGCCCTGGCACGCGCGGCTGGAGGCACAGAGAAGAACCTGGGCCAGTACATGGCTCCGTAGTTGTGAGGAGTACGCTCGACGCGAGTCACCGCGCAAGGACGAGGTCATGAAAAAACGTCTTCCGCTGGTCATCGTTGTAGCTGCCGTAATCGTGGCAGTCATTTATTTCTATCCACGCTGGACTGCAAAGCCTGCGCCGTCCAGCCATCTGATGCTTTCCGGGAACATCGAAGCTCACGAAAGCCTGGTCAGCTTCAAGGTGACCGGACGCATTATCGAGTTGCCCGTCGAAGAAGGCCAGTGGGTACAGGCAGGCACACTGCTGGCGCGTCTCGATGATGCCGACTACCGCCAAAAGGTGGACATCGATGCCGCGAATTTGAAAGTGCGTGAGTCGAATCTTGCGCTTACCCTCGCCGGCAGCCGCGACCAGGAGATCAAAGCTGCGCAAGCCGCAATGCTCGATGCTCAGGCCGACCTCCAGCAGAAGAAACTTGACGATGAGCGGGCGCAACGCCTTTTCTCAAAAGATGCGATCTCGGCGCAGGATCGCGATCTCTCCGCAACCGCCCTGAAGCGTGCCACTGCCGTTTACGAATCCGCACAGCAGCGCTACAACGAAGCCGTGGAAGGCAGCCGCAAAGAAGATATCCGTATTGCGCAGGCGAATGTCGGCGCGGCACGCCAGAGCCTCGGGCTGTCGCGCATCAATCTCGACTACACGCGTCTCATGGCTCCCAACCCGGGCGTGATCAGCGTGCGGCAAGCAGAACTCGGCGAGGTCGTTTCTCCCGGCACTCCCATCGTCACGCTCTCGGATCTGGATCACGTCTGGCTCCGCGCGTATGTTGCCGAGACCGATTTGGGCAGAATTCGCTGGGCTCAGGATGCCGCCATCACTACCGACACCTATCCGGGAAAGCAGTATCACGGACGAGTATCGTTCATTTCCTCCACTGCGGAGTTCACTCCGAAGAGCGTCCAGACTTACAAAGAACGTGTGACTCTCGTCTACCGCATCAAAATTGATGTGGACAATCCCAATCACGAATTGAAACCCGGCATGCCAGCCGATGCCTCGATCGACTTGTCTATCAACTCGGCTCCGCTGCCTGCGTCCCAGACTTCGAAACTCCAACCTCACTCGCGCACCGAGGGAGAGTAAGTGCCCGTTGATCCCCAACCCGCGATTTTGGTGACTGGGCTGATCAAGAACTTCGGTGCGTTGTGTGCCGTGGATCGGTTGTCCTTTGACGTTCACGCCGGCGAAATCTTTGGACTCGTCGGTCCCGACGGAGCGGGCAAGACCACGACGCTTCGCATGCTGGCCGGAGTGATGCCACCGGATGAAGGTACAGCCATGGTCGCCGGCTTCGACGTGGTTCATGACCCGGAAGGCGCCAAGCATCACCTCAGCTACATGCCGCAGCGTTTCGGGCTTTATGAAGATTTGACGGTGGACGAAAACATCGGCTTCTACGGCGATCTTTTTGGCGTGAGTCCGACGGAACGGCAGCAGCGTGCGAAGCAACTCTTGCAGGCCGCCGGCCTGAGTGAATTCCGCAGCCGGCTGGCCGGAAAACTCTCTGGCGGCATGAAGCAAAAGCTGGGACTGGTCTGCGCCCTCATCCATCGTCCCAGGGTGATTCTGCTCGATGAGCCCACAACGGGCGTGGACCCCGTTTCCCGCCGCGATTTCTGGCGCATCCTGTACGAGCTGATCTCCGAAGGCGTCGCCATCCTCACCTCGACGGCTTACCTCGACGAAGCCGAGCGCTGCCATCGCGTTGCATTGCTGCACCAAGGCAAGTTGCTCTTCTGCGATACGCCCGCCGCGCTGAAATCCAGCTTCGGGAAGGACATCCTCTCGATTCCCTCATCCGCTGCCCGCCGCGTCCGGGTTGAACTTGAGCACGCGACCGGCATATCGAGCCTCGTCCTCTCGGGCGACAGCGTGCACCTGGTGGTGGACGAATCCTCGCGCCGGATCCCGGAAATCGACTCGTTGTTGCGGAGAGCACAAGTGCCCTTTGATGCCATTCACCAGATCAAGCCGACGATCGAAGATTTATTCGTAGATGCGGTAACGAGCCAGGCCGCAGGGCGTAACCCATGACCGGCGATCGCTCCGTCATCATCGACAATCTCGTGAAGCGGTTCGGCGATTTTGTCGCCGTCGATCACATCAGCCTGGAAACGCAGAAGGGCGAAATCCTTGGGTTCCTGGGGCCGAACGGCGCAGGCAAGTCCACCACCATCCGCATGCTTTGCGGCCTGCTGAAGCCGACCTCTGGAAACGCCCTGGTTGCGGGCTATGACGTTGCCAAGAAGCCGGAAGCAGTCCGCCAGAATATCGGGTACATGTCGCAGAAGTTTTCTCTTTACAACGATCTCAAGGTGATCGAGAACTTGCGGCTCTTCGCGGGGCTCTACAGTGTGCCTTCTCAGAACCTGAAAGAGCGCATCGACTGGTCGCTCGCAATGGCCAACCTCAAGGGACAGGAAGACCTGATCACCGGAACCCTGCCCGGCGGCTGGAAGCAGCGTCTGGCGCTCGGCTGCGCGGTTCTCCACCAGCCGCCCATCATTTTTCTTGACGAACCCACCAGCGGCGTCGATCCCATCTCGCGTCGCCAGTTCTGGGAACTCATTCACCACATGGCCGGCCAGGGAGTCACTGTATTCGTGACCACCCATTACATGGAGGAGGCGGAATACTGCAATCGGCTCGCTCTGATTTTTCGCGGGAAGATGGTCGCCTTGGGCACGCCCTCCGAGCTCAAGCAGAAATACATGCGAGGCGAACTGCTGTTGGTTGAATGCGAACCGCTTGGCCGGGCGGTGGAGGCTCTCCAGCACGCTCCAAACATCATGGACGCGGCCGTATTCCGCAACGCTCTCCACCTGGTAGTCCCCAATGCTACGTCGGCAATTCCCGAAGTGAGGAGCTATTTGCACGCGAAAGGCGTCACGGTCACTCACGTCGAGAAGATCCGGCCTAGCCTGGAGGATGTTTTCGTCTCGCTCACGACGGACCGCTCGAGCAAGGAGGCCGCATGAACCTGACTCGACTTCGAGCGATCGCGGCCAAAGAAGTCAGGCAGATTCTTCGCGACGCACGCAGCCTCATCATCGTAATCCTCATGCCCGTGGTCCTGGTTCTGCTGTTCGGATACGGAGTCAGCCTTGATTTGAAGCATCTGCCGGTATATGTCTATGACCGCGACGGCAGCCAGCAGAGCCAGGACCTGCTGAAGCACTTCCAGTCGAATCAGTACTTCCATGTCGTACAGGTGGTGGACAGCTATCCCGCGCTCGTTCGCGCCATCGATGACGGCAGCGCAAAGATGGGCCTTGTCATCCCCTGGGATTTCTCCCAACGCCTGCGCGACGGCCGCCCGGTCTCGGTGCAGGCTCTGATCGATGCCACGGATGACAACACCGCCAATGTGCTGATCAGTTACAGCCAGGCTGTCGTGCAAGGATTCTCCTCAGAAATCCAGGTGGACTGGCTGCAGCGTCGCGGCCTTCCTGCTCAACCCGCGCCAATCTCGGTCGAAGCTCGAACCTGGTACAACGAGGATCTGGAGAGCAGCGCCTTCATCATCCCCGGCGTGCTCGCCCTGGTCATGTCGGTGATCGGAGCGTTTCTCACTTCGCTCACGATTGCGCGCGAATGGGAACGCGGCACCATGGAGCAACTCGTCTCCACGCCGGTTACACCCCTGGAAATCATGCTGGGCAAATTGTTCCCCTATTTCGTCATTGGAATGTTCGACGTCATGCTCTCCGCGGGCATCGCGCTCTACTGGTTCCGTGTTCCATTCCGCGGTTCTTTCGGAGTATTGCTGCTCGCCTCGGCACTGTTCATGATCGTCGTGCTCGCGCTCGGCTTCTTCATCTCAGTGATAGCGAAGAATCAGTTCGCAGCCAGCCAGATCGCCCTCCTCATCACGTTTCTTCCCGCATTTCTGCTGTCCGGCTTTCTGTTTGCCATCGAGCAAATGCCCATCGCTCTGCAATACTTCACCCGCATTCTTCCGGTCCGCTATTACGTGGCCATCCTGAAGAAGATCTTCCTGAAAGGTTCGCCGATCCCCCTGCTGTACACCGAACTGGTTCCACTAGCCGTTTTCGCAGTCGTGCTGGCATTTCTCGCCACTCACTCCTTCCATAAGAGGTTGGCATAGTATGTTTGCCCGCCTCAAACAGATGCTGATCAAGGAGTTCATCCAGACCTTCCGCGACAAGCGCACGCGCTTCGTGCTTTTTGGTCCGCCCATCATCCAGATGTTGGTTTTCGGGTACGCGGCAACCTTCGAGATACATCACGTCCCCACTGTCGTCCTCGATCTTGACCACAGCCAGGAAAGCCGCGAACTCGTTTCACGCTTTTCCTCCAGCCCCTACTTCGATGTGCAGCATCAACTCACCGATCAGCGCCAGATCTTCGATCGCATCGACCGCGGCCAAGCAACCATCGCCATCCAGATTCGTGCCGGTTTCGCGCAGAATCTCCACAAGGGACAAACCGCTCCCGTGCAGGTCATTGTTGACGCCACAAACTCCAACACCGCGCTGATCGCGCTCGGTTACGTGAATCAAATTGCTGTAGCCTACGCGCGCCAATATCAGCAGGAACGGATCGGCCGCACCGCCCCGCAGTTGCTTTCGCTCTTTCCCGAGGTGCAGTTGGAACAACGCCCCTGGTACAACGAGGACCTGAAGAGCCGATGGTTTTTCGTCCCCGGGGTCATTGGCAGCCTGACGCTGGTGCTGGTGACGGTTCTGACGGCGTTCGCCGTCGTCCGCGAACGTGAGATCGGAACGCTCGAACAGATTATGGTCACCCCGATCCGTCCGAGCGAATTTATTCTGGGAAAGACACTGCCGTTTTTCTTGATCGGCCTGCTCGATGTTTCTCTGATCGCAACCGTTGGAACTTTCTGGTTTCAGGTGCCGTTTCGCGGGAACATCTTCGTTCTCCTCACCGGCGCCGTGCTCTTCTTGCTCTGCATGCTCGGAGTGGGATTGCTCATCTCCACCGTGTCCTCGACGCAACAACAGGCGATGGTGACGTCTTTCTTCTTCATCATGCCGGCGATCACCTTTTCCGGTTTCGGATTCCCCATCTCCACCATGCCCCAATGGCTGCAATATCTCACTTATCTGAGCCCGCTGCGATATTTTCTGGTCGTGCTGCGGGGTACATACCTGAAAGGCATCGGCTTCGACATTCTGTGGCCGCAAATGCTCGCCATGTTCCTTTTCGGTGCGGGCTTACTCGCGCTGGCGGTTTTTCGCTTCCACAAGGCTCTTGATTAAGTAATGTCGCAAAGTGCGTCCTGCGTACCTTATCGGACCCAAATCGGCCCCCAGTTTTGCTTTGAGGACGTCTAAGCTTCCAGGATTTGTTGGTGCAGAGGGAGTTGATTGGTCGGGGCGAGGAGATTTGAACTCCTGACCCCCTGCGCCCAAGGCAGGTGCGCTACCAGGCTGCGCTACGCCCCGACTCTAAACGACTTAGGTCACGTTCGACCCGTAGTTCAAGACTAAGGCAGGTGCGCTATTCCTGCAAGGCGAAGTTGCACTGTGCAAACACACCGAAGCGAGCCCGTGCTGCTGCGTCATAGGCCAGTGCTGCCTGCACTTCGTCAGTGAAGTAGCCCAGATGCACTGTCCTCTCTATCGCAATGCAGGCTCTCCACCTGCCTTTGCTTTTAGACCACGACACGCCCTTGTACTGAGAACTGCCACATACCTTCCTGCGGTTACCATCATTCTCACCGCGTACACTCAGTGCCGAGAAACGTTAGAACCCTGTCGGGACTGCCCCAAAATGAAGAAACTGAGTGGTGCGCGACCTCTCCGACTCGGGGCACTCCGGGACCGGAATCCTGAGGCGCAAACCTCGACGAGAGATCTTGCGCGAATGAATGTATACGATTACATTTAGACTGAGGTGTCTCTCATATGCGCTTTTCCTGTCTTTTCCGCTTTTGCTTTCGGTTGGGTCTTCCGACCGCAGCAATTCTTGTTCTTTCGGCCCTCCCGCAGGCATTCGCCGTGGATGCACCCAAAATTGTGCAAAAAGATGGCCGCTACGCCCTTATGGTCGAGGGCCGACCTTATCTGATCCTGGGAGGTCAGATTCACAACTCCAGCGCATGGCCAAACGAACTGCCGCAGGTTTGGCAGTCGATGGCCGCATTGCACGCCAATACGATGGAGGCTCCGGTCTACTGGGAGCAAATGGAGCCACAGCCGGGGCACTTTGACTTTACCAATGTCGACCAACTCGTTGACGGCGCCCGCGCCCACGACCTGCACCTGATACTACTGTGGTTTGGCACCTGGAAAAACGGCAACATGCATTACGTGCCGGCATGGGTGAAAGCCGATAGCAAGCGCTTTCCGCGCGTCATCCGGCCTGACGGCGAGCCGATCGACGTGCTCTCACCGCTTTCGCGCAACACGCTGGAGGCCGATAAAGCAGCCTTCGCATCCCTGATGCGCCATCTGAAGCAGATCGACAGCGAAAAACATACGGTGCTGATGATCCAGGTGGAAAACGAGTCAGGAAACATCGGCAGCGTGCGCGACAATTCCGTGGACGCGAACCGCGAATTTGCCGGTCCGGTTCCGGCCGATTTGCTGGCTGCGGCGCACAAGCAGCCGGGAACGTGGCGCCAGGTGTTTGGCGGCGAGGCCGATGAGATTTTTCAAACCTACCATCAGGCCAAGTACATCAACGAAGTTGCCGCCGCGGGCAAGGCGGAGTTCGCCATCCCCTTGTACATCAACGTCTGGGTCAACTATCCTCCGCCGCTCGCGCCGCAGTTACAGCAGGATATGCCGGGCATCGACTACCCGAGCGGCGGCGCTTGGCAAAAGAACGTGGGCTTGTGGCGGACCCTGGCGCCGTCTATCGACGTAATCGGTCCGGATCTCTATTCGGATGATTCCGGGTTCTACAACAGCGTGCTCGATACGTATCGCCGTCCCGACAACCCCTTGTGGATTCCGGAGACCGGCCGCGACGACAGCTATGGAAAGTTCCTGTTTCACGCCTTGGGAGACGGAGCGATCGGCTTCTCTCCTTTTGGAGTGGATAAGGACGGTTGGAACATTCTGGGCGATCAGCCGTTCAAGTCGCATTCCTATAACTTTGCCCTGATCGGGCCGATGAGCCGCGAAATCGCGGAGCTTGAGTTTGAAGGCAAACTCAAGACTGCGGTAGAGGAACCGGGGCAGACGGCGCAGGAATTGGACCTTGGCGGCTGGCAGGCAACCGTGGCCTACGGATTTCCGCAGGCCGATGGGCGCAGGGCCCCCGGGACCAAGGACGCTCATGGCGTGGCTCTGGTGGCGCAACTCGGGCCGGATGAGTTCCTGGTGACCGGCATTGACGCCAGCATCAACTTTCACCTGCCGGGAAAGCTGCCGTGGGCGCATAGCGAGATCATTTCTGCCGAACAAGGCGTTTATGAGAACGGCGTCTGGAAGCCGCTCCGACTCTGGAATGGTGATGAGAACGATCGCGGCCTCTGCTTTTACGAAAAGCCGGAAGTCGTGCGCGTTCGCCTGGGACGCTTCTAGGCACCGCGTTCCCTTAGAATCAATCTGCAATTCCGGCGTTCCGTTCGGATGAGGCTGCGGCGTTCCGCAGCCTCATCCGCGACATGAGTGGAGGCACCTGCGGCGCATGGTCTGGAATCCATTTCATATCGCGCTGGCGGTGGTCTACATCGCCAGCCTGTTGCTGGTTGGCGTCCTCACCGGACGCCGACGGCGCGACTCGAATCAGTTTCTGAACGCCACGGGCGCGTTCCCGCTCTGGGTCTGCATCGCGGCCGCGATCGCCGCCAACTGCGGCTCTCTGGATGTGATCGCCATGATGGCCCTGGGCGCACAGTATGGCATGCTGGCCTGCCATTTCTATTGGATCGGCGCGATCCCTGCGCTGGTGGTTCTGGTCTTCTGGCTGCTCCCGGCCTATGCGCGGGAACGCTTTCCGACAGTTCTCGACTTCATTTCCCGCTACTACGGTCCCGAAACGCGCGCTGCGGTTGCGCTCGGCATGGCGGCGATGATGCTTCTGCTGGCGGGCGTCTGCCTCTGTGCTACGGCTCAGGTAGCCACCAGCTTTCTGGGCTGGAATTTCTTGAGTGGAGTGCTGCTCACCGCCGCCCTCGTGCTGTTCTACACCTGGATGGGCGGGCTCAGAGCGACGGTGTATAACGAGTTGCTTCACTTTGCCGTGGTGCTCGCAGCCATCCTCCCACTCGGGTATTTCGTAGTCCGTGACTTCGGTGGGGTTCGAAGCCTCATATCGAGCATTCCATCGGCGAAGTTCCACGTGTGGCAGACCCTGCCCTGGATTTCGCCGCATGCGGTCATGGACCGCTTCGGCGTGATCCTCGGACTGGGCCTTGTCCTCAGCTTCGGGTATTGGAGCACCGACTTCGTCCTGATGCAGCGCGCCCTGGCCGTCCGCCGTGCGGAAGATGTGCAGTATGTGCCCCTGGCGCTGGCTGCCGCCAAACTGATATTCGCCATGCTGATCGTGGTGCCGGGAGTGATTGCGCCGCTGGTGCTGCATTTGGGGACGGCGCCCAACTGGAACGCGACCCTGCCCGCAATGATGCTCCACTATTACAACCCCTGGTGGGTCGTGATCGGCATCACTGGACTGGCGGCGAGCCTGGTATCGACCTTTGCCAATAATGTTTCCGGATTCAGCGCGGCGTGGATGCAGGGCGTCTACCGGCCCTGGATTTACAGCCGTGGCAGTGAGTCTCACTACTTGTGGATGGGCCGCATCGCCAACGCAGCGGCAGTTCTGCTGTCGATTGGCGGTGCGCATGTGGCCCTGGAATACCACAGCCTGATGGAATACATGCAGATGATTTTCGCCGCTTTCAATGGGCCGGTGTTTGCGCTGGTCGCTCTTGCCGCTCTGGCGCCGCGCCGAGCGGCCGGCGGTGGAGTGGCAGGATTCGTCCTGGGCTTGGCGAGCGCGGTGCTGCACCAGGCGCTGGTTCACGCCGGAGTCCTACGTTATGGCAGTCTGATGACCGCGAATTTCTATGCAGCTGTCCTGAGCTTCGGCGTCGCCGCCGTCTCGACACTGATCGCTGCTCGGGTGAACAGGCGTAAGCGAAAGGAACCGGGCCTGATTTCCGAGCCAGTCCGCCTCTCCGGCCACTTCTCCGCTCCCATCGCGTTGGCGGCGCTGGCAATTCTTCTGGTGGGCATTGCCTGCAACGCGATCTTCAGATAGTTGCCGCGACCGGTACTCGGGCCGGCACAGGTCCGGTTGACTGCCGGACGACCAGGCTTGTAGAAACGTGAAATTGTTGTCCCGCCCGGGAAAAATCTTCTTCTCCCGCGCGCAGGGCCTCAAATAACTTCTGCGCATATTCACGGCGGGAAATGCGCAACGTGGTGAGCGGCGGAAACACGATGTCGGCCATGGCAATGTCGTCGCAACCGGCGACGGAGATATCTTCCGGAATGCGCAGCTTCCTCTCGTGAGCCGTGCGCAGCGCGCCAATCGCCGTGAGGTCGTTGACGGTCACGACCGCGGTCGGGATTTCCGGCTGGGAGAGAATCTTTTCCATGGCGCGTGCGCCACCATCGATGCGGTAATTCCCCTCAACCATCCACTCCTCCCGCGACGACAATCCCTGTTTGACCACCGCGTCGAGAAACGACTGCATCCGCACCCGCGAGGTAACCAGTCCAGCCGTGCCACCGATGAAACCCACCTGCCGGTGACCAAGATCCTTCAAATGGGCGACCAGTTGGGACATTCCGGGAGCGAAATCGACCAGAATGTCGCTTACCCCGCAGGCCGTGCGGTAGTGATCGGCGGTGACCACTGGAATCCGATTCTGCGCCAGCGACTCCAGCAGGCCGGCTTCGAGCTCCGAGGTCAGCAGAACGACACCATCCACACGCCGCAGTAACATACGGTGCAGTGAATTCTGGGTGCGGCTGGAGTGAAAGTCCGTATTCGCGAGCAACAGCTCGCGTTCGTTCTCGACCAGTAATTCCGCGAAGATTTTGACCAGTTCGGTAAAAAAGGGATTGGTGAGATCGGGAATGATGATGCCGTAAATCCGGCTCTTGCCTTTCTTCAGGTGAATGGCGCTGCTGTTGGGAACGAAATTCATGTCCTGGATGATCTTGCGAACTCGCCGGGCGGTCTCTTCGGTCACCAGGTTGGAACCGTTAATCACGCGAGATACGGTTGCGCTGGACACTCCAGCCAACTTGGCAATTTCGCGCATGCTGGTCGGCATATTGGCCCTCGAAAATGAAAATCAATCGGACATCTTGCGCCAATTCAACAGGATACTGCCCCGGGTCCCGGCGATGTACACGATTGCAACCGGATCAGGAAGCGCGATTCCCGCGGACTGGATCGAACCTGCAATCTCGCATAAAATTAGCGGTTGACAATGCTTTCCTGCTGAGGATAGTCTCATCAATGTAGTATTGTAATCGAAAATGTAATCGTATACAAGTTGCACGGATCGCAATCCTACACAAACCTATAGCGCAGGAAGTCAGGTAATCGCGCGCTCCGGTATGTCCGACGATGCAATCGCATTACAGGTAATTTTCGAGAGGCCGATTGGCTCGTCCCCGGCCTCTTTCTGCGGCCTCTGCTGGTGAACAACAAACTTGAGGCGCCAATGTAGTTCTTCTGGAGACAATTCATGAATTTCATACGCCAATGGACAATAGCTGCGCTTGCGCTGGTCGCTTTGCTTGCAACCGCGCCACTTCTGCTGGGCCAGGCAGATCAGGGCACCATCACCGGTGTGGTTCAGGACGCGTCGGGCGCCGTAATCGGCAGTGCCAGCGTCACGCTCACCAGCGTTGACACCGGCCAGGTGCTGAAGGCCACGACCGACAGCGCCGGCGTTTATGTGTTCTCGCCGGTGAAAATCGGCAACTATAGCGTTACGGCCAGCTCACCGGGGTTTGAGACCACGACGCAGACCAACCTCCATCTGAGCCTGCAGCAGCGGCTCAACGTAGTCGTGACCCTCAAACCGGGCGCCATTTCTGAGACCGTGACGGTCACCTGGGAAGCGCCGCTGATGCAGACGCAGGAAAGCTCGGTGGGACAAGTGATGGACACTCAGACCATCGACAGCGTGCCGCTCAACGGCCGCAACTGGGTCTTCATTGCTCAATTGGCAGCCGGCGCGGTTCCGCCGGAGGGTTCCCGCGGCGCCGGCAAGGGCGACTTCAACGCCAACGGCCAGCGCGCCGAGCAGAACAACTTCATTCTCGATGGGGTGGATAACAACGTAAACGTCGTCGACTTTTACAATGGCGCGAGCTTTGTGGCCCTGCCCCCGCCTGACGGCCTGGCCGAATTCAAGGTTCAGACCAGCGACTATTCCGCCGAATTCGGACACTCCGCCGGCGCCGTGGTCAACGCCAGCTTGAAGTCCGGCACCAACGACCTTCATGGCAGCGCGTGGGAATACGTGCGCAATACCGCCCTCGACGCCACCGACTGGAACGCGACCGCGCCCCTGCCCTATCACGAGAATCAATTCGGTGCGACCTTTGGCCTTCCGCTCATCAAGAACAAACTCTTTTTCTTCGGCGACGTGCAGGCCAACCGCATCGTCTTCGACGAAGCAAACACCATGACGGTGCCCTCGCTTCTCGAGCGAACCGGTAACTTCTCCGAATTGTTGAACCCTGCGCTTACCGGAAATGCGGCACCGATTCAGCTCTACTACCAGGATCCGGTCAACGGCCCGCAGGCGTACACCAACAACAACCTCTCTTCCATCAACGGAGTCGCGCCCAACGCAACCGCGTTGCAAATCCTGAACCTGTTCCCGAAGCCCAATGCCAACGCCGGTCTGCTGTACGACAACTACTTTGTCACCCGGCCCTCTACCGATAATACGTTCCAGTGGGATACCCGCATGGATTGGAACATCGGCCCCAGGGACACGTCCTACGCGCGCTACAGCTACTGGAATGAGCTGGGCTACCGTACACCGCCCCTCGGGCCCATGTTGGATGGCGGGGGCTTTGGTGACGACGGAACGCAAAAGAACCTGGGCCAGAACTTCATGGTGAGCGAGTCCCACCTCTTCACCCAGACGCTGACCAACGAGTTCCGCGTCGGCTTCAACTACTTGCATACGGGCTTTCAACAGCCCAATGCAACCAATCCCGGCTTTGCCGCAGGCATCGGGGTGGGCGGCATTCCGGCCGGCAATCTGAATGGCGGACTGCCGCAAATTGTGCTCGGCGCCGTCTCAACCTTCGGCGGTTCCTCGTGGGCTCCGACCGACGAACATGAGAATGTTTATCAGATTCTCGACAACGTCACAAAGATCGCAGGCAATCATGCCCTTAAGGCCGGGGTCAGCCTGCAGAGCATCCGCTTCTCCACTCTGCAACCTCAGTACTCCCGCGGCACTTACAACTACACCGGGGAATACACGAGCGACCTCAACCTTCCCAATACCGGCTTTGGGCTGGCCGATTTCGCAATGGACGACCAGTTCAGCGCCCAGCTCTCCAATGAAGCGACCACCCGCGACGCCCGCTGGTACTACGGCGCGTACTTCCAGGACGACTGGCGCGTCACGCAGAAGGTCACCCTGAATCTGGGTGTGCGCTGGGACTATTACCAGCCCTACAAGGAAGTCGGCGGGATGCAGGCCTCCTTCAACACCACTGGCCCTTCTTCGATTGACACCAACCTTGCCGATCCCAACGTTGGCATCGGCACCGGTTCGGGGCAATATCTGGTCCCCAAGCAAGGAGAAGCCTATGCCAACAACATCTTCAATCAAACTGGCGGCGCATTCCCGGGCGTGCTTGCGGTCAATAACATCAATCTGGTTTACAGTTCCAATGCAAATCTCATCACGGCCCAGAAGGCGAACTTCGCGCCGCGGGTAGGCATCAGCTATTCCCCCAATCAGAAGTTTGTTGTTCGCGCCGGCTATGGAATCTTTTTTGGCGGTCTGGAGAGCCAGGGATATTGGCCAAACCTGGGCGAGAACTATCCTTTCCAGTACGCAGGTACGTTCCAGCCGACAGGGAGTTGCAGCTCGACGTCCTGCCCGACCGATGGCATCTCGCTCGCAACTGGGTTCTCGTCGATCATAGAAAACGGATTTGCCGACAACGTCTTCGGCCTTTTCATGCGCGGCTCCGATCCCAAGGCTAAGACGACCTACACCCAGGATTACAACCTCTCGATCGAGCAGAGCATTACCAATAACATCGTTGCCACAGTCAGCTACGTGGGGAATTCTTCGCACCACCTGCAAGTCAATCCCGATCCCAACGCTCCGCTGGCTCTGGAAAATCCCAACAACTGGGCGCAGTACGCGCGTCCGTTCCCGTACTTTGCTCCCGCCGCTTACACCGCCTACGCCGGCAACAGCAACTACAACGGGTTGCAGGCCAAGGTCGAGAAGCGCCTGGCCGGCGGCAACAGTCTTTTTGCCACCTATACCTGGTCGCATGCGCTCGATGATGCTCCCACTCCGCTGGGCACCAACGGCGATGGCGGATATCGCCAGAGCAATCTGATTCCCATCTGGATGGACTATTCCAACTCCGGATTCGACACTCGCCACCGCTTCACTTTCAACGCCTTCTATCAGTTGCCGTTTGGCGCAGGCCGCAGATTCCTGAGCTCCCATGGCTTGGCCAACGCGATCGCCGGCGGATGGGCCGTCAACACAACCTTTGCCGCGCAGACGGTAAACCCCTTCACCGTCACCTTGCCGCCGACTTTCCCCCTGGCTTCGGGCGCCGGGCCCAATTACGGGCCCTACATCGCAGACGCGGTCATGATCAAGGATCCCTTCACTGCGGGCGGAACCTTCACCTCTCCCAATCCGGCGAATCAAGTCACGTGCGCCCCCTCAACCCGCAACCGAAACAACTGGTATAACCCGTGCTCGTTCACCTTCCCCTGGAACCCCAACGACTGGGCGAATGAACCGCAGCACTACAACCCGATCGGGCCATCCGATCCGCACTTTGCGCAGGCGGTGCAACCTCTGTTCATTACCAGCACCGGGGAGGCCGTTGGCTATATCGGCGACCCGCGCGACGAGGTCTACGGGCCGGGATACGAGCGCGTCAACATGTCCATCTTCAAGGATTTCAAGGTATATCGCGAACCGACGCTGCAGTTCCGGGCCGACATTTTCAACCTTCTCAACACGCCTTCGCTCGGCCAGCCGTCAGACTCCAGCCTCGACAGCAACGGAGGCCGGATCACCGGACCGAGAGGTTTCCAAAACCTGACGCCCGATGCGCGCTTCTTCCAACTGTCATTGAAGTACTCATTCTGAACTATCCCGTTCGCACTGAATCACGAGCAGGTGCGAACGGGACGCCATCGCTGTGAGCGCGGCTTATTCAGGAGATTCCAATGAAGAATCTGTCGGACACTGATCGCAGGGGGTGTGCTTGGAGTACGCGCCTGGCGGCAGTTGCGCTCAGTCTGATTGCGGCAGGAATTTGCGGGCGGACGCAGCACGGATGCCCGCCTTCCGCGAGCAAGGTATAATTTTCAGTTGGTATGCAGAGTCCGCGTTATGCGCTGGTCGCGTACGTAAAGAGCGCCGCGGGGGAGTTTGTCGAAAACCTCCGGCGCGAGCTGCATCCCGACCTTCCCCACCTGGCTGCTCATCTGACCATCCTGCCGCCGCGCCCGCTCGAAGGCACGGAAGGCTCCGCGTTGCAGTTCCTAGAGCGTATCTGCGGCGAGGAGGAGCCATTTGAGGTGAGCCTCGGAGCCGTGGAGACATTCATCCCGGTGACCCCGACGGTGTACATCCGCGTGGATGGCGCCGCCTCGCGCATGTGCGAATTGCACCGCCGGCTGAATATCGAGAAGCTCGCTTTTGAGGAGGAGTGGCCCTACATTCCCCATCTGACCATCGTGAAAATGAGCGCGGAACAGTCCGCACAGAAGGCCTTCCAAATCGCCAGCGAGCGCTGGGCCAGCTACGCCGGGAGCCGGCGCATCCTGCTGGAAAAGCTGACTTTTGTCCGCGAGGACGCCCATAATCACTGGCTCGATTTGGCTCCGGTGCGCCTGGGCCGTCGGCTGGTTTCGCGCCATGCGTAACCACAGGATTGTTACTGAGCACAGCCAGAAAGTGGAGCGAAGATCACTGCGGCGAGATTCGGTTGCCGGAAAGCCTTTCTTTTACTCTTGGCAAGGTGTGCAACGATCTGCAGTTACTCCCGTCCGCCGAACATGGCCCTAAGTACATCACCCTCCCGTGTGTTGAAAAGCCTGGGGCGCGGCTGTAAATAAAGAAGAGGGCAATCCGGGCATCCCGCCAAACGCCTCTTCTGGCAAGGGTTTCCGGCAAGCGACGGGAGACAACATGCAAATCGGGGTTTATGGCTCGGGGTATCTGGGAACGGTGATTTCGGCCTGTCTGGCGGATTTTGGCACCCCGGTTTCCTGCTGTCACCCCGACCGCTCGCGCATGGTGGAGATGGCCCAGGGCAATATTCCCTTCTTCGAAAAGAACCTGAAAGAGATCATCCGGCGGAATGTGCGTGCGGGACGACTGGCTTACTCGACCGACATCGAATCGTTCGCCCGGCGGACGCATGTCATATTCCTGGCCGAAGACAAGGCCGAGCACCTGACCGATGTAGCCGTGCGCATTGCCCGCCTGGCGCCCAACCCTCCCATTCTTGCCATTGTCACTCCCGTGCCCGTGGGCACTGCCAATGCCCTGGAAAGGACTTTGAAAGACTCCGGCCTCGCGGCCACGATCGTTTCGCAGCCGATGTTTTTCACCGACGGTTGCGCGGTCGAAGATTTCAACTGGCCCGACCGGCTGATCCTGGGAGCGACCTCGAACGAAGCCGTGCAGGCTCTGAAACAGATTTTCCACCCCCTGGTGATGCGCGGCGTGCCCGTCATCGTGACCAGCCAGTCCACCGCTGAACTGGTGCGCGAAGCCGCTACCGCCTTCGTGGCCACAAAAATTTCCTTCATCAACGAAGTCGCGACCCTCTGCGAACGCGTCAATGCCGATGCCGTGAACCTGGCGCTGGCTCTGGGTCTGGACAAGAAGATCGCCCCTCGCTGCCTGCAGCCGGGAGCCGGTATGGGTGGGGTGTTCGCCGAGTCGGACATGGATTCCCTGGCGCAACTGGCGGAGTCGCACGGAGTGTCGCTTAAAGTTCTGAGCGCCGCGCGCGACGTAAACCACCTGCTTGCCGACCGCTTGGTGGAAAAGATTGCGACGGCGCTGAATTCGGTTGAGAACAAGGAAGTAGGCATTCTTGGACTGGCGTTCAAGCCCAACACGAATTCAGTCGCGGGATCATCGTCGGTGCGGCTGGCCGAAACCCTGGTTTCGAAAGGCGCGCACGTGCGGGCTTACGACCCAGTCGCCATCCCCGAAGCGAAGTTGTGCCTGAACTCGTCGGTGCGCTACTGCGATTCCGCTTATGCCGCCGCGGAAGGCTCCGATGCGCTGGTGGTGGGAACCGGCTGGCCGGAATTCCGCGCCCTCGATTTCGACCGCATCAAGCACCTGCTGAAGAAGCCGGTCATCGTGGATACAAAGAATCTGCTCGACTCCGTGCGCCTGCGCGCCCTGGGCTTCGAGTACGTGGGCGTTGGCCGCGGGTGAGAGCCAGTAGTGGTTGCTAGTAGTCTTGGTCTTGGCAAGATTTGACGGTAGCCCTCCCCAATATTTCCTTCCTCTCGACTGATTCCGCTCCGATTCTGCGTTCAATCCGGACTATTGCGCGCGGGCAACCCCGTTGATTCGACCTCGGAGTTGCTATAATCAACAGGTTGCGGTGGGAATAGCTCAACTGGTAGAGCATCGGACTGTGGCTCCGACGGTTGCGGGTTCGATTCCCGTTTCCCACCCCAAGTTTCGAAGCATCTCTCAGCCCATTCCGCTATCATCGAATCGCGGCCCCGTAGCTCAACTGGATAGAGCATCAGACTTCGGATCTGAGGGTTGGGGGTTCGACTCCCTCCGGGGTCGCCACGTCTGTTCCGGCAAAGCCATGTAGGGACAGCCGCCCTCGGCTGTCCGGTCGAGCGAAGCTCGACTAGGGTTGATACCGGCATCCACATGAATGGAGAGGACTCGGGCCTTCGGCCCGACGGACAGCCGAGGGCGGCTGTCCCTACATGGGCATATAACGCAGCCGAATTCCTCGTGGTGCCGGCATCCTGCCTAAGATAGAATTCAGCTTCAGTGTTTCCGCGAATGAAACGCACCTTCCAGTTCCGCACACCGTCATCCCGGCTGGGCCCGCCCCAGATAGGGCCTCTCGAGGAGCGTCTGCTGGAAGCGTTATGGGAACGCGGTAACGCGACGGTGCGTGAATTGGTCGGAAGCGAGTGTCGGGATCTGGCCTACACCACGGTGATGACCACCCTCGACCGTCTGTTCAAGAAGAACCTGCTCGACCGCATGGCGGAAGGCCGGGCCTTTCGTTACTCGCCGCGGCTCACCCGCGAAAAACTGCACCGGGAACTGGCGAGTGAGACTTTCCGCCAGTTGCTGGATGCCAGCCCGACCGCATCGTTGCCGCTTTCCTACCTGGTCGAGGTCCTGAGCGAACGCGATACGCGGTTGCTCGACGACCTGCGGCAGATGGTCGAGGCAAAGCGGCGTGAACTCGAGGGCAGGGAACCGAGCGCGGCCGCGGAGACAGACAAGGAGAAAGAATAATGTTTGCCGCACGCGGCGTCGCGGTTTCTTTCTCCGTGTTTGTGATCGTATACACGATGCTTTCGCTGGCCGTGTGCCTGGTCTGGCGCTGTGTTTGGCGGTGCAGCCAGCATCGCCCGGCTCGCTGGATTGCCCATCTGCTGTTCGCTTTGCGAATGTCTCCTTTGGTCGCAGCCGCAGCAGTCACTGCCGCCGTTACCGTGCCTTCTTTTCTTCTGCTGGAACCACGGGGGATCGACGAACCGGTGGGCACAATTCCTCTGGTGTTGAGCGCCTGTGGCGTCTCGTTGGGGATATTTGGCGTCTTGAATGTGGGAATGGCAGTGCGCCGCGCTTCGCGGGCCATCTCGTTGTGGACTCGGGCGGCTCAACCAGTCCAGGCGAGCGCTGATTTTCCGGTACTGCGCATTCCACGCACCGCTCCGGCGATGGTGGCAGCGGGCATCGTTCGCCCCTTGATCCTCTTGTCGGAAGCGGCGGAATCGGCGCTGACTGCCGGGGAATTGGAGGCCGCGCTGCATCACGAAGTCGCTCATGTGCGGCAGCACGACAATCTGAAGAAACTGCTGCTGCGTTTGTTGGCCTTCCCCGGCATGGGTGGATTGGAGGCGGCTTGGGTAGAGGCAAGCGAGATGGCCGCCGATGACTCAGCGGTATCAACCCCGTCCGAGGCGCTGGACTTGGCGGCCGCGCTCATAAAGCTCTCGCGTCTGGCACCGGCTTGCTCGACCGCAGATCTGACGGCTGCGCTGGTGCACAGTCACGGTGCGGCTTCCGCCATGAACGCCCGCATCGAGCGGCTTATCGCTTGGAGCCAGCGGCGCAATCAGCGACCACGGCAATATTCCCCGTGGTATGGACTGGCGGCGGCTGCAGCCACGGTCGCGATTTTCAGCGTCACCTACAACCAGTTGCTGGTCCACGTGCACATAGCCACGGAGTGGCTGGTGCGCTAAAGCCTGCAGGTCACTTGTAGGGACAGCCGCCCCCGGGTGTCCGGCGGTGCGAAGCACCGCACCGCAGTGCTCCTGAAAGTCCTCAACGGCGGCCTAGAACGTCACGCGCACGCCCAACTGCGCGGCGAATGGAATTCCCACGGTTGTCCCCGGTCCGAAGAAATCGCCCAACGCGCCCTCGGGGATTTCGAGCTGCTTCAGGCTGGTCAGGGGCACGGCGTTTGCCAGAGTGCAATTGCTGGCGTTTGCCCCCAGGCATATATCGCTGACAATGGTTTGGCCGATTGAGTTTGGCGCCATCTGGGATTGCGGAACCGGGAGCTGGACGACATTGACCGCGTAATTCGCGCCGGGATTATTACGGTTGAAGATGTTGAAGAACTCGACGAACGGATTGATCTGCCAGCGCTCGCCGATTTTGAAAGGACGCGTGACCCGCAGGTCCGACTGAATGTAAGGCGTGCCGCGGAATTCGTCGAGGCTGGTATACAAGGGCTGCGTCTGGCCGCTGAACTGAACATAAATGCGACCGGTGTTGTCGGCATTCGTGATCGTGATGGGACGGGCGCTCTCGAGCTGGTTGATCGTGCTCAATTCGATGCCGCCGGGGAGGTGCACGGTGCCGGCAAGCACGAAGCGCTGGCGAACGTCCTCGCCGGACGGGCCGTAATCGCCGGGTCCGAAAGCATTCAGCAACGGTGCGCTCGGCGGCTGTTGTTGGCAGACGCCATCCACATAGTCAAAGAGCTCGCCCAGCAGGCATCCCCAGGTCTGCGCCTTGGAGAGCTGGTAGTTCGCCGCCAGATTGAAGCGGTGCATATTGCCCTGCAGATGCAGCATCAGCGCGTTGTAGCTGGAACGGTTGTCAGACTCGAACACATTGACATTGGGCACCACATCCGTCTGATCGGTGGCATAGTTCGGGTCCGCCGTGGAAACGAGCGGACTGAATATGTTGGTGCCGCTGGTATAGGGGAAGGCGCGGTGGCCGTGATTGCCCTGCTCGTGCACGTAGTCGGCGCTCATCAGCCAATGTTCGTTGAAAGCGTGCTGCACGCCGCCGGTGACATGGATCGCATAGGGCGTTTTGTAAGGCGAACCGACCAGATTACCCGTGACCGTGTTAGCAGGAGTTGGAACAGGCGCTAAAGGCCCAAGGCCACCCGCCATACAGCCCGAGCCCAGCAGCGAATAAGTACCTGGACCTCCCGCGAGGCCGCACGTTCCAGTAGTGAAGTTCGAATTGTTCACGCCCTGGAATGCGGTCGCCCATCCATTCTGTGCCAGATCGTCGTAAAAGAGGCCGAAGCCAGCGCGAATCACCGTCTTCCCGCTGTCGCCGGGTGAGTAAGCGATCCCAAGGCGAGGCGCGATTTGCTTGCGGTAATTTTGCGGCACGCTGGGCACAATCGGAATCTGCAATGCCTGCAACGTCACATACGCGGCGTTATCGGCCTCGCTTCGGCCCGAACCTGTGAATAGCCCCCAGGTTGTCTGATAACGCAATCCGTAGTTGACCGTGAGCCGGTGCGAGACGCGCCAGGAATCCTCGGCGTAGAACGCGAGGCGCTGAACATTCTGCGAAAAGCCGCCGTCGCTGGCGGGAGTGTAAGTGCAGGTTGAGCCGTCCGAAGGGCTGACGCCGAGACACTGTGGAGCGAAGGTTCCAAATACGCCGGGGTTCTGCACGTAATAGGTTGGATTATTGACGTACTCGGCAAGAGTCTCTGCCGTGGACGCAAACGCCCCGCTGAGCACCGGCTCGTGAATGAAGTCGATGCCGAACTTGAACGCATGGTCACGCACAACGTGACTCAGGTCGTAGCGGAATTGGTATTTCTCCTGATTGCGCCGGTCGGGGAAAAGCGTGATTGGCGTGGCGAACTGGTTGTCGCCGAAAGTTTCGAAACCGGAAATCGTAAGCGCTGTGGAGCTGAACGGGAATGCCAGTGCGAAGCCGAGATCTGAGTTCCGAGTCTGGGTAAGATGCAACAGGCTGGCGTCGACAACCAGATTGCCGAGCCAGGTTGAATTGAAAGTATAAGTATTGCTGAGCGCCACATTCCAGTAATTGTTGTGCGTGACCAAACCTGTCGATGGCAGTGTGCCCTGCTGCACCAGGGCGTTGTGCGTGAGGTAGCTGTCTTGGGATGCGCGCAAGAACCAGTTTGATTTTGACGACTGCGCCCAGTCAAAACGCACCGAACCGAGGTAGTCGCGAAAGGGAATCGGAACCGTGGCGGGAACCGCAATCGAAGCAACGCCGCTAATCAATCCCTCTGACGCTAATTGCGCCAGCGCGTCAAACTGCGCAATGCTGGCCGGGCTGTAGGCGATGCTCGCGTTTTCGTGCACGTTCTCGAACGAGGTAAAGAACCAGGCCTTGCTTTTCGCGATGGGACCGCCGAGAGTTCCAACGTAGTTCTGGCGCGAGAACGGCTGCTTGGGATTCGGCGCGGGATTCTCAATCGGGAACCGCGCATTGAGTGCGGCTTGGCGGTCATAGAATGCACCGCTCCCGTGCCATTCGTTAGTCCCACGCTTGGTGGTAATGATTACCGACCCAGCCGTGGTCCACCCGGTATCGGCATCTTCATTCGAGATGTGCACGGCAAATTCCTGCACCCCATCCGGCGAGAAGTTTTCGAGGAAGCCGCCGATCCAGTCGTCGGAGTTGTCGGCGCCATCGACCGATAGTTCGTTGTTCAGACCGGAGCTTCCGCCGGTCGAAACCGCAGTGATGCGCGCCTTGGTGGGGTCGGAAGGCTCGACGGGCTCGGTTCCGGGCACGAGATAAGCAATATTGGCAAAACTTCGCGCCGGGAGCGGCAGAGTTTCCAGGTCCTGGCTGCTGACTACCCCTCCGCGCACCGCGCTCGACGTGTCCATCGCTTCGGTTGTAATGGAAGAAGAACTGCCCCGCACGCTTACGGTTTCCGTCCCGGCTGCAGGCTTTAGCGTGACCGTGACCTCACGAACCGTGCTGATGGCGACGGAGACTTCAGACTGCGCCTGCGCAAAACCCTGGGCGCTCACCGCGATGTGGTAAGTACCAGGGAGCAGATCGTCCAACCGGAACTCGCCGCGGTCCTCGCTGGTCGCCTCGCGCCGCAAAGAGGAATCCGCGGACTGCAACACAATCTTGGCGGAAGGAATGCGCGCTCCGGTTGCGTCCTGCACGGTGCCGCGGAGAGATCCCCTCGGGTTCTGCGCCTGCACCTCGGATAGGAGAATGATAACGACGGCTATAAGCGAAAAAAAAGCTTTCCTGTGCAAGTCTGCCTCGCTAGGAGTCCTGAGATTTGACCAGCGCTAAAGGCCAGAAAAAGCGAGGTTAGCTTGCGCGGGCGGGCTACTACCAGCACTCGTAGGCTTGGGCACCAGTTCTGTCGTACGGAACGAAGTCGGTTTTTCGATAGCGCCGATCAACTTTTTTCCTCCCCAGACCGGGCCGGAAGTGTTCCAATAGAGTTAGCTCATAAAGCTGGAGGAGTCTCCCCAATGAAATCAAACCATCCTTTTTCCCCAAGCAAGGACGAGAAGGAAGAAGAAAAGATCGCTCCGCCGTCCCGCTTTATCGACGAAAAAATCTCCGATGAATCAGGCACGGAAAACAAGGCGGACAGCGCGCTCAAGCCCGCGGGTCTCAAGAATCCATTCTGGAACTGATCTCTCTCACAAGCGCCGGCTCCGTCAGAAAGTAACTGACGACGACCGGCGCTGATTTTTCTACAGGGGAAGAACAGCGGATCGGTTCGACTAGCGCAGAATCGGCAGGCACAAGCATGGCCGGAGCGCAAAATCCAGCCCGGACATCTGTTCCAGCGCAGGATGCAGTTGGGAATCGCGACAGGACTCGAGCGTAATGACGAACGGGAGCGCGGTTTTGTCGAAACCGGGTTTCTGCAGCACGGAGTCAATGTTCAGGCGGTGCGCGGCCAGGATTTCGGCCAAACGCGCCACAATCCCCGGCTGATCGCGCACGAAGAACCGCAAGTACCACGGTGTTTCGAAATCGCTGGTGATGCTTGGTGTCGAGAGGCAGCTTGCCTCGCTTCTGCCGCCCGATCTGGCGCAAAGCCTCTCCGCCACGAACATCAAATCCGAAACGACGGCGACAGCTGTGGGGTCGCCGCCTGCGCCTGCGCCCAGAAACGCCATATCCCCGCCGTACTGGCCTGAGGTCAGCACCAGATTGAGATTTCTCTGTACCCGCCCGAAGGGCGAGCCGGAGGGAACCAGGCACGGACCCACGTCGGCAAACAGCGTGTCTGCCTTCAAATCAGCGCGCGAAATCTGCCGTATGGTGCAGCCCAGTTCGGCGGCATAGTCAAAATCCACTGCGTCGATGGTGCGGATCGTACGCGCGCGCACCGATTCCGGCGCAACCCGGGTGTGGAGTCCGGCGAGCGCAAGTATGGCAAGTTTGGCGCGGGCGTCCCCACCGTCCAGATCTTCCGAGGCGTCAGCTTCGGCGTATCCACGGGCCTGCGCTTCCTCCAAAGCTTCACTGAAGGGAATCCTCGCGTTCTCAATGCGGCTCAGAATGTAGTTGCAGGTGCCGTTCAGAATTCCGGCGATTCCGTGCAGCCGGTCTCCGCACAGGCCAGTCCGCAGCGCCGGGAGAACGGGAACGCCTCCGGCTACCGATGCACCGAATTCCAACTGGCATCCGTGACTGGCGGCCAGTTGCAGAAGATCGGGACCGTAGCGCGCGATGAGCTGCTTGTTTGCCGTGACCACTGATTTCCCCGCGGCCAGCGCGCTGCGCACAATCTGCTCAGCGGGATTCAATCCGCCGATCAGTTCGACCACGATGTCAGCGTCCGAGCGCAACACGGATTGCACATCGTCCGTCCAGACAACATCGCTCGGCACCCACGGCTGCTTCTTTCTTTCCACGTTGCGGTTGCAGATGTGGGTGAGGCGCAGAGACCGGTTGCCGCTCTCGCAGAGGATCTTGGCAACGGCGCGGCCCACGGTTCCGAAACCGATCAGAGCGATGCGGCAGGCGGGGGTTGCAGACGAGTTCCCATGTGCGATGCGTTTCGCCGTGGGATTGGAGTGTGTTTCCGGCAACGGAATCTTCCCGCTCAGAAAATGAATTATTCATCATACGTGCGACTTGGACTTTGCGAAAGCTGCCGCGCGCCCTGCAAGGCGGCTTGGCGCGCAGAATCGGCATCAAAGTTGGTAATATGATGGATTCCGGCTGCGATGCGAATCACAGCGGGAGCATCGCGGACACGCTCTTTGTCAGGCGCCTGTCGTTGCCGAGTTTTGGTCGAGCGCTGCGGTCCGCAACCACGCCCGGTAGCGGGAGGAGAGAGAATGATTCGAAAGTTCGCGACGGTTCCCGGTTTCAGGGTCGTTCTGGCAGGGATGTTTCTGGCAACGACTCTGGCTGGGACTCCAACAATCCGTGCTCAGCAGTCTACGGACTCACCAGCTCCGTCCCAACCGAGTCAGGCTCAGCAGCAGCCCGATAATCCGCCATCCGGCGGTCAGGAACCTGCCGAAGAGACAAGCTCCCGGCGCCGGGCCAAGCCGCGCGACTACAAACCCTGGACGTTCACCGTGGGTGGCGGCGCCAGCCTCACTAACGGCGCTACCAAGTCGTTTGCACGAAGCGGGGGTGGCATCGCGGCCGCCGGTGTCGCTCGCAACTTCAGCAAGTATTTCGGATTTCGTCTCGACGCGCAGTTTGACAACTTGCCGTTGCGCAATTCCGCGCTGCAACAGGCGCTGGCGCCCGGCGGCAACGCTCATGTGTATTCGGTCACGCTGGATCCCATCATCAATATCCCCGCGACCAAGCTGTGGAGCGGATATATCGTGGGTGGGCCATCCTATTTTCACCGCTCCGGCGAATTGGACTCTTCCCGCGCGCTTCCAGGGTCAGCCTGCAATCCGTTCTGGGTGTGGTGGGGCGGGTGCTACGCCGGCAGCCTGCGTCTGGACGGAAAATTTCTCAGGTCTAGCGAAGATGAGTTTGGCGAAAACTTTGGTGGGGGGATAGCGCGCAAGATCCGGCCCAATATCGAGATCTACGGCGAGTTCCGCTACCTGCATGGCAAGCGCAACGGCATCACTACCGACCTGCGTCCGGTCACGATCGGTGTGCGCTGGTAAGGCGCTCAACGGAACCAGAGAGGGCAGGGTTGACCGGCGCAGCCCGTGAACCGGGATCGCGTCGCTCAGCTTTGGCGCCCGACTATGTTGGCCGCGGCGCGTGGTTTCGAGACAGAACTCCCGCTATCAGAAAGAAGACGGCCGGCGCCGCAATCAAGACGAAGAACGGACCCCGCGGCAGATGTCCGGAGCGAAACACGTTCCACACGTAGAACCCAAGGAGGCATCCCAGGGCGACAACTCCTCCCAGTTCTTCGCGAAGCCAAGCCACGGCCAACCCGACGCAGACGCCGATGGGCCACAGGGCTAGCCCGACCCACTCTTGATGCGTTGGGCGCGGGCCATTGCCCTGCGCCATCTCGCCGATAGCGAAGGCGAGAACGGTCAATATACTCAGGACGCTCCACACACGCGCAGTCCAGCGGATGGCAACTGTCGCGTAACCAGTTGTCATGATTCCCTCCTCCTGACTATGGAACGCTTCCACGAAGCTGCCTTGCGGTCGTTCCGAGTTGGGTTCATGCCTGACATGCCAACTCCAATGCCGCTGGTCCAACTTCTGCATTCTGACTTTTGACTTCTGCATCTGCCGCAGGCCTATTCGGGGTTCGTGCGATAGCTCCAAAGATCTGTTGACAGTTTCTGCAGTTGCACGAATGAAGATGCCGCAGCTGGCCGCGCAACCGCCGCATCCGCATTCGCCTCGCGCACTGCCGATTCCACGATCTGATGCGACGGCGCCAGCGAGCAGGCTGGGTCGGTCGCCGTGGCGTCTCCCGCCAGCAGAAAGGCCTGGCAGCGGCAACCGCCGAAATCTTCCGTGCGACGTTCGCAACTGCGGCAGGGCTCGGGCATCCAGTCTTCGCCGCGAAAGCGGCAAAACGACTGCGATTCCTGCCAGATCCATGCCAGCGTCTTTTCGCGCACGTTTTCAAACGACAAGCCGGGAAGCACTTCCGCGGCGTGACAGGGAAGAACCTTCCCGGCGGGAGTGACCAGCATCAATCTTCGTCCCCATCCTCCCATGCAAGCTTTCGGGTACTTCGCATAGTAGTCAGGCACGACCGAATCGATGCGAATGCGGCCAGCCAGCCGATTTTCGGCTTCGGCCACGGCGGTTACAGCTTTCTCCACCTGCGCGCGAGTCGGCATTAGAGCAGCGCGGTTGGCCAGAGCCCAGCCGTAATACTGCGTGTGGGCGATCTCAACCCGCTCGGGTTCGAGTTGCTCGATAAACGCGATCATCTCTTCCAGGTGATCGAGGTTCTGCCGATGCACAACCAGGTTCACGGTGAAAGCGACCTTGTGGCGGCGGATCGCGCGCGAAAGGGCAATCTTGTGGGCATGAGCCTTCGCGCCGGCGATCCAGTTGGCGACGTCTTCGCGCGAATCCTGAAAGCTGACCTGAATGTGATCGAGTCCGGCCGCGACCAACTTCTCGAGACCCGGCTCGGAGAGCCCAATGCCTGAAGTAATGAGGTTGGTGTAGAGTCCGGCGGTGTGCGCGGCGGCGACCAGTTCCGTCAGATCGGCCCGCGCCAGCGGCTCGCCGCCCGTGAAGTGCGCATGCAGCATGCCGAGCTTGCCCGCCTGGCGGAAGACGCTCGTCCACTCGTCCGTCGAGAGCTCCGATGGCGTTCCCGCCAGCCGCAACGGATTCGAGCAATACACGCAGTGCAGCGGGCAGCGATGCGTGATTTCGGCGATCAGAGCGAGAGGTGCGAAAGGCATTGGGTAATTGAGTAATTGGGTAATTGGGTAATTGAAATCGGGTAAGCAACCGTGCAGCAAGTCGCAGGAGTTTCAATTACCAAATTACGAAATTACCCAATCTCTAGTAGTCCACGATCCGCTTGCGGTGCAATTGCTCGAGGAAAATGCTGATGTCGGAGCGAATCTTCGCCGGATCGGTCGTGCCAAACTCCTTCTGCAACCCGGCAATGACTTCGCCAAACGTACGCTGGCCATCGCAGCGCTCCAGCACCTGCCGTCCAGTGCCTTGCAGTTTGATGGCGCCTTCGGGGAAAAGGATCATGCGATTCTCTTCCGTGCCGCCCCAGCGGCATCCCGCGGCCAGGCGCGGCTGACTTGAATCAAGCGGAGGGGCCATCGTTCAACTTCCCTCGATGCGAAATGAGCCGGGCGGCGGCCAACCCGGCTGTACGTAAGCGAAGTAAAGGGCATCGAGCTGCGCCCACAAAATGTCGCACTTGTCGCGCAAGGCCTGGATCGCGAGCTCCTGCTCGGCACGCGTCCGGGCATTCTCCCAGACGTAGTTGAAGGCAAACTTCGCGTCTTCCGGGGCCTCGGTCAGCCGCGCCTCGAAGTAGCCGAGTCCACCGGCGAGCCACGGGTAATGCTGGCCCAGCTTCTCCATGCGCAGGGAGATCAGATCGCGCGAGAACAACTCAGTCAACGACGACGCAACCGCTTCGAGCAAACTGCGGCTGCGCACCAGATTCAGATATTCGTTGACCGCAAAACGCGTGGCGGGAAGGATGCCAGTTCCGGCGCGAACGTCATCGGCCTTGAGGCCGGTGGCTTCCGCCAGCTTCAGCCAGCGGCGGATGCCGCCGTCGTTATTCGTCGTAGCGTCTCCGTCGTGATCCACGACGCGCTTGCGCCAGGCCCGGCGGAAAACCGGATCGGGGCCGCGGGAAAGAATAATCGCATCCTTGATCGGAATGATGCTCTGGTAGTAATAGCGATTCAGCGCCCAGGCCTGCAGCTGACCGCGGCTGAGGCGGCCTTCGTGCATCATGAGGTGAAAGGGATGCTGGTGGTGATAGCGTTCCTCGCCCACGGCACGCAACTGGGCGCGCAGTTCATCGAACGAAAGCAGGTCGCTCGTGGTGGCGTCTACAGGTCGAACTGCCATCCATCCTCCGCGATTTCCCAGCCTGCGTCGCGCACCTGGCGGTACTCGGGACCAGTCTCATTCAGCATGGGGTTGGTGTTGTTGATGTGGATATAGATTTTACGTGGACGGCTGAGTCGCGCCAACTTAGCGAGACTGCCTTCTTCGGAGGAGACAGGAACGTGGCCCATTTGATGCGCTGTCTGCCCGCTGCCTTGCATGCGCATCAATTCGTCGTCGCTCCAGAACGTGCCGTCGAAGAGAATGACGTCGGAAGAATCCATTTCGATCAGCAGTCCGGAGGTGAGCTGCGGAACTGCCGGCAAGTACGCGAGGCGCTTACCTGAGGGGGATTGGACGATCAATCCGAGCGACGCTTCGCCGGGCGTCAGGCCGGATTGGCGCTGCGTTGAGACATAGGCGGGATAGCGCGTCGCAAGCGATACGGCACGACTGCGCAGGCCGGAATCTTCGCCGGAAGGAGTGAGCAGCGGAAACGTTGTTCCGGGGACACAGTCCGACCAGGTGAGCTGACCGGGAATGCGTTGCAGCATGGCAAACATTGAGTTGTCTTCCGCCAGAATGCGACGGACAGAAGCGGTCGTGTAGACGCGAAGAGGCTGCAGTTCGCGCAACAGGAGCAGGCCGAGCGTGTGGTCGAGGTCGGCGTTGAGGAGAACTGCTCCGGCGATGGGGGATTGGCGCACAGCCTCGTTGCCCGACGACGGGCGCGGATGAAGTTCGGGGGTGGCTTCGATTTGCCAGCGGAGATCGGGAGAAGCTCCGAGCAGGAACCAGGAGCGCCCGTCGCCGCTGACGGCAACTTGAGCCTGAGTGCGGGCTTTGCCGCGGAAGGTCCCGGCGCGCAGGGCGCGGCAGTTGGGGCAGGCACAGTTCCACTGAGGGAATCCACCGCCGGCGGCTGAACCGAGAATCCGCACGCGCATAGATAGCGAGTGTAGCAGCCGCGGTGGGAAACTCACGTTCCAGAAGGTCGCCGCCTGGTCAGGTAGCGACGCCGGTGTTCTAGCCCTGGCCTGCGTTGGCGCCACGGAGGGGGTCAACGTCCCAGAGGCAGACATCCTGCGAGAGATTTTCGACGCCGATTTCACCCTGCAGTTCGGTCCCGGGCCTCCCCAGCCAAACTATGCGGAACTGGGCTTTCGTGCCTTGATATTGGAGATCAACGACGTCGCCGGGCTTGAGCTGAGCACTGACGCCCTGCAAGGTGGCTCCGCGGCCGCTGATGGTGCGCAGGCTGGCCATCTGGGTAAAGGGACGGGCATTGGCGTCCATACCCCAGATTTGTACGGGAAGTTCGACAAGAACGCGCTGTTCGCGGCGGCGGTCCATAGTCTTGATACGTCCTGATAAACGAGGGTGCTGACTACCTCGCCCAGTTTAATCGTGGCGATGATAGAAGATGGGGGCGGAACCACACAGGTAACCGGGGTCACCGGACCGAGGTGCCGAAAGTTTCCCTGGAAAGTTTTTCTTTCGACGGGCTGCCGCCCTTGAGCCTTGTCAGTCCATGTCGCGGAGGGAACAGGCGCCGGGGCCGCGGGGATCGCCGCAAGAGGCGCAGGGGCTGGCGGAAGACGCGGAGGGGGACGATCCTTTGGCGGAGACGGCGAAGACGGAGAGCTGGGGTTCGAGCCTGGTGGCGTGGCATTTCGGGCATTCGGCCTTTTCTTTGCCGTAGACGAGGGCTTCGAACTGGTGGTGGCATTCCTGGCAGATGTACTCGAAGATGGGCATGCACTGACTCCTTGAGCTGCGAGCTATGAGCTGCGAGCTTGGACAAAAGCCGAGCCTTGGACTCTCATAGCTCGCGCTCATAGCTGGCTCCATTAGAATGAATTCGTGGGGACTATGCAAATGTCAAATTGCGGGGCCGCCGAACCCGACGGACGGCCGCGGCAGTGCGTCTGGGCAGATTTGGCGCCCTTCCGCCCGCACCGTTGGCTCCGCGGCGGCCATGTGCAGACGCTGGCAAGCTTCCTGCTGCCGCGCAGAATTCATTTGCCACCCCCTGAGGAGCGGTTGGTCGAGGTGGCTCCAGCAGGTGTGGCTCGGACGCTCGTTAATCGTGCGGGCGTCACTCCCGCAATCGTTTCCCCGGCAATCATGGTGCGGTGCCAGTGCTACTGGCAGAGCGAGCGTAAAGAAGATCGGGCTAAGGCGCTGACGGCGATCGTAGTGCACGGGCTCGAAGGCTCGAGCGATTCCGAGTACATGACCGGAGTGGCGGAGAAGGCGCTGGCGGCGGGCATGAACGTGGTGCTCATGAACCAGCGCAACTGCGGCGGCATGGATCATGTTGCGCCGACTCTTTACAACTCGAGCTTGTCGGGAGATGTGGCGGCAGTGGCGCGGCACGTGGTGGAAAACGACGGAGTGTCGCGGTTTGCGCTGATCGGGTTCTCCATGGGCGGGAACCTGGTGCTGAAGCTGGCCGGCGAGTGGGGAAACGCGGGACCAGCGGAGTTTCGGGCGGTAGCGGCGGTGTGTCCGGCGATGGACCTGGCGGCGTCGGCTGATGCGCTGCACGAGCCGGCCAACCGGATTTATGAGTGGTATTTTCTGCTGCAGTTGTTCCGGCGGCTACGGAGAAAGGCGAAGTTTTTCCCGGAAAACTTTGATCTGTCGCGGCTCAGGGGAGTCACCAGCCTGCGCCTGTTTGATGACCGGATCACGGCACACTACTGCGGCTTTGCCGGAGCCGACGATTACTATGCGCGGGCGGCGGCGGCGAACGTGGTGGACCGGATTGCCGTGCCGGCGCTGATCATTCATGCGGCGAATGATCCGTTTATTCGGGTGCAAGCGGAGACGCTGCGGCGGATTCGGGCCAATCCGAACATTACGTACATCGAGACCGCGGACGGCGGGCATTGCGCGTTTCTCGGTCAGTGCGATGGCACGGGGGATGGCACAAGAGATGACGGGCGATGGGCCGAGCGCGCGGTGGTGGAGTTTGTGGCTGGTCGGTGAGCGCTAGGGAGATGTTCGAAGATATTCGCCTTCGATCACCCCGAGATCGTCAACCACGTCGTCCTCCCTCTGCGCGGAAGCAGTGGTGCGAGAAGCAGCGAGTGCAGTATGCGCTGGTGCTCTCACTGCCGCATGTCATTGCCGCACTTCGATCTCATCAATAAAGGTCCACTCCGCATTCGATCCCGGAATAACTCGAACCTGTACATTCCGTCCGCTCACGCTGTTCAAGTCGGTCAGCGTGAACCACCACAACCGCGGGCCCGCGACTGGCAGCGGTTTCTTGACCGTGCCGACGGCAACAAACGTCACATTGTCGGCCGAGACCGAGTACGTGATCTTCTGAGGAAAAAGAATTCCCGGCTGCTCGTCCTGGAGCCAGTGGCTGCGGATTTCCCTGATGACCTGCACGCTGCCGAGATCGATGGTGAACGTATAGGCTTGAATAGTGGCACGTCCTTGCCACGCGGGATCGGCGTAATTCGTCGAACCCAGAATCCCGTCAGTCAATTCGACGCCTCCGGTGTCAGGGTATCCAGGGTCTGCGGGCATGCTGGCGGTATACGGCTTGCCGAGCGCAATGTCGGTCGGATACAAGTGGGGCGGCGGTGTGGACGCGCTGGCCACATTGCTCCAGGACGAATTGTTGCCCGCCGCATCGAACGCCCTTACCTGATATGCATACGGCATGCCGGCATCAAGGCCGGAATCGGCGTACGACGTGTCCGTGCTGTACAGCGTTGCCACATGCTGGCCATTGCGGAGCACTTTGTAGCCGACCACGCCCACGTTGTCCGTTGACCCAGCCCACGTCAGGTCGATGGTTGCCGAGTCAACCGCAACGGCGGTCAGGTCCGCAGGTGGGGTCGGCGGCACGGATTCCACCTTCCCCGTAGCCAGGTAATCCATGTACGTTTCGTAGTAGAGCGGATTGACCTGCTGCGGACTTAAGTAATGGTTGAAGCTGAAGCTGACATAGTTTGTGACGTAGGGTTGGACGGCGCGCATGTCATTCACAATGGAATGAATCGGCATGGTCGCGTAACCCTGAGTGTAGGTTTCCGTATCCGCCCAGAACTGCATGCTCGGACGCGAGTGCTCGATCGCATTGCCCACGGCGCTGAACCATTCCGGTAGTTGTGCCTTCGTGGCATGACCCGCACCTACACCGTCTTGCAGCGCCAGAATGTCGATGGGGCTGCGTTGCAGGACGTATTCCCACATCGTCTGCCATTGGGAAGGGGTCAATCCCTCACTCGTGTTGTAGAAGGGCGAAATCACCACCGGTTTTCCCGGCGCAAGTTTGTGCAGGTGATTGCCTACGGTGCGGTAGAAGACGACCAGGTTGTCCCATTGCGGAGAACTGGTCTCTACGTTGTCGACTTCAAAGGGGAGATACCATCCGGCAAACGAGGGGTGATGTTGATATCGCTGCCATATATCGTCGGCCAGTGCGTTGGCGGTCGTCGCTTCGTTCTGGAGCCAAGAGGCGTCGTCGATGTAGTTGGTCCACCAGTCATCGTTGACCTGCAACCCCAGATACACCTGCGCACCGCACGCATCAGCCGTTTGCAGAGCACGTTCCACCACGTCGTGTTGCGTGTTCTGAGTGTAGCCTGCCAGCGTGGATGGGAAAACAGTGGTCTTCTCCTTGCTGTCTGCAGTCCACTGAATCAACATCTGGTCCAGAAGCGCGTCTCGCATGTACTGGAACTCGTCCCGCCATTGCTCCAAGGTCCAGCTGTCACCCAGTGCCGGCTGCAGAAAGGAGCCGCGCAACGCCGGGCGAGCGCATTGGCTGTTTGCACCGGCCACGGGGTAGCAACAAAAAACGAGAATCAAGACCAGAATGCTCGGAACGAATAAATGGAAATCAGATCGAGGAAAAGTTCGGCGTGCGTTGATCGCGGGCATGAAGCCCCTACCTTTCGGGGTGCAGGTTTGGCTAAACGGTCATACGAACCGCGTATGCATATATGGTGTCAAGGAATATTTGCAACTGCGCGCTTACGGGGTTTCATGCAGTTTCTGTAACAAACTGTGAACACGTCATTTAATGGAAGATCTGGTGCAGGGGAAGGCTCGGCCGGGCGAGTTAATCTAAGGCCATATGGACATTGCATGCAATGTAACAACGTTGGTGGGAGAGAGGAGGGAACAAGAACGCTGCGCTGTCCGAAATCCGGCTGGTTGGTGTAAACGGTGTCTACACTCATCGACCCTAAATGGATGGGCGTTGGCCGGGAAATCCTTCCGGCGCAGCGGAGATCCCCACGGAGCGAAAGCTTTGGCACATTCAGGTCCGCGCTGGAGGGCGATGGACCCACGGCAGTAATTCCGCACGGCCTTTCATCCATCCCTTGATCCGCGTGCCCGTATGGGTGCGTACGTAGGCCAGGGCCAGCATCGCCAGGAAGATGATCAACAGGCCGGCGGAAGCGCCGGCGATGCTCTGCGCGTGCTTCCTGAGGATGGAGAAACGGCCGTAAACGAATTCGATGTGCACCCAGTAGACCACGAGCGAAGCCTGGCCTAATTGGATGAGCGGGCTGAATCCCCACTGGCCAATGCGCCATATTCCCACGACCCAGCGGCACCACGCGTAGACGCCGGTAAGAATCACGAGCAACATGCCGAGCCGGATCAAGAAGAAGTTGGGGCTGGTGTGCCAGAAATCGTAGACGGGATAGAGCTGGTACGGCTGGGCGTCAAGCCAGCGGGCGAACTCGACCAGAACGATGCCGAAGCCGCCGAGAGACAGAAAGACGGTTGTCTCGCGAGCCTTGGCCGAGGGACTTTGCAGGATGAAGCCCACGGCGAGACCGGCGAAGGCGAAGGCGGTCCAGGGGAAGACGGGGAACAGCCAGGGCTGCGGGATGCCGAGGTTGTGGACGCCGTTGATGTAAGACTCGAGCGGCCAGGGAAGAAAGCGCGGACGCCAGACGGTCCAGAGCAGCGGGGTGAGAAGGGAGATCAGCAAGGCGGTACTCGCAGCGCTGGCCACAAGAATCGCCGTATCCCCACGTCTCGCAAAGGCGGCGAGACCCTTCGGGCGGCTCAGGGCAGGCAATGGGGCACCCCCGGTCCTTTCGCGGGCGAGGGCGCCCGCGCCACACAGAACGATCCAGCAGACGACGCCCATCAGCATCATGGAAAGGCCGATGGTGTTGAGGATATCCACCCGGAGCAGGTCGCTTTTCGGGGCCCAGCCCCAGGCGATGAGGTACTCCTGCAGGCGGAATAACAGGCCGAAGACGAAGATTTCGGCGCCGCGGCGGATGGTGCTGCGGGCGATCTGGCCGGACGGAAGATTCTTCTGCCGGAGTTTCTCGGTGACCAGGGCGAAGGAAATTCCTGCCAGGAACAGAAATAGCGGCGCGGGAAAAGTGCCGCCCAGCTGCGAGTACATGAAGAAGCGGGTCAGGCGGGCGGCTGGACTGAGCCAGGAGTCGAAACAGTGAGTCTGGAACATGAGCAGGCAAGCCAGGCCGCGCATCCAGTCAATGTAGGCGAGGCGGGGTTTTCTGGCGTCGGGCGGAGACATGATGGCGGAGATGCGGCAGAGGCAGTATACGGCAGTGAGCCGCTGGAGGCCTTGTTTCTCCGGCTGCATTGGGATGGTTGCCGTCATTTTGCCCGGTTTCAGAGGGAGACATAGGCCGGGAGACGGCGCAGATGGCGGGTTTTCGGTGCCGATTGTTAACTTTCTGTCTACCGTACAACCTTCTGGCCCAGTTCCTTGATCAGAACGGGAATAAGCCGTATAAGCTTAAGACACAGCGGTTACACCGATCTGCCCGGGAGTTCGTATGCGAATGGTGAAGTTGGTTCTGCTCGTTCTATCGATTGCCAGCGTCTTCTCCGCCGTCGGCTATGCCCAGGCGCCGGGCCGGATTGTGGATGCCATTGATTCCTCGCGGGCGGTTGCCTTGGCCAAGAGCGTTCACCCCAAGGCCCAGGCGCAGTTTGATCAGGGTGCGGTCGAGCCCTCGTTCGAGCTCAGCTACGTTACCCTGACCACCACGCCGTCGGTGGCGCAACAGAAGGCGCTGAACCGGTTGCTGGCGCAGCAGCAGGATCCTGCCTCACCTAATTACCATCGCTGGCTGACACCTGCAGAGTATGCCGACCGGTTCGGGCTGAGCCGCGCCGATATCAACCGGATCACCACCTGGCTGAAATCGCAGGGCTTTACGATTCTGAGCGTTGGCAGCGGCCGCAACATGGTGATCTTCGGCGGCACGGCGGCGCAGGTCGAAAACGCCTTTAAGACCCAGATCCACCGCTACGAGGTCGATGGCGAGCAGCACTTCGCCAACTCGACGCCGGTCATGATTCCCGCGGCGCTTAACGGCATAGTCACTGGGATTCGCGGCCTGCATGACTTCCGTCCGAAGCCGTTCCTCCGGACGAGAGCGTTTCGCGGGATAGACCGCCCGGCGCCTGATTACTACGACGTCAAATGGCAGTTCCCGAACTTCCTGGCTCCGGCTGACATCAACACCATCTACGACATCCCCAGTGACCTAGACGGGACTGGCCAGACCATCGCGATCGTGGGGGATAGCGACATCTTCGAGGCGGACATCGACGACTTCCGCAAGGGCTTCGGACTTAGCAACACCAACCTGGGATGCACGGTGAGCGGCAGCTCCCCGGGCCCCGCCGGCGTCATCACGGCCTGCAACGGCACGAACTTTCAGTATGCCCCTGTCGGGACCGACACCCCGCCGAATGTGAACGGCGATGTTACCGAAGCTGATTTGGACGTTGAGTGGGCAGGCAGCATCGCCCCCAAGGCAAAAATAATCTTCGTGAACGCCCCCAACACAAGCGGCGGTGCGTTCGACGCTCTTGTCTACGCGATCAGCCCCAACGGCGGGTCTCCCCTCGCTCAAATAATCAGCGTGAGCTTCGGGGGGTGCGAATATGCGGATATCGGTGCAGGCAGCCTTGAGACGCAGCTGGCCCAAGCCGCCGGCGAGGGAGTCACGGTTCTGGTGGCTTCCGGCGACCAAGGCGGCGCTCCTTGCGACGGCAATCCTCCTGCACCCGCGACCCCGCCGTTCCTGGGCGCAATCTATGGGGGCGGCGTGGATTATCCGGCCAGCAGCCCGAACGTGATTGCCGTGGGCGGAACGAGCATTTCTTACGCGAATGACTCTAACCCGCCGCCATCAACGTATTGGAATGCCCCGACAACCAACCTCGCGAATGGCGGGACGGCGAAGACATATATTCCTGAGCTCACCTGGGACGATAGCGAGGATCTGTCTGCCTACTGCCTCAGTACAGGCGCTAACCCGGGGTACTGTGTTCCGCCCCATGTTGCCGTAGCCGTCACTTCCCCGCAAACGGCGCAGGAGGATTATTGGATTTCAGCCACTGGCGGCGGGATGAGCAACTGCGCTCCGGGGCTGACGCAAAACGCGTCCTCGTGCGTGGTTGGCTTCCCGCAGCCGGCGTATCAGCAAACGCTGTCCGTCCCGGGTGCACCGTCAGGCACACAATACCGCTATGTCCCCGATGTTTCCCTGCTCGCGTCGGACATTTTCCCGGGTTATGTCTTCTGCACGCCGCAGAATCAGGTGGCTAACACCACGAGTACCACCAGCAGTTGCGACCCCGGCAGCGGCACCGCGGCCAGCGGAATCTTCACCGCAGTGGACACCTACCATGCGATCGTCGGCGGCACCTCGGCGGCGACTCCGGCTTTTGCCGCTATGGTAGCGCTGCTTAGCCAGTCGCTATCGACGTCGGGCCTGGGCAACATCAACACCAACCTCTACAAGCTGGCGGCGACGCCGTCCAATCATGTATTCCACCAGGTCAACAGCGGCAGCAACATCGTCTACTGTCAGAAGGGCCTGCCCGCCGGGGAGCCGGTCATCGCCTGCCCGGCATCCGGCCAGGTGGGCTTTCTAGCTTCCAACGCCGACGCGACCACCGGCTACAACCTTGTCTCCGGGTTGGGATCCGTGGACGTGGGGAACCTGGTGGCGAATTGGAGTGCGACTCAATCTCCGACCACGACAACGGTCTCGCCATCTCTCTCGCAGACCTATCAGAGCAACAGTGTAACCCTGACCGCGACGGTCACCGCCACGTCCGGGACGACAGCACCCACCGGGAGCGTGACCTTCAGCTACACCAATGGCACCGGGGGGGGCACCCTGGGCTCGTCTACACTGCCCTCGTCTACAACGACCAGCGCAGTTGCGACGCTTAGCACGACGTCTCTGCCGGTTGGAACGAATACCATCACGGCAACATATAACGGGAACGACTCCACTTCCAACGGCCAGACCACCGTGAAAATCGTGGCAGCATTCACGCTGGCTGCCAATGCCCAGACCTATACGGTGTCGCCGGGGCAGACGGCAACGGTGAACATCACCGTAAACACGAATCAAAGCGGCTTCAGCGGGAACCTGAGCTACACCTGCACCGAACCGTCAACCCTGACCGAGTCTACGTGCACCGGGCCGACGAGCGCGGTGCCCTATGCTCAGGGAGCCAGCTTCCTGATAACGACCATGGCTCCGACCGGCGCTCTGCGGCGGCCGTTTGACCGGCAGCAGATTTTCTATGCGGTGTTGTTGCCGAGCCTGTTCGGGATCATGTTCACGTTCGGCTCGCGCAAGCGCAGGCTGAAGGGCATGCGGATGCTGGGGCTGATCGTGGTGCTGGGATTCTCGACGCTGTGGCTGGGGTCGTGCGGCGGGAACAACAGCAGCCAGAGTAACCCGGGGACGGCGCCAGGGAACTACAGTATCACCATCAACGCCGAATCGGGATCGGGCCAGGTCCCCGGGGCGACCGGCACGGTTACGGTTACACTCGACGTGCAATAGGATTACAGCGATCGAAAACCAGGCGCTCCGTGCAAGCGGAGCGCCGTTCTTGTGTTGTCGATGGCGAATTCCGCCACAGGGGCCAAGGCCCCGCGAAATGTCCGCCCCTAACGCGGGCCTGAAGGCCCGCTCTTCCACGTGGCCCCGAGTGTGGGGGCGGCGACTCCACTTCCGAACCAGCTCCGAAGGCCCGTTCTTTCCCGGTCGCTCTTGGCGACGCTTTGCCTTCTCATCCCCCATCTGCGAAACTGGCCACTGATCACTGACCACTCACACCATGGGTAAGATCCACGTCCTTTCCGAGAGCGTCGCCAACAAGATCGCCGCGGGCGAGGTGGTGGAGCGGCCGGCGTCGGTGGTGAAAGAGTTGCTGGAGAACGCGCTCGACGCGGGAGCGACGCGGATCAAGATCAGCGTGGAGGCGGGTGGGAAAAAACTCATCCAGATCACCGACAACGGGTGCGGCATGGTGCGCGATGACGCTCTGCTGGCGTTTGAGCGGCATGCCACCTCGAAAATCAAGGATGCCGAGGATCTGTTGAGCGTGGCGACGCTGGGGTTTCGCGGGGAGGCGCTGCCCTCGATTGCGTCGGTATCGCGGCTGCGGCTGGAGACGCGGGCAGTAGAGGAGCCTGCGGGGACAGTGGTCGAGATCAACGGCGGGAAGATTGCGCGGGTAGAAGAGGCGGGACTGCCGGCGGGCACTGCGATCACGGTGCGGGATTTGTTCTTCAACACGCCGGCGCGGAAGAAATTTCTGAAATCGGAGTCGACCGAACTGTCGCGTATCGCGTCGCTGGTCACGCATTACGCACTGGCGCATTTTGACAAGCACTTCGAACTGCATTCGGCGGCGCATGCCATGCTGGTCGCGCCTCCGGTAGCGGGGCACAGCGAGCGCGTGTACCAGGTGTTTGGCAAAGAGATGCTGGATCAGCTGATCCCGGTGGCGGCGCGGCAGGGGTTGGAGCATGTAGGATTGCCGCAGCCTCCGCCGTGGCGGCGGAGGGAGGAAGATGAAGAGGCACAGCCTGCGCCGCCAGGCGAGATTCGAGTTCATGGGTTCGTTTCGAAGCCCGAGATTCAGAAGCTGAACCGCAATTCGATTTTTGTTTTCGTGAACGGACGGCTGATTCGCGACCGGCTGGTGCAACATGCGCTGACCGAGGCGTACCGGAACATCATTCCGCCGACGGTGTACCCGGTGGTGCTGCTGTTTCTGGAATTGCCGGCGGGGGAAGTGGACGTGAATGTGCATCCGTCGAAAACGGAGGTGCGATTCCGCCAGCAGACGGTGATGCACGATTTTGTGCGCGACTCGGTGCGGGCGGCGCTGATGAAGGCGCGTCCGGTGCCGCAGTTCATGGCGGAGATTCGGGCGCATGCGACGGCCAGCCAGGCATTGACGTTCGGGGCAGACTGGGAGCCGACATCAGGTGCCGTGAATACGACAGATTTCCCACGTCTCGCGACCGATGCGAGACCCTTCGACAAGCTCAGGGCAGGCTCTGGGGCACCCTTTGGCGGTGCGGCAGGCGGTGGGTTTGCATTGCAGGCGCCCGAGCCGCCGCCGATTTCCGCGCGTCTTCAATTCGAAGGCGGAATCGCGGTCGAGGCCAATGCTGCTATTCCCGTGGCGCGGGGGCTGGAGTCGGCGCCATTGGTGCGCGGAGTCGAGGCTATTCCTGACCACGGTTGCGCTCCGGCTCTTGACGTCCGCGAAGAAGAACCAACGCTGTCGTCGCTCGGCACACTGAGACCGCTGGGACAGATTCGGAATTCGTTCATCCTGGCAGTAAACGAAGATGGATTGTGGATTATTGATCAGCACGTGGCGCACGAGCGCGTGTTGTTTGAGCGCGTGCTGAAACAGAGGGCGGCGCAAAAAGTGGAAAGCCAGCGGCTGCTGATGCCGATCGTGCTGGAATTGTCCCCGGCGCAGCAAGCGGTGTTCGCCGAGATTTCCGACGAATTGCAGCACAACGGATTTGAAGCCGAACCGTTTGGCGCGCGCAGCGTGGCGGTCAAGACGGCGCCGGCGGGAGTGGAGGCCTCGGCCGTGGAGCACATGCTGCACGAGCTGCTCGACCAGTTTTCGCGGGAAGAACAGGCGCTGAACCTGGAAAAAATTCGGGCGCGGATCGCGGCCTCGATTGCGTGCCATGCCGCCATCAAGGTGAACATGCCGCTGGAGCAGAACAAGATGGAATGGCTGCTCGCGGAACTGGCGAAAACGGATCATCCCATGTCGTGCCCGCATGGCCGGCCGGTGGTGCTGCGTTATTCTATGAAGGATATTCAGAAGGCGTTTAAGAGAATCTAGTCCCGAGTCCTGAGTCCCGAGCTGCGAGGGTTTTGCTCACAACTCAGGACTCGCGACTCGCAGCTCGCTATGACTGATCAGGAACTTCAACAACTGCGGCGCGAGAAGTGGCGGCTGGATGGCAAGCCCATCCGGACGATCGAAGCGGCCCGCGCCTTTGTGGAGGACGCGGGATTTTGCCTGATGTATCCGCAACGCCCGCCGTTGCTGGTTCCGACGTTCATTGGCGCATTTGTCGGGTCGGACGATCGTTTGCCGGGATGGCAGCACGCCTTTGCCGATCCGCGGGCGGCGGAAGCCACGGAATTGATGGTGCGGCTGCTGCGCGAGCGGGCGGCGTTCGAGGCCAATCCGTTTGAGGAGAACAATGGATTTCTGGTGGCGGCGTCCGTGTTCCCCTATTTCTATGCGCTGATGGGCGAGCGCAATCCGAAGCAGGCGCCGAAGGCGGGGACGCGCTCGCCGTATTCGCAGCTGGCTTGCGATGCCTTTGAGCTGATTCAGCAGGATGGGCCAATTTCCAAGCTAAGACTGCTGGAGCAACTGGGCGGGAGCGTGTCGTTTGCCGCGCTCGATGGCGCGTTGGGAGAATTGTGGTCGAAACTGCGCATCACGCGGGTGGACTACAAAGCCGGCGAAGGATCGATCTGGGACTTGCTGTACCGCTGGGCGCCGGAGGCGGTGAAAGAGGGCGTGGGATTGTCGGTACCGGAGGCGCTCTCGGCGCTGGTTTCGAAATATCTCGATTGCGTGATTGCGATCGAGGAGGCGGATCTGGAGATTTTTTTTGGAAACTTCATCGCGCGCTCGCGGGTGAAGGATGCCGTCAACGCGCTGCTGGCGGCACGCGAACTGAGTTTCGTCCATGTCGGGGGACGGGCGATGCTGCAAATCACACCGGCGAAAGTGGGAGCGGCTCCGGCTCCGCGAGGCTCGGCGCGGTAAGCCTTGTCAGATACCGGCCATCACACCTGTGTCAATCGACTTCAATCCGAGGCCCTATCGCGGGCGGCTGGCGCCGTCGCCCACCGGACTGCTGCATGTGGGCCACGCGCGCACCTTCTGGGTCGCGGCACAGAGGGCGGCTGAGCACGGCGGGCAGTTGATCCTGCGCAATGAAGACTTGGATCCGCAGCGCAGCCGCGCCGAGTTTGTTTCAGCCATGGTGGAGGATTTGCGCTGGCTGGGGATCCGGTGGACGGAGGGTCCGGATTGCGGCGGTGAGTTCGGTCCATACGCTCAAAGTGAGCGGCGGGCCTGGTATTTGGATGCCTGGAGGAAATTGCGGGATCAGGGAGCGATTTATCCATGTACATGCTCGCGGAAGGACGTGGCGCAGGCAGCCGGTGCGCCGAATGAAGGTGATGATGAGATGATTTACCCGGGGCGGTGTCGACCGCAGAACATGCAGCGGAGCTTCACTCCGCTTGGCCGGGTTCCCTCGACTTCGCTCGGGACAGGCTCCAACCCGGCCCCACACGAGCCAAGTGGGATGAACTGGCGGTTTCGGGTTCCGGACGGGGAGGCCATTCGCTTTACGGATTTGCATATGGGACCTCAGTGCGTGGTAGCGGGAAGCGATTTCGGCGACTTCATCGTGTGGAGACGCGATGACGTGCCGGCGTATCAGTTGGCCGTGGTGGTGGATGATGCCGCTATGCGGATCACCGAGGTTGTGCGGGGAGCGGACTTGCTGACATCAACGGCGCGGCAGATTCTGTTGTTCCGCACATTGGGACTGTGGGTGCCGGATTATTATCACTGCGATCTGGTGCGCGACGAGACAGGAATGCGCCTGGCGAAACGGCATGATGCGTCGAGCATTCGCAGGCTGCGCGAGTTGGGATGGACAGCGGAGCAGGTGCGGACAGGCGCACTGATGCGGTCCGATCGATGAAACCCCCAACGGGAAGGTACACGAGCAGCAGAGCGGAATAGCGCTCAAGAGCGCCGCTTGAAGCCTGTCTCCGCCGCCCGTACACTGAAAGCATGCATGTGCACGCACACGGGCCGGACGGGCCGACGCGAGTTCTGAAGATTTCGCTGGCCGTGACCCTAGCCTATATTGTGCTGCTGGTTGTGGCCGGGGTGCGGGCACATTCGCTGGCCCTGCTATCTGAGGCGGGACACAACCTTTCCGATTTTTTCGCGCTGCTGTTGTCGCTGGTGGCAGTTTATTTCCAGTCGCGACCGGCGAGTTCCACCAAGACTTACGGCTACCATCGCGCCGGAGTGCTGGCGGCGCTGGTCAACGCGACTTCGCTTGTCCTGGTTTCGTTCTTCATCTTCTATGAGGCCTTCCGGCGGCTGCAGCACCCCGAGCACGTTCAAGCCAGCGTGATGATGTGGGTCGCGGCTGCCGGCGTAGTGATGAACGGCGTGATTGCATTGCTGCTCTATCGAACCGGCGGAGACGTGAACATCCGCAGCGCGCTGCTGCACGAACTTGGGGACACGCTTTCGACAGCGGCGGTGATCGCGGGAGGCTGGGCCATTCTGATCACCCGAGATTATTGGATTGACTCGGCGTTGTCGGTCGGAATTGGCGCGCTGATTTTGTGGTCGGGTTTCGGCATTGTGCGTGAAACGCTGAACATTCTGCTGGAAGGGACGCCCCGCGGCATGAAGCTCGAAAAGATCGAGTCGGCGATCCGGTCAGTCGAAGGAGTGAATGGCGTGCACGATCTGCATGTGTGGAGCATCGGGTCGGAAACGCATGCCCTGTCGTGCCACATCTCGATCGCCGACATTCCGCCGTCGGTCAGCGAGCGCATTCTGCGCGATGTAAAAGAACGCCTGCTGCACGATTTCCGCATTGACCATACGACAATCCAATTCGAGCATGTGGTGTGCGAAGTGGCGCACGGCTGCATGATCCCCGTGGCGGAAAGCGAAGAGGAGCACCATCATCACAGGCACTGAAGCGCGAATCGGCCTGGCAAACTCTTCCCTTCTGGTTTTTACAAGTTCGAGGTCTTCTCCGTGACTCTGTGGTGAAAAAAAGGCAAATTAGGATGGTACCCATCGTCCTCGGACCCCGATGCCACCTATGATACCCTACTCTTTGATACTTGTCCCCTGGAAGGATCATCTAATACCTGTGTATTTTCTCCGAAAACACCTGCGATTTCTCGTCGCTGTGCAGCTCCTTCCTGCGCTGGAAAGCGGGGAAGAGACGCTCGTGGGCGGCCAAGCTGTGCTGGAGGGCGTGATGATGCGCTCGCCACACGCGTGGGCGATCGCCTGCCGCAAGCCTTCGGGCGAAGTTGTAACCATGAGCGAGCCGCTGGAACGGCCGTCGGACAAGCATAAGTGGATGGCTTGGCCCATCGTGCGCGGAGTGATGACGCTCGGCTACGCCATGAACCTGGGATACCGCGCGCTGCGTTTCTCAGCCAACGTCGCGATCGAAGACGCCATGGAGAACGAAGACAGCTCAGTGCGGGCCGGTACGGCAGCTCCTGCTGGCCATTCTGAGCAAGGGTCGGCGAGTTCGGCCAAGTCCGAGACGCGGGAGAAGGCAGCCGTCATCAGCAACTGGCTGGCCGTGGTCAACATCGTGATTTCGCTGGCCTTCTTCGTCTTTATGTACAAGTACATCCCGTTGCTGGCGGCGACGGAATTGAAGCGAATGAACCCTGCTCTGGGTGGACGGGTCGTTTTCAATCTGGTCGATGGCGCTATTCGTCTGGGCTTGTTTCTGCTGTTTATCTGGGGAGTTTCGCTGTGGAAGGATATACGGCGGGTGTATGAGTATCACGGCGCGGAGCACAAAACTGTTTTTGCCTTTGAAAATGGCGATCCGCTGACGACCACGGCCGTACAGAAATATTCAACGTTTCATCCGCGGTGCGGCACAAGTTTTCTGATGACCGTGATGCTGATCTCGATTGGCTTCTACATGCTGATTCCGTTTACCACGTTCTGGGCGCGCTTTGCGTCGCGCATCGTGCTGCTACCGGTTATCGCCGGAGTGTCCTACGAAATCATCCGTTTCGCCGCCAAGCACCGCGGGTCGCTATTTGCGCTGATGACCGCGCCCGGCCTGTGGTTGCAGCGCATTACCACCCGGCCGCCGTCCGATGAGCAAGCCGAGTGCGCCATCGAAGCTCTGAACCGAGCCATGGTGCTGGAGAAGGAGCGGGGCGGGGAATTGGTGATTGCTTAGGGGTTCCCACCCCGGGAACCCGTCGTTGGTCGTTAGTCGTTGGCCTCTCACAAACCAGGCAGTACAGTTCTCTTGAGAGGTACTTATCATGTCAGCATCATTCAAGGATTTGCGGGTTTGGCAGGAAGCAATGAAATTTGCCGTTGAAGTTTACCGGGTGACGGCGCAGTTTCCGCGGCACGAGCTCTACGGTTTGAGTCAGCAGTTACGAAGAGCGGCGGTCTCGGTTCCCAGCAACATTGCGGAGGGAAAAGGTCACCGCTCGGATCGTGAGTTCGGGAACTTCCTGCTCCATGCGCGAAGATCTCTGCTGGAAGCACAAACGCAGGTTATGATCGCGGAGGAATTACAATACCTAGGCAGCGAAGAGGGACAGCGAATTTTGGCGTCGGCAGATGCCATAGGCCGGAGTCTCAATAGCCTGATCAATGCGCTGCGGGAAAAAGCCGCCTGAATAGGGCGAACGACTAACGACGAACGACCAACGACGGTCGGCCACGACGAACGACCACCATGTTTGAACGACTGGTCCAAATTGAAGCACGCTACGACGAGCTGACCCAGGCTCTGGCGTCGCCGGAGATCATGAGCGACTCGGCGCGATACCAGAAGACTGCCAAGGCGCACAGTGAAATCGCGCCGGTGGTCGAGAAGTATCGCGAATACAAAGATCTGAAGAAGGGGATTGCCGAGAGCAAGGCGGTGCTGGCCGAAGAGAAAGATCCCGAGATGCGCGCTTATGCGCAAGAAGAACTCGACATGCTGGAAGCGCGCGTCGGCGGCGTTGAAGAAGAACTCAAGGTCCTGCTCTTGCCCAAGGACCCAAATGACGAGAAGAACGTCATCCTCGAAATCCGTGCCGGGACTGGCGGAGACGAAGCCACTCTCTTCGCCGCCGAGATTTTCCGTATGTACACGCGTTACGCCGAGACTCAGCGCTGGAAGGTGGAAGTGCTCTCGACTTCGGAGTCGTCGGTTGGCGGGCTGAAAGAAATCATCGCCATCATTGAAGGCAACCACGTTTACTCGCAACTTAAGTACGAGAGCGGCGTGCACCGGGTGCAGCGCGTGCCTCAGACCGAACAGCAGGGGCGCGTGCACACTTCGGCGGTCACGGTTGCGGTTCTGCCCGAGGCGGAAGATGTGGATATCAAGATCGAAGCCAAAGACCTGCGGATTGACACGTTCTGCTCCTCCGGTCCGGGTGGGCAGTCGGTGAATACGACGTATTCTGCGGTGCGCATTACGCACATCCCGACCAACACGGTGGTGAGTTGCCAGGACGAAAAGTCGCAGATCAAGAACCGCGAGAAAGGCATGCGCGTGCTGCGCGCCCGGCTCTATGAAATCGAAATGGAAAAGCAGCAGGAAGCACTGGCCAAGGAGCGCAGGGCCATGGTGAAGTCGGGCGACCGCAGCGAGAAGATCCGCACTTACAATTTCCCGCAAAACCGGCTGACCGATCACCGCATCGGCTTTACCATCCACCAACTCGACGCCGTAATGGACGGCAAACTGCACCCGCTGCTCGAGGCGCTGGTCACTCACTACCAGGCGGAGAAGCTGAAGCAGGAAACGGCGGGCGTGGTGTGAGTTCGGGCGAGCGTGATTAGGCAGATTCTGCGCCTCCTGTGTCCTCTGTGGTTAGAATTGTCCGTGCAGCTCAAACCAGCCCTAGCCTCCGCCATTGCCCGCCTCGCCGTGGAGCACGTTCCGTCTCCGCGCATGAATGCCGAGTTGCTGCTGATGTTCACGCTCAGTTGCGACCGCGCCTATCTCCACGCCCATCCTGAGCACGAACTCACTGCGGAGGAGCAGTCAGGCTACGAAGCAGCGTTGGCTGAACGCGCCCGAGGAGTGCCGGCACAGTACATCACCGGACATCAGGAATTCTGGGGGATGGATCTCATCGTCACTCCTGCCGTTTTGATCCCGCGGCCCGAGACGGAGCATGTCATTGAGACCGTGTTGGAGCTTGAGACGTCAGACGTCAGACCTCAGACCTCAGCCAAGGCGCTGGGTTCCGAGGTCCGACGTCTGAGGTCCGAAGTCCGCATTGTCGACGTTGGTACCGGATCAGGCTGCATCGCTCTGGCACTGGCGAAAGAACTGCCTGGTGCCGAGATCCATGCGACGGACATTTCCAGCGGTGCGCTGGAAATTGCGCGGGCGAATGCTGCCCGGCATCAACTTGAGAACCGCATCCAGTTTCATCAGACGGATCTGCTCGCAGGCCTGGCCCCAGATTTCGATTTCATTGTTTCGAATCCTCCTTATGTGGGGGAATCTGAGGAAGATCAGGTCCAGTTGGAGGTTCGCAAATTTGAGCCGCGCGTCGCGGTCTTTGCTGGTCCGAGCGGACTCGAGGTCATTGCGCGGCTGATTCCGCAAGCGCGGGAAGCCTTGCGTCCTGGCGGCTGGCTGGTGATGGAGATCAGTGGCACGATCGCGGATGCGATTCGCCGGCTGCTCGAGGGCTGGGACGAGGTCCGGATCTCTCCCGATTTGCAGGGCATTCCGCGCGTGGCGCGAGCGCGAAAACCGAGGCTCTGATATTGTTCAGCCGAGACAGAGTATGGAGCGGCCGTGGAAGAGCGGCGCTTCAGCGCCGCGTGAGGATGATACAAGGATCGTGGGCTTCAGCCCCGGTTCAGCGCGTCCAGCGCCTTTCTAGCGGCGCACGACCGCTGGCAGGATCTCCTCGACATCAATGAGTTCGGTCGGATAATTGCCGGTGTAGCAGGCCGTGCAGTAGGACGTCATCTCGCCTTCGCCGCATGCGCGTTTCAGGCCCTCGAGCGAAAGATAGGCCAGCGAGTCGGCGCCAATGTAGTCGCGAATTTCGTCAACCGACTTATTAGCGGCGATGAGCTGCTTGCGCGAGGGCGTGTCCACACCGTAGAAACACGAAGAAATGGTGGGCGGACAGGAGACCCGCATGTGCACTTCCTTCGCGCCGGCGTTGCGGATCATGCGCACGATCTTGCGGCTGGTCGTGCCGCGCACGATGGAGTCGTCAATCAGCACCACGCGCTTGTCAGCCAGCAGGGAGCGCACCGGATTCAGTTTCAGCTTGACCCCAAAATCGCGCACACTTTGGCGCGGCTCGATAAAGGTGCGGCCAACATAGTGGTTGCGGATCAGTGCGAAGCGAAAGGGGAGGCCGCTCTCAGCGGCGTATCCGACGGCGGCGGTGACGCCGGAATCGGGCACGGGAACAACCAGATCGGCCTCCACCGGAGCTTCCCGGGCCAACTGGCGCCCCAGGTTTTCGCGGCTGGTCTGCACCGCGCGGCCGAACACCGTGCTGTCGGGACGCGAAAAATAGACGTGCTCGAAGATGCAGCTCGACTGCGCCGCAGGGGTGGAATAGAAACGCGAGGTGATCTCATCGGGTCCGACCACGATGAGTTCCCCCGGCTTGACATCGCGTTCGTACTCGGCGCCGATCAAATCGAAGGCGCAGGTCTCGGAGGCAAAGACGATCGTGTCGCGAGCGTGGCCGTCGGTTGCGCGAATGCGCCCCATGGCCAGCGGCCGAAAGCCGCGCGGGTCGCGGGCGGCGAAGATTCGATCCGCGCTCATCATCACCAGCGAAAATGCTCCCTCCACGCGCCGGAGGGCGTCGGCCATGGCTTCGGGCAGCGTATGCTCCCGGGAAAGCGCGATGAGGTGAACAATCACCTCGGTGTCGCTGTTGGTCTGGAAGATTGATCCTTGGCCCTCCAGGCGCTGCCGGATATGGTGAGCGTTCACCAGATTGCCGTTGTGCGCTACCGCGATCGCGCCCTTGTTGGACTGCACCAGAATGGGCTGGGCGTTCAGCAGCGCCGAGTCGCCCGCGGTGGAGTAGCGCGTGTGCCCGATCGCGAGCGAGCCGCGCAGTTGCGAGAGCACGTCTTCAGTGAAGATGTCGGCGACCAGTCCCATGGCTTTGTGCTGGCGAAGGCTCAGGCCATCGGAAGTGACTAGCCCGGCCGATTCCTGCCCGCGATGCTGCAGGGCGTGCAATCCCAGATAGGCGAGCTTCTCCGCTTCAGGGTGAGCGAAGATCGCCACTACTCCGCACTCGTCGTGGAATTTGTCAGAAGTTAGCATTCAGCAATTAGCCCCAGGGCGAACTTTGCGGTCAGGCTCTTCATTCAACAATCAGCAATCAACAATCAAAATTCGGTCCGCATTCAGTCTGCCGCAACCAGTTCCGGATCCGTTCGCAGCGCCGACTCCAGCGCGCCTTCGTAGGCCGTGCTCAACTCAGAAACAACGACCGAAACAGCGACTCCGCCATCCAGCGCGATTTCGAGCGTCTCTGGGATTGTTTCGCCGATCTCATCCGCCGCGACGCCATGTTTTTCGGCCACTTCTTTGATTCGTGTCAGGTTGGCCGGATCGCAGGAGACGACAATCCGGCTCGCGTCTTCTCCAAACAGGGCGAACTCCGCCGGAAGCCCAGCGGACGCCAGGTTCACGCGCGCGCCGACCCGCTTGGGAAATGCCTTCTCCGCCAAAGCCACCGCCAGGCCGCCCTCCGAGCAATCGTGGGCGGAATCCACCAGTCCCTGCTGAATCAACTCGATGACTGTTTTCTGCAGCGAAGCTTCTTTTTCCAGGTCGATCTCCGGTGGATAACCCCAAAGCGCGCCGAGAATTTCCTTGGCGTATTCCGAAGAGCCGAATTCGCTCTCAGCATCGGTGATATCGCCTGGCTCGCCCGCGCGCAATAGCACGATCGTGCGTCCGGGTGCCGAGAAATGCATGTGGACGGTTTTGTGCACGTCATCCAAAACGCCCACAACGCCAAGCACCGGAGTGGGATAAATGCCTTCCCCCAGGGTCTCGTTATAAAAGCTGACATTGCCGCCGGTGATGGGGATTTCCAGTTCTTCACAAGCTTTGGTCATGCCGTCGATGGTCTGCGAGAACTGCCACATGATGTGCGGTTTTTCGGGATTGCCGAAGTTAAGGCAGTTGGTTGCGCCGACCGGCGTTGCTCCCGCGCAGGCCACCTTGCGTGCGGACTCGGCGACCGCATGCATCGCGCCCAGTCGCGGATCGAGATAGCACCAGCGTCCGTTGCCGTCGAGCGACATGGCCAGCCCGCGCTGCGAGCCTTTGATGCGAATCACGCCGGCATCGCCCGCGCCCGGCGCTTCGACGGTGTTGGTTTGCACCATGTGGTCATATTGCTGCCAGACCCAGCGTTTGCCGCAAATGTTCGGGCTGGCGAGAAGCCGCTTCAGAGTTGCGGTGAAATCACTGACTCCACCGAGCCTGACCAACTCTGGGATCTCCCGCAGCACCGGAGGTTCCCAGCGCGCCAAGGGACGCTGGTATACGGGAGCATCGTCGGTAAGCGCCGGATTGGGAATCTCGGCAACGACCTGGCCGTGCTGGAGCACGCGCAGCTTGTTGTCGGTTGTGACCTTGCCGACTTCGACGGCATCGAGCCCCCACTTTTCAAAAACGCGGAAGACTTCTTGCTCGCGCCCTTTTTGCGCGACCAGCAGCATACGCTCCTGCGATTCACTGAGCATGATCTCGTACGGGGTCATGCCGGTTTCGCGCTGGGGAACGCGATCGAGTTCGATTTCGATGCCGACTTTGCCACGGCCGCCCATCTCGCAGGTCGAGCAGGTCAGCCCGGCGGCGCCCATGTCCTGGATGCCAACGATCGCGCCGGTTTGCATGGCTTCGAGGCAGGCTTCGAGCAGAAGTTTTTCGAGGAACGGGTCGCCCACTTGCACGTTGGGCCGCTTGGCTTCCGATGCCTCGCTGAATTCTTCGCTGGCCATGGTCGCGCCGTGAATGCCGTCGCGGCCGGTTTTGGCACCAACGTAGATGACCGGATTGCCCGCCCCCGCGGCGCGGGCGTAAAAGATCTGATCCTTGCGGACCAGGCCAAGCGCAAATGCATTCACCAGCGGATTCCCGGAATAGCAAGGCTCAAACTTGGTTTCGCCGCCGAGATTGGGCACGCCGAAGCAGTTTCCATAAGAAGCGATGCCGCTGACTACGCCTTCGAGGATGGAATGATTCCGGTGAACCTCCGCTTGCGTAGGGGCGGACGCTTTCGTCTGCCCGGCCAGGGTCGCGGATCCGTTTCCCCGGACGAGGGCGTCCGGGGTTCCGTGAGCTGTGATAGGCCCGAAGCGCAGAGAATCCATCACCGCAACCGGCCTTGCACCCATGGTAAAGATGTCGCGCAGAATTCCGCCCACGCCGGTGGTGGCACCCTGAAACGGCTCAATGAACGACGGGTGATTGTGCGACTCTATCTTGAAGGCACAGGCCCAGCCGTCGCCCACGTCGATGATGCCGGCATTTTCTCCAGGTCCCTGCAGAACCCGCTTGCTGCGGGTGGGCAGGCGTTTCAGATGCACGCGCGACGATTTGTAGGAGCAGTGTTCGCTCCACATCACGCTGAAGATGCCGAGTTCGGTAAACGTCGGCTCACGGCCGCCGAGAAGCTGCTTGATCTTCTCGTACTCATCGAGCGTAAGGCCGTGCTGCCGGATAGTCTCCGGAGAAAAGGCAGAAGTCAAAGTGGTGGCCATGAGAGGAACTTCTATTGTCGCATTTTGGCGGCGTGCGGGATAGGACTATTCAGACTGTCGTTGAAGGCGACTGCTGGTACGATTCTTCTGGCATGAAATCGATCATCGTCGGAACGGCCGGGCACATTGATCACGGGAAAACGGCGCTGGTGAAGGCGCTGACCGGGATGGATGCCGATCGGCTAGAGGAAGAAAAGCGGCGCGGCATCACTATTGACCTGGGCTTCGCGCACATGGACTTGCCGGGTGCCAACGGCGAGATGCTGCGGCTGGGGTTCGTGGATGTCCCCGGGCACGAGCGTTTTGTGCGCAATATGCTGGCGGGCGTGGGCGGCATGGACCTGGTGCTTCTGGTGATCGCGGCGGATGAATCGATCAAGCCGCAGACCCGGGAGCATTTCGACATTCTGCAACTCATCGGCGTGAAGCGGGGCATAACAGTACTCACCAAATCGGACGCGGTGGACGCGGAGACGCTCGAGGTGGTGCGAATGGAAGTCGAAGAATTCTTGCAAGGGACTTTTTTGGAAATACCAAGAAGTCCAATTGTTGCGGTGAGCGCGCTGACCGGTGCAGGGCTGGAAAATCTGAAGCAGGCGATGGTTGCGGCCGCGGCGGAGGTCCAGCCGCGGGATGCAAAGGCGCTGGCACGATTGCCCATCGACCGCGTATTTACCATGAAAGGTTTCGGGACCGTAGTCACCGGAACCTTGATTTCCGGCACGATTCACAAGGACGACGAACTGGAAGTTTTTCCCACCGGCCGGAGGGTCCGGGTGCGCGGCGTGCAAGTGCACGGACAAGGCGCCGATTCTGCGGTTGCGGGACAACGTAGCGCATTGAATCTGGCTGGAGTCAGCACCGAAGACTTGGCGCGGGGAATGACCCTGGCTCCGCCGGCAACGTTTGCGGCAACGCGCATGGTTGAAGTGAAGTTGCGGCTATTGTCTTCTGCGCCCCGGCCGCTGAAGGATCGGGCGCGAGTGCACTTCCATTGCAACAGCATGGAGATGATAGCGGAAGTCGTCCTGGATGAGATCAAGCAAGTTGCCCCAGGCACGGAGGTGTGGGCCCGGATCAAATTCACGGCGCCAGCACTGTTGCTTCCGGGAGACCACTTCATCATCCGCCAGTTTTCACCAGTCGTGACCATTGGGGGAGGCATGGTTGTGGATGCAGCGCCGGTCACCAGGAGACTGTCCCCTGCGAGCGATCTGGAAATCCTCGCGGGGAAGGACCGTGAGGCAATGCTGCGGGTTCGAATCGAGCGGAGGCATCATGACGCCATCAGCCTGGCCCAGTTGATTGAAGAGACCGCCTGGACGAGGAGTGCAATCGAATCGCTGCTAGCCGGGCCAATTCAGGCAGGCCAGATTGTCCAGATTGCCGATGTTTTTCTCAGCGCCCAGTGGTGGAAAACGTTAAAGGCGCAAGTTGTTCCAACGCTCGCCGCGCTTCACGGCCAGAATCCACTGGTCAGCGGCATCAGCAAGGAACAATTACGTGATCAGACGGATGCGAGTGTCACCGTGTTCGAGGCGATTGCCAAGGCGCTGGTGGAGGAAAAGAGGATTGAAATCATAGGAGACCTCATACGGCTGCCCGGTCATGGGGTCGTAATGAAGGACGACGAAACCGAATCAAGAAAGAAAATCGAAGAGGCATTCTCGATGGCCGGATTGAAAGTCCCCGCGTTGCATGAGGTCATCGCGGGGCTTACGGTAGACAGGGATCGTGCGCAGAAGATTGTCACGCTGCTGCTGCGGGAGAAGGTGCTGGTGAAAGTCTCGCAGGAGCTGGTATTTCATCGCTCGGCACTGGAAGAATTGCGCCGGCGGATTGCGGGGCTGAAGGCCAAGTCGCCGATGATTGACGTGGCCAAGTTCAAGGAATTGACGGGAATCAGCCGCAAGTACGCCATCCCGCTGCTGGAATATCTGGACAGGGAGCGGGTGACAAAACGAGTGGGGGACGCGCGGGAAATTCTGTAGCTATTTGGTAATTAGGAAATTTAGTAATTGAGTAATTTGAAAATTCCGCGGTCGCGTCCGGTATTGGATTCCCTAATTACTGCGGCGGGCGGAGAGGGTCTTGTGATGACGCCAATAAAAATCATCGGGGCGGGGCTGGCCGGATCGGAGGCGGCGTGGCAGTGTGCGCGGCGGGGCGTTGAGGTCGAGTTGTTCGAGATGCGGCCCGTGCGCTCGACGCCGGCACATCAGACCGGCGATTTCGCCGAACTGGTGTGCTCGAATTCGCTGAAGTCCGACAGCGAATTTACGGCTCCATGGCTGCTAAAAGAGGAAATGCGGCGGGCGGGCTCGTTACTGATGGAGATTGCCCGCGAATGCGCAGTTCCGGCAGGACACGCACTGGCGGTGGATCGGATCGCCTTTGCGGCGCGGGTGACCAAGGCGATTTCGCGAGAGTCGCGAATTTCAGTGCGGCGGGAAGAAGTAACGACGGTCGATGAATCGGGAGCCGTGACCATTATTGCCGCCGGGCCCCTGACTTCCGAAGCGCTTGCGCTTGAGATTGCTCGGCTGAGCCAACCGGCAGTGACATCGGAATCCACGCGGGCGGGGGAGCCCGCGCAAGGTGATCCGGCAAGTCCGCACCTGTACTTTTACGATTCGATCAGCCCGATTGTGGAGGCGGACTCGATCGACATGGCGCGCGTGTATAAGGCCGCGCGGTACGACAAGGGATCGGCGGATTACATCAATTGTCCAATGACCGAAGAAGAATACGGCAGGTTCTACGACGCATTGATCGCCGCTCAGTCCGTCGAGGAGCGCGATTGGGAGAAGCTGAATTATTTCGAGGGCTGCCTGCCGATTGAAGAAATTGCGCGGCGGGGGCGGGATACGCTGCGTTTCGGTCCGATGAAGCCGGTGGGGCTCAAAGACCCGCGCACCGGCAAGATGCCCTATGCCGTGGTGCAGCTACGCCAGGAGAATCTGCGGGCGGACTCCTACAACCTGGTCGGATTCCAGAATCATTTGAAGTTTGGCGACCAGGCGCGAGTGCTGCGGCTGATTCCGGGACTGGAGAATGCGCGATTCCTGCGCTATGGGCAGATTCACCGCAACACGTACATCAATGCGCCGACGTTGCTCGAGGAGACGTTGCAGATGAGAGCACACCCGCGCGTTTTTTTCTCCGGACAAATCTGCGGGGTCGAAGGATATGTTGAATCAATCGCCACCGGGCTGCTGGCTGGGATGCACGCTGCGGCGCTCGTCTCCGGGGCCGAGCCAGTGCCCGCTCCGCGGGCTTCCGCGTTCGGTTCGCTCACCCATTATGTGACACACGCCGACCCAAAGAATTTCCAGCCAGCGAATATCACATTCGACTTGCTGCCACCGCTGGAGAAGAAAGTTCGCGATCGCAAGGAGCGGCATCGCCTGCAGTGTGAACTGGCGCTGAATGAGTTTGGGCGCTGGCTGGGCCGGGTCGGGGCTATCGCAGTGAAGGCCTGAATCGCAGCGTTCCAACAATTCCACAAGAACCTTACGTTGTTACTTCTTTCCGCGTGGCCAGGAGAACCGCCGGCCGAGGATACATTTCACACAGAGCAGGTTGCTCGTCGCTGCGCTCACGCGCAATGAGAACGGCTGAATCCCGGAACTGGCGGGAACTTCGAGCGGCAGACAGGTGTCTGATCTTACAGACACGCGTGCCGGAGAGGGGAACTCCAATGGCTTTCTCAATCGCAGGCGGAGGTGCGTCCCGGCCACAGATCAACGTCACGCCGCTGATTGACGTGCTGCTGACCCTGATCGTCATGTTCATGTTGGTGGTTGCGATGGACCCAGAGTATGGGGAGAAGGCGCAGATTCCGCAGCCGCCAACCGACGGCAAGTCCGCCCCGCAGCCGGAGCGAACTGTAGTCATTCAGGTGGTGTGGACGGCGAAGGATCAGACGCCGACCGTGAAGATCAACCGGGAAGACGTGCGCTGGGAGGACCTGGAGACTCGTCTGGAGCAGATTTACCTGACGCGTGTGGAGAAAGTCGCGTTCGTGCGCGGCGATGCCGACCTGGATTTCCAGTATGTGGCCGAAGTGATTGACGTAGCCCATCACGCAGGTGTCGACCGCATAGGACTGCTGACGCAGGACCGGATGGTTGAAGGGGAATGATGAGGTTGCTAGGAACCTCGCGCCCGATTCTTGATCCAGATCGGCGTGCCCACAAACCCGAACGCCTCGCGGATCTGGTTTTCCAGAAACCGCTGATAGGAAAAATGCAGTTTCACGGCGCGGTTGGTGAAGAGAACGAACGTTGGCGGCGCGACTGAGGCCTGCGTCATGTAGAGAATTTTCACCCGCTGACGCATGGGGACCGAGGCGCGGTCGAAGTCCACGTGTTCAAGGAAGCGGTTCATCTCGGAGGTGGTCACGCGCTTGCGGCGCTCGCTGGCGACTTGTTCCAGGAGCGGGAAGATTTTCTCCGTGCCCTTGCCGCTCTTGGCGGAAATGAAAACGATGGGCGCGTAATTAAGGAATTTCAGATCGTAGCGCACGCGCTCCTCGTAGGCATCGCGGTCACCGGGGCGCTTTGACTCGCGCATGCGCTCAGCTTTCGTGGGCCTGCCTGACTCTCCCTGGCCGCTGATGACCAAATCCCATTTGTTGACCACGATGATCATGGATCGTCCGCTCTCGTGGGCATATCCGGCGATGGCAGCGTCGAGCTGGCTGACGCCTTCAGTGGCGTCAATCACCAGCAGGGCGATGTCGGCTGATTCGAGATGCTTGCGCGCCATGACGACCGAAAGCTTCTCGGCCATCAAGTGAGTCTTGCCTTTGCGCCGGATGCCGGCCGTGTCGATGAAGCGGAAGCGGCGGCCGTTACGCTCGACCACTTCGTCCACCGCATCGCGCGTAGTGCCGGGGACGGGCGAAACGATGGCGCGGTCCGAAGCCGTGAGGCAATTCAGCAACGTGGATTTGCCAACGTTGGGGTGGCCGATGATGGCAACCTTAACCTCATGGGGGGCCTCAGTGACGGGCAAGGTGTCGCTGGTCCCTTCGCCCCGCTCAGGGCAGGCTAAGAACAGTTGTTGGTCGTTGGCCGGCTGTCCTTCCGTGGTTGAGGGCTCTGGTGGAAGAATCGCAATAACGGCATCCAGGAGGTCATCCACGCCGCGACCGTGTTCGGCCGAAACCGGGAACATCTGGGGAATGCCGAGGCGATGGAACTCGTCAATCAGGGACGACTGCTTCTCGCTGTCCACCTTGTTGACCGCCAGGAAAAGCGGCCGGTTGGCTCTGCGCAGCAGGCGTGCGAGTTCAAGGTCGGGACCGGCGAGTTCGCTGCGGCCATCCACGACCATGATGATGGCGGCGGCTTCGTCAAGCGCGACGCGGGCCTGGCGGAAAATCTCTGCCGGGATCAGATCTTTTTCTTCTGGCAGGATGCCGCCGGTGTCGACGATGCGCAGACGGCGCCCACGCCATTCCGCGTCTCCGTACAGGCGGTCGCGCGTAATGCCAGGTTCGTCGCCGACGATGGCGCGGCGCGAGCCCACGATGCGGTTGAACAGCGTGGACTTGCCCACGTTAGGGCGGCCCACGATGGCGAGCGTGGGAACTGCCGTGGCCAGGGCGCCGGTCGAATTGTAAGTGGGCTGGGTCAAAATGAGTCTTGATGTGGGGACAGCCGCCCTCGGCTGTCCGGTCGTGTCGAGGACCCGACTGCGTCCTTCCCGATTGTACGGAACCTCGCAGCCGACTCTTCGAGTCGGCATGGATGGCCCCGTTCGGCTTCCCCTCGTTCCTCGGGGTCGCTCAGAGCAGGCCGAGGGCGGCCGTCCCTACACGAACCGTGGCGATGCACACGTCCCGGAATCGCTATTATAGAGACTTCCGTGGCTAGGAACTCCCAGTCCGCCTCTTCTCCACCTCGCCTCGCCGCGCCCGCCGGCAAAGACGCCTCGCTCTATCAATTTTTTGCTCCCGGCGGAGTGCTGTCACGCACGCATCCTGCATATGAATTTCGGCGCGGGCAATTGCAAATGGCTCAGGCGGTCGAGCAGGCGCTGGAAGAGAAGCGGCATCTGATCGTAGAAGCCGGCACGGGCACGGGCAAAACGCTGGCGTATCTGCTGCCGGTCATCCGCTCGGGGAAGCGGGTCATCATCTCGACTGGCACCAAGAATCTGCAGGAACAGCTGTTTTACAAAGACGTGCCGTTTCTGGAACAAGCATTGTACGGCCGCGAACAGCAGGTTCCTCGCTCCGCTCGGAATGACAAGGCCAGTGGTGGCGTTGGCCTTTCTGTCTGCTACATGAAAGGCCGCAACAACTATTTGTGCCGCAAGAAACTGTACGACCTGACCGATCAGCCAGTACTGAGCGGTCTGGAAGAGATCGAGCAGTATCGCGCCATCGCGGCCTGGGAAAAGACGACCAGCACTGGTGATCGCGCCGAGCTGGCGGAACTGCCCGAGGCGAGCCTGCTCTGGCACAAACTCGATGCCCGCGCCGACGCCTGCATCGGGCAGAAATGCAGTCAATGGGATCGCTGTTTCATCACGGAAATGCGGCGCCGCGCGATGGAGACCGACATCATCATTGTCAATCATCATCTTTTTTTTGCCGATCTCTCGATCAAGCTGCAGGCGGATGGCGCGCCCGATGCGGGGATTCTGCCGGACGCGGCGGCGGTGATTTTCGATGAAGCGCACGAACTGGAAGATGTAGCTGGGAGCTATTTCGGGATTTCGGTGAGCAACCTTCGCGTGGAAGAACTGGCGCGCGACATCGAGAATTCGCTGCAGCACAACCGGTTGCTCTCGGTTGCGCTCTCGGGAGCTCTGGGAAGTCTCCGTGAGCGTTCGCAATTGTTTTTCTCGGTTCTGCCGCCGGGCGAAGGACGGTTTGCCTTCGAGACGCGGCGCGAATTCCTGGAGGAAAACGGAGACGAATTTCTGGGGCTGAATCAGGCACTGACGCGACTGGCGGGCGAACTCGAGGGTTTGCCGCAGAAACCGGAAGAAGTGTCGAGCTTCGTCCGGCGAGCGCAGGAGATTCAGGTTCAGCTGGCGTTTGTTCTGGAATCGGAGGATCGCAACACGGTGTTCTGGATTGAGCGGAGGGGGAAAGGACTCTCGCCACGGAGGCACCGAGACACGGAGAAAACTGGGGAAAAGTCTCAAGGGCGGCAAAACGTCTTTCTGCAGGCCACGCCGATTGATGTGGGCCCGATCCTGCGCGAATGCCTGTGGTCGAAGCTCGACTGTGCGGTGCTGACTTCAGCAACGCTCGCTGTGGGCGGAGGATTTGAGTACATCCGGCAGCGGCTGGGCTTGGAGCACGCCCGCGAGGCGGTGCTGCCTTCGCACTTCGACTATGAGAGTCAGGCGCTTTTGTATGTTCCTCCGGACCTGCCCGATCCGCGGACGCCGCAGTTTGCCGCCAAGGCTGCCGACCGCATTCGTGAATTGCTGGAGATTACGCGCGGGCGCGCCTTTGTGCTCTTCACCAGCTATGCGCAAATGAACGAAATCCATCAGCGGCTGCTGGGCGAGGTGGAGTTTCCGGTGTTGCGGCAGGGCGATGCGCCGAAAAGTGCGCTGCTTGAGGAATTCCGGCTGACGCCGAACGCGGTCCTGTTTGCCACGTCGTCCTTCTGGCAAGGCGTGGACGTACAGGGCGAGCAACTCAGTTGCGTCATCATTGACCGCCTGCCGTTCGCCGTACCCAGCGATCCAGTAGTGGCGGCGCGCGTGAAAGCCATTGATGCCGAGGGCGGCAATGCGTTTTTTCAATATCAAGTTCCCGCCGCCGTAATCACGCTGAAACAAGGCTTCGGACGGCTGATCCGCTCGCTGCACGACCGCGGCCTGCTGGTCCTGCTCGACAACCGCATCTTGAAAAAACAGTATGGCCGGGTTTTCGTCGAGAGCCTGCCGAATTACAAGAAGACGACCGAGATGCGGGTGGTGGAAGAGTTCTTCGGCGTCAGAGAGTGATGGACGCGGTTCCGCTATCTCGGTTCCTCCGCTCCGCCCGGACTGGCGAGCACCTGCACCACGATTCCTGAGGGCTGCGTCTTGGTGTGATAGACGCGCTCCGTCGCTTTAACGAAATCCGACGGCTTGGCGTCAGGGATATTCACGAACGTTTGCGGGTTGCGGTCGGTGAGGGGGAACCACGAACTCTGGATCTGCACCATGATGCGGTGGCCGCGGCGGAAGGTGTGGTTGATGTCCTGGATGGTGAAATTACCTTCCTCGACTTTGCTGGGCGTGAAGGGCTCCGGCTTGTCGAAACCGTGGCGGAACTTTCCACGAAAAGGTTCGCCGCGGACAAGTTGCTGATATCCAGCCATGGTAAACGACGGGGGAGGAACGTCGGTTCTTGGTTTGTTTCGATCCTCCGGGCGCTGCGCTTCGAGGGCACTGTCGGGATAGTCGTTCGGATACACGTCAATCAGCTTCACATCCCAATCGGAGTCGGTGCCGCTGGTTGAGACGAACAGCCGCGGCGAAACCGGTCCCGCGACCGTCACATCCTGCTCGAGAACAGGAGTTTCGTAGACCAGGACATCGGGCCGGCTAGCGGCGAAGCGCTGATCGGAGACCATATATTCCTGCGGCACACTCTGCGCGGTGTAATTTACGAACGGCACGGGCTTGGCGGGATCGCTGACATATTCGTCGAACGACGGCGCGTCGCCGGCTGGAGGATCGAACGAGAGCCCGCCGTCCGCGTGCAAGTACAGTGTCCGTGGCTCGGCATTCTTGGGAGGCCACGCCGAATAGCGCCGCCAGACATTCGTGCCGGTTTCAAAGACGTAGGCTTTAGGCAGCTTCTGATTATCCGGTTGCTTCAGCAAGCCCCAATGGGTAGCGTATAAGGGTGGCCCGACCACCGTTCCCCAAGACGCTTCGTCAGTTTCAGACCGACTTCGCCACAGAGGAGGCTTGCCAGCAGTA
>Ga0209517_10000363_pt1 | contig 79942 bp, 58 predicted proteins | sample PeaSoiMetSII2010_FD_187695 | JGI IMG/M metagenome (GOLD analysis project Ga0209517, IMG submission 187695) | Peat soil microbial communities from Weissenstadt, Germany - SII-2010 (SPAdes) (version 2) | ecosystem: Environmental > Terrestrial > Soil > Wetlands > Peat | place: Germany...
CCCCGCCGCTAATCTCGCGAGGTAATTACGGGGCTTTAGCCAGTGAAGCGGCTTGGCTTCAGGGCCTAAAGGCCCTTCCAACCGTGTGATCATAGACGGCGGGGCTAAAGCCCCGCCCTTCCGAGGGCCACTTGAAATTGCGCTCATTAAACCAACCAAGCGCTAGCGCTTGACCTATCGCAGGCGAGACTGCCAAGACCGACTCAAATTCCGCCTGCGCCGCCGCCGCCGACCCCGTCGGCAACGCCTCCGACTACACCGCCTGTGATCCCGCCGCGAACGACCCCGTTGATCACCCCGCCAGGGACTCCGCCAACGATCCCACCCGTCACGCCGCCGGGGACTCCTCCGACAATCCCGCCGATTGGGCGGGTGTAAAGAGCGGCAGACCTCAGATGCAGGTCTGATGCGCTAACTACGCCGCCCACGAAGGCGCCCAGTGGTCCAGGCCCGCTCGTCCCGTGGTGGTCATCGGATTCCCGCACAAGCTTCCACCAACTGGCCACGGGCGTACCTGGAGGAGGACTGGGCACCAGGATGCACTTTAATTCTGCGGCATTCCCGCCCGCCAATTTCATCTGGAACAGGACATCTGAGCCGCCGTCCGGGGTCTTGCCTGAGAAGGAGAGCAAGCCGCCCTCCAACTTCCCATTCGAAATGGGCACCGCATCACGCGGATCAGCGTCCTCCTTCACCCGCAGAACTTGGCCGGTCCCATCAATGCTGAACGCACCTACGCTCACCGACCCACTCAGCGAGCCGCCCGCTTCTTTCAAGGTTACAAGGACGTAAGTCTTTCCTTTGAACTGGCCGCGCCAGGTGCCGAGGAATGCTCGGCGGTCTTGCTCTCCTCCGGCGTTTGCGCCCTCGTTTTTCGCCCGCTCACGGGTGAGAATCAGCGGCTTGGGCGTGGCGCTGCCAGGCGTTACCGGCACGTCCACAAAGGTAAGCTCCGCCTTGGCATTATCCACTAGCTTCAACTCGATTTCGAGGAAGTCTCCTGAATCTGGATCTTTGAGTTTGATATGCAGGACGCCGTTGTAGAGCCTGGCTGCAACGATTTCCGAGCCAGAGCCGCTTCCCGGTTCCGCCTCAGACAAGTTCCCGCTCGGGTCGAAGTTGAGATTGAAGGAGCTCAAGGTGCCGGTAACCCGCTCTCCGTCTCCTCGTATGACCAGTGTGAGGAACTGCTTACCCTGAAACCCAGCGCGCCAAGTTCCGAGGAACGCCCTCGGGTTTTCATCGCGTCGCACGAACACAGCTTTTGCTTCACCGTCCAGATTGTGGACCGGGTCGTGAGCCGTGATTTGAATAGTCTGTGTGTTGCCGTCCGTCGACAATCTCCTTACCCATCGGCCGGTGACTGCCACCTGGCCGTTACGTTCGAGCGTCCACTCGGTGACCAGGTCTTTGGCTTCCCAGTGAGTCTTTGATCTTACCTGACCGGGGCCGAAGGGTTGAACGGTTTCCTTGTTGTCCGTCGTCGCCGAGAACTCAGGCAGCATCAGGGCAAAGAGAGAAACCGCGATCGCCCTGTCGGTGTTCCAGTCTTTCGACGTGGTAGTCACCTTAAGTTCCGAGCCGTGCTGATCGATGACCTCGACCAGGTTATCCGGGAAGGGCGAGGGCAAATCACTCTGCGACTTGTCGAGTTCCCAGCGTCCTGAGAAGTCAGTTTGAGTCTCCGGTGTGCCCATGGCGTTCGCGGTTCCGATCGCTGTGAGCGAGAACATGCCGGCAGCCAATGCGGCCAGCGCCAATGCGAGCGTGGCCCCGCCCAGGAGCAGTCTGGCGCGACGGGGGCTCACCCTAGACCGATTATCCAAGAGTCGCATAATCCTCTCCTCCAGAATGTTGGCGTCGAAAACGCCCAGGGTGTAACGCGGACTGAAAGCCGAGGTGAGCGGCGCAATGGATTCCGCGAGATTGACCAGAGAGCGGGCGTACTCCGGCGCGCTGACGAGCAGCCCAGCCGCAGCTTCATCGCAGGCGAGTTCCCGTGTCTCCTCGATGCGTCGCTTGAGCAACCAGGCCGCGGGGTGAAAGGCAAGCGGCAGCAAGGCGAATTCGCAGAGCAGGTTCACCAGGTAATCCCGCCGGCGGATGTGAGCCATCTCATGACACAACGCGGTCGTTAATTCTCCCGAAGGGCCGGCTTGAAGCAGCGTCTCCGGCAGGACGATGACCGGCCTGAAAAACCCCACCGTCGCCGGCCCTGCTACCAGGAAAGAACCGCTTACGGCGACAGTTTGCAGCCCCAACGCCTTCTGGCATCGCGTAACCAGCCCAGTCAATTCCGGCGGCGCTTGTCGTACCTGTGCCCCGCTACGGAGCCGTGTGGCGCTCGCCCACGCCCCTGCAAGGCGAATGAGTTGTGCCGCTAAAACGAGCAGATAGATGCTTAAGGCCGCGTAAGTGAAAAAGGGCGGCACCGCAATCGGCCGGCTGTGACGGCGAAGCGGATTCAGGAGAAGCAAGCGGCTCACGCCTCTCGCGCTTGTTTCCTCCGATGTCTTATCGAGGGGATTCTGAGCCGCCGCCTGCAACCTGCCCGCTGGGTCAGCCTGATGCTGCGGGGCCGCCGGGTCGCGCGGCATCGCCTTCACGGCAACACCCGCCTGGCAAGCGAGCCTCCATGACTCCGGCAAGGTCGTGAGAGGCAGGAGAATGGCGAGACCTAGACCCATCACCCACAGTGCATGCCGATACCGCGCCGCAGCATTCTGCAAGCAGCGCGCCGCGAACGCCGTCAGAACTGTCACAAGGCAAACCTGCCAGAAAGCATTCAGCAGGAAGGTAAACACCAAGCGGCTAAGTGTTTCCATGTTTCTCCTTCGCCGCGCTGTTCGCCTGCTCGACCAGGCGTTTCAGCTTGGCTAGTTTCGCAGGCTTGAGGTCGCGGCTGGCTACGAGGCTCATCACCAGGTTTTCCGCGGAGCCGCCGAAGAAGCGAGTCATGACGTCGCGCAGGGTGGTTCGCGCGGCCATCTCGCGGCTGACCAGGGGCGCGTATTCGTACGCCCGGCCCTTCAGCGTGCGCGTTACTTTGTTCTTTCGGTGCAGTACGTTAAGCATGGTCTGAACCGTGGTGTAGGCGAGCCTGGGCTCGCCGGGCAGCTTGGCTTGAACGGCCTGCACGGTGGCGGGCCCGGCGTCCCAGAGCACTTTCATGATTTTGAGCTCCAGCGGGGTTAGCGGGCGGGATCGGGAATCTGATTCCATAAGCAGTCTCCTAAACTCTTAGGAGATTAAACGACAAATAATCCCTTTGTCAACTAAAATCTTAGGACTCCCCGTCGCCCTTTGGCAAACGGCGGAAAGACCCCGCTTCGTGTCATCCTGAGGAGCCGAAGGAGACGAAGGATCTCCGCAGTTCCATGGACATGCAACTGCTGGGATTCTTCGCTTCGCTCAGAATGACTGGGTCCGAGGGTTTTTCCGCAGACTGCTAAATCTGGCACCGCCGCTGGAGTGTAGTAGAATCGTTGCGCACGACGACAGCGTTCTTCATTACAAAGTGGACGAGCTCACGCGACTGGCTCGAACGTGATCTCGAGGAGGTTATATATGAGCAAAGTACTCATAATCACGGCACTCGTAGTTTGCGCGGCGCCGTTTGCTGGCGCCAAAAACATCGCCGGTGACTGGCACGGAACACTCAGCACTGGGAACGGGGACATGCTCCTGGTACTGCACATTACGGAGAGCGGGGATGGCAGCTTGAAAGCCACGCTCGACAGCGTCAACCAACACGCCAACGGCATCCCGGTGACCACGGTCACGTTCAAACAGTCGAAACTTAGTCTGGATGTGGAGGCCGTCCACGGTTCGTACACGGGCACCGTAAATACGGACGCCACCGAGATCACGGGAACCTGGACGCAGGGACAGTCGCTTCCCCTCAATTTTAGACGCGGTTCTGCTCCTGCGAAAGCCGACCACAGGCCCCCCAAGCCCTCGGACATCGACGGCACCTGGGAGGGCACACTTGACGCGGGCGGGACGAAGCTACGCGCGGTCTTCCACATTATCAACACCGCCGACGGCCTCACGGCAACTATGGATAGCCCCGACCAGAATGCCTTCGGACTTTCGGCGAGTTCCGTGACGAGAACGGGCTCGACGCTCAAGGTGGAAATAAAGCAGATTGGCGGCGGGTTCCAGGGCAAAATCGGCGGCGACCTCGCGACCATCGAAGGCACATGGACCCAGCGCGGCGGCAGCTTACCGTTGACGCTGAAGCGGGGAGAATGACGGCGGGTGTTCGCGAAGACCCTCACACTGCCGACGAGCCCCACATATCACGAAGTGTCCTTCTGAGCGAAGCGAAGAACCTGCATTAGTTCGTCTCGGTTCGAAACTGCAGATCCTTCGCTTCGCTCAGGATGACACCGGCTTTTATCTCAATGGATGGCCCGCAGGCCCATGACCGCTCGGAATGACAGCTCAGGATGGCGAGCATGAAATTCGCGGGTCACGTTCGATGGGCGGTCTTAGCGGTTTTGCTCGGCCTCCTTGCGACTAACGCCGCTGGTCAAAAGGTGGGCCAGTGGGGGGTGTGTGAATTCAGCATGACCGCTTGCGGCGCGTAATCGAACGCCTACGTCGAAGGCCTGCCGGCAAGAACAATCACCATACAGCACAGAGTTTTCAAAGAGGAGGGGGAGAAGAAGCTGTTTCAAAAATGTCCGGCTGCGGAGCGATTACTGAATACCGCCCGGGATCCCCGGCCACGGCTCGAGCGCTCAGCCCCATAGGGGCTGGACATGAGTAGCCGGGGGCAGCGCCCCCGGAAACGTGGCCCCCTAACCCCCCTTTCCGCTCTCCCCGCCTGCGGGGAGAGGGGCGCCGGAGGCGGGGTGTGGGGTCGCGTCCGGGGGTTTCACCCCCGGCTACTCAATTGGCTCCCCTCCGGGGAGCACGGCTAAAACTGTGCTTGACATACGAAAACGTTACTAGTAATGTTTTCGTATATGAGAACCGAACCGCCCCGACCCACGAACGCCGAACTCGAAATCCTGACCGTGCTCTGGAGCATCGGACCCGCAACCGTGCGCGAGGTTTATAACGTGGTTAGCCGGCGGCGTCCGGCCCAATACAGCACCACGCTGAAATTCATGCAGATCATGGCGGAGAAGGGGTTGGTGCTCCGCAACGAAAAGCAGCGCGCCCACGTTTACGAGGCCGCACGGCCGCGCGAGTGGACCCAGCGCCAGCTCGCCGGAGACCTGCTGGAGCGCGCCTTCAGCGGCTCGGCCAAGGCGCTCCTGGTGGGCGCGCTCTCGGCCCGCAAGGCGACGAAGGCGGAACTCGCCGAACTGCGCAAGCTGCTGGATGAGTACGGGAAGGGAGAGAAATGAGATTCCTTCAAAGCTGGATAGCGACTCCCTTAGCCCAGGCGCTCGGTTGGACGCTGCTGCATTCCTTGTGGGAGGGGGCGATCATCTCAGCCCTCCTCGGCATGGCGCTCTGGGCAACGCGGTCGGCGCGCGCTCGCTATGCCTCCGCCTGTGTGGCGATGCTCGTGATGCTGGGCGGAATCGGTTTCACTTTTGTTCGCCTTATGCCCGAACGGGTTCACGGTTTGTCCGGCGTGAGGGTGACCGCGCCGCCGCCCTGGACTACTGCACTCGACATAGGCGCCGACGGACCTTCGGGATCACATCTTGCGTTACTCGTTCCCTGGCTCGCCCCATTTTGGATCGCAGGCGTCTGGATTTTCGCCCTCGGACAGGTGGGCGGCTGGATTTGGGTATCCCGTCTGCGGTGGCGCGGCGTGTGTTGTGCGCCCGAGCACTGGCAGAAAGAAATCGAGCGCTTGAGCGCCTGGCTGCGAGTGTCAAGGCCGGTCGAGATTCTGGAGTCATGCCTGGCGGAAGTGCCCTTGGTCGTCGGCCATATCCGCCCGGTGATTCTGATGCCGATTGGTCTGCTGGCCGGTCTGCCGCCCGGACAGATTGAAGCGATCCTACTGCATGAGTTGGCGCATATCCGCCGCCACGATTACCTTGTGAACGTCCTGCCGCGGGCCGCAGAGTGCCTGCTGTTTTATCACCCCGCAGCCTGGTGGATCTCCCGCGTGATTCGCGCGGAGCGTGAAAACTGCTGTGATGATGTGGCAGTCGCGGCGAGCGGCAGCGCAAGGGAATACGCTGTCGCCCTGGCCGCACTGGAACAAAGCCGCCGGCCGGATTGGCAAGCAGCCGTGGCTAGCACAGGAGGGAGTCTCGTGAAACGTATCCGCCGTCTCCTCTATCCGAAAGGGACGAACGGTGTGTGGACGCCATTATTCGCCGCTCTAATCGTCATAACAACCGCCGTGGTGACTTTCGCCGCGTGGCCGGCGAAGCCGCCCCAACAACCTCCAGCCGCTACGCAGCGGCAGAAGAGCCGCGTCGAAACCTCTTCTTACGACAATTGGGCGAATCAAGAAGTGACCTACATCATTACCGATCAGGAGCGCGCCGCCTTCAAGAAACTCACCACTGACAAAGAACGGGAGAAGTTTATCGAGCAGTTTTGGGGGCGGCGCAACCCGAAGCCCGGCGAACTCGTAAACGTGTTTAAGAACGAATATTACCGTCGCATCGCTTACGCGAACCAGCATTTTGCAGGCAACAGGCCGGGCTGGAGGACCGACCGGGGATACGTGTATATCGTCTACGGCCCGCCGGATCAGATCTCCGAGACACAATACGGCGTGGCGCCCGGGCCACATGTTCCGTACGGAATACAAGTTTGGAGCTACCGGCATGTGGATGGCGTGGGCGACAACCTTTCTGTTCAATTCATGGACACAACAGGAAAAGGTGACTACGAGTTCCCACTTGGAAAGCCGGGCCTCAAACCAGTTCTCAAACAGACGGGGGACGTGGGCGATGGTGTGAGCCAGGCACCGGATGCATCACGACCGCGCAAAGATGACGAGAGGCTCACGCCCCGCGCCAAGAACCGCGCCGAAACGTCTCCTTATGAAAAATGGCTCGACGAGGAGGTAGTCTACATCGTCAACGCTTCGGAGCGTGAAGCCTACCAAAAACTCGCCACGGACGAAGAGCGCGAGATGTTCATCGAGCAGTTCTGGGAGCGGCGCAATCCGAATCCCGGCAGCGCCGAGAACGAATTCAAAGAAGAGTTTTACCGCCGGATCGCATACGCCAACGAGCATTGGGCAACGGGCAGGCCAGGCTGGAAGTCCGATCGCGGACACATGTACATTCTCTTCGGCCCGCCCGATGAGATCGATGCCCACCTGTACGGCCCGCCGTACCCCTATGAGGAATGGAGGTACAAGCACGCGGGGGAATTGGGCGATAATGTGATCCTCACGTTTATAGATCCGGACCGAGACGGTACGTTCCGGATCGCGCCCGGACCACCTGTGCTGAAGAACTCCATGGCACCTTGAAACTGGATGTCCACAGAGCGCGGGCCCTGCTAACCAACTTCTCCTCCAGACGTCAATAGAAACGACACAGGTGTATCGTGCCTGACCGCTGAGTTGTGGTCAGAGGGTATCGATTTTGGGGAACCCGCGGCGTCGCATCGCCGTAATGATTAGAGATAAGCCGCGATGACCCGGGCTGGCGCAGAGCAAAGCTCTGCGTTTCGGCGGATTCCCTTTACCGAGAACCGCAGAGCTTTGCTCTGCGCCAGCCGGGGAAGGGTGGAACCAGGAGGTCCGTGATGCAAAAGCTGCTCGCCAATCTTCGCTACGCGCTGCGCCAGTTCCGTCAGTCACCCGTATTCACTATCGCGGCGGTACTCACCCTAGCGCTGGGAATCGGCGGAACCACGGCGATCTTCACGTTGGTTCACGCGGTGATGCTGCGGTCGCTTCCGGTGAAAGATCCTGGCAGCCTCTATCGGATCGGCGAAGGCGACGATTGCTGTGTGGAGGGCGGTCCGCAGGACCGTTGGGGGTTTTATTCGTACGCGCTCTATGAGCGCCTGAAGGCGAATACGCCGGAGTTTGAAGATGTGGCGGCATTCCAGGCCGGTAACTGGCTGCTCAGCGTGCGGCGTCAAGGCGAAACGGCGGGACGACCGGTACGCGGGGAATACGTCACGGGAAACTACTTCTCCATGCTGGGCGTGCGGGCTTTCGGCGGCCGGCTGTTTGGTCCAGACGATGACCGCGCCGGCGCGCCCCCCGTAGCGGTGCTCAGTTATCGGATCTGGAAGGCCAACTATGGCGGCGACACCAAGGTGGTGGGTTCGACGTTCGTGGTGGAAGATCACGCGTTTACGGTGATCGGAATTTCTCCGCCGGGATTCTTCGGCGAAACGCTGCGCAGCGACCCGCCCGACCTGTGGCTTCCGTTGCAGCAGGAGCCCATGGTTGCCGGTGGAGGCGCGCTGCTGAACCAGTCAATATCGGCGTGGCTGCGCGTCATCGGGCGCCTGCGGCCGGGCGCATCAGTCGCCGGAATGGGTCCCCGCCTCACCGGCGTGCTGCGCCAGTGGCTGCAACATGATTCGGGATATCCTTCCAACTGGATGCCGGAAGTGATCCGGGATCTTCCCAAGCAAGTGATCAACGTTATTCCCGCCGGGGCGGGGGTCGCGGAGATGAAGGAAGAGTACGGGCGAAGTCTCGAGATCCTGCTCTCGGTTTGCGGATTGGTGCTGCTAATTGCAAGCGCCAACGTGGCGAACCTGTTGCTGGCTCGAGCCGTCACGCGGCGCGGACAGACTGCTGTGCGGCTGGCACTGGGCGCCAGTGCGCGGCAGATCGTTATGCAGGCACTCACGGAAAGCGTGCTGCTGGCGATTGGCGGCGGCCTGGCGGGTCTGCTTGTGGCCGTGGGCGGCGCACGCCTGTTGCTCGCGCTCGCCTTCCACCGCACACACTTCCTGCCCATCAGCCCCATGCCCTCGCTCATGGTCCTGGGCTTCGCTTTCGTATTGGCGCTGATCACCGGCGTCATTTTTGGCGCGGTTCCGGCGTGGTTTGCCACGCGCACCGATCCCGCGGAGGCGCTGCACGGAGCGAGCCGCAGAACCAGCGATCGTTCGTCTTTCACCCGGCAAGGGCTGCTGATCGTACAAGCCACGCTGTCGGTAGTGCTGGTGGCCGGCTCGATGCTCCTGGCGCGGAGCCTGAACAAGCTTGAAAACCAGAATTTCGGGTACCAGGTTCACGGCCGCGTGGAGGTGGAATTGCGCAATCCGCCGGCCACTTACACCCAGCCTCAGTTGGCCGCCCTCTACCGCGAGCTCGAGACGCGTCTCGACCGTCTGCCCGGCGTCGAAGGAAGCGGCTTGGCGATGTACAACCCGCTCACTGATAACTGGGGGGAGTTGATTTACGTGGAGGGTCATCCGGCGCCCAAAATGGACGAGGAATCCGGCTCTTCCTGGGACCGCGTGAGCGCCAACTATCTTCAGAATTGGGGCATACCGGTTATGCGAGGACGCGGGTTTGCGGCCGCTGACAACGAGACTTCGGAGTTGGTGGCGGTGGTGAATCAAGCCTTCGTAAAGCGCTTCTTCAAGGCCGGCGAAAACCCGGTCGACCAGCACTTCGGCCTGGATATGCCCGAAAACGCCGGCGTCTTCCGCATCGTCGGGGTGGTGGGCGACGCGAAGTTTGCGGGTTGGGGGTTGAACAGGCCGGCACGCCCCATGTTCTACGTGCCGCTTGCTCAGTATGTCAACTACAAACAAGATATATTGAAGACCATCGAGCTGCGCTCGCACTTTATAGGTGGCATCATGCTGGTGACCAACACGCCGGCCGGCGCGATCGAACCGGTGCTGCGCAGGACACTCGCGGAACTCGATCCGAATCTCACCATCGTCAGCGTCAGGACAATGCAGGAGCAGATCGCTCGCTCCTTCGATCAGGAGCGCGCCGTAGCGAGCCTGGCGGGCCTGTTCGGGATTGTTGCTTTGCTATTGGCTGCTGTGGGAGTGTACGGCGTTACGGCTTACTCGGTGGCGCAGCGCACCAATGAGATCGGCATTCGCATGGCGCTGGGCGCGAATCGCGCCCGCGTGGTCCAATTAGTGCTGCACGGAGCTTTCAAGCGCGTGGTGATCGGATTGATCCTCGGACTGCCACTGGCCATCGGCGCCGGACGCCTGATTGCCGCCCAGCTCTATGGCGTTTCCAGTTGGGATCCCTTCGCGCTGAGCGTGGCTGCGTGCGCGCTCGCAGCCTGCGCATTGGTGGCCACCATCATTCCGGCCACTCACGCCGCGGCGATTTCGCCCATGGATGCCCTGAGGCTAGAATAGAAGCCGTTTCGAGACTTCCAAGTACCCGATCGCGACTGGGATTTTCGAATTCGCGGGAAGCCCGTCCTCCATCGGGGTGGAGCCTCAGCGCCGGCGCCGCTGCTCCCCGGAGGGGAGCCAATTGAGTAGCCGCGGGTGAAACCCCGTAAGCGGTAAAGTAAGAGCCGCCTTCAGTCAATCCGGTGCTTGGGTTGCGTCCCGCGAAGCGGGACACCGTGAGTAGCCGTAGGTGAAACCTACGGAAAATGAAGCGTCCATCAACATTCCGGCCCTGGAGGGGCCGAACCGTCCCGGGTCAACCCCTTTGGGGTTGGCCTGATTTGGGAACGCTTCTGTCATCCGCAGGTTAAAACCTGCGGCTACTTACGGTTGGCCCCATTCGGGGCCCCTCGGGTCAAGCGACAGCTTGTACTCGAATTCAAATCTCAGCCTTCCGCCTGTGGACGATGCCCTCCGTGGTGCCGTCGCCGGGCAGCTCCAGAACACTCTTTCCGGGTGTGATCAACGACGCGCCGTCCGCCCCGCCGCTCACTCCGCCGTCGGTGGGCCCTCCCGTGCGGTCGCTCAACAGTTTGTTCAGCAGCGGAATCTTCTCGCGGTTCGACTCCACCACGTCCACTCCCAGCGCGGTTATGGTGAAATCGGAGTTGTCGGCGATGGTGATGTATTGCTTGCTCTTCAGATACCACATCGTGAAGTCCAGGTAATCGCGCGGGAACCCCATGCGGCGCTCCACCTCGGCAAGCCCGACTTCGGGGGTGAAAGGTTTGATGCGGCGCTGAATGTAGAGCAGCGCCAGCACCGCCACCCGCCGGTTGAACTCGCCGTCATTGGTATTCATGAAGTCAACCGAATTGGACAGGGGAACGGGCTCAGGCGCCTGTTTCTTATATGTCGCATCGTAGTGAGCGCGACGCTCCGGATCGGACAACACATCGTAGGCTTCCTTCAACAGGACGAACTTTTCAGCGTCACCGGTGCCCGGAATGTCGGGATGAAAGCGGCTCGCCAGGAACCGATACACGCGCGAGATGGTGGCGGGCTCGGCGTTGGGGCTGATTTGGAGAAACTCGTAATAATCCGGAATGGCCTTGTTGGTCTCGCCGCTTAAGAACAGGCAGATCGCAAACCGTCCGCGTCCCACCGGCATGACCCGGCGGACGTAACCTTGCCGGTCCAGTGTTTGGCGGCCGCCGGACCGCTCGATCTCGCCCACGATCTCCGCGAACGTTCCTTCCGCTAGCCGGTTGCCGGCCTCGACGCTTAAGCACTCGTCGTTGTAGTCCAGGAGTTTGACCGTCATCATGCTGCGGACCGGACCCTCCTGACAGATGATGGTGAGGTCTCGTTGACCGGGCAAGGTCTTAGATCGCGGCAGGCGACGGCGTTCCGTAGGTGCATCCATCGTATCACTCCAGGTCAAGGCGGGTTATTCGACTGCGCCCAAGAACCGAAAGGTCGCAGGCGAGCCGATGATAATTCGTTTCCCAACCTGGGTCAATAGCTTGCTCGACACTTATCTTCTTGCTCAATATGGCCTGTCAGGGATCCGTCCGTCCCGTTCGGCGTCTCCGCCCCGAAGTTGAAAGGAACTCCGCCCTTTTTTTCAATAACATCTGGGCTTTGTTCCCTCGAAAAAGCAATTACCCGGTAGATGGACCGTGCGGACCTGTGGGGGGTTGAGGTCGCGCCTCTCCCCCGACAAGATAGTGGTTCAGGTTACCCCGCGCAGCAGTCTTACCCCTACGCGCGCTTCCGCGAATAGGTTAGAACGTAGCCCGGCATGGCAATCTCCTTCGAAAGGCGGTCGTCGGCGAGCGGCGCCTTGGGGGTGAGTTCGAGCGGCAGGACTCCGGCCCAGACAGGGAGTGCGTAATCCTCCTCGTCGTCGAGGGGAGGACCGGTGCGCACCTTGGCGGAAACTTCGTCGAGCGGTATCGCCAGGACGGTGGTGCTGCGCAGTTCCTTCTCGGACGGTTGGCGGACCTCCTGCCAGCGCCCGGGCGCAACATGCTCCGTGAACACCTCGAGCGCTTCTCGCTTGGCGGCTGGGTCGTCGAGCAGGGTAGCCTTTCCAAAGATCACCACCGAGCGGTAGTTCATCGAGTGATGGAAAGCCGAGCGCGCCATCACCACGCCATCTACAAGCGTCACGGTGATGCATACTTCCACGCCTTTCCCTAAGGTCTGAAACATGCGGCTGGCAGGCGAGCCGTGGAAGTAGAGCGTGTCGCCCTTGCGGCCATAGCCGGTGGGAATCACCACCGGTTTGCCGTCCGCCACGAATCCGACGTGGCAGACAAGCCCCTCGTCGAGAATACGATAAACTGTTTCGCGGTCGTAGACACCGCGCTTCGACAGGCGGTGCACTTGCGTGCGTTCGGTCGGGATGAAGTCAGTCATCGAGGCTCCTGTTCGTTAACATCCAATTATGCGCTAAAATAGGGGCAAGGTGCCAGGGACTTGGGGCCGGGGGCCAGGGACCGGGGAGGGAAAGCGCATGGCAGATTGCAATCCGCGCTGAGAGAACAGGTTCACTTCCGGGCTCGCAGCGCCTTACGGCGTTGGCGGATATGATCGCAAGTCTCCAGCCCCTAGTCCCCAGTCCCTAGCCCCCATCTTACATCCTGGCTGTAATCTTTACCTGTATTCGCACCGTTGACCTCCGCTAACTTATTGAACTATATTGAATTATATGCCCCCAAAACGTTCGGAAGCGCGATTGCATCAAATCTTGAGGGGCAGGGTGCCTTAATCATAATAGAGAGGTTAGCTATCGGCACGATGATATCGGCGGGCGCATTTCAGTTGCTATCGGAGTCTTCCGAGGAACAAAAGCGGCGGAGGGTTTCGTTCATGGCTGCGTGTGTTGGGGAGGCCGCAGCCGTCGGGCTTCTGACGGTCGTCTGTGCCTATTATGCGAAAACAGCCGCCGCACACGTCCGCCGTTATGCCGTGCTAACGTTCTCATCATCGGTTGAACGGAAACTTCCTGCCAAGCCTCCAGAGTTGCGGAAAGCCCTCCCAAAGACAATCGCGCCATTTGTATTGCCTCACCCCCGAGTCCAACTCCCCACTGTTGCCGAGCCTCCAATCCGGGCGGACATTCGGGTTCCGGTGGTAAGCGACCATCCAGTTACGCCTACTCCAGCCGTAGCTGAAGCGCGGCAACTCCCGTTGCCGCCTCCGGCGATTCATACGGGTCTTTTCGGGCAGACACCCCAAAAGCCGGTGACCGATAATACTCCTACAATTCAGGTGCAGACCGGCGGTTTTGGCTCTCCTAAGGGTGTGGCAGGGCAGGCGCAAGGTGGTAGCCCCGGAAACGTGCCTAAGCTCGGAAGCTTCGATTTGCCGTCGGGGCCCGGCATTGGGAACGGTACTGGAGAAGCGGGGGGAAAGCCGCAGGTGGTTGCCGATGCGGGCTTCGGAGCGCGCCGAAAAGTAACTTCGGTTAATGAGATCGACGAATCCGACACGTCGCATCGGATAGCCACTTCCGGGTTCGGAAGTGGCGGCGTCGGCGCAGGAGGCAATGGAGTGTCTGTGCAGGGCGCTCGAGGCGCAGTGAGGACGGGCGCCTTCGCGGCGCCTGAACCAGCGCAAAGGCCTGCGAGCCGCCAGGTGACCGCAGCCGCCGAAATCCGCCCTGTCGAGATCCTGTCGAAACCTTCGCCGCAGTACACCGAGGAAGCAAAACGCCTGGGCGTGCAGGGCGAGGTCGTGCTCTCCGTGGTCTTTCAGGCTGATGGCACACTCAAGGTGGTTGGGGTCATCAAATCTCTTGGGCACGGCTTGGACCAGATGGCGGAACAAGCCGCCACGCAGATCAGGTTCAGGCCGGCAGAAGAGGCGGGCAAGCCGACGAGCTTCTCCGCCATGCTGCATATAGAGTTCCGGTTGGCGTAGGCTGCTAAAACAGTAATGTCATTCCCGCGAAAGCGGGAATCGATTGTGTTCTTTGCCGATAATGGACCCCCGCGTGCGCGGGGGTGACGGACGTTATCATTTTCGCTCGACGAAACGAGGAGGGAAGTGATGCTCGTTACTCCCAGAAACGCTCGCTCGCCGCTGACACAACCTGTCATTCTGAGCGAAGCGAAGTCCGATTTCGAGTCCGATTGGGATCGGACCATCGGACCCCGGAAATCGGGGAATCTCAGCAGTTTGCTCACGTTGCTGGCAATCTCGGTTCTGATAATCCCAGTTGTCGCGTATTGCCAGGGCTCCGCGGCGCGCCAGGCGCAGCCGCCGGCACAGGCGAGCACCATCATCGACCGGGTGATCGCAGGTGAGCAGCGATACGTGGAGAATCTGAAGAAGTACTCGCCTCGCGTGGAGACCTACCTGCAGTACGATAACGCAGATGCCCAGCTAGGCGATACGGTGACGAAAGACGCCTATTTCCTGGGCCGCATGAAGTTCGAGGGTAAACCGCAGGAGGTCTCCTTCACCCCGGTTGCCGGGAGCGATTTCAGCTGGCTGCATCACGGCCTGCGGGCCTTCAAGACCCCTTTTACGAGCCGCCTCATGGTGGATCAATTCATGACGGCGAGCATGGTGGACGCGCGTACGTTCGATACGCAGCACTATTCGTTTGAACCGGTGGGGTGGGAATACTTGGGCGATGTGCGCTGTCTTGCCATCGACGTTCACCCGCAGGGCAGAGGGGTCGAGGGGGCATTCGAAGGGCGCATTTGGGTTGAAGACCGCAACTACGCGATCGTTCGCCTGAATGGCGTGCGAGTCAACCCTCGGCGTCTGCGGTTCTACACCCACTTCGATTCCTGGCGGGAGAACCTCCAGCCGCACGAATGGCTGCCTGTTTACATCTACAGTGAAGAGACCGACTCGGGCGCCCGCATCCATTACAAGGCGAACACCCGGCTTTGGGGCTACGATCTCTCGGCGCCTCGCCAGCAGGAAGCGTGGACGAAGATTCTCGTGGATGCTCCGGCGCCGGTTCGCGACACGAGCGACGCGGCTTCGGACCTGTCTCCCGTCGAGGGCAAGCGTCAAATGGAATTGGAGGCGGAACAGAATGTGCTGTGGCGGTTGGAGAAGGCGGGCTTGATTGCGCCTGCCGGTCCCGTTGACAAGATCGCGGAGACCGTACTGAACAACCTGGTGGTCACCAATAACCTCACCAGCCTGCCGGCGCTGCATTGCCGCGTGATGCTCACTTCTACGCTGGAGTCTTTTCCCCTGCGCTACACCATTGTGCTCAGCCGGGGACTTCTCGATGTCCTGCCGGACGAGCCTAGCTTGGCGATGATATTGGCGCATGAACTCGCTCACGTGGTGCTGGGGCATAAGCTCGACACCATGTATGCTTTCAACGATCGCCTGATCCTTCGGGATGAAGATCTTCTGGCGAGGCTGGATTTTGCCCGCGAGCCGCGGGAGGAAGAGGCTGCCGACGCTAAAGCCGTCGAGTTCCTCAAGAACTCGCCCTATAAAGACAAGCTGGGAAACGCCGGGCTATTCCTACGGGCGGCTACCGCGGCAGCACCGCATACACCTGAACTTTTCGGAGCCCACCTTGGGGACCGATTGGTGACCACTCAAGGTGGCGTGCGGCTAGGGACGCTGATGGGAAGCGCGCCTGCGCTTGAACCCACAAAAACGGACCAGATCGCGGCCTTGCCTCTAGGTTCCAGAGTGCAAGTGAACGCCTGGGATGGAGGCGTCACTTTCCCGAACCGCAAGTCCGTGGCGCTTGTTGACCCGAGCGAGAAAATGCCATTCCAGATAGCTCCCCAGTTCCCGCACCTAACGCGCTATGAAGAGGTCAACGGCACGAAAGTGGCCGCCCAACAGAATAGGTAAGACAACGGCGAACAGGGGGGCAACAGCCGCGGAGCGGCGGCAGAAAGTAGCCCACGGCGTGAGAACGTGTGAGAAAATCAGACGCCTGTCATCCTGAGCGCAGACTTCATGATCCTTCGGCTCACCACTGTGCATGAAAATGGCTCTTTGGAGGTAACTCTTGTATTTTCAACAAAAGCTTCCGCCATTTTCATAGCAGCGAAGGATCTCCGCAGTTTCGTATGATTCAACGATTTACGAACAACTGCAGAGATCCTTCGCTGCGCTCAGAGTTTGTGATTTTTTTGGATTTTTGGCCATTTTCGAGCACTTAACTCTTTTGTTATCAATGACACTTTTTCGCAATATCCAAAAAAATCACGCTCTCTCAGGATGACACATTGCGAATTCCATCACGGATTCTGAGCCGGCGTACGCAACTCTCTCGGCCCTCCGGGCCTCCACAACAGGACAATAAACTTCATGAGCAAAGCAGCTTCGTTGTTGCTGGTGGGATTGTTCGGTTTGGCGCTAGTGACTGCGTTACCGATGCACGGCACTGTCACTGCCGCGCCTCAGGCGCCTGCCGCCCCGGCCCAGCCTTCTGCCGGAAGTGTTACTGTCGAGGAGAACGTACCTTACGCCACGGTCAACGATGCGCAGTTGCATCTTGATGTCTATAAGCCGACCGAAAGGGGCAGCGGCCTCGCTCCGGCAGTGATCTTGATCCATGGGGGCGGATGGACAGATTTCGACAAAAGCACCATGCGCGGCATGGGACAGTTTCTTGCCCGCTTCGGCTTTGTGGCTTTTTCGGTCGACTACCGCCTCTTCAACGGAAAGGACAATCCCTGGCCGGCGCAACTCGATGACGTACAGCGCGCGGTGCGCTGGGTGCGCGCGAATGCCGCAAAATATGGCGTGAATCCTGACCGCATTGGCGCCTTCGGGCATTCCGCGGGCGCGCAATTGGCCGCGCTGCTCGGCATGGTAGACACCCGGGACAACTCCGATCCGGCCCTCGCCCAGTATTCCAGCCGCGTGCAGGCGGTGGTGGATCTGAGCGGTCCTACCGATTTCACCACGGGACACGTTCCGGAGGAAGACGCTTTTCTAACTCGTTTCTTCGGGGGCGATTACGCGAAGCGTCCCGAGGTGTGGCGGGATGCCTCGCCTGCCGACCACGTTTCAAAACAGGATGCGCCCTTTTTAATCGTGCACGGCACGCAGGATGACAATGTTCCGATTGCCCAGGCGCAAGAACTTTTTGGGAAATTGCAGGCCGCCGGAGTGCCGGTGGCGTTCATCAAAGTCGACGACGCCCACACCTTCCGCACTCCGGAAGCTCGCCGCCAGCTTGCGATGGAAACCCTTGCTTTTTTCCACCGTAATCTCTCCCCCGCGCCAAAGTGACTGTAAACGGCGTCGTCGTGCACCTGCTTCGCACTCAAGCCAACGACAAGTAGCGTCCTCGGCGCCGCCCCATGGCGGGAGTCCGCCCGTGCAAAGTAGGGGCGGTTCGCGAACCACCTCTACTGGATGGATTCCCCTTTTCGATGGTATCTTTGTGTTCAATGGAAACCGCATCCATAGAAGTTCTCGAGAAGCTTTTTGAGCGGCACTTCCACTCCCCGGTGGCGCGGGTGCAGTCGCTACAGGGCAAGCTGGGCGGCTCAGGGCGCAATATTATACGGCTGGCTGACGCCAACCATAGCGCGGTTGGCATCCTGTATCACGTGCACGAGGAGAATGTCGCCTTCCTCGAGTTCTCGAGGCATTTTCGCCGCTGCGGCCTGCCCGTCCCGGAAATCTATGCCGAAGATTTGCGCCGCGGTGCTTATCTCGAAGAAGACCTGGGTGACACCACACTTTTCGAGTTTCTCTTAAAGAACCGCGCCGGCGACGACATTGCTCCCGAGGTGGTTGAGGCCTATCGCCAGGTGGCAGCCATGCTGCCGCGCTTTCAGATCGAAGCGGGCCGCGATTTGAATTACAAAGTGTGTTATCCCCGCTCGAGCTTCGATCGCCAGTCGATTGCCTGGGACTTAAACTACTTCAAGTATTACTTTCTCCGGCTTGCCGCCGTACCTTTCAACGAGCAGGCACTGGAAAACGATTTCAACCACCTGACCAAATTCTTATTAAGCACGCCGCGCGATTATTTCCTATATCGGGATTATCAGTCCCGCAATGTCATGTGGCGCGACGGGCGTCCCTACTTTCTGGATTACCAGGGCGGGCGCAAGGGCGCACTGCAATACGATATCGCTTCGCTCCTGTTCGATGCCAAGGCCGACCTGCCCCCGGAGTTGCGGCAGCAAGTTCTCGATCATTATCTGGATGCGCTCGGCCATTTTATCAGCCTGGACCGCGACCAGTTCATGCAGTTCTACTATCCCTACGTCTACATCCGCATCATGCAGGCATTAGGCGCGTACGGCTTTCGCGGCTTCTACGAGCGCAAGACACATTTTCTCGAGAGCGTGCCTTACGCTCTAAGAAACCTGCGCTGGCTGCTTCATCGCGTCAAACTGCCCATCGCGCTGCCGGCGCTTACGGACGCGTTCAAGAGCATGCTGGGCTCGGAAAAGCTACAGAGCCTGGCTTCCAAAGGTAAAGACCTGGTAGTGCGTATATTCAGTTTTTCATTTCATCATGGCCAGCCGAAAGACGAGACCGGGAATGGAGGCGGATACGTTTTCGACGCCCGCAGCTTGCCCAATCCCGGACGCGAAGAGGCCCTTCAGGCCTTGACGGGCAAGGACGCGCCGGTCATTGACTTTCTCAATGCCCATGACAGTGTGCGCCAGTATCTTGACGCGGCAACAGCGCTGGTGGATTCCAGCGTGAACAATTATCTGAGGCGCGGCTTCAAGAGTTTGATGGTGTCGTTCGGCTGCACGGGCGGGCAGCATCGCTCGGTTTATCTGGCGGAACAGTTGGCACTGCGCCTCCGCAACAAGCCCGGGATCGAGGTGGCCGTGCGGCACCTCGAGTTAGAGGAAATGGACAAATGAAAGCCATGATCCTGGCGGCTGGAATCGGCGCCCGCCTGCGCCCGCTCACCGACCATCGGCCCAAAGCGCTGGTGGAGATCGCCGGGCACACGCTGCTGGAGATCACCCTGTCGCGCTTGCGAGCCTTTGGGGTTCGCGAAGTGATCGTCAATGTGCACCATTTCGCGGACATGATTGTTGAATACTTGAAAGGGCACGATAATTTCGGCTTGCGAATCGAAGTATCTCGAGAAGAGGCCCTCCTTGACACGGGGGGCGGTTTGAAAAAAGCCTCCTGGTTTTTCCTGGAAAGCCCCGGCGACTTTGATAAGCCTTTCTTCGTCCACAACGTCGATATCATCAGCACTTTCGATCTGGCGCGCATGGCACGATCTCATGCCGAGAATGGAGCACTGGCTACTGTCGCCGTGCAGGACCGCAAGACTTTTAGATACCTCCTCTTCGATGAGCATCTCGAGCTTTGCGGACGGCGGTACGGACGCGACGGCAAGAACCAACTGGTCCGGGCTTCAGAGCAAACGCGGGCCCTGGCTTTTTCCTGCATGCACGTTATTTCTCCTCGCCTTCTGTCTATGATGACGGAAGAAGGCGCCTTCCCAATCTTCGCCACATATCTGCGTCTCGCAGGGCAGGGGGAGAAAATCCTGGCCTTTCGCGGCGATGAGTATTATTGGCGGGATCTCGGCACTCCGGAGCACGTGACGCAGGCTGAGGAGGAGTTCGCAGGTTCCAGCGTTTTGCCATAATGTCTCACGGAGGTTTCGGACTTCGACTTGCCATCGGCATATGCTCGTGTTATAACGTTGTTATACCTGGGAGGCGGTTATGGTCACTGAGATCCGGCGCATAGGAAACTCAAGGGGGATTATTATTCCCAAACCGATGCTGAGGGAAGCAGGCTTGGAGAAGGAAGCCGAAATCGCCCTGGAGCGGGGAACGATCGTGCTGCGAAAGCCCAAGTCCAATTTGCGCCAAGGATGGGCGGAAGCCAGCCGCCGAATTGCCAAAGCGGGGGATGACAAGCTGATCTGGCCGGAATTCGGAAACCAGAATGACCGAGACCTTCAGTGGTAAGCCGAGGAGAAGTCTGGCTGGTGGTGCTAGACCCCACCGTGGGCAGTGAAATTCAGAAGACCCGCCCCTGCGTCGTCATTTCCCCACCTGAGATGCACGATTACCTCCGCACCATTATAGTGGCGCCGATGACCACTGGAGCCCGCCCCGCGCCTTTCCGCATCGCCGTGACATTTCAGGGAAAGCGAGGACTCATCCAGCTTGACCAGTTGCGCACAGTGGACAAGATCCGGCTGGTCAAACGGCTGGGAAACATTACCTCACCCACCCTGGTCCAAACGCTGGAAACCCTGCAAAAGGCTTTTTCCTTCTAAACCGGGTTTGCAGAGCGGGGTAGCCTTTGCAGGTATCGTTCGCCGAGGATTCTGACGTGGTGCGCGTAGTGGCCGGCGATGATGTAAGCGAGGGCGCGCACCGTAAAGAGGTTATCACTTGCGATACCGGTTCTCATCCAGCCTTCGGACGGCAGATTCGCAAAAAGCGAAATCGTAGATCGGCGAACGTTCCTGAACTCCTCGAGGTGGGCAGCCCAGGTGATCTTGTCGGCTTCGGCGGCGGAGGCCGCGATGTTCTGATCGTAGTCCGGCAATGGCGTCGAAAAGTTCCGGGCGAACCAGAGGGCTCGAAAGGCAAGTGACCGTTCGGTGTCGCTGATGTGGTTCAGCACTTGCCGGATGCTCCATTTTTCGGGCGCGTAGCGATACCTCGATCGGTCTTCTGAAATTCCCGAGAACAACGCCGAGCTTTCCTCCAGTTGGGTCGCGAGCACCGCTCTAACATCGTCACCTTTGATCTGATCTATGTAGGTGAAGTAATACTCTGCGGCCTCTGATTTCGTGGGGCGTCCGATCATTGGATTAAGGCACCTCGAATGCTTTACTCCTCGCGCATCAGTATCGCAGGTTCAATGGACAAGGCGCGTCGCGCCGGAACCCACGTGGCCACAAGGCCCAGTAAAGCCATAGCCAGAACGACGCCGGCCAATATTAGTGGATCCCGGGAAGTTGCTTCATACACGATGAACGCCAACACCCGGCTCGCCAGAATTCCCAGCAGCAGTCCCGCCGCAGAACCGATAGCCAGCAATTTCAACGCGCGCCCGAGCGCGGCCTGCAATACTTCCTTCCGCTGCGCGCCAAGAGCCATACGAATTCCCAATTCTCTCAGTCGCTTGCTCACTGAGTACGCCGCCATGCCGAAGACGCCGGTGACAGCCAGCATCGCTGCTATAACGCCCAGCACGCCCAGCGCAATCGTCGCCAAGCGGGGGCCAAACAGCGCTGGAGAAAGTTCGTTGTACCGCGTGTCGATGCGAACCGGCAAGCCTTGGTCCAGTTGTCGCAGCGCGCTCCTGATGGCGGGCCCGAGTTGCCTCGGGTCGCGGCCCGAGCGCACCACCAGCCACGTCTGGCTGGACGGCCATTGCAGGATAGGAAGAAACATCGCGGCAATGGGATCTTCGGCCAGGTGATCGTATTTTCCTTGTTCCGTAATACCCACTATTTGAACACGAGTACCATCCGGCATCTTGAAGTACCCGCCTATGGCCTTGCTGGCGGAGCCGAAGACTTTGCGTGCAAACTCGAGATTCACCATGCCGACGCGCGGCGCCTTTTCATCGTCATGCCAGGTGAAAGTCCTACCCGACAGAAGCACGGTGCCCTCGGCGCGGAGGTACTCGGGAGATATGTGGTAAATGTAAGCATCAGCGGCGGCATTCGCGGGCCTCAAATCGGTTGCATCACCGCCGAAGACCATGGAATAATCGTTCGTGTCCTCCAGCAGCAACCCATCGCTTAATCCCACAGTCTCGACGCCGGGAATCGCGCCCACAGCCTCGATCATGCGCTTCTGCATGGGCGGCGCCTTGTCGCCGGTGTAACCTGCAAAGGCCACATCGGTCTCAACCAGCATGGCGTTCTGCGGTTCAAAGCCGAAATTGCTGTGCAGGGAGCGCACCATTCCGCGTACGGCGACCAAAGAGGAAGTCACCAGCACAGCGCAAATGGCAATTTGCGCCACCAGAAGCAGGTCGCGGGAAGTAATCCGCCGTCCCACCGCGCCGCTTGGTCCCGCTTTGACGATCTGGTAGGGATCCGTGCGAAGTACCTGCCTTATAGGCACCGCGCCGAACAGGAAACCGCTCGCCAATGTCAACAGCAAGGCGACCGCATAAACACGAGCGTCCGGAGACACAGCGGCGCTGGCGGGAAATCGGGGGAGTGGATTCCAGGCGCTCAGCCCGCTCAAAAGCATCACGCTGCCCCACACTCCCACCGCTCCGCCCATCAGTGAAATCAGCACAGCTTCGGTAAAGAGTTGGCGCAAAATGCGCAGGCGTCCTGCTCCGAGGGCCAACCGCAGGGCGACCTCCCTCGCACGGTCTGCGGCGTGGGCGGCAAATAAGCTCCCAAGGTTGGCGCAAGCGGCCAGCAGAATCATCGCTGCCAGCAGCATCAATCCTCCCACGAAAGCCCGCGCCGGACGAGCCAGGTAGTCGCCGAACAGCCAAGGACGAACCAACGTAAAGGTCATCTGCCCGTCGTCTTTGGGATAGGTCTTTTCGAGATACGACCCGATGGAATTCAAATCGGCGACGGCTTGTGCCGGGGTGATTCCAGCCTTCAAATGTCCCACCTGCTGGTCAACCCAACGGTTTCCGCGCGCGTTCAGATCGTTTGCGTCATGGTTAGCTATGGGTGCAAAGAAAGCGGGATGAAAGAACATTAGAGTCCCGTCAAAACCAGGAGGTGCGACGCCGATGATTGTGTAAGGACGTTTATTGAGCTGAACCGTACGGCCCACCACGCCACGATCGTCTTGGAAATGGCTGTGCCAATACGCGTAGGCGAGCACCATGTAAGGAGCACTGCCGGGGCCACGCTCATCAGAGGGGTGAATGATGCGGCCGAGATAAGGCCGAATTCCCAGAGCGTCGAAGTAGTTCCCGCTGACGTCCAGGTACCAGACTCGCACCGGATTTCCACCCGTGTCCAGACCACCTTGAGAGAAGGCGTAAGCGGCCAGATTCTCGAAGCTGCGATTACGGTCGCGCAAATCGAGGTAGTTGGGATAGGACTCCGGGGGATTGCGATCGCTCACGCGCTCGATGGTGTAGAGGCTCTCCGCTCGAGGCACATTCACCGGCCGCAGGATCACGGCATTCAGAATGCTGAAGACCGCCGTGTTTGCGCAAATGGCCAAAGCCAACGTCCCCACTGCCACGGCCGTAAAGCCCGGGGATTTTCGCAATACGCGGAAAGCTAAGCGTATATCCTGCAGCAAACCGCTCATGAGTTCTCTCCCCTGTTTCAGCTTAAACGGTTACTGAATTGGTCTCACGCGGCCGCTATCGCCTCAAACAACTCAGCACCGGAGGCTGGAGATCTCTCGTGTTGTAACTGACTATAAAAGCCCTCGGAGTGGTAATACGCAATTACGACACCATCCCTGACCCCACATAGGTCTTGTAATTACTATGTCATGCGAACGCCTGCCCTGACAAGGCGGGCAACCAGTGTTCGATTGTGGGATTCCTCTGTCCGCAATTGGGACGAGTGAAGGCGACTGCCCTGAGGCAGCAGATATCTTCGGAGCCCAGAATTGGGCTGATTGCGGGAGCAGGGAATTCATGGTATGTTCGTGGCCCGAGTGGGAATCCTTCCGGCTTGCGGTTCGTTCCTCACAGTTGACGAATTGGAGGTTTGAATGACGCCGAAAGAACGCTGGCAAGCTGTGCTCGCGGGCAAGCAGCCGGACCGCTTCCCTTGCGATTATGCCGCCACGGCGGAGGTCACGGCGCGGCTTTCGAAAGACCTGGGTTGCGCGTCAGAGCGCCACCTTTGGGAGCGCCTGGGCGTTGATAAGCTGATACTCCTCGGCGCCAAGCATCCGGGCGCGAAGGAAGACACCTGGCATATGCAGTCGCTCTGGAGCGTCTGGCGCATCGAGGTCGCAAACATTTCTTACGGCGAGAGCTTGGGGACTTACGAAGAGGTGATCACGAGCCCGCTTGCATCGGCCGAGACGGTGACGGACATCGAGCGATTCGATTGGCCGGATCCTACGGCGTGGGACGTGAGCCACCTGCGTGCGGAGTGTGAGAAGTGGCCCTCGTATCCCATCTTGGGCGGCTGTTACGAGCCCTTTTACCTTTACTGCCGGATGCGCGGCATGGAACAGGCGCTCGCGGACTTGAGCGAGAATCCTGCGCTGGCAGAGGCTGCCATGGAGCGCATCTATTACATTCACGGATCGGTGATTCGCCGCAGCCTCGAGGCCGCGCGCGGCTTGGTGGATTTCATTTACGTGGCCGAAGATCTCGGCACGCAGAACGCCTTGTTGATGAGCCCGGCAACCTTCCGCCGCTTCATCAAGCCCTGGCTGCGGAAAATGATAGATCTCACCCACTCGTTTGGCGTCAAGGTGATGCACCACGACGACGGTGCAATCCGGCCTCTCCTGCCGGAACTTATCGAGATCGGGATTGACGTTCTGAACCCCGTGCAGTGGCGCTGTGCGGGAATGGACCGGGAAGACTTGGCGCGGGATTTTGGAAAGTCTATCGTGTTTCACGGGGCCGTCGATAACCAGCAAACGCTTCCCTTCGGCACGACCGAAGATGTGAAGCGGGAAGTGGCGGAGAACATCCGCATTTTCGGACAAGGCAAAGGGTACATCGTCGCTCCCTGCCACAACTTGCAGCCCAATACCAGCACCGCAAATATCGTGGCTCTGTATGAGGCTGTGAGGGAATACGGCCGTATGAACTGAATATCTCCGCGTTGGCGGCGCCGGCCGGTTGACAGCTCCGCTTCGTATTTCTTACACTGGCAGACATGGAAGTTCATTTCTCCCCCAATACCGAGGCGCCGCTTAAGGAGTTTGCCGCCCACAAAGGCAAGGACGCCGCACAGGTGGTGGAAGAGACTGTCAGCAACATGCTCGAACGGCAGGCGCGCTTCATCGAAGGCGTTGAGCGCGGCATCGCTGCCGCCGACCGTGGCGATCTGGTAGACCACGAGGAAGTGGTTAGCCGTATCGAACGGCTTTTTCGATCGTGACTCGCATCCGCTGGACAACCGGATAGTGGTACAGTTTGAGGATGTAGCGGCGAGTTTAGCTCGCCAAATGGCGGCGTAAAGCCGCCCCTACATCAAACTTGGAACCGACGCACAAAATGCGCAAAACACTTCTGGCAATCATCGCGTTTATCCTCACCGCGCAGGCGGCGTGGGCCGCATCAGCCGCGCCTGTCACGCAAAGCAGCAACGGTTGGACGGTAACCGCAGACGGCGAACACGGAGTGCTGACCGTCAGCCACGACGGCCTGGGCACGGTCCTGAAAGAGGTTCACCTGAATCTCGAGGGCGAGCACCGTCTGACAAGGCTGAAGAGTTGGTCGGCGGAGAAGCTAGGCGCGGATCGAATTTCGATTCGAAGCACGGAACCTCGCACGGCCTGGGAGTTCGAACTGCGACCGGAGGCGCTCGAGATTTCAACCACGTCTTCAGAAGGGTTGCTGACTGCGGAAACCCCGGCTCCGCCTGATCGCATTGTGGCGCGCCTGATGGACCCGCGAGGGACGCCGGTGAATTGGATGATGACACCGGAAACCAAACACGGTTATGGGGGAATCGAGTTCAGTGCCCCGTCGTTTCTGCCGCGGCGCAATCCTGACGTGATGTATCTCGCGCTGGGGCAAGTGGCTGGCTCCAATCTGCACAGCCTCTTCGATACCAAGACGGACACGGTGCTCGAATTCTCCGAGCAGAGCCTAATGCAGCGAAAGCCGCAAAACCCGAATCTTCTGGAGGTTTCCATCCCTGTGCCGGGAAACAGCATGGTCCGGCTCATCCCCGATTATTTCACAAGGGTTTTGGGCGCTCCGGCCTACGTGCCGTTCGACGACAGCTATTTCAGCCGCGCGCCCATGGTCTGGGACAGTTGGAGCAGCTACTACGAAGGTGTGCGCGAGGAGGACGTGGTCCGCAACGCGGATTGGATTGCCGAGCACCTGAAGGCTTACGGATATCAATTCGTGCAGCTTGACGACGGCTACGACCGCGGTCCCAAAGGCGAGCACGACTGGATCGGAACATGGAACCCGCAGAAATTCCCGCACGGGCCGAAATGGCTCGCCGATCACATCAAATCGAAAGGCCTGCGCGCCGGCGTCTGGCTTGTGCCCAGCGCCTATGCCGGAGCCGTCGAGCAACATCCGGACTGGTATTTGCGTTACAAAAAGAACGGAGCGATCATCCTCGATTACGACACTCCCACATTGGATTCCACCAACCCGGAAGTTCTCGATTTTCTCAAGAAGGAATTCACCACGCTGGACGATTGGGGATTTGACTATTACAAGTTCGACGGCGAGCACGACTTTCTGAAATACGTCCCAGGCGTGGACCTTGATAAAATCGCAGACAAGAACGTGGACCCCATTGTGGCTTACCGGAATCGCCTGAAGCTGATCCGGGAAACGATCGGCCCGCACCGGTTCATCGAAGGGTGTCCGGCCGGAACGCCGCTGGACGGGATCGGGTATTTCAACTCCGCTTTCACCGGAGAAGATCCCTATAACAGTTGGCAGGGGATGTACTCGGTTTTCAGTTCAATCAATGCCAACGCGTTCTTGAATCACTTGGTGCTCTACGTCATGCCCGGCGAAGCGGACGTGGAGCCGCCCATGAGCGTTGAGGACGCGACGAAGCGGAGACCACCGTCGGTGGTCGAGGCAGAGCGCAGCCGCGAAGAGTCGCTTAAAGGCTTCGGCATGACGCTCGAGGAGGCGCGCACTGTGGTAAGCCACGTCGCGCTCAGTGGGGTTGTCTATTCGCTCGACAGCGTTCTGCCCGAACTGCCGGAAGAGCGCGTCAAGCTGCTGAAGATGACGCTCCCCACCATGCCGATCTTCCCGATTGACCTCTTCAGCCGCGGTACCGACATGCCCATGTGGGACATCTTCAAGCACTCCACGCCCGACGATTACATCCACAATTACCCCGAGATCATCGACTTGAAGGTGAACGCGCCCTCGGGTGTTTACGATGTGGCAGCCGTGACCAACTGGCGAAGCTGGACCACCACCCGGTCGCTCGGGTTCGCAGATAAGCTGGGATTGAATGCGCAATCTTCTTATGTGGTTTTCGATTTCTGGGCGCAGAAACTCTTGGGCGTATTCAAAAGCAAGATGGACGTCACCGTCGCGCCGCACGATACGCGCGTGCTGCTCATCCACCCCCTCTCGCTCACGCCACTAGTTGTTGGGACTTCCCGCCACATCTCCGGCGCCTATTCCATCAAGAATCTGGCGTGGGATGGCCCCAGGAACCGGCTGCACGGTGCATCGGATACCGTGCCGGGAGAGGACTATTCACTTTGGTTCTACGTCCCGCAGGGCACCACGTTCACCGAGGTTCACGCCTCGGCGGGCAATCAGAAAATCCCGGCTCGGCATGAATTGACGGGGAATTCGCTCCGGGTAAGTTTCCCCGGGCAGCGGGAAGCAGTGAGCTGGGAAATCGTGTTCGCCGCGAAATCCGCTCCGTAGGGGTAGGGCTTGCCCTACCCCTTGCCCGACCTGGCCGGTCAACAACCCAAGAGGCGGGGACGGCGAGCCGTCCCCCTACGCAATTCGCGCCGAGGCAAGCCAGTAGAACTCATAGCCGCGCGTGCCTGAACCGGATCTTCCTGTCCGCCGCCAAACGTCAGCAACGCTCAGGTTGGCCAGCAGTTGATATCCTCGCGCCGCAAGATATGCGGAGAGGGCATCTGGAGAGTAACCAAACGTCCAGGGTTCGCCGTACGACTCGAGCCGGGCCATCAACTTTGCGGCGCCAAAGAAACGCTCCGGATACTCGAGCACTGCGCGATCGACATAGGTGAACAGCAGAAGGCTTCCGGGAGCGGCGTGTTGAACCTGGCGCAGCACCGCATCGATAGCCTCTGCCGTCAGGTAGTTCGTAACGCCTTCCCAGACAAAGCAAGCCGTCTGCGTCTTGTCAAAACCCGCTTGCTCGAGAACCGTATTCACGGATTGATGAATGAAATCGAGGGTGATGTAACGCACACGATCCGGTAATGATCCATGCTTCTTGAGGGCTGCCTGCTTGGCACGTGATGTTTCGGGATGATCCAGCTCAAATGTGGTTGCGCGCGCTGCCGCGGGCAGGCGAAAGGCTCGCGTGTCGAACCCGGCTCCGAGCAAGACCAGTTGCTTGGCCTCTGCAAGCGCCGCCGTGACCTCGTCGTCGATCCACTTAGTCCGGGCGATCCCCGCCGCTCTCGCTCCCGGAGCGGCGCTATCGAGGACACGCTCGACGAAGCGGCGGCCCAACTCTCCTCGCGCAACCCGGTAGAGCCACTTGCGCCGTCCTCCGAGGAAGCCGGCAGCAAATGAGTCGTTGAACAATCGTGAGTTGGCCGGCCTCGACGATTCCAGCCCACGGAAGAGCGCCATGTATTCGGCGGTCAAGCTGGCACGAGTCTTCATCGTCGGCTCCTGAAAATCACGCCCGAACTCGTCGTTCCCGCGCAAGCGGGAATCCATTGTGTTCCGAACCAATAATGGGCCCTCGCTTCCGCGAGGGCGACCTGGTAGGCGGTTCTCATTCGCTCGGGTGGGCCACTGGCCGATGGATGCTCCCCCGCTGATCGTCCCACGCTGAAAAGAGAGTTGTCAAATCTTGGAGATCGAAAGGCCGGCTCGTTTGTGGTTCGAAGAAAGCCCAACAGGTCAATCAAAGTCGCAAAAACGCCGAGCAACGCAAAGGCTCATCTTCGCGGCCTTCGCGCGGTTTGCGTCGCGGCGTGAAACCGGCTTAGCTGTTGTGTGTAGACTCGAATCGCCAAATCTGGGATAATCGCCCCATTGCGTGTAGTTAATGTTCAAAATCTGACGGCGCCTCAACTGGCTTCTCCGCGCGTCGCGGGCCAGTTTGACATCGAGGCGGTTTCGTTTGTCCGCCGATGGTTCAATGACAGGTCCCGCAGACTGGGGATCAAAGATACCAGCCTATCTTGAGGAGGGCTTATGCGTCGCGTCGTTTTGGCATGTGTCTTGGTGCTTCTAACTTCTGGTGCAGCGGCGTCCGCGAATTCCGGCCCGCTGCTTCTCCAGGGCCCTACGCTCAGCAAAACTCAAATCGCCTTTGCCTATGGCGGCGATATCTGGATAGTCAGCCGCGCGGGCGGTGATGCACAGCGCCTGGTTACGGGCACGGGCATGCTGATGGGCCCGCACTTCTCACCGGACGGCTCCATGCTGGCCTACACCGGCGATTACGAGGGCAATCTTGACGTCTACGTGGTACCCGCCGCAGGGGGTCAGCCGAAGCGTTTGACTTATCACCCAGGGCCGGATGTTGCGGTCGGCTGGAGTCCCGACGGCAAGTCCGTGCTCTTCCATTCGCATCGTCTCAGTTACGCCGATTCGGACCAGCTTTTCACCATTCCGGTTGACGGCGTATTCCCGATGCCGCTGCCTCTCCCGCAGGCCGAGGACGGCGCCTTCTCTCCCGACGGTTCGCACATCGCCTACGTCCCGTATTTCCAGTGGGAGCCGGGCTGGAAGCACTACAGGGGCGGGCAGACCACGCCCATCTGGATCGCCGATCTCTCCGACTCCAGTATTGTCAAAGTCCCGCGCGACGGGTCGATCGACCACAATCCGCTTTGGGTAGGCGACAAGGTTTACTTCCTTTCGGACCGGAACGGCCCCGTGACCCTTTTCGAATACGACACGAGATCGCAACAGGTGAAGCAACTCATCAAGAACGATGGCATCGACTTCAAGTCGGCATCGGCGGGGCCGGGCGCCATCGTCTATGAGCAGTTCGGCGCCATCTATCTGTACGATCTGCATTCCGGCAAATCCAAGCGCGTGAACATCACAGTGAATGGCGATATGCCACAGGTCCGGCCGCGCTTTGACAAGGTCGACAAGCAGATTCAGAACTCTCAGATTTCGCCCACCGGCGCGCGCGCCGTTTTCGAAGCGCATGGCGAAATCTTCACCGTGCCCGCGGAAAAAGGGGACGTCCGCAATATCACCAATTCTCCCGCCGTCGCCGACCGCGATCCCGCCTGGTCGCCGGACGGCAAATCCATCGCCTACTTCTCCGACGAATCGGGCGAATATGCGCTGCACATCAGCCCCCAGAACGGCCTCGGCCCGGTGACAAAGATCGATCTGGGCAAGCCTCCTACGTTCTATTACTCGCCCACCTGGTCGCCGGACAGCAAGAAGATTACCTACTTCGACAAGCGGTTGAACCTCTGGTACATCGACCTCGAGAAGAAGACCCCTGTGCATGTGGACACCGACCTTTTCGACGGCCCCAGCTTCAGCACTGTCTGGTCGCCCGACAGCAAATGGCTGGCTTACACGAAGCAGCTCGAGAATCGCATGCACGCGATATACGTTTATTCTCTCGAGACCGCCAAAGCCACCCAAATCACCGACGGCATGAGCGACGTACAAACTCCGGATTTCGATAAGAGCGGTAAGTACGTCTACTTTACGGCCAGCACGGATATGGGCCTGGTGGCTGGCGGAGACATGTCGGCCATCGACCGGCCGGTGTCACGCTCTGTGTACGTTGTAGTGCTCAAGAAGGGCGTGGCTTCGCCGCTCGCGCCCGAGAGTGACGAGGAAAACAAGAAAACCGACGCTGAAGGCGCCAAGGAGGGTTCCGGCGACAAGGCCGCCGCCGACAAGTCCAAGGAATCTGCGGAAGCAAAAGATAAGGATAAGGAAAAGCCCAAGGAACCGCCCAAAGTCGAGATTGACTTCGAGAAGATTAACCAGCGCATCCTGGCCATGCCGATTCCCGCCAAGAATTATTTCGGCCTGGTCGCCGGAAAGGAAGGCGAGATTCTTCTGGTGGAAGGGCCTCCGACCATCAGTTTTGAAGGGCCGCCCAGCCTTACAGCCTGGAAGTTCACGCTCAAGACTCGCAAGACCGACAAGCTGGTGGAGGGCATCTCCGCCTTCACGACGTCGTTTGATGGCGAAAAGATGCTCTACAAGCAGGGCCAGGCGTGGTTCATCAACCCCGCCGATAAGCCTCCCGAGGCGGGCAAGGGCGGATTGAAGACCGCGGAGATGGAAGTGCGCGTGGATCCGCGCGCCGAGTGGAAGCAGATGTACCACGAGGTGTGGCGAATCGAGCGCGACTTCTTTTATGACCCCCACCACCACGGCCTTGATCTCGAACAGGCTGAGAAAACCTTCGCGCCTTACCTCGACAATGTCACCAGCCGCGCAGACCTGAACTACGTGTTCCGCGAGATGCTGAGCTACATGTCCGTCGGTCACATGTTCGTGGGGGGCGGAACGCAACCGGAAATTCCCAAAGTCAAAGTCGGCCTGCTGGGCGCGGATTACAAGATTGAGAACGCCCGTTACCGTTTCACGCACGTTTACGATGGCGAGAATTGGAATCCCAAACTACAAGCGCCTCTTACCCAGCCAGGCGTCGATGTGCGGGAAGGCGAGTACCTCCTGGCTGTCAATGGCCGCGAGTTACACGACACCGACAACATCTTCAGTTTCTTTCTCGAGACCGCTGGCCAGCAGGTGGTTCTGAAGGTCGGCCCGAATCCGAACGACACCGGCTCGCGCCAGGTCACCGTAGTTCCCGTCGACAACGAAGAAAACTTGCGCAACCTCTACTGGATCGAAAGCAACCGCCGCAAGGTTGATCAGCTGACCGGCGGCAAGGTGGCTTATATTTACGTGCCGGATACCGGCCCGGGCGGGTATACGAATTTCAACCGCTACTTCTTCGCTCAGGTCGGTAAACAGGCGGCCATCATCGACGAGCGCTTCAATCACGGCGGGTTCCTCGCCGATTTCATCGTCGATTACCTGCGCCGTCCGCTTCTGAACAAGGTCATGACTCGCGAGGGCAAGGATCAATGGGAGCCTGCAGGGGCGATCTACGGTCCCAAGGTCATGATCGTGAATCAATTCGCGGGTTCGGGTGGTGACGCTCTACCTTGGTACTTCCGCAAGCTCGCCATCGGCCCCATCGTGGGTGAGAAGACCTGGGGCGGGCTCATCGGCATCGGCGGCTACCCGCCTCTCCTCGACAACGGATACGTCATGGCGCCGCGCTGGGCCATCTACGGGCTTCAGGGAGAGTGGGAGGTCGAAAACCACGGCATCAAGCCGGACATTGAAATCTCCATGGACCCCAAGGCGGTGCGCGAAGGCCACGATCCGCAACTCGAAAAGGCAGTTGAGACGGTGATGGACCTGCTCAAGCAGCATCCCTTGCCCGACTACCCCAAGCCTGCGTACCCCGATTACCATCCTGTGATGCCGTCGCTGCCGTAAGTTTTTGGGGCGGCCCTTGCGGCCGCCCCCCGCCCGTTTTGCCTCGGGGTCCTGAAGTCTACCGCGTTTCTACTTGAGGATGCGAAATCCTGACTGGAGTTGGTCTACACTTGCTCTATTGGGCAGCCGGCGGATCGATGCCAAAGCAAAACACGTCGTACGAACCCGGCGTTCGCACGCCATACTCACCGGGCTGCAAGGGTTCGGCAGGCGAAATCTCAATGGATGTGGCACTGTACTTTTTCACCTGAAAGGGCACACGACCCTTGTCAACTTGATGTGCCCCACCTTTTCCGATATAGCCGGCGAAGATCGGCCCTGACTCTGCCTGGGTTAACTCCCGACGGTTGCCTTTTTGATCGAACTTGACGATCTCAATTAAAGACTGTGGATCCAGAGTCGGCGAAGCCTGCGACACGAAATGAAGATCTTGGCCAGCCGTAAACCTCACACTCGACTTGGGGCCGTCCGTCTGAGACACGGCCTTCATACCTCCAAAGCCTAATGCCTTCGTTTTCGACGCCAAAGTCAACTTCTGCCGTTGCAGGAGGCTGAGTTTGTTCGCCGCGGCGTCATACCAGTAAACCTGACCAAAATACTCAGGTTCAGGCCTGGCGGCTTCCTGCGCGTCCGCAATACACCGCCCACCCGCAGCAAGCAGCGCTGCGGCGAGAACCAATCCGGCCGCTCCTCTCTTGCGTACCTTGCTAAACATTGTTGCCTCCTATGTTTTCAAAGAATTTATCGGTCTTCGAATTCGCTGCTCCCTTAAGGAGCGGACGGCTTGAATTTCGAAGGGGATGACATCTTTCTCCTGTCAGGTACTAATCGCACGCGTGCGTCTGCACTCAGCGGCTTTCCGCGGTTCGCTCAGGAACCGCTTGCCGAGGAGGCGACGCCATCGGGAAGCGGCCTGGCAAAGTTTCCGGCGAAAACTTTTGCCGGGGGCCTGAACACTCGTACAGCAATCACAAGCGTAGCGAGGGTGGCTAAATACATACCCCAATTGGCCTCCATTGTTATCGTGGGGCCTTGTCGCTTCCACTGAATGAGCTGTGCACACCAGAATGCATCTGAACATCCTGAGACGGCCCACTGCTGTTTCACCAAGGCAAGTAATCTAGCCCATTCATTGTTAAGGGTCATGAACGCAATGTCCATGGCTATAAGCCCGGGCGCCAAGTACAGTAGGCGTGACCACTTACTCCTGATGAACGGGACAGCAATCGGAGCGGCGATAGCCAGCAGCACAAACAAGCCCCCGAAGAAGTTGTGACTGCCGGGAGTCATGACGTGCAGTGAGTCTACATCAAGGGCCATGGCATCCCAGAGAGACATGGTGACAGCAGGCATGCCATATGCAATTTTCGAAATATCCACGGTAATGCCAGGCAGAAAGAACCAGGCAATCCAGAGGATAATCGTTACAACCAGGGTGCCCTTACCAACCTGGGTAACGAGTCCTCTCACTCCTCGCTGCTGGAACAGTTGTGCCAGCCTACCGAGATACTGATTTATCTTCTCGCCAACCACCTTTTGTGTGTCCAAGGCGGTGATGTTTACAACAGAACCAGCATCATCCAGTTGGACCTCCACTTGCATATTTACAGCCGGTGCTGTTGAAGACCGCCAGACGTTTTCAAGCGGAAATTGCTTCTGTTGGCCAGCGACGACAAGCAGCCCCGGAGTGCTATCTGGTGTCTTAATAATCGTTCCTCTGACTTGTTGTGTCATGTTGAGTATCTCCTTATGTAGTGTTTACTAAAATGGCTCCAGACCTACGCTCAGTCTGAAGACCGTGCCAGAGTTGCTGGCCCCGCCTGCCCACGTTGTCCCGAAGAAGTCCCCATCGGTGGGGTCCTGGATCAGCGCTCCATAGGGGTTGGAGCCATCCGTGCAAGAAGCGCCGCCTTGCGAGCAAAAGCTGTAGAGCGTCGTCAACGTGCCACTCGGGGTAATTCGGAAGATCGTGCCACAGGCTCCCACCTTCGGGCAGGCGCCTTTCTGCCCTCCCTGTTCCGTGGTGCCGTAGAAGCTCCCATCACTGCCCTGGACCAACGCCGCGTTGGGCACTTGGCCGTCTGGGCAACCGCTGCCGGAGCAAAAGCTGTAGAGCGTCGAAAACCCGCCGCTTGGAGTGATTTTGAAGACGGTGCCACATCCCGTCTCTCCGGGACAGGCGCCCTTTGCCCCGCCGGCGTTTGTAGTCCCGTAGAAATTCCCATCCGCGCCCTGGACCAGTCCACCTTCTGGGTGTGCGCCATCCGTCCCAGCAAAGCTGTGCAGCGTTGTCAGCTTGCCACCGGTAGTGATTTCGAACACCGTGCCATCACCGTCGTTAGCCCCGCCTCCCCACGTTGTCCCGTAGAAGTTCCCATTGGCGCCCTGGACCAGCGCCGCGTAGGGGTTGCCGCCATCCGTACAATTGCTTTCCAGGCAGAACTTGTAAAGTGTCGTCAGCTCGCCGCTCGAGGTGATTTTGAAGACCGTGCCGTTGCCCAGGCCTAGACCCCCGGCTTCCGTGGTCCCGTAGAAGTCCCCATCGCTGCCCTGGACCAGCGCCGCGTACGGATCCGTGCCGTCCGCGCAAGGGGTGGCCTTGCAAAACGTGTAAAGTGTTGTCAGCTTGCCGCTCGAGGTGATTTTGAAGATCGTGCCGCACCCATCGTACCCATCGCAGCCGAAGTCAGTCCCGCCAGCCTGCGTGGTTCCGTAGAAGTTTCCATCGCTGCCCTGAACCAACCCTGCGTAGGGCAGTTCGCCGTCCGCGCAATTGGTCTCGGAGCAGAAATAGTAAAGTGTCGTCGGCGTGCCGCTCGAGGTGATTTGGAAGACTACGCCACTATAGTCATTACCATCGTGGTTGCCAGCCCACGTTGTGCCGTACAAGTCCCCATTCTTGGCCCTGACGAGCCCCGCATAGGGGTTGCGGCCATCTGCGTTGTCGAAGCTGTATAGCGATTCGAAGGCGACAGTAAGGTCTTCACAAGCAACTTCCACGTCCGTGACCTTGGCTATTGCCGTACCCTCGCCATTCTTTACTGTGCAGGTCTGCGCCGGAACGGAAGGCTGCGTAAGAACCGTGACCTTATAAGTGTCCCCATCCGCAATGGCTCTGGTGAACGTGAAGCTTCCGTTTGCGCTAATCGGCAGGTTGTTGCCACCATTGTCCAGCAACACAAGCCCTGTACCGGAGAGACCCGAAACCGTGCCTCCAATGGTGTACGTGGTCCCGGAAGAGTTGCCAGAGGAAGGGAGAACCAAAGAACCAATAACTACGAGTATCAGCATTGACGCTTTCATCGTCGCCTCCATATTCAAAAGTGTCGACTTAAAGAACAATCACCCAAAGAATCTCGAATTCCTCCGATAAGGTCGCCGACAAAGGGCAGTGGCGTGGTTTTGAATTACCTCTCTTATGAGCCGCCCGTCGTTCTCGCAAAGGCGGGAATCCAGTGCGTCGGCGGCGTATTTCCAATGGCCTGCGGAATGGATTCCCGCCTTCGCGGGAATGACAACTGTGTGGGCCGCCAATGTCCCGCGAATGACGCCACCGCCTCACAAGGTAGTAAGTTGCACGCGGCCTTTTGCATTGCTATAATTCGTAACTCCCCTGATTTTGTGGGCCCTCACTGAGCATTGCGTAAGACCGAAGGAGGAACCGTCATGCCACTTCGAAAAAACCGAGTGGTGCACGGTCCCGACGGTGCGGGACAATCGAGCGGCGTGCCGGAGGAGAGGCGGACGCTCGATACCCTGTTCAGCGTGACCTATGAGGAATTGCGCCGTCTGGCTTCTTCCGTGAAGCGCAGTGACGCGAATGCCACCCTCAGCCCCACGACGCTGGTGAACGAGGCTTGGCTGAAGCTCTCGAGTTCACCCGAATTCGCAGCGCAATCCCGCCTCCACTTCAAACGCATCGCGGCACGGGCCATGCGTCAGATTCTGATCGAGGCGGCGCGCCGTTGGAGCGCTCAAAAGCGCGGGGGCGGGGAAATCGTTTTTGTGGAATTCGGCGATCCATCCGACCAAATCGCGTCATCCGATGAAGATTTGATCGCGCTGGATCTGGCCCTCGAGGAACTCGCGCGCCTCAATCCCCGCCAAGCCATAATGATCGAGAGCCGGTTTTTCGGAGGCATGGATATCGCGGAAACCGCGGCACTGCTCGAAGTTTCCGAGGCCACAATCCTGCGGGACTGGCGGGCGGCGAAAGCATGGCTCGCCCGTGAAATCCGCCGCGCGCGCTGACCTGTCGAACCATTGTGCACGGGGTAGCTCATGGACCAGGAACGTTGGGAGCGGCTTCAATCGTTGTTTCATGACGCGCTGGATCGTCCCCAATCGGACCGTGCGGAATTCCTGAAGGTCGCATGTGGCGGCGACGACGGCCTCCTGGCCGAAGTCGCGGCGATGCTCCAGGAAGATTCGAGCAACTCTTCGCTGCTGGATCGCGATCTGGACCGGATTGCACGTCAGGTGCTGGAGGCGCCGCTCAAATCCATTCCCCGGCAAGAGTTCGGGCCATACCGCATCAAGAGTCTTCTCGGAGAGGGTGGCATGGGGGTGGTGTACCTTGCCGAACGGGAAGATCTCGGCAGTCTGGTAGCAATCAAGGTTCTGCGCGATGCGTGGATATCGCCGGCGCGAATGGCTCGCTTTGAGAGCGAACAGAGAACGCTCGCGAGCCTGAATCACCCCTCGATTGCGCGCCTTTATGACGCGGACTGCCTCGAGAACGGAACTCCCTGGTTCGTTATGGAGTTTGTCGATGGGGCGCCGATTACGGACTATTGCCGTAATCGTGAATGCTCCATCGAAGAGCGCCTGCGCCTGTTCCGCTGTGCGTGCGAGGCGGTTGAATACGCCCACTCGCAGGCGATCATTCATCGCGATCTGAAGCCGTCCAACATCTTCGTGAAGGCCGACGGCACGGTCAAGCTGCTGGACTTCGGCATCGCCAAGCAACTGGAGAGTGTTGACGCGGCCGCGGACCCCACCCTGACTTCGCTGCGGCTCATGACCCCCGCCTATGCGGCTCCTGAGCGCCTTCAGAGCGGCCACGCGGGCACCACCTCCGATGTTTATTCCCTGGGCGTCATCCTCTACGAATTATTGGCGGGGCGGCTGCCGTTTGACCTCTCAAAGAGAACACCTGCCCAAGCTGAGCTCGCGGTTGTGCACGGCGAACCGGAGAAGCCCTCCGCCGTGGCGGCTAAGCATCCGGGAATTCTGAGAGCCGGCAAAGCAGCGTGGCGAGATCTCGACGTGCTGTGCCTCACCGCCATGCATAAAGATCCCGGGCGGCGATACCGATCCGTCGAGGCCCTGATTCGAGATATCGATCATTACCTCAAGGGAGAACCGCTCGAAGCTCAGACCGATACTTTGCCCTATAGAATCGCCAAGTTCGTCCGCCGAAACCGCAAGGCCGTGGCGGCGGCAGCCTTCGTATTCACCTTGATTGCCGCTGAGGCGGCCGTCTTCACCATCCGGCTGGCGCGGGCGCGCAACGCGGCATTGGCTGAGACGGCCCGCACGAGGCGCATACAGCGCTTCATGCTGAATTTGTTCGAAGGAGGCCATCAAGAGGCCGGCCCATCCGAAGACCTCCGGGTGGTCGAACTGCTTGAGCGGGGCGTGCAGGAGGCCCGGACTCTCAACCAGGACCCGACGGTGCAGGCCGATCTGTATGGAACTCTGGGAGGCATCTACGAGAAGCTGGGTAAATTCGACCAAGCCGGTTCTCTTTTGCAGTCTGCGTTCGACAAGCAAAGATCGGTTTCAGGACCGAATAGCATCGAAGCCGCAGAGAGCCTCGTGGCGCTCGGTTCCTTGCGGTCAGATCAGGGCAACTTTAAGGAAGGCGAGCGATTGATCCGTGAAGCGCTTGCCATCGAGCGTGCGCATTCCCCGCGAAATTCCCCCGCGCTGGCGAAAGCCACTTCCACTCTGGGAAAGGCGCTCGAGGCAGCCGATTTGCACGAGCAAGCGATCAAGGTGCTCGATGAAACCGTGCAGCTCCAACTCGTCGCCAGCGGGGACCTGCCCGAGCTCTCCCGGAGCCTGACGGCTCTGGCGGAGGCACACTTCTTCCTTGGCCACTATGCAGCCGCCAATTCGCTGAACCAGCGCGCGCTCGAGATCGACCGCCAAGTCTACGGGGATCGGCATCCCTTTGTCGCGGACGACCTCATCGATCTGGGGAACGTACAACATCAGTTGGGGCACTATCCTGAAGCCGAGCGCTACTTCCGGCAAGCGCTCGACATCACGGAGACGTGGTACGGCAAAGACAATCCAGAGACTGCCTCAGATATGATTACGCTTGCTCAGACCCTGGCTTTTGAGAAGCATTATGACGAGGCCGAAGTGCTGCTTCGACAGGCCGTGGCGACCCAGGAGAAAGTCTATGGAAGAGTAAATTCCCACGTTGCATTCGCGCTCAACGCCCTGAGTATTGTGGAGATAAAACGCGGCGATCTTCAAGGTGCGGAGGCGGACTGCAGCCGCGTGATCGACATCTACCGCTCGGCCTATGGCGACAAGGACCACAACGTCGCAACTGCGATTGCGAATCTCGCCAGCGTGTACCTGGAGCGAAAAGAGTACACGCATGCCGAACTGCTTTACCGAGACACCGTGCGCCGATTCACCGAGGCGCTCTCGCCTGGGGACATAAACACCGGGATCGCGCAAATCAAATTGGGCCGGGTTCTTCTCCGGGAGCGGCGATACCAGGAGGCGGAAGTACAAACTTCAGAGGGTTACAGGATTGTGGCAAAGCAAGCCAGCCCCTCGACAAGTTTCCGTCGAGCCGCATGCGAAGATCTGGTGGCCGAATACCAAGCCTTGCACCAGCCCGAGAGGGCAAAGCAGTTCCAGGCCGAATTAGCTGCGGCGCGCCGATAAGTGCCCCGGCAGATCCCGAAACCCAACTGTTCTGTCGCGTACCCAAACCGGGGGGTACACGACATAGAAGTTGTGAATCGCCGAAGGTCAGGTGAACGCGGCCCCGCGAGGGGCCACCCCGTGAGTAGCCGTAGGTGAAACCTACGGGCAGAAGGCGGAAAAACCGTAACCAACCCCGAAGGGGTTGACGGTTATAGTTCGGCCCCTTCAGGGCCGGACAAGCGTTTTGGCACCCGGAGTCCGAAGTTTTTGCCTACGGCTACTCAAGGTGTTCCGCTCCGCGGGAGGGCTTTGGTTCGTGTGGACAGTAGGCAGGGAGGGCCACGACTAACAAGCGAGAATTCCGACCCCCAACTTCTAGGCCGACACCCAACCGGGTGTCCACGCTACCCCCGACGGCGAGGAGCAGGAGTATAATTAGTGAGTCGGGGCAGGGCCGATTCCATGAAAAGTTTTGGGCTTCCAGAGACGATCTGGCAGGATGCGCGGTTTGCTGCCCGAACCTTGCGCAAGAATCCCACCTTCGCAGTGATCGCCGTAATCATGGTGGCGCTCGGGATCGGGGCCAATACTGCCATGTTCACGGTGATCCACGCGATTCTGTGGAAGCCGCTCGCGTACCCCCATCCCGATCGCCTCGTCCATGTCTCGGGTGGCGCCACTCCGACGCGATTCGCAGAGATGAGGGCCGCCGCGCAGTCGTTCACCGATCTTGGAGCTTTTTCCGGCACGGAGGATATCACCCTGGCAGGCGTCGGCGAGCCTGAGGTTTTAGCCGGTGTGCGAATTTCCGCGAGTTTTCTACACATTCTCGGCGTCGAACCGCTAATTGGCCGCGGCTTCCTTCCGCAGGAAGATTCGGCGGGCGGCGCGCCGGTTGCGATGATCAGTTTCGAGCTGTGGCAGCGCCGCTTCGCGGGCGATCCGCAGATTGTGGGCAAGACGGCCACGCTGGCGGCGACGCCCTACAACATCATCGGGGTTCTTCCTCCGCATTTTCACTTTCTTTTTTCGAATGTCGACGTCTGGATGACCGCGCCGCAGGAATCGCCGCGCTTCCCTCCACGGTCCCGCGCCCTGAGCCCCTACCTGAGCGTCTTCGGCCGCCTCAAGCCCGGCGTGGGCTTCGAGCAGGCAAACGCCGAGATGACGGTAATCCGCCGTCAATACGCGGCGGCGCATCCCGCCATGCTCGACGCCAAGCCGAAAACGCCGGAAGAGGTCACCCCGATGAAGGATGACCTGGTGCGAAACGTACGCTCCATGCTCTGGCTGCTCTTCGGGGCGGTGGGATTTGTTCTGCTGATCGCTTGCGGTAATCTGGCCAGCCTGCTGCTGGCGCGGGCTAGCGTGCGCACGCGCGAGTTCGCGGTGCGGTCGGCGCTGGTCGCCGCGCGCCTTCGCCTCATCCGCCAACTGCTTGTCGAGAGTCTCGCTTTAGCCCTGGCGGGGGGCGCGCTGGGCGTGCTCTTGGCTGCTTGGAGCCTTCGTGCCATCCCCCATCTTACGGCTCTCGATCTGCCGCGCTCCGGTGAGATTGGCCTCGATTGGGCCGTGCTCGGGTTCGCTGCCCTGCTTTCAGTGGCTACCGGTGTCCTCTTTGGATTGGCGCCGTCGCTCAGCGCCTCGCGGCCCGATCTCATGGGCGTCTTGCGAGGCGGCGGCGAGAGCGGAAATGTGGGAAGCTCACGCGGGGTTTTGGCGGGAGTCAAACTGCGTAGCCTTCTGTCCGTCGCACAAGTCGCCCTCTCCGTCGTGCTGCTGATCGGCGCGGCCTTGCTGATGGAAAGCGTCGCCCGCCTGCGCGCCGTCGATCTCGGTTTCAATACGGCGAATCTGCTCACCCTGCGAGTTTCATTGCCTCCTTTGCGTTATGACACCGATCTGAAGAAGACGGCGTTTTTTCTGGAGTTAGTTCGAAGGGTCAACGCCCTGCCGGGGGTTGAGGCTGCGACGGCGGCCATGTCGCTGCCTATGATGGGCTTTCCCGGAACGCCCGTGCAGGACGCCGCGAAGCCGCCCTTGAAACTCAACGAACGCCTGATCGCGAAATTCCTGCCGGTCATGCCCGGGTACTTCCATACCATGGGCATTCCCCTCAAACGTGGCCGCGATTTCACCGAGCACGACAAGCAAGACACGGAACGAGTGGCCGTGATTGATGAGAATCTAGCTCACCATTTTTGGCCGGAGTATCCGAAGGGTCTGGACCCGGTCGGTCAGCGCCTTCTGGTGGGCGGCGTCAATCCCAAGCCGGCAACCATCGTTGGCATTGTCGGCAATGTGCGTCAGAGCCTCGACGATTCGGTCTGGCCTGAAAGCGTATACGTGACCTCTCCTCAGTCTCCTGTACCCTCGGCGCTGCTCGCCATACGCGCCGCGCGCTCTCCGCTCTCGCTCACCCGAGCCGTTCGCGCACAGGTGCAGGCCTTGGACCCCGATCAGACGGTTGCCTCCGTCGAAACCATGGACGACCTCGTAGAGTCGGATATCGGCCAGAGGCGTTTGCTGCTGATGCTGCTGGGGTCGTTCGCTTCGGTGGCGCTGCTGCTGGCACTGGTCGGCATCTACGGCGTGATAGCGTATTCGGCAGCACAGCGCACCCAGGAAGTCGCCATTCGGCGCGCCCTCGGGGCGCGGCAAGCCGACATCCTGCGGTTGATAGTTGGACAAGGCTTGGCCTTAGCACTGGTGGGAATTGGCATCGGGCTCGCCGGAGCCTTTGCCCTGACGCGGCTGATGACGAGCCTGCTCTTCCGCATCAGCGCCACCGACCCCGCCACCTTCGTAGGCGTCGCGGCGCTCTTCCTGCTTGCTGCCCTTGTCGCCAGCTACCTTCCCGCGCGCCGCGTCACGCGAACCCAGCCAATGACCGCCCTGCGCGTTTGATTTTCAGGGGCTGATGGTCCGCCGCCGCTTTTTCGCATTTTCCGCTTGACAAGCTATAAGGCAGGCAATAGCCTATTAGGATGGTCTTGTTGGGGACAGTTTGTCGTAAACATGCGGCGCGACCGCCGAGGCACAGAAGATTCCGGGCGGTTCGGGATGCGGCGGGAAGCAATGCAATACGAAAAATAGAAAATAGTGGGAACGAAGCTAAGAAGTACTTGAAAACAAAGGAAGTCACTATTGTGAATGTTGCAAATTATGCGCGTTTTGCACACCATTTATTGGCAATTTGACCCCCAAAGGAGCAAAGAACGCCGCGTTTTCGGGAAAATCATCCTAATGTCAGGAGTTATGGGGTGAGGCCAAGGCAGTGACAAGCGGTCGGCTACACCACACCCTCGTTATCGGAGGCGGGCCGGCGGGCGCCATGGCCGCGGAAGCGCTCGCTCGCGCCGGTCGGCGGGTCACTGTCTTTGAGGAGAAGCTTGGCTGGGAAAAACCCTGTGGAGGTGGGGTGACGCACAAGGCTCTTACGCGCTACCCTTTCCTGTCGGCGGCGATCGGGGAAGCCAAGCTGGTGCGGGAAGTTGAGTTCGTGGCCGCCAACAATGCCTCGCTTCGATTCCAGTCGCGCAACCCTTTGGCTATCTACTCCCGTTCTGGTCTGAATGGATTGTTGCTTCACCGCGCCCAATCGGCAGGCGCGGAGGTTGTGGAGGATCGAATCACTGAACTGCGGCCAGCGGGTTCAGGCTGGGAATTGGAGGGGAAGTACGGCCATTACAAAGGCGATTATCTTATTCTGGCGGCGGGGGCGCGAACCCGGTTGCGGGCTCAGTTCGCCGAGGACTTCGGGCCGCACGATTTGATGCTGACCTTTGGCTATTATGTGCCGGGCCGCGATGACCTGCTGCGCGTGCAATTTTTTGAGGACTTTGAAGGTTACGTCTGGGCGTTTCCTCGCCCGGACCACCTTTCGGTCGGCATCTGCGGGAAAGTGGGTGAGGATAGGATGGCAGGTCTGCGCGAACGCCTTCACGCCTTCATGCGCCGGTTCGGCTACGCTCGCGAGGGCGCAAGAGTGTACAGCCACTTGCTTCCCGCGCTGAGCGTCGATTCGTGGGGGGGGCTGCGATTAGCCGGGCCGGGGTGGGCACTGGCGGGAGACGCCGGCGGCCTGGTTGACCCCGTCACCGGTGAGGGCATCTACTACGCGATGCGCTCCGGCGAGTTGTTGGCGCAGTCGCTCGTGGAAGGGTTGCCGGAGCTTTATCCGGAGCGAGTGCAGGAAGAATTCGGCAAGGCACTGGCGCTCGGCGCGCGGCTGGCCCGCACTTTTTATTACGGAGAATTCCTGGGCGGCGCAGTCCCGACCCGCATAGTTGAATGCGGCGCGCGCAGCCGTAGATTCCTGGAGGTCATCCAAGATATGCTCGATGGATCGCAGTCCTATTTGAGGCTGGCGGCGAAGCTACATATCGGCTTGACTAGAGCGCTTTGGGACACGAGTTCGCTTCGCCGCGTGTTGCCGTCAAGCTACGAGAATGCACCGAGCGACTCTCCTCCTTAGTTAAGGAGGGGGACAGGGGGTGGTTGTGTGATGTGCCCGGCTGCTGCCCCCCCTCACCCGAAGTGGGGAGTCAATCTCGGCACGATGCAGAGAGAAATCTCATGCCCACTAAATCTCAAGAACTGTTTCAAAAAGCCTTGAGCCTGATGCCCGGGGGAGTGAACTCGCCAGTGCGCGCATTTCGCGCCGTGGGCGGCGACCCGGTGTTCATTGCCGGCGGCAAGGGCTCTTCCATCGTCGACGTGGACGGGCGAAGCTACATCGATTATGTCTTGTCCTGGGGGCCTTTGATACTTGGCCACTCCCATCCGGAAGTCGTTGGAGCATTGGCCAAGGCTCTCGAGCGCGGCACGAGCTTCGGCGCTTGCACTGCGACCGAGGTTGAGCTGGCGGAGCGGATTCACGGCGCGTATCCATCGATCGAGCGTGTGCGCCTTGTTAACTCAGGTACGGAGGCTACTCTTTCCGCGCTGCGTGTGGCGCGCGCCGCCACGGGCCGGGAGCGAATTCTGAAGTTCGAGGGTTGCTACCACGGCCATGGCGACAGCTTGTTGGTCAAAGCCGGTTCGGGCGTGGCCACACTGGGCTTGCCCGACAGCCCCGGAGTGCCGCGCGCGCTCGCGGAACTGACGGTCACAGCGGCCTTCAATGATCCGATGGCGCTCGAAGAGGCGTTCCAAATTCACGATCATCAGCTCGCGGCCGTCATTCTCGAGCCCGTGGTAGGCAACGCGGGCTGCATACCGCCCCGGGCCGGGTTTCTCGAGAAGCTTCGCAAGCTGACGGCGGGGCAGGGAACTGTCCTGATCTTCGACGAAGTGATGACGGGATTTCGCGTGGCTTACGGAGGCGCGCAGGAGCTGTTCAGGATTCAGCCGGACCTTACCACGCTTGGCAAGATCATCGGAGGCGGGTTGCCGGTGGGAGCCTATGGCGGGAAAGCGTCGCTGATGGATTGGGTTGCGCCCGCAGGCCCTGTTTATCAGGCCGGAACGCTCTCCGGAAATCCCTTGGCGGTTACAGCGGGACTTAAGACCCTTGAAATTCTGCGCCGGCCAGGCACTTACGAGCGCCTCGAAGAGGTTTCGAACCTGCTTGCCACGGGGTTGGCAGCGGCGGCGACGAAGGCCGGTGTGCCGCTCACCGTTAACCGAGTGGGGTCGATGTTCACCTGTTTCTTCACGAGCGATTCGGTAACGGATTATGCTTCCGCCAAAAAGGCGGACACCGCTAAATTCGCCCACTTCTTCCGTGCGATCCTTGATCGCGGCATCTACTTTCCGCCTTCACAGTTTGAGGCCGCATTTGTTTCCACCGCTCACACCGGGAGTGACGTCGCCAGAACGCTGGAAGCAGCCGCAAAGGCTTTCGAGGAAATCTGGTAGTATTGGTTAGAGGTTGTAGTGATGAGAGATTACGTCGATAAGCGCGATGGCGGGTACTGGATCACGGGCAGCCGGATCTCGCTCGATTCCATCGTTTACGCTTTCCTGCGAGGGGCGTCGCCGGAGAGTATCGCCCGTTCTTTCCCTCTAATTAATTTGGAGGACGTTTACGGCGCCCTCGCTTTCTACCTTGCACACCAATCGGAGATCGACGACTATCTGCGTCAGGGTGAAGCGGAATTCGAAGCGCTCCGCCAACAGACTCGCCAAGTCAATCCGCTTCTGTTCAAGAAGCTCGAGGAAGCGCGCCAACTGACGCAAGCGCCCCACCCGTGACGATCCGATTCCAGGCCGACGCTGAGGTTCCGGCTGCAAAACCCTTCCGATGGCAGGTGGCAGGAGAAGGAGTCACTAATAATGACCTCACGTGAGCGAGTGAATCTGGCTCTTCAACACAGGGAACCGGACCGTGTCCCCTTGGACCTCGGCGCAACGACCGTGACGGGTATGCATGTCAGCGCTGTTTACAAACTTCGCCAGGCGCTCGCACTCGACCCACCCGGAACCGCGGTGAAGGTCATCGAGCCGCTGCAAATGTTGGGCGAGATCAAGCTGGACATTCTCGAGGCCTTGGGAATCGACACCGTCAGGCTGGCAGGGACTGGCACGTCCTTTGGATTTAAGTTGGAAGGGTGGAAGGAGTGGCGGACATTTGATGGAACTCCCGCACTGGTTCCGGAGGGATTCAACACCACTTCCGAGCCGGACGGCGATCTCCTCATGTACCCGCAAGGAGACCACTCCGCACAACCGAGTGGAAGGATGCCGAAGGGGGGACTGTACTTCGACCCCATTTTTCGCCAACATCCCATTGATGAAGGCAATCTCAAGGTTGAAGATAACCTGGAAGAGTTCGGTCCGTTTTCGGACGCGGAACTGCAGCATCTAAAACGTGAATCCCTGAGGCTCGATACGGAGACGGACAAGGCGATTGTCTTGAATCTCGGCATGCTCAGCTTGGGCGACATTGCCAAGGTCCCAGGCCAAATGCTCAAGGATCCCAAGGGTATTCGCAGCGCTGAGGAGTGGTACATCAGCTTGAGCGCCCGGCGCGAGTATATCTACAAGATCTTCGAACGTCAGACTGAGATTAATCTGGCAAACCTGGAGAGAATATATCAGGCCGTCGGCGACCGGCCTTCGGTGGCGTATGTCACGGGCACGGACTTCGGCACACAGAATGGCCCGCTTCTGGCGCCCAAAGCTTACCGTGAACTCTTCCTGCTTTTTCACAAGCAAACGAACGACTGGATCCATCAGCACACGGCGTGGAAGATTTTCCTCCATTCCTGCGGGTCAATCTTTGACCTGATTGAGGATTTCATCTGCGCGGGATTCGATATTCTCAACCCGGTGCAAACTTCGGCCGAACGCATGGACCCCGGCGAGTTGAAGAGGAAGTTCGGCGAGCGAGTCACGTTTTGGGGTGGAGGAGCGGATACTCAACACACCTTGCCTTTTAGCTCAGCCGGCGACGTGCGCAAGGAAGTCTGCGAGCGACTTAAGCTTTTTGGCCACGGCGGCGGCTTCGTTTTTAACGCGGTTCACAACATCCAGGCCCAGGTGCCTGTAGCCAACGTGCTGGCCATGTATGACACGGCACGCCAGGCCGGCCATTATCCACTATAGGAATAAGTAAATAAGGATTAGTGTTCTAAGTTAGAAGTTCGTTAAGAAAATCTCTCTCACCTGAGCCGGTGTTTCAGAGTCCCGTCAGGGGCGGTATAGGGTAGCCCAGGGCGTAAGCCCTGGGTTGAATGTCCCTCACCCCGTCTTTGGCACCCCTCTCCCGCTCGTGCGGGAGAGGGGCAGGGGGAACGGGTGCAGCGCGCTGACCCACGGCTTACGCCGTGGGCTACACGCTGCCGCCCGTCGGCTGACGGGCTGACTTCTTCAACGATCTTCTGGCTCAGGACACCAGTTGGATAGATACTATCAGGGAGACGTTGGGCAAGAATGGTAAGTCATCCTGAGCTCGCCGGGTTGTTCGGCGAACGACGGATCTCGGCAGTTGTTCAGAACTATCAGGACGAACCCAATACAGGAGTCGGAAATGAAAAGCTTCTTGGCAGGTGTAATTGTCACCCTGGTTTGCATTGCCGGTGGAGTGTACGCCTACTTCTCGCGTGGTGCGGCGCCGGTGGCAACATCCGCGCCTCCCATGCCGTTTGAACGGAGGCTGGCGCATATGGCGCTCGATGCCCGATTGCAAAAGGAGATGCCCAAGACCGTCCCAATCGAAGCCAGCGAAGCCAATTACCTCGCGGGCGCGCGGCAGTATCTTACACATTGCGCGGTGTGCCACGGTGTCCCCGGAAAGGAGCCGACCGCAATCGCTCGCGGGGAGTTTCCTAAGCCGCCCGAGCTTTTGAAGGGAAAAGGCGTCACCGACGATCCTCCCGGCGAAACATATTGGAAGGTAGCGAATGGAATCCGCCTGACGGGTATGCCGGGCTTCAGTCAGAGCCTGTCGCCCACGGAGATGTGGCAAATCTCGCTGATGCTGGCGAATGCCGACAAGCTTCCGCCTTCGGTCACTGCGATCCTGAAGGGCCAGCCGTAAGAAGAAAGCCGCAGCAGAGGATCGCTAAAACGCGGAGAGGGTCGTGGAGTGCGGCAGCGGAGCTGGTGCCGTGAAATTCGAGCGAACGGCGGTAGCTGGCGCTACCGCACTCCAAGGCGCCTTCGACACAAGCATTTTCAAAGCGGTCGCTGATGCCGCCGGCGTCACCCAGAAACCACGAAATGTCATTCCGAGCGAAGAGAGGAATCTCGCTCTGCGCCGGGGCGTTGCCGAACAAAAACCAGGGCGAGATTCCTCGCTCCGCTGGGAATGACAGCCAATTTCAAAGCGGTGAAGAATCACCAGCCCAACAGGAAGTGCGGAGGTCCTTCGCTGCCAAGAGAAAATCGAACTTGGAACCCCTCACCCGACCCGCGCCGGCTGATGAAAGCGCCGTCACGGGCCACCCTTTCCCCCAAGGGGGAGAGGGCATTTTCATGACAAGTGGTGAGCCGAAGGATCTTAAAGTCTTCGCTCAGGATGACAGAGGTTAATCCTATTTGTTCCGGCCTTTTTGGTTCTGCAAGAACTCCGTGAGCGCTCGCAATTGCTCATCGGTGAGATTCTTGAACGGCGGCATCACAGAACCGTGCACATACGCGGGCGGGTCTTTGAAGTGGCCCACCAACCATTCGGTCGCGCGGCCGCGCGAACCCTCCGTAGTCAGGTCAGGTCCTACACTCCCGCCCTCGCCATTGAGCCGGTGACACGTGAAGCAGCCTTCCTGCCTGTACAATGTCTTCCCGTACTTAATCAAAGCAGCGTCCGCCTGCGGGGCCGCATGTTGGGCCTCCAGCGGGGCCGGCGGGGCAGAATTGAGGCGGGGAAGGCTGTGGATGAATCGCGCGAGCTTCCAGGTGTCCGTGTCGGAAATGCTGGATTCCCAGGATGGCATCCCGGTGAGGCGAACACCATTCTGAATGATCCAAAAAAGTTCGGCGTCACTCCAGTGCTGCACATGCGGCGAGTTCATGTCCATCGCAGGTGGGTACATGTTTCGCCCAACATACGTTTCACCACGACCGTCAGCTCCGTGGCAGATGGAGCACGATTGAACGAATAATTCGCGGCCTTGGTTCAGCATGTCCTGCGAGTTAGGGAGCGGGTTTTTCTTATCCTCAGCCTCCAACGGAATAACGACATCCTTCGCCACATTGGCGAGAGTGGTTTCGACTCGAGACGGTTGCTTGTGTGCAGTACAACCGAGCAGAAGTGATCCCAGCGTTGCGCCCAGCAAGCCAAGCGTCAACCTTAGTTTGTACGGACTCATACACCGACCTCCACTCCCACACAGACTCGAATCGCAGTTCTGAAGAGCCACCCACACGTGCCGATCAGCCCGAAACGCATTCAGCAATTACGCGCCGAATTGCCGGCGCGAAGTTCCCAGCTGAGAATCGCCCATCGACGCTCGCGAGCGCTCTCGCTTTCATCCGCATCAAAAGCTCTTCATCGTCCAGGAGTTGCTGGATGCGGTCAGCAAGAGCCTCCGCGTTATTCGGCGGAACCAGAAGACCATTCACCCCGTCGCGAACGATTTCCGGAATCCCCCCAACGCTCGAACCGATGACTGGAATTCCCAATTGCATCGCCTCTATCGCTACCATCGGAAGGCCTTCACTAACGGTCGAGGGGATTACGACGACATTGCAGACAGCGTAGAGTGGGTTTGGATCTTCCTGATAGCCCGCCCATGTGACTTGGCCTTCCAGGCTCGAGTTCTTGACGGACAACCTCAACGAGCTTAAGTAGAAATCATCATCAAAGCTGTGTGGACCCGGAGCTCCCACGAAGATGACGCGCAGCGCCCTGCCGCGCCGGGCAAGTTCTAGGGCAGCCTCGAGCACCACGTGCTGTCCCTTCTGCGGTGTAATTCGGCCGACAACGCCCACGACGAAGGCTCTCCCGTTCGGGACAGGTGCAGGTAGCCGGCCAGCTTGGGCCGCACACGGCGTGGCGGCAGGGAGCGCGCGCACGGGGTTGTAAATGACCTGTAAGATGCTCCTGAGATCGGGATGACTTTCGAGCAATGCCGCGGCTGTGGTTTCGGAACAAGCCACGATTTTGGTGACATATTTCGCCGCCCTGGCCGCGACAAAGATGTCTGTAGTGCGGGTCAGGGTGAGGTGCAGGTGAAACACCGCAGGTGTGCTCGTCAGGCGCGCCGCAAGCGTCCCGGCGATGAGGGAGCGCGGGCCGTTGATATACACCAAGCGGATCCCTCGCCGGCGGATGATGCGCGCCAGCAGCCATCCGCAATAAAAACTTCGTAACGCCAGATTCGTCACGTCAGCGACCGACTTCCGGCCGGAGCTATAGCGACCAAGCGGGTAGAGAAAGGTTTCAATGCCGCGGCTCTTGATCTCCTCTACAAAGGGCCCGTCTTCGGGGAAACCCACGAGGGGCAGATAATCGTGCTCGACCGCGCGCAGCACCTCAGCGAGAACGCGCTGTGCACCCGCCCGATGGCCTTGCTGTTCGAGGAAAAGAACCGGTATTGGCGCGGCTGGGTTGCCTGTCATGAACGGTGCCTATCGGCGCGCGATTCGGATGCGCTCCCATCGAATGGATTCCCATTCATATTGCGCCGCCGAGATCACATGATGTAAAAGGCGTCGCGCCACGTAGGCGCTTTGCTTCCAGCCGGCGATGAGGCGCGCGGAAATACCGGGAGTCCGAGTTCCGCCGACGCGGTTTGGCCGGTGTAAAGGGAACAGTCGTTTTCTTTGGATCTCCCGCCAGGTCGCGTTGTCCCGAATAAACTCACGGTAGAGCAGGAGGCTGTACTTGTTGGTTGTGAAATTGGCCAGAGCTGAGTCGCAGCCATAACGGCTTACCCAGAGAAGCAACGGATGCGGCGGGTCGGAAAGAACGCCGGCAGCAATCGCGGCTGGGACAGGTGCGCCAAACAGACTGGCAGCGAGCGAGAAAACTACCCCCACCATCTCCGGCAGTCGAGGGCTAACCCTGATTCGATCTGCGAATCGCTGCCAAAAAGCCAAGTCCGATTGCCGGCGCTCGAGGAAGTGTGCGATTTCGAGGAAGGTGTAAAGGCGGCACCAGCACTCGATGATATGTCGAAAAGCATGCAAAACCTGGAACAACAACTCATCCTCTTCTGAGAGCGAGTAAAAGCGCAGGCCCTGCCAGATTCGCGGGCGTTTTCGCGCCAAGAAATCATCCGGCAGCGGCAGCGGTATTTTGAGGGCCTCCGGCTCCCAGAGGCGAGTGTGAATCTCCACGCTGCGAGGCAAGTTGGCGGAATAAAGGTCATCGGGCTGCGACGGCATACGCGGCGCGCGCGAGGAATGAACATACACTACAGGATGATCGACGCGTTCGCGCCGGTGAACATACCCGACGCTTCCCAAAGCCTGCGACACTCGTGCCATTGACTCCGGTCGCACCATGTAGTCGTAATCGTAAGCGGGTCGCAAGCGGGCGTCAGGCGTGTATTCGGGAACTAAAGCGAAACCCTTGAGCACGACATACTCGATCCCGTCGGCTTCGAACAAGCGGTTGATGGAATCGAACTCTTCCGCCATGGCTGCTACGCGGGAGCTATGATCCGCCGTGTTCCGTTCGAGGCGCGCCGTGATTCCGAACGGGACGGCATCTTGGGCTCCGGAGGCTTTCAGCCGGTCTAAAAGGCATAGTGCGAGGCCGGTCTGATCGAGCCATTGCAAGCTGTGGTGCCAGTCTCCCCCGTCAAAGCTCGCCAGCGTCGTCAGGTGCTCTTCAAAGGAGCCTGAAACGGCGAGATAATCTGTAATCGCGCGCGCGAAGTTACGCTTCACCGCTCGGCCTCCTGTCTTTCCCAGATTTGCTCACCATTAGGGAAAGTCTTCACCTTCTGGTAATACATGCGGAGGTATGCGCGCCGAGGCGCGTTTGCTCAGCAAGACGGTTGTTTCGTTCCCAGATCTGGTCGAGATTCGAGAACGTCTTCGCCACATGGTAATGAGTGGCGAGGCAGTGACGCAGCGGAGCAAGATGATCTCCGGACGTGCTTGACGCATCAACCCCGTTGTACCAGTTCACGAAACGAACTTGACGTTGTTCCAGAGCCTGGACTACGTCGTCGACCTCTTCGGGCCTTGTGTAGTCCGTGGGCCTTACGAAAGGCACCCGGGCAGGATTGCGGAGTCCGAGCGTAAAGCAAAGGAACGGATCACCGAAGAAGTATTCCGAAGGCCGGGTTCGCTCAGAAAGCCACTTGCACTTCTCATACAGCTCCGGCTCAAAAAAGGCTGTGCGGCCCGTCGGGAGTTCAAGGCAGGCTCGCCAACGCACCTGTGCGATGACTGGCCTCACAATTCCCACAACCAGAACTGCCGCCCAGACGATCCGCTGAAGAATGCGCTCAGTCCGATGAGACGAATCAAGAAACCAGGAAAGCAATATGAGACCGGGGAGGGACACGCCGTATATTCTGACGTAAGAGGGCGATGGGGCCACGGCGAAGAACATGCAAACACCCGTCACATTCACCAACATCAAGCGTGCCCACGGCTGCTCAGGCTGCCAACGAGACTGGAGCGCGTACCGCACAAAAAACAGGATGTAGACCAACGGAATCAAAGCCTGGACAAAGAACCAGGCGCTCAGATCCGGCCAGTTCTCCCAAAGATGCACAGACGGCCAGTACGCCAGGTAAGCTCTCCAGCTAGTGAATCGCTCGGCAGGATAGTACTTAGTGAGGAACACGACCGTGTAGTGGAAGAAGTTCCTCAAGCCTGCTTTCCAGACGAAATATGCGTCGCAGGCTAGCATTGCCGCCAAAAAGCTCGAGACCAAACACCCTTCTTTCTTAAGCAGTGAAGGCCGCGGTTCGTGGTTCTGACGTGCTTCCCAGAACAAAAACAAACCGAAGCCTACAGCGACTAATGCCTGGGTTTGTGTGAACGACGCCGCCAGGCCGCAGAGCGCTCCCGCCCAGGTCAGGCGGGCCGCGCTGCGCTTCTCGAGCAAAACCGCTAAGGCCGCGGTGACGGCGAGGGTGCTGTACCAATGATGTGTGGCATCGAGAAAAGCGCTGAAGGGAAACACCAGAAACAGGAGGCTCGGCAGATAGACGGCCGGGCCGGTCATTACCTTTCTGGAGATGGCGATGCTGAGCCACGCCAATAGAGTCCCAATTGCGACCAGCATGACTTGGGGGATCCACGCACGAACCCCAAACACCTTGAAAAGAACCGTGTAAATAAGCTCAGTAGCCGGCGGCGTGAAATGGCTGAAGTCCCGGTAGATCACGTCCCCTTGCAACATTCTCGTGGCGTGCAGCAGATAAATGGCCTGATCACCAGACGCGCAGCGGGGTATAGCCGGAAATATGAACACCTGCAGATACAGGAAAAGGCCAACGGCCAGCAAGATGAACGAACCCGTCTGGTGCTGGTGATTCTTTTGATCGCTAACCTGTGTCGGCGAGCCCATAAGGCCAATTTCAGAAAGAGCCTCTCTCCTCAGTGAGACAACAATTTCTCGCCCCCGCTCAAGACAAAGCTTCCTCTGCTTCTGTGCCGGCGAGCAAGCGCGGAAAGAAGGCGGCAGCCTCAGCCGGGTCGTCTCCGTAGGCGAGGAGCGAGGCGGGCAGTCTCTCAAGCGCGGAAAGAACGGCACAGCGTTGAGCCTTGAAGCGCAGATCCTCCCTGAAAAGCAACGCACGCTCCAACCTTTGCGATAGCTCACTTCCTTCGAGAGGCATAAGACGCGCCGGCCACGCGGAACTCCGTTCGAGGAATACACAGCCCACCGGCGCCACGCTGGCCGGCCGGCTCAGGCCGGGACCAGCGATGTCAAGCTCCAGGTAAATCGAGTCGCTATACCTGAGCGGGCGAGTCACGTTGCCAAGGTGCGGAATGAATTGGAGCAGGTCCTCGCGGACCAGGGCCGGCAAAAACCCAGCCCAGGCGCGAATTGTGTCGCCTTCCACTTCGAGGAAAGTCGCCTGATCAGCGCAGAATCGAAGTCCCAGTCCTCCGGCGATGTAGCTCGAGGTTGTTTTGCCGCTGCCCGGCGAGCCAAAAACCAAGAGCCCTCTGTCCCCATGCCCGACGCACGAGGAAAACACGGCAGTCAAGCCCAAGGCTTCCGCAGTCATGCAAAACAGAGGGTCGAGGAAGAGGTTCGAGAAGCCCGGCTTGTCGTTTGCTAAGCCTTCGGTAAGGAAGCCCACAGCTTCGCGCTGTTCAAGATCAACAGCAACAAAATTGTATTGTCCGATGCTCGTGTAGCGAAGGTCTCGATCCGTGAAGGCAGACCGGCATGGCCAAGGGGGTTCCGTCGCCGGCTGGGCTTCGCTCACAATTCTCCAACGAAACTCGGGAGCCCCTACGGTGGCAAGAGGGGGAAGTTCTTCTGCGTTGTCACTGCGGTTTTTATAACATTGAAACAGACGCCGGGTTTCAGCCAGGACCATCGAGCTATTGGTTTCCAGGCGGATCCTGCGTCCCATGACCCGCAAATCGGCGCAGTGCGGCGTTGGTGTCTGGCGGCGAAAGGGATCTTCATGCCTCATCACCCCGTGCTTCCTACCCGTCGAGATGGTAGCCCTAACCGGTTCAGCCTCGACACCGGACTCGATCAGCCGTGTCAACAGTTGTGACGCCTCCTGCGGCGTTCCTCCGTAGCGGAGCAGCCGGCATTCCCGCTCAGCCAAGCGCCGCATCGCCTCGAACTGCGCGGCCGCAGCACCCGGCGGCTCAGGCAGCAAGTCGTGCTTGAGTCGCGCCGCAGCCTCGTCGGCAGGCATGCGGACCAGCGTGTTCGTCGAGGATCCGGAGCGCTCCAGGAAGACTAGCCAGTGCGGTTCGCAGCTCAAGGCGCGAGGAAGCCCAAGTTGAGTTTCAACATCTACGGCGATCGCAGTCCTGCCATCCTGAAGGACCGACGGTTGAAAGCGGCGAAGTTCAGGAAAAAGGGTGACAGTATCAGGGCGAAGCTTCAAAAGGGTGGGGAGCCCCCACGCTTGCAGCCCGCCGTCGCAGCTTGAGAGCCAAGTGCGATCGTCGGACAAGAACGCGAACCCTGTTCGCGCCAGGGCTAATGCGAGCGTGGACTTTCCTGAGCCGGAACTTCCCGACAGCAGAAGCCCTTTCTCGTCCTTCACAACGCAGCTACAGTGAAGCTCTGTCACGCCAATTGAGCCGCCGAAAGCCGTCAGTAGATTGGAAAAGATGACGCGTTTCCAATAGCTGTGATCGGCGCCCATACCGGGCGAGAAGCGCCCCACTGCACGCCTCGCACTTCGATTAATCAGGACTGCGTTCTCGGAGTCAAATGCGCCAAAGATCAGTTGGCCAAGGCCCCTGAAGTGCGCTTTAGGCCACGGAGGCTTTGACTGGGCAGACGTGTCCACCCAGAAGCGTAGTTGGAAGTCAGGTTGGCGGCGAGGGCCTTCCAGCGGGAAAAAACTCTCATGCGCCGCTTGAAGAATATCCGGGTAATTCGTTGACAGCTTGCAAACTGCGCCAGCCACCACGAAGATTCCGGAGAGCGGCGTTTCGGCGTCCGTGTGGAGAAAATCTCTCGAGCCCATTTCAAATCACGCCCAGTTGACCGGTTCTTTGCCTGAGGTACCAGCCGGCGCTTTCGCGCCGTTGCCCGTTCCGCAGACCGGCAATCGGCCGGTCCGGACTTTTAAGTATGTTGCCTCTATAATGCCGATCTTGTCATAGATTTGTAAAAATCTCCATTGATTAGAATAATGGGTAGTGTCCCAGTTTGAATTCGTGGCGGCGAGTTTACCTCGCCAAATGGCGGCGCAAAGCTGCCTCTACTTCAAACTGCCTACACTTGCTTCCGCTCGGTCCTTCCCGAAGTAAACGCCACGGTTTGGTCGACTAATCCTGCATTAGGCGTCAGAGTTACAAATTGTTTACAATAAAGGGAGCGGCTTTAAGCATCTAAAGGGCATCGAACTCTCAGCAAGAGCCTTGCAGGATAGGGCGGAAAAACAAAATCGGCTTTGAACCAATTCCGAGTCATAGGGCACGAGTCGGAGAAGAGGAGGTCGGAGAATGAGCAAGCCGCTCGCGACAATTGCAGTCGTTTTCGTAGTTGGTGGAATGATCGCCGGCGTGGCGCCCAGCACTCTCGCAACAGAGGTGAGCTCCGGCGCAGGCGCGGCGGGACGTCCGGATCCGCAGCCCAGCCCCTTGGCAACATACCTGGGAATCGAGTTTGTAAAGGACTCGACTACGACTGTACTGTTGGAGCGAGACGGGAAGCGATACGTTGTCGATTTGGCGGCAAGAACGGTGCGGGAAGCTCAACCGTTGGCAGTAGCCCATGTTTCGAGCGCGGCCTCTGGGCCTGTGGCTGAAGCCGCTCGGAAGGATCCGCCCGACAGTCCGAGCATCTTCAAGACCAACTGCACGATGTGCCACGGCGCCGACGGCAAAGGAATCGCCGCCATGAAAACGCCGGATTTTACGGATCCGAAGGTGCAGGCGTCGCTCACAGACCAGCAGATGATCGATATCATCACCAACGGAAAGAAAGGGACCGCGATGCCGGCCTGGCGGGACAAGCTTTCGGAGCAGGATATCCGAGCGGTTCAAGCCTACGTTCGGTCTCTCGGGTCGGCGAAGCCGTCGCAAGCCTCGTCACTTGTGCCCTCGCATGAGAGCGCACAGTCCAAGATCTATCAGCCCGGGGATGACCGGCTATTCAGTTTGCCCACGGGACGCCGGCTGGACCGCCACGGCATGTACGTCAACTTCACGCACCGTTTTGCTTACGATCCGGCCTTCTCGGGCACCGCTCGCGGCGGCGCGCTCTTGGGATTGGATGGAGTCTCGATTTCCTCGTTCGGGCTCGCCTACGGAGTGACGGACAAACTAAGCGTGAGCATTTACCGTTCGCCGAGCTTGATCGGCCGGCCGATCGAGATGATGGCGGCCTACCACTTCCTCGACGAGCGTGACGGGCAGCCGCTGAACGCCGCAGTTCGAGTCTCCCTCGACGGTCTGAATGATTTCGACAGAATGTTCAGCGAAAACATTGAGGGCGTGTTTTCAAAGAGCATAAACATTTGTTGCGTGAAAGCTCAGCTTTACTTTGTGCCCACAGTTTCGTTCAACGACCGCCGGTTGTTTTCCCCCTCCTCTTACGAGACAAGTTCGTTTCCGTCTTTGGCCGGATACAATGCCGTCTCGCTCGGCATCGGAGGGGCGATCGACATCCGGCCGACGGCGGCGCTGATTGCCGAGGTAATCCCCACCGTCTACAACGGCCGGCCTCTGGGGATTCACCGCCCAGCGTACTCGATTGGCATCCAGAAGAAGATCTGGCGGCATGCCTTCACGTTTGGTTTTAGTAACAGCCCGGGCACCACGGTCTCACAACGCGCGGGGACTGATGCGAGCTATCTTGGGGCACCGTCCGCGGACACGCCTAGCGGCCTTTTCATAGGGTTCGATCTGACGAGACAGGTTCACTGAAGGAGCATTTGCGGCTGGAGATGGTTGTTGAAGGCGCCACCCTTGAACTGTGCCAATCGCGCGCCGGTCGCCTGCTAATTCAAAAGTAATGCCGACTTTCAGAGCCTGCCCTGAGCGAAGCGAAGGGCCGGCATATGCTGGCCTGAAGGCCAGCGCTACCAGTTGAATAATTACGGTACTCGCACCGGTTTTTTTTACAACTTTGTTACAAAGCTGCTACAATCACCTGGGGTCACCTATACTACGATAACGTTTCGGTAATAAACTGCGCACTCAGGGCGCACGGTTCCAGTTCGTCACGATCCTTGAAAGTGGTACCTGTCGCGGTGTCGCACGGGATCGATTTCTCCATAGGCGATTGGGGCATTGCTGTATGCGTTGTTCGTGAACCTTTAGAACGGCCTAAGCAGTCGCTCGAGGAGGTTTAGAGAGATGAGAGCCTCAAAGAAGGTCGTATTCTTCATCCCTTCCTTTTCAAGCATTGAGGCCACAGCCCCGCTGGGCCTGCTCGCCATTTCGACGCCGCTGCTCCGTGCCGGGTACGACGTGCGCATCATCGACTCCACAATCTCCCCTGATTACAAGTTACGAATTGCCGAGGAAGTGAAGGACGCGCTATGCCTGGGCATTTCGCTTGTCACAGGACCAATGATCCGCGAGACGGTGGAAGTGGCGCGTGCACTCAAGCAATGGAACCCGGAGTTTCCGATCATCCTGGGCGGATGGCATCCTTCCTTATTGCCCACGCAAACGCTGGAGGCGGAAGATGTGGACATCATCGTACGGGGTCAAGGTGAGGAAAGCATGCTGGCGGTGGCTGAGCGCTTGCGAGAAGGCGCGCCGCTCGATGATGTAGCAGGTGTCGGCTTCAAGCGCGACGGGAAGCTCCAGTTCACGCCCGAGCGACCGCTGAAAGGACTTGAGCTCATGCCGCCCAAGGCGTATCACCTGGCGGATTTCGACGCCTATGAACGCGTCTGCGGTCGCCGCTGGGCCATGTATACTTCCAGCCTCGCCTGCCCTTTCAACTGTGCCTATTGCACCAACGCGGGAGTTTACGGCCGCAAGTGGAATGCCCTGCCGGTCGACCAGGTGGTGGAGGAGACTCTGGACCTCACGCGGCGCTACCGGTTGGAACTGCTTTGGATGGCTGATGACAATTTTCTTGTGGACCTGGACCGCGCTCTGAAAATCGGAGAAGGGTTGATCAGGGCGGGCGCCACGTTCAAGTGGAGCGTACAGGCGACTACCAACCTGACGGCCCGCTTGTCAGTCGAGGAGTTGCGCCTGCTGCGCCGCTCGGGCCTGCACCAGATTTGCCAAGGAATCGAGACCGCTTCGCCTACCGTGATGAAGCTGATGAACAAAGGATTTCAGGACATTGGGGACATTTACCAGTCCATTGCACGTTGCCTCGAGGCGGACGTGATCCCTTCCTTCAACATCATTTTCGGTTTTCCGGGCGAGGGCCTGGCGGAACGGCGCGAGACAATCAGCTTCATGATGGATGTTTGCCGGCGGTTCCCAGGCGCCGAATTCTGGACCAACATCTTCACACCTTATCCAGGCTCGCCTGTCTTCTATCGCGCTAAGGAACTTGGCATCGAGGTGCCGGCGTCGCTGGAAGGTTGGGTGGACTATTTCCCGCGTTACACCGTTCTCCCCTGGCTCAAAGGCAAAGAGCACGAACGTGTGCAGATTATGCGGGACTATCTCCGCATCGCCTTTGACCGCAAACCTATTGCCGAGACGAAGAATGGCAGACTCGCCAGGAGCCTGCAGCGACTTACAGCTCTTCCGGCACGCTGGCGGCTCGACCACGATTTCTACGCTCTGCCGTGGGAGTTGTGGGTCAATCGGAAACTTAAACTTATTCGCAGCGTCCAGAAGCCGAAAGTCGACGCCAAGATGCTCGAGCCGGCAACTTCGCCGGGTTAACGACCATGAAAGACAAAGTTGTCCTCGTCTATCCGCCCTATGCAGGGCCGCCGCTGGGCCCGCCGCTCTGCTTGCTGTCCGTCGCATCGCCTCTCGTCGCGGCAGGCTTTCGGGTAGTGCTGATTGATGCGGCCATCCAACCGGACCTCGAGCGTGCCGTCGCAAAGCAGCTCGATGAGGCGCTTTGCCTGGGCATATCGTTTTTTACAGGCCCTATGATCGGCTCTGCAATCAGGGTGTCGCAGATGGCAAAGCGGATCAGGCCGGACTTGCCGATCGTCTATGGCGGCTGGCATCCGAGCTTGACGGCGGACCAAACTTTGAAGCCGGACTTCGTGGATGTGGTGGTGCGCGGCCAGGGAGAACTGACGCTCCTGGAACTTGCGCAGCGGTTGGCGGAAGGCAAGAGTTTGGAAGGTCTGCGCGGCGCTTCGGTCAAGATTGGAGGCAACGCGATCCGCAATCCGGAAAGGCCGGTCGAGAACATCAACAACTTGCCGACGCCGGCGTTCGAGCTGGGCGACTTCGACGCTTACGCGCGCGCGAGCGGCCTGCGCGAGCTGGGTTACGCGACGAGCGTCGGCTGTCCGTACGCCTGCAACTACTGCACGGACCAGGTGTTTTACAAGCGCCGCTTCAACGCTTACAGCACCGACCGGGTGGTGCGGGAGGTGCCCGATCTGGTCTCGCGTTATCGCCTGACGGACGTTGCATTCTTTGACTCAAACTTCCCCGTTGATGTGAAACGCGCCTTGGCCATTGCGCGCGGTTTCGTGGACAGTCGCGTCAGGTTCCGCTGGTCGGTTCAAGCTTCGACTGATCTTCTCTGCCGTATGAGCGATGAGGAGGTTCGCCTGCTGGCGGAAGGCGGCCTCCACTACCTGGGTTTCGGCACCGAGTCCGCATCCCAGGAAGTGCTGGCCATGATGAACAAGAAGCATCAACGGGTAGACGACATGTTCGAGACGGCGCGCAAAACCGAGCAGGCGGGAATTCGCGTCACCTATAACATCATTCTTGGGTATCCCGGCGAGACCGAGGCTGATCGGGTTGAGACGTTTCGCGTGATGAGCGAGCTGGCCCGGCAGCACTCGAATGTCAGCTTCTCCCCTAATATCTTCACGCCGTACCCTGGAATTCCCATCTGGCCTCAGTTGCGGCAGATGGGAGTGCGCGAGCCGGAGTCGCTTCGAGAGTGGGAAAGCCTGCCGCTGGGGAAAAACGTGCTGCCGTGGCTGAGGGGAGGTGAACTCGAGCGGCTGCAGCGGATGCTCGAGTTTTTCTTGTTGAATAACCAGATTCGTAAGGCGACTTCCGGGGTTCCCTGGCTCAGGAATGGCGTGCGAAAGGCGATGGGGGCGCCGCTTCGATGGCGGCTGCGGAAGAGTTACTTTTCCTTCCCGTGTGAACTCTGGCTGGCTCGTGCTACCGAGCGTTTAGTCACCCGGCGATCGCTCTTAACAGGACAGGCCCTGAGCCACAGTATGCAGGAAGTGTGTTGAGCGCCGTTCTCGGCAAATGTCGTTCCGGGCGCGGCGAGGAATCTCGCGCTGCCTCGACACCTAAGGCGGCCTAGGTGTTAGACGAGAGGATTTGAGCGAGATTCCTCGCTGCGCTCGGAGCGACCAGAACGGAAGACAGCGGTTCCGGTGGGAAGTTGTTGGAGGTAGCCTCTTGGTAGATGTTCTGCTCACTCACGCTTACCATCTCTTCTACGATCCGAAGCAGATACGCAAGATGCAGCCCTATCCGCCGCTGGGCACTCTCTATGCTGCGGCTCTGCTTAGGAAGCACGGGTTCTCGGTTACCCTGTTTGACACGATGCTGGAAGACCCGCGCGCAGGGTTCGAGGAGGCGTTACGCCTCTATCGCCCTCGAGTAGTTGCCCTTTACGAAGACAACTTCAATTTTCTCACCAAGATGTGCTTGACCCGCATGCGCGCAGTGGCTTTCGCGATGCTCGATGCCGCCGTTTCGATGGGCTCTACGGTAATCGCCGGCGGCTCCGATGCCTCCGACCAAACCGAAGAATACTTGCGGCGAGGCTTTGACTATGTCCTGCTCGGAGAGGCCGAATGGACATTGGTGGAGCTGGTCGCAGGGCTATTGGGGAACTCCGATTGCCGGCCCGAGCAAATCCCTGGCGTTGCTCTTCTCGATCCTGCTACGGACGAGCTAGTCCGGAGCCCCCGGCGGCCCATTCTGCGAGATCTTGATACGCTTCCCCTGCCGGCTCGAGACCTTATCCAGCCGGATGCGTACCGGAAGGCGTGGCGGGAGAGACACGGCTTCTTCTCAATGAATTTGGTTGCCAGCCGAGGCTGCCCGTATCGTTGCAACTGGTGCGCGCGGCCCATTTACGGTGACTCGTTCCACGTACGCTCCGCTGAGGGCGTGGCGGAGGAGATGAAGGAGCTCAAAGAGCAGTATCGAGCCGAGCACCTCTGGTTCGCAGACGACGTGTTCGGACTGAAGCATCATTGGGTGGAGGAACTGGCCGAAGCGGTTGAAAGACGGGCCGCTCGCATTCCCTTCAAAGTTCAGTCTCGAGTCAACCTGGTTACCTCAGAGGTGGCGTCCGCGCTCGGCCGGGCCGGGTGTACCGAAGTGTGGATGGGGGTCGAGTCCGGGTCGCAGAAGATCCTCAATGCCATGGAAAAAGGCACGCGCGTGGAATTGGTGGCGGAGGCGCGAGAGAACTTGCGCCGGCAAGGAATCCGGGCCTGCTTCTTCCTCCAGTTCGGCTATCCAGGCGAAACCTGGGAAGACATTCAGAATACCGTCGAACTGGTGCGCGAGACTCGGCCGGAGGATATCGGAGTTTCGGTTTCGTATCCTCTTCCCGGAACCGAGTTCTACGAGCGGGTGCGCGAGGAGCTGGGAGCAAAGCGAAACTGGGTGGACAGTGACGACCTTTCGGTAATGTTCAAAGGGACCTACACCAATGATTTCTATCGCGCTCTGCGCGACGCCTTGCATGCTGAGGTTGACACTTGGGCAACCCAGGAGCATCAAGGAAACGGGAACGGCGGGCCCCAAGGGAATCAGACACAAGGTAATTCGGCGGAAGTCGCGCGGCTTTGGCAGACAGTTGAACGTATGGAAAAGAGTTGTCGCAATGCCGAACCGACTTTGGTGTAACGCGGGCGACCCTGTCGTTGTAGGGGCGGCTCGCGAGCCGCCCCTACTTCAACAGGAGCGCCCACACTTCTTCAGGTAACACGCTGGCTTTGCGAAACGATAATGGACCTTCTTTTGACCCACGGCTACTTCCTTCATGAAGATCCTAAGGAGCTTCAGATCATGAAGCCCTACGTTCCTCTTGGGATCCTCTATATCTGTTCACACCTGCGCAAGGAGGGCGTAGAGGTGGAAGTATTCGATACTACTTTTTCCTCCCGGGCAGAGCTTTTTGAAATGTTGCGGACCGAGGCACCTTCCATCCTCGGCGTATATGCGAATCTCATGACGCGTGCCAATGTGATCGAGATTCTGCGGGTAGCGAAAGACGCAGGATGGCAGACCATTGTGGGGGGGCCCGAACCCGGCGCATATGCGACCGAGTACTTGGAAGCGGGCGCGGACATCGTGGTGGTCGGAGAAGGCGAAATCACGATGGAAGAACTGCTCCCGGCACTCAGCGCATCGAGGGCCGGGCGCCGCGATCTTGCCTCGCGGCTGGAGAACATTTGCGGGATCGCCTTCCGCGGTGAAGATGGTTCGCTGCGCCGCACTCCTCCGCGCCGTCAGATTACCGATCTCGACGCACAGCCTTGGCCGGAGCGCGAGGCCGTTGACGTGGATCGATACGTCAAGACCTGGCGCGAGCACCATGGCATGGGCTCGGTTTCTCTAATTACCGCGCGCGGCTGCCCTTACCGTTGCCGGTGGTGCAGCCATGAGGTATTCGGAAAGACGCACCGCCGCAGAAGGCCTGCGTCAGTGGCGGACGAGCTCGAGTGGCTGCTCAAGCGCTATCAGCCGGATATGGCGTGGCTGGCCGACGACGTATTCACTATCCATCATGGATGGCTTTTCCAATACGCGGCCGAGTTGAAGCGTCGTGGATTGAAGATTCCGTTCGAGTGCATTTCCCGCGCCGATCGGCTGAACGCGCGAGTAATCGATACATTGGCTGAACTCGGCTGCTTCCGAGTCTGGATCGGCTCGGAAAGTGGTTCGCAGCGGATTCTCGATGCGATGCAACGCGACGTGACTGTGGAGCAGGTCCAGACGGCCGTGTCTCTCGCCAAATCGCGCGGCATCAAGACGGGAATGTTTCTGATGTGGGGCTACCTGGGCGAAGAAATCGAGGATATCGAGGCGACGGTTGAACATGTCAAGAAGACAGACCCTGATGTGTTCTTTACCACGATTTCTTATCCCATTACGGGCACGCCATACTTCGAGGATGTGGCGCAGCAGCTTGTTCCTTTGGAATCATGGGCCGAAGGATCCGACCGGGATTTCCGGATTCGTGGCCGCCACTCCCGGCGATTCTATCAGAGCGCCGACCAACTGTTGCGCAACGAAGTGGAATTGGGCCGGCTCTTGAATGGGAACGGCGCGCCGATAGACCCCGTGTTAGTGGCCGAGCTTCAGGCAAAAATCGCGCAGGCCCGCGAAGGTCTGCGGGCGGCAGGCGCGGAGGTGGAGGCTTGATCGAGATGCCCGCGGCGCTTGCCTCTCCTGCCCGTGATGCGCCATTCGACCATGTAGCGGACACCTACGACGCGGTTTTCACCAATTCTCTCATTGGCCGCGCGCAACGCGACTCGGTGTGGGAGGAGTTGGACCGCTGCTTCCGTCCAGGCCAACGTATTCTCGAACTCAACTGTGGCACGGGGGTGGATGCTCTCCACCTGGCAGAACGCGGAGTCGAAGTGCTGGCCTGCGACGTCGCTCCTCGCATGATCCAAGTGGCTCGCGAGCGATTGAGTTTGCTTCGTGGAAGCTCGCGAGTTGATTTTCGAGTGTTAGCAACCGAGGAAATCGCCGTCTTGGCCGAGGAGGGCCCATTCGACGGGGTATTTTCCAATTTCGGGGGACTGAATTGCGTGCCCGACCTTTCGGGTGTGGCTCTCGACTTGGCGAAACTTTTGACGTCTCGAGCAAGAGCCTTGCTGTGCATGGCCGGGCCTCGAGTGGCCTGGGAAATCATCTGGTATCTGGGGAAGGGAAACCCTCGCAAGGCGCTGCGACGTTTCAAGCGCGGTGGCACCGTCGGACGCCTTGCCGAAGGTGTGACCGTCGAAGTTCGCTACCCGTCAGTGGGCGCCATGGCTCGGCTGTTCGCTCCGGAGTTTCGGCTGCTGCGGATTAAGGGAATCGGCGTTACTGTGCCGCCTTCTTACTTGGAACCGCTCGCGCAGCGCTTTCCGAGGGTGCTGAAGACACTGGTGGGCGCCGATCGCTTGCTGAGCCGCGTCCCTGTGTTTCGCGCTTTGGCGGACCACATCCTTTTGGAATTTCAGAGGGTCGACTTTAGCGCCAGCGACGCGCCACCGGGTTTGAAGGTTTTAGAAGATCAACCAACTGTCATCCTGAGCGAAGCGAAGGATCCCCGCAGTCTGCGATGATTCGGCGAATTGCGAACAACTGCAGGGATCCTTCGCTTCGCTCAGGATGACAGGATCTGAACTCGTTCACAGCCTCTTGTGGTGCGGCCGCAAGGCCGGCGTTGTCCAGGAGGCGGCTTCCATCTCCCAGGAGATCGCATGATCGTGCTCTACAATCCCAAGGCGATGAGGAGGCCCTCGAACCGGCGCTTTCCGCTCTCGGTGCTTTCCATCGCCGCGATTCTCGAAGGCCGTGAAGAGTATGAGATCGTGGATGGCAACCTTGATCCGAATCCCCAGGAAACGCTTGCCGCGTTGATGCGGGAGAAGCCGGTCGAGTTGCTGGCCGTCTCGGTGATGCCCGGTCCACAAACCAAGAGTGTTGTGGAAACCTTGCCGGAACTCCGGCGGAGCTTTCCCCACATCCCGACCGTTTGGGGAGGATACTTCCCAACCAACTACACCGAGGCGGCGCTGAATGCGCCATACGTCGATTTTGCGGTGCGCGGCCAGGGTGAAGATACGTTCCTCGAGCTTCTGAGTGCGCTGCGAGGAGAGCGCGGCGTGGAGGGCATTCGGGGGCTTTCCTATAAAGACTCAACGGGCAAGCAGATCCACAACCCCGAACGCCCTTTGAAAAGCCCCGGATTGTTTCCCTGGTTTCCCTACTACCGTCTTCCGGTTGATAAATACCTGCTGCCCACTTATCTCGGCAAACGGACAGCCGTTCACCAGGCCAGCATCGGATGTCCTTACAGTTGCAATTTCTGCGGCGTCACGACCTTTTCCGGGAGCCGGGAGAAGATGGAGCCGCCCGAGCGAACTGCCGCCATCCTTCAGCATTTGGTGGAGAAATACCGCGCTGACGCGGTGCAGTTCTACGACAACAACTTCTTCCTGAGGGAGGATGACGCGCGGGAACTGGCGGAGCGCATGCAGCCACTCAATTTGCGCTGGTGGTGCGAGGCGCGGATCGATGCGATGCTGCGTTATTCCGACGCGACGATCGAGGCGATCCGTCGCGCGGGATTGACAATGGTCTATGTAGGGGCCGAATCTGGCTCCGACTGGGTGCTGAAGGAGATGAAGAAGCAACTCAAGGCGGAGCAGATACTCGAGTTTGCAGCACGCATCCGGAAATTCGACATCATCCCTGAACTCTCTTTTTGCATGGGCAATCCCAAAGCTCCGGAGCAAGATACGCGAGAATGCCTGGCCTTTATTCGCAAGGTCAAGCGCCTGAACCCGGAGGCGGAAATTGTGGTCAACACTTACACGCCCGTTCCGCAGCGCGAGAGGATGTACGGGGGCGTGGAAGACCAAGTCCAGTTTCCCGAGACCCCGGAGGAATGGGCGACGGACCGCTGGCAACGATTCACCACCCAGAAAGACCCCTCGGCGCCGTGGCTGCGACCGCACACAAAGCGGCTGATCGATAACTTCGAGCTGGTCGTGACCTCGCGCTGGCCAACCATGCAAGACTTCAGGTTACCTCGCTGGGGGCGTTGGCTGTTGAAGTTGCTGAGCGACTGGCGCTACCGGCTCAGTTTCTACTCGTTTCCCTTCGAATTGAGATGGACACAGCGATACTTCAAGCTCCGCAAGCCTAAAGAGGAGAGTCTGTGAAGGCAGTCGAGAGTCGAGAGTGGAGAGTCGGGAGTCGCCCGTCAACCCGTGTCTCCCCAGGCGAAGGTTACAGGCTTTGGGCCGCAACCTACGACAGCAGCCTGAACCCGCTGCTGTCCCTCGAAGACCGAGCCCTGCGTCCCATGCTGCCGGAATTACGGCACAAGGACGCCCTGGACATCGGTTGTGGGACAGGCCGGTGGCTTTGCACCCTCATTGACCTCGGTGCTGGCTCAGTGGTGGGAGTGGACGCCAGTCGCGAGATGATCATGAACGCAAGAGCCAAGCCGGCGCTTCGCGGTCGTCTCGTTATTGCTGACAGCTCTACGCTTCCACTTCGGCCGAAATCGGCGGACGTGATTGTCTGCTCCTTCACTATCGGCCACGTCTTCAACGCGTGCGGACTTGCAAACGAACTCGCCCGCGTGGCGCGGCCGGGCGCCGATGTCTTTGTCACCGACATGCACCCTGCGGCCTGCGCGCTCGGATGGCGCTGCGCCTTTCGGTTCGCCGATCGGACGCTCGAGATCGAGACCTTCGTCCACGCCTTGCCGGATCTCCGCGGGTCATTCGAGGACGCACGGTTCAGTCTTGTGAAGTCCGTCGATTTCCGTCTCGGCGAACCGGAAAGGCGAATCTTCAGGGCAGCAGGCAAGGGCAGCATGTTCGAGTCAGCACGCGCAGTGCCCGCGGTGCTTGTCCTTCATTTCAGACTGAGCGTTTAATTGACTGATCTCGAGACCATTTCGAGCTCCCCGAATGCCGCGTCGCCACGTTTCGATCCGCACCTTCGCTCGCTCCCGATCCTTGTTTTATTCCCCCACAATCGCTGCAACTGCCGTTGCATGATGTGTGATATCTGGCGCATCCGTCAGGTCCGGGAGATTACAGCCGACGACCTTCGTGTTCACATTGAGTCCTTGCGAAAACTCCGGGTCCGGTGGGTTGTCTTTTCCGGGGGAGAACCGCAGATGCACACCGATCTGGCGGCGCTCAGCCGCCTCCTCAGAGCGGAAGGCGTGCGGCTCACGCTGCTCACTGCCGGTCTGCTGCTGGAAGCTCAGGCTGCGACGATTGCGAAGACGATGGACGATGTCATTGTATCGCTTGACGGTCCGCCCGATATTCACAATCAGATTCGGCGTGTGCGTGATGCATTCGAAACTCTCGGTCGTGGCGTACTCGCCTTGCGGGAGATCAGGCCCCAGATCGAAATCCGAGGGCGGGCGACCGTGCAAAAGGCGAATTGCGCGCACCTCCGAGCCGTCGTCGCCGCAGCCCGGCAACTAGGCTTGATTTCCATTTCTTTCCTCGCGGCTGACGTGACTTCGGAGGCATTTAACCGCCCCGGGGGCTGGCCCGCGAATCGTCAGGGCACAGTCGCCCTCGGAGGGGAGGAGATTGCGGCGCTCGAGCAAGAGGTCGAGTTGCTCATTGAGCAGCACGGGAATCAGATCGAAAGCGGCTTTATCTTGGAGAGCGCGGAGAAACTCCGCCGCATCGTGCGCCATTTTCGAGCGCAACTGGGTGAGGTTGCTCCTGTCGCGCCGACTTGCAACGCGCCCTGGGTTTCGGCGGTCGTCGAAGCCGACGGTACGGTGCGCCCGTGCTTCTTCCATAGGCCCATCGGCAACATTCACGAGAAGGCGCTCATCGAAATCGTCAACGGTAATCCCGCTGTGGAATTCCGGCGGCAACTCGATATCCCCGCCAACCCGGTTTGCCGGCGCTGCGTCTGTTCGTTGCATTGGTCGCCAGAGGAGACGCCGCCGGCATGACATGGCAATGGACTTATCATATTCGCTAAGGTAAGAGCCGCCTTCAGTCAATCCGGCCATGTGTGTTGGGTCCCGCGAAGCGGGACACCGTGAGTAGCCGTAGGTGAAACCTACGGAAAATGAAGCGTCCATCAACATTCCGGCCCTGGAGGGGCCGACCCGACCGAGGTCAACCCCGTTGGGGTTGGCCTGATTTGGGAACGCTCCCGTCATCCGCAGGTTAAAACCTGCGGCTACTTACGGTTGGCCCCATTCGGGGCCGCTCGGTCAAGCCGTCTCTAAGCGCTTATGATGGACTTATCCCGCCTGCTGCTTCTGACGAGCGTGCATCTTCTCAAACGCGGCGCGCCCGCGCTGTTCGATTTCTGCCGGGGTCAAGTCTTCTTTGTGCGTCCCTATCGACCACTTATGGCCGAACGGATCGGTGACCTGGCCGTAGCGATCTCCCCAGAACTGATCCATCACGGGCATTAGGGCCTTTGCTCCGGCCGCAACGGCCTGATTGAAAAGCTTATCCACGTCTTCGACGTAGAGGTGAAGGTTTACCGGTGAATCTCCCAGAGAAAGCGGCGACTTGGGGCCCATGCCGGGGAACTCTTCGGCTATCATCAGAATCGAATCGCCGATCTTGAGATCGGCGTTCATGATCTTCCCGTCTGGAGCGTAGTGGATGCCTCGCACTTGAGCGCCAAAGGCCTGCTTGTAGAAATCGATGGCCCGTGGGGCATCTTTGACGGTTAGATAAGGGGTCAGAGTGTGGAATCCTTCCGGAATTGGTTTCGCTGCCATGTTGTCTCCTCCAAAACAAGAGTAGGAAATCAGAGCCGAAGCGCTGAAAAGCGTGCGGCAACCTGATCAACCGGTGTCTCAACCGGCGACACCATAAACTGTCGGTTCAAGCCCTTGCTTCCTATGCATCGTATCACAGGCGGGGATAGGCCTGGCAAGGCGTGGCGCGTTCTCACAGTAACCGTCACTGTGCACCGGAAGACTTGCTGCCGGCTGCTATGGCTGCATCTAATCGCAGCAGGAATAATCTCACCTCTTCGGGGCTCTCCAGGAGGAAGCGCGCCGCAGTTCGGGGATGCTTGCCAACGCGGATGGTCAGTCCATTGGGAAGGTCTCTGAAAGCAGACTCGTCTGTGCCGTCGTCGCCGACAAATATGGCGAGTGTGGGTTGTGGCAACTCGGAGAGAAGCGCCAAAACCGACGAGCCCTTCCCGGAAATCTGGCGCGGAAGCAGTTCCCATACCTTATGACCTCGGAGCATGTGGATACGCGGTTTTAGATCACGAAGAACCTCTTCAACAATCACCCGCGCCGACCGGACTGCGCGCGCCGACGCGGCGCGGTAATGAACGGCGAGGGCCAGACCCTTGTCCTCCAACCTGATTTCAGGCAAGCTCGAGAGGCGCCGCTCGAGAACCTCGCGGGCTTCCCGGAGCGGGCCCCGCTCCGCGCGCAGAAGGGGGACGCGCCTCCCTTCCCAGCCGTGCAGCCCGAGCAGGCGAATGCCCTGCACGTTCACGAGCCTACTAATATCAGCTAGTCTGCGGCCGCTGATAACATAGGTCTTCAGTCGCTGGTGCCGCGCGAGACCCTGGAGCGCCCTCCGCAATGGCAGGTCCAGCGGCTCCACGTCGCTGGGCAGTTTGCGAAGCGCCACCAGGGTCCCGTCAAAATCAAGAAAAAGCGCCAAGCTCTTAGCAGAACGGATCGATCGGACCACTTGGGGCCAGCAATCGAAGAGATGCGGGGCCGCGATGCTCCGGGCGGCACTTAACGAGGACGCGTGGTCCCCTCGCCTCTTAGGTTCCGCGTCTGTGTCATGATCCTCACTTCCTTTCACGATCAGGTCCCCTCCTTTATCTTACGACCGGCCGAAGTCGGCACTGGCATAGGTCCCCCTTGGCCAAGCGCCCGCAGCCAACTAGAAATTCAGCTGCTTTAAAAATCGATGCGCCCGGTAGCGCGGACCCCCGGTGTTGGGGTACGCGGCTTGCCGGCGGCCCCACGGAAGAACCGCGGACCCCAGAAGCGGGGGTCCGCGCTACCAAATGTGGGCAGCGATGACTTTAATTTGCATGGTTTCTGGGTGCCCGTCAGCCGACGGACACGAACGGTTGCCCTCAACACCGTACGACGCTCGCTTCGATTTCCGCCAGACGGACGGGCCGGCGTTCTTCATAGGACTTGTGTGCTGCCAGGCCCATCACCACCGGAACACGGCCATCTTCACCGTTCACCGGTGTGGGATGATTGTGGATGACGGCCTCAACGAAGCAGCGCAGTTCGGTGGCAAAACTCTCGCGGTAGCGATCCATGAAGAAGTTCAGCGGCAAGTCTTTCCTTATCTCACGCGCGGTGCTGACCGTCACTTGGTTGGGGTAGCAGTTTTCGGTGGAAACGGCGCCGCGGCTGCCCAGAATCTCAACCCGCTGGTCATACCCGAAGGCCGCCTGGCGGCAATTGTCGATCGTTCCAATTACCCCATTGCGAAATCGGAGTACGATCACCGCCGTATCCAAATCCCCCGCCGCGCCAATCGCTTCGTCCACCATCACGCCACCCGCCACGAATATTTCCTCGACTTCATCGCCTATCAAGAACCGCGCCATGTCGAAATCGTGGATCGTCATGTCGAGGAACATGCCTCCCGATGCCTTAACAAAGGAAATCGGCGGCGGGGCGGGGTCCCGACTGACAATGTGTATCAGGCGCGGCGTTCCAATCTCACCAGATTCCACCGCACGCCTCACTCTCGCGAAGTTCGGGTCGAACCTGCGATTGAAGCCGATTTGCAGCTTCACACCGGCCTTGGCCACCGCTTCCAAAGCGGCGTCGGTCGTCGCCAAATCGTGAGCAATCGGTTTCTCGCAGAAGATGTGCTTGCCGGCACCCGCGGCCTCGACTATCAACTTTGCGTGCGTGTCCGTTGAGGAGCAGATGAGGACGGCTTCGACGCGGGGATCATTCAGAATATCGCTAGAGGAGGCGGCGACGGTGGCGATGCCGCATCGGTTCGCCAAGCGCTGAGCGGAGTCGTGGTCGAGGTCCGTGATGGAAACGATCTTCGCTTCGGGTATTCCGAAGGCAGCGGTTTCCGTATGTACTTTCCCGATTCTGCCTGCTCCGATGATGCCGATACGAAGTTGATTCGTGTCCATAAAGTCTCCGTGTGCTAAACAGGGCTCGATGAACGCCCGTGTAGGCCCGGAGGGCCGCCAGAGAGTAGCCCACGGCGTGAGCCGTGGGATCGAGGAGCAACCTGGGTTGCCTCAGCCCCGGAGGGGCGGCAGAGGCTCCCGCACCATGCCTGTCGCCCCATCCGGGGCTGTGCACATGAACGCTGCATCCGGTCCTTCAACTGAAACAGGATTCAATCGACCGCAAGTATTCCCGGTTGCGGCGGGCGCTCTCTTTGGGCGATCCCATCCCGGGCAGCACATCCTGTTCCACCAGCACGTAGCCGTCATAACCTCGCCGGGCAAGCCAGCGCAGGACCGCGGGAAAGTCCACCGAACCCTTTCCCAACTCGCAGAACACGCCGTGCCGCAGCGCGGTGAAGTAGTCCCACTCTTCCGCTCGCGCCCGCGCCGCTATCTTCGGATCGCAATCCTTGAAATGAACATACCAGACGCGGTCGCCAAACCGTTCCAGCGCCTCGACCACCCCGGCGTGGCCCGCGCCATAGGTGAAGTGACCCGTATCAAAAACCAGTCCGACTTTGCGAGGGTCAGTCAATTCCAGGAACCGGGCAATCTCTTCCGGCGTCTCGACGTAACCGGCGCAATGGTGATGAAACACCGTGCGCAGTCCAGTTTCCTCGCGAACCGCGTGTGCCAGGCGATTCGCCCCGTCGGCGAAGACGTTCCACTCCGCCGCGCTTAACCCTGTGCCCCGCTGGATTCGCCCGGCCATGCGTGTACGCTGCGGATCCGCGCCGTTATTGTCCGCCAGCACCAGGTACGGTGCAGGAGTAGAGGCGACGGCCGACAGAAGCCGTGCGGTCTCGACCGCGCAGGCGATGCCGGCATCGTGTGCCAGAGGGTCTTTCAAAGCCACTGGCACAAATGCTCCAAGCATCACCAGTCCCCGCCGTGCGAGTTCGTCCCGGAGCAGTACCGGCTCTGTCGGCATATAGCCCCAATCGCCCAGCTCAGTCCCGGTGTACCCGGTCTCGACCAGTTCGTCCAGCATGCGGGTATACCCGATCTGTTCCCCCTTAGCCGCTTCAAATTCCAGCGTCCCCCACGAGCACGGAGCATTTCCGACCAGTAGATTCGGCATGAGTTGTCCTTTAGCAGGCTGTCGAAAAACTCGACCCGCATGTCATCCTGAGCGCAGCGAAGGATCTCCGCAGTTTGTGGCTGCTAGTAAACCAAGCAACTGCTGAGATCCTTCCTTCGCTTCGCTCAGGACCGCCTCCGGCCCCCGAAGATCACGTCATTCCCGCGAAAGCGGGAATCCATTGTCTTCCGGATAAACAATGGACCCCCACTTTCGCGGGGGTGACGACGACGGGGTCATCATTTCCTCAGGATGACAGATCACCGCTCGGCGCGCTACTCCCCCCTCTTGCCGCCGGCGATGTGGTAGAGCTGTTTTCGCCGGGCTTCAACGTAACGCGCGCGCGATTCCCGCACGCTCTCCGTCTCTGATACCTCCGCCACCGCCACGTCCCACCACGATTCGTACCCGGGCACGCGCTCCTCCCGCTCGGTTTCGATCACCACCACGGTCGTCCTGTCCAGACTTCTGGCTTTCTCGAGAGCGCGCTTGAACTCAGCCAGTCCCCGGGCCCGTATCGCACACGCTCCCAGGCTGCGCGCGTTGGCCTCGTAGTCGACCGGCAGGAAGTCCCCTTCGAGTTTCCCAGATTCTGCCACCCGCAGGCGGTACTCGGTGCCAAAACCTTGCTGCCCGAGGGACGCGCTCAGCCCGCCGATGCTGGCAAACCCGTGGTTATCCACCAGCACGATGATGATTTTCACTCCCTCCTGCACGGAGGTGACAATCTCGCCCGGCATCATCAGGTAGGTCCCGTCACCTAGAAAGACATAGACCTCGCGCGTCGGGTCCGCCAGTTTGGCGCCAATCGCTCCGGGAATCTCGTACCCCATGCACGAATAGCCGTACTCGAGGTGGTAACCGTTGGGCGTGCGCGTGCGCCACAGCTTGTGCAGATCGCCAGGATGGCTGCCGGCAGCGGAAACCAGAATGTCGCGAGGCCCCGCAGCCTCCCACATCGCCCCAATCACTTCGCTTTGTGCCGGGCGAGGCTCGAGGCCGAGGTGGAAGAGGCGATCCACCTCTGCTTCCCACTCCCGCTTCAGGCAAGCAATTCGGTCCGTGTAGGCTTCTCCCACGCGGAAGCCGGCCAGCGCTGCAGTGAGTCGCTCGAGCGCTACGCGCGCGTCCGACACGAGAGGAATCGCGCCCACCTTGAAAGCGTCGAACTCCGCCGTGTTGATGTTCACAAAGCGCACATGAGGGTTCTGGAACGCGGTCATGGAGGCAGTAGTGAAATCCGAATACCGCGTACCGATGCCGATCACGAGGTCAGCATCCCGCGCCAACCGGTTGGCGGCCAGCGTCCCCGTGGCCCCCACGGCTCCGGCGCACTGCGGATGATCGTAAGCGAGGGAGCCTTTGCCGGCTTGCGTCTCGCCGACCGGGATACCCGTGGCCTCGCAGAACTTCGCCAGCGCTTCGGACGCTTCGCTGTATAGCACTCCACCGCCCGCTACCAGGAACGGTTTCCGGCTGCGGCGAATCGCTTCCACGGCGCGCGCAAAACTCGCCGCGTCCGGCTCCGGACGACGGATGAGCCACACACGCTTGCCGAAAAGCTCTTCAGGATAGTCGTAAGCTTCCGTCTGCACGTCTTGAGGCAGCGCCAGCGTCACCGCTCCACAATCGGACGGCGAGGTGAGGGCGCGCATCACTTCCGGCAACGCTGTGATCAACTGTTCTGGGCGGTAGATGCGGTCCCAGTAGCGTGAGACAGGCTTGAAACAGTCGTTCACGCCGATATCCTGCGTCGAAGGCGACTCGAGTTGCTGAAGCACCGGCGCCACGTTTCGCCGTGCAAAGATGTCTCCGGGAAGCAGTAAAACGGGCAGCCGATTGATCGTCGCCAGGGCAGCGCCTGTAATCATGTTCGTGGCGCCTGGGCCAATCGAGGAGGTACAGGCGAAAGTGCGCAGGCGATTGCTGGTCTTGGCGTATCCGCACGCGAGATGAACTGCCGCCTGCTCGTTGCGCACCGGAATGTAGGGAAGGTCCAGGTTCTGCTGCAATGCCTGGCCGATTCCCGCCACGTTGCCATGGCCGAAGATTCCGAGCACGCCGGAAAAGAACCGGTGTTCCTCTCCGTCGCGCTCCACATACTGCTGCTTCAAGAAACCGAGCAGCGCCTGGGCCATTGTTAATCTTCTGGTTTTCATGGCTTCCTCCTGCGAGTGTCCTGGGTCGGAAGTTCGCCGCAGGGTTCACTTGCGGCGGTAAATATTAGGTTGCTTCGAGGCCTCGCGAGTTTCTAAATTCCGGGTCACGGCCATCAACCCGTAACCGCGGTCAGCTCGGTGAGCGGCTCCACCGCCCTGACTTGCGGAAAGGCTTTGCCTTTCCGGATTGGACCACCATCCATTTATTTGGTTGAGGCGCAGCCTCAACCGGCGAGGCGCAGCCTCGCCGGAAAAACGGAATCGCAGAGCGAAGGTTCGGAAAGGCAGAGCCTTTCCGCAAGCCAGGGCGGCAGAGCCGCGCATCCAATCGACCGAAATGAAGAAGCTCCACGGGCCCCTTCGAGATGCTTTTCTCATAAGCGCGCCGTCAATCGGTCCAGCCCGGCGCCTCGGACTTCACTCATCGACGCCAGCGCCTTCTCGACGGTCCAACCCTCATGGATGATCCCGCCGGCCGCATCGGCCATGGCCAAAGGGTCCTCGGCTCCGGGATAGAGAACATTGCGGCCGACCAGCGCGCCTCGCACGTTGGTTCCGGCTTGAAGCGCGCACTCCAACTGGCGCAGGAACGGCGCGGGATCACCGGCCGATTCGCCGCCCAAGAGGAGGATGGGCAAGGTGGTGGAACGCGCCACGGTCTGGTAACCTTCGCAGTACGGCAGCTTCAACCACAGGCGCCGGCTGCTATCGCCCAGGGCGGAGGCCACTCCGGCGAGGCGCGCCAACGCCTGCGGAGTTTTCACCACGGTATAGCCCTTTTCAGTTCGCTTCACCGGCAGCGGTTCAAGGAACACGGGCAAGCGCAGAGCGTTCGACTCCGTTATGGCCTGCGCGCTCGCCTGGATTGTACGCAGCGAGGCGGGGTCATTCTCATCCACGCGCAACAGAATCTTGGCTCCGTCCAGTCGCCAACGAACGCACACCGCCGGTGTCGCACCCGTCATGGGGTCATCGATTTCCCAGCTTGATCCTGCCAGTCCGCCGCGGTTGAGGCTGGCGATGAGCAGCTTGTTGTCGAGCACCGTCGCCGCCCCGACGGAGCGGAGGAAGCCGTCGACGCAAAGCAGGTCCTCGAGAATGTCCATCGTCGCCATTACGCCATCCACGCGAGCGCTCGAAAGCACGCGCAGGATGCGCGCCAGGTAGTCGCGCCGGTCCGCCATAGCGAGGGGATTGTCGCCAACCTGCGTTACGTTGCGCGCGGGGTGATCGGCGGCAAGAATGTTGAGCTTGCCCGATGGCGCAAGCTGCTCTCGGCGGGTGCGGGCGGAGGCAACGCGGAACGCATATTCCGGATCGCTGACACGGGTTGCCGTCAAGAGCTCGAGCAGCGTGTCGGGCAGGAACTCACAGCTTGAAAACACATGCGCTGTGCTCATGCGCTCATCCTCTTCGCCTGGGTGCGGATCATGGTCTCGACCTCTTCCCGCGTCGGCATGGCCTCCGAGCAGCTCAGGCGGCTCACCACGATGGCGGCGGCTGCGTTTCCGAAATGCAGGCACTCGATCACGGGCTTGCCCGCCAGCAGGGCATAAATGAACCCGGAAGCAAAGCCGTCGCCGGCTCCAATGGTTGAAACCACGTCTACCTTGTAGGGCGGCAGGAACACCGAATCGCGGCCATGCCACACTCGGGTTCCCTGTTCGCCCAGCTTGCTCACCAGCACGGGGATTCGCTCACGCAGCGCATCTGTGGCGCGCGCGAGGTTTTCTTCTCCTGCCACAAGGCTCAACTCTTGTTGGTTCCCGATCAGCACATCGACGAAGGGCAACGCCAGCCGCACGGCCTGACCGGCCGCTGCTGCGTTTGGCCAGGACATGGCCCGGTAGTCGACGTCAAACACCACACGCCGCCCCGCCGCCTTGGCGCGCTCGAGAGCCAGATAGGTGGATTCGCGCGAAGGCGAAGCGCACAAGGACGTGCCGTTGGTGATAAACATCTCGCGTCCGGCGATGTAAGCGAGATCATCTTCGCTCACCCGCAGCATGGTATCCACGGCATCGTGGCGGTAGAAGACCTGCGGGAAACAGTCCGGCGGCGACACCTCGGTGATGGCGAGCGATGGCAGATAGCCGGGCGCCCGATGGACGTGACTTGTCCCCACCTTCTCTGCTTGCAGAAACTCGATCAGGAACTCGCTCAGACTGTCGTCGCCCAGGCAGCTTATGATTCCCACGCTCGCGCCCAGACGTGAGAGCCCCACCGCCATGTTGGCGCTGCTTCCACCGAGATAACGCGAGAAGCGCCGCACCCGCGGCAGTTTGACGTGCGGCTCCTCGGAGTACAGGTCATATCCAATCCGCCCAAGCACCGTCACTTCCATAAGCTCATCAACTCCTTCACACCAGTGGCAGCCGCGGATCCTGATTTCGCCACTCGCCGCGCACCCAGGCGTAATCGGGATCGTCAGAGGCAGCCATGGAGCGCGCTGAGCCCGCCAGCGCGTTCAGGTAATACACGTCGTAACCGTGCGCCGCCACCACCGGGTGGTAACCTTCCGGCACCCGCACCAGTTCGCCATCCCGCACCGTCAGAGTCGCATCAATCCGCCGGTCCGGCGTGTAAACCTTCTGAATAGCGTAGCCTTCCGGCCGCCGCACCCGGTAGTAGTAGATCTCTTCTAAATCGACTTCGTGCGGCGGGTTGTGTACATCGTGCTTGTGGGGAGGGTAGCTCGACCAGTTGCCGGCCGGCGTGTACACCTCGACGATCAACAGCCGATGCGCAGGAAACTCAGGGGTAATGATATGGTTGATCTGGCGAGTGGCGTTTCCGCCCCCGCGGATTTCCACCCGCACCTCGCCGGGCGTCACCAGCCTGGCCTCGTGTTCCTCATCTGCCTTCGCATAGCATAAGGCCAAGTCGGCGCCAGTTGTGGTTGAGATGCCAAAACTTGTGTGGGGCGGGAGGTAGAGAGTGTAGGGTTTGCCATCAAACACGTGCGCACGCCCACCGAAGTCCAGCCACTCGCCGCGCGAGGACTCTACCGACGAGCGCCCGCCAAGCAGTACGATCCCAAGCTCGTAGTCGCCCGTTTCCGCTTCGTACTGCCCGCCCGCGCTCAGTTTCAAATCCTGGAAGGCCAGATACTCGAATCCGAAGCTGTCCCGGCGCCCAGTGAACCGGTCAGCCTTGACCAAGAGTTCATCCATCATTGTTCCTCCGGTGGGCGATTCTCAGAACTTGCAGCGCCGAACTTCAGGTCAGCAGGGAGCCATCCCAACGCCTGTCTAGCCGACTCATTGTCGCCGCCAAGCGCTCGTTTCAGGCTCGCTGATTCAGCTTCGTTCCCGCAAAAGGTGGTGCTTTTTGCTCCTTTTGGGCTCAGATTGCTGCAGATTTGCGCGCAAAACGCGCATAATTTGCGTCATTCAAAAAGTGATTTTCCTTTGTTTTCAAGTACTTCTTAGCTTCGTTCCCACTATTTTCCATATTTTGTAATGTGCTGCTTTCCCCGTTCAGCCGAGCCATCCTGTCCTCTGTTGGGCCTCGTCGACCGCGGAGTCTGCCAACGACAATATATCCCTTTTCTGACCACAGTGATAGGCTATCATGGGGAACTGAGCTTGTCAAGCGGAAAAATGCAATCTAGGTCGAATTGCAGGATCGTGGGATCGGTCTGGTCATCCCACGGGAAATTACGCTGCTGCAGTCGTGGTATCATCTATTTCTTAAATCCAACCGGTAAGCGAGCGTTGGCACATGAGTGACGCACAGACCCCGGCACTTTCATCGAGTTTCAGCTCCAAAGTGCAAAACGGGACCGCGAACGTCGGCGTGATCGGATTAGGCTACGTCGGATTGCCTCTCGGACTGCTCTTTGCACGCCACGGCTTGCCGACCACAGGCTTCGATATCGATCCGGCGAAGGTGGAGAAGCTCGCGCAGGGTGAAAGTTATATCCGTCACATCCCGGTCTCCGCCATTCGAGAGGCTGTCGCGAAAGGCGCGTTTCGAGCCACCACCGACTTCGCCCTGCTCGAACAAATGGACGCCGTTTTGATCTGCGTCCCAACCCCGCTCGACGCGCATCGCGAGCCGGACCTCTCCTTCGTGCGCAACACTACCGAATCCATCACGCCGCATTTGCGCCGCGGGCAATTGGTGGTGCTGGAAAGCACCACTTATCCCGGCACCACGGAGGAAGTGGTCCTGCCCATCCTCGAGAGGTCGGGTTTGAAGTGCCCCGTCCTGCCTTACGCCACGGACGGCTCTCGCATCACCGCGCCCCCGCAGCCCGACGGGGACTTCCTGGTGGCGTTTTCACCGGAGCGGGAAGATCCCGGAAACACCCAGTTCCAGACTCACCAGGTTCCCAAAGTCGTTGGGGGCATAAATGCAGCAAGCGCGCTGGCGGCGCAGGCTCTTTATGGCCTGGCATTTGAGAAGACATTCGTGGTCAGCTCCACGCAGACGGCGGAGATGACCAAAATTCTCGAGAACACTTACCGCTGCGTCAACATCGCGCTGGTGAATGAGTTGAAACTGCTCTGCCTGCGGATGGGCATCGACATCTGGGAGGTGATCGAGGCGGCCCGGACCAAGCCTTTCGGTTTTACGCCTTTTTTCCCCGGACCGGGATTGGGCGGGCACTGCATTCCCATCGACCCGTTCTATCTAACCTGGAAGGCCCACGAATATGATTTCCCCACCCGCTTCATTGAACTGGCGGGCGAGATCAACAGTGCCATGCCTGAGCACGTTGTAGCCTCCTTGCGAAATGCCCTCGACAAGAGGAAACAATGCTTGCGGGACGCCCGAATCCTGATTCTGGGAATTGCCTATAAGAAAGACATCGACGATTTGCGCGAGTCGCCCAGCTTGCGAATCATCGAACTGCTGAAGGCAAGCGGCGCTCGCGTCGATTACCATGATCCCTATTTTCCCCGCCTGCACCGGACGAGAAAATATGACTTCGGGTTGAGCGCCGTCGAACCCACCGCCGAGGCGCTCGCCTCCTACGACGCCGTCCTCATCGCCACGGACCATTCCAGCTACGACTACGCAGCCATTGTGCGCCACTCGCGCCTGGTTGTGGACACGCGGAATGCAACCAAGCAAGTCAAAGAACACCGCGAAAAAATCGTGTTGTGCTAGCGTCCTGTCCCAGTGATTCGCAATATAAGTCGAGACGATTCGGCCACGCGTCAGCAGCCCCTTCAGGGGCGCCAGAAAGTAGCCCAGGGCGTGAGCCCTGGGTTTGACGGCCCTCACCCCGCCTGCGGCACCCCTCTCCCGCCCGAGCGGGAGAGGGGACGGG
>Ga0209517_10000366_pt1 | contig 79795 bp, 70 predicted proteins | sample PeaSoiMetSII2010_FD_187695 | JGI IMG/M metagenome (GOLD analysis project Ga0209517, IMG submission 187695) | Peat soil microbial communities from Weissenstadt, Germany - SII-2010 (SPAdes) (version 2) | ecosystem: Environmental > Terrestrial > Soil > Wetlands > Peat | place: Germany...
CCTTGAACGTCCTCCTGGCCGCCCGCGACAATAAGGTCAAGCGCGTGGTCTTCGCCGCCTCCTCTTCGGCCTACGGCGAGACCCCCACGCTTCCCAAGTCGGAAGACATGCAGCCCTCCCCGATCTCTCCCTATGGCGTCTCGAAATACGTGGGCGAACTTTACGCGCAGGCTTTCCAACGTTGTTACGGCCTGGAGTGCGTCGCGCTCCGCTACTTCAATATCTTCGGCCCGCGGCAAGACCCCGATTCTCCCTATTCCGGCGTACTTTCCCGCTTCGCGATCGCCTTCCTCGAGGACGGTCAGCCGCTCGTCTATGGCGACGGCGAGCAGACCCGCGACTTCACCTTCGTCGAAAACGCCGTGCAGGCCAATCTCCTGGCCTGCGAAGCCCCCGGCGCCTTCGGAAAAGTCTTCAACATCGGCACCGGCTCCCGCGTTTCGCTCAACCATACTCTCGACCTGCTGCGAAAAATCTCCGGAAAAAATCTTCCGGCCAAATACGACCCCCCGCGCGATGGCGACATCCGCGACTCCCAGGCGGAAATCCGCCGCGCGCGGGACATCCTCGGCTACGAGCCCACCGTGTTCTTCGAGGAAGGCCTCCGCCGCACCTACGACTGGTATCGCACCCACCACACCAAACCAGCCCCTCACTAATCGGAATCCGGTGAAGGATGCCCGCCCTGAGCGAGCCCCCGTGGCGGGCGAATCGCTGCATCTCTCCGAACAACCCGCCGGACGCCTATCTCATCATTCCTTGCACATGCCCCTCCACGCCTGCTCCACGCTCCGCTACAATTCCGCCCAAGCGCGTGCTAGGCTAACTCTTCGATTCTCTGAGCTCACTAGCCGCGTGATCATTCGTCCCTCAATCTCCGCTCCGTCTGCAAGGCGCTGCCTTCCTCTGCTCCTTTTTGCATTTTTCGCGGCTGGCATTCCCGCTTCCGCCCAACAGGTACGTCTCACCGCTCCTTCCGGCGGCATCGCGGAGATTTCCTCCAGCGGCCCGCAACAGCGGCAAGGCGACCTCTTTATCGCCGACGGAGATGTGGACATCACCTACTCCGGCATGCGCTTGCGAGCCGACCACGCCCAGTACAACAACGCCACCTCGGAGGCCGCGGTCCACGGGCACGTTCTCTTCGACTTTGAAAATCAACATCTCGAGGGCGACGATGCCGTTCTCAATGTCGCCTCGGGGCGCGGCACCTTTCGCAACGTTCACGGCACCATAAAGCTCGAACGCAGCCCCAATCCCACTCTCCTGATCACCCAGAACCCTCTCTACTTCGAGGCTCGCGAAGTGGAGCGCGTTTCCGCCGATGTTTACATCGTCCGCCACGCCTGGTTCACCATCTGCGATCCCGCGCATCCCGCCTGGCAGTTCTTTGCTCCGGAAGCGAAGTTGACCCTTGAAAAAAGCGTCGCGCTGGTCAACTCCAACTTCCGCCTCTATCGTGTGCCGCTTCTCTGGTTGCCCTATTCGACCGCTCCGGCTGGGGCGCATGTTCGGCAAACCGGTTTTCTCGTGCCCGTCGTCGGCGAAAGCAATAGCAAAGGCTTCATCGGCGGCGATGCCTTTTACTGGGCTCCAAAATCCTGGATGGATGGCACGCTTGGCCTTGAATACTTCAGCCGCCGCGGTTGGTCCCAGCGTGGCGAATTTCGTGCCCGTCCTTTTGAAGACACCTCGATCAAATACACCTACTTCGGTGTCATCGATCGCGGCATCGCTGGTCCCGGCGACACGCTGGTCAAGCAAGGGGGCCACGAGCAGCAACTCGAAGTGCAATCTTTATGGAAGCATGGCTGGCGCTTCGTCGCCGATGTGAACGAACTCACTTCGCTGACATTCCGGCTGGCCTTCGCGGATACCTACGGCGACGCCATCAACTCGGAAATCCGCAGCTCTCTCTTCCTCTCCAACAATTTCCGCGGCTTCAGTTTCAATGTCGCCAGCCTGGATGATCGCAATTTCCTCCAGCTCAGCCCGCCGCAAAGCGTCTTTCTGCGTAGCGCTCCCGAAGTTCATTTCAGTTCCGTTGAGCAAGCCCCTTTGCGGAATCTCCCCATCTATTTTTCGTTGGATTCCTTCGCCGGCGCCCTCCATCGTGAAGATGAGTTCCTGGTCGCCACCCCGAACTTCGTCGCCCGGACCGAATTCGCCCCCAAGGTCACTGTACCTCTCCATTTTGGCGATTGGCTTGGTGTCACCACCTCCGCCACGTTCCGCACCACCTACTACGGCGACTCTCTGGCCTCACTCACCACCCTCAGCGGTGAATCCATCACCCGCAACACCGGCGAATTTGCTGTCGAACTGCGCCCGCCCACGCTGGAGCGTTTTTTCGACCGTCCCCGCACGCGCCACCGCTACAAGCACACCATCGAACCGACCGTTACCTATCGTTACGTCACCGGCGTAAACAACTTCGCCGATTTCATCCGCTTCGACAGTAACTCCACCCTCACCGACACCAACGAACTCGAATACGGCTTCACCCAGCACCTCTATGTCAAAAACGGCGACGCCCAGCCCGTCGATTTCCTCTCCTGGAACGTCGTCCAGAAGCATTATTTCGATTCCACGTTTGGCGGCGCCCTCGTCACCGGCCAGCGAAATGTCTTTCAGGCTCTCGATTCCATCACTCCCTTTGCTTTCGCTTCCACCGCTCGCAACTGGTCGCCCATCGTCAGCGATTTCCGGCTCACGCCCGGAGGCCGTTATGATGCCGAACAAATCCTGGAGTACGACCCGCAACAGAGTAAAGTCACGACCATCGGCACGCTCCTCAAGGTGAAGCCCTACAGCGAATTCTTCTTCACCGTCGCCCACTTCCGTTTGCAGGGCGATCCAGTGGTCCAACCGTCTTCTAATCAGGTTCGCGCCATCGTCGGTTATGGCAATCTCACCCGCAAGGGCTTCAACGTTTCCTCCGGGCTCAGCTATGATTTCGTTAACGGCACCTTGCAGAACCAGTTCGTGCAAGTGAACTACAACGGCGGCTGCTGCGGATTGGCACTCGAATATCGCCGCCTGGAACTCGGCACCGTCCGCACGGAAAACCAGTTCCGTGTCGCCTTTGTGATCGCCAACATCGGCACCTTTGGCAACCTGCGCCGCCAGGAAAAAATCTACTGATGCCCGCTGATGCTCAGCTCGCCTTCGCTTCGATCGACGAAATCGCCAGTCTCTACCGCCGTGCCAAGCTCTCTCCCGTCGAGCTCACGCGCTTTCTCCTCGATCGCATCGGCCGGCTGAACCCACGCTTCAATGCCTACCTGACCCTTTGCGAGGAGCAGGCCCTGCGGCAGGCCTCGCGCGCCGAATCCGCGCTCGTTGCCAAACGCCGCGGCAAAGGCACCCGCGATCTCGGCCCTCTCCACGGCATCCCCATTTCTCTGAAGGACAACATCTACACGGCTGGTATCCGCACCACCGGTGGCTCCAAAATTCTGCAGGACTTCGTTCCCCTGCATGACGCTCCAGTAGTCACTGCCCTCAAAAAGGCTGGCGCCATCATCTTGGGCAAAACCAACATGCATGAATTCGCCTACGGCGCTACCAGCAACAATCCTCACTACGGCCCGGTGCGAAATCCTTGGGATGAAACTCGCATCGCAGGCGGCTCCAGTGGCGGCTCCGCGGCTGCGCTTGCCGCCGGCCTCTGCTACGGCAGCATAGGCACGGACACCGGTGGCTCCATCCGCATCCCCGCTTCACTTTGCGGCGTTGTCGGCTTGAAGCCGGGCTTGGGCCGCGTAAGCACGGAAGATGTCATCCCCCTCTCTCCCACTCTCGATTTTGTCGGCCCGCTCGCCCGCTCGGTCGAGGATGCCGGGCTTCTTCTTGAGCCGATTTTCACACGGGGCGCGAATGAACGCAGTCTTCTTCCCCGGAATTTCCCGTCTCCCCGTGCGCGGCGGGCGAAATTGGGCATTCCCAAAGAATTCTTTTTCGGTGTTGTGAGCCCGGATGTCCAGCGCGCGTTCGATCGCTCCATCCGCATTCTCAAAAAGGGCGGTGCTTCGATTAAGGAACTCTCTCTCCCGCTCTTGCCGGAAACCGAGGACGCCGGCAATCAAATCGCCTGGGCCGAAGCCACCCTCTATCATCAAGAGGCCGGCTGGTTCCCAGATCGCTTCGCGGACTATGGCGAAGATGTGCGCTTGCGCCTTGAGATGGGCACGACGGTTTCCGCGGTTTCTTACCTGAAAGCTTTACAAACGCGCGAAAGATTCATCGCTGCGCTTCATCTGGCTCTGGAGGATGCGGATGTTAACGCCCTCGTCGTACCCACCACTCCCATCGCCGCCCCGGCCGTCGGCGAAGAATCCACGGCCATCAACGGATCGCTTCACCCCACGCGTGCTCTTCTCTTGCGCCTGAACCGCCCGGCAAACCTCGCCGGTGTCCCCGCCATCTCCGTTCCCTGTGGCCTCACCGAAGACGGCCTGCCCATCGGTCTGCAATTCATCGCCGCAGTAACCGATGAACCACTACTCCTCGAACTCGCCCGCCAGTTCGAGCAATCTTCTCCCTTGGAAGCCCGCCCCGGTCTCGATTAGTTGCACTACAGCTGCCCTCAGGCATTCCGCGACAGCGTCGCCACCGCAGCCTTCCATTTCATAATCCGATCGCCAATTACGTACCCCAGCGTTCCCGTCGCCATGCCGCCAAAAATGTCCGCAACATAGTGGTACCGCCCCCAGATCGTCGAAACGCACATGAAAAGGAAAAACGGCACCATCACCCAAAACAGCCACCGCCGGAACTTCCACGCGCCCCACACTGCCGCCATTGCTCCCGCGACATGCTCCGACGGAAACGCCGCGCCCCGCACCCTTCCAAAATGCTCGATGAAGTTGATCGTCGCCGTGAACGGCCCGCCCGCCAGCGGCACCTTCCACGATCCCGCCAGAGCAAACCACGGGCTCTCAATCGGGAAAAACATCGCGATCAGATATCCGCACATATACCCCACCATCGAGTAGGTCATCACCGACCAGTATGCTTGCCACTCCCGCCGGTAATACAAAATGCCGCCAAGAATCAGCAGGTAGGTGAAATATGTGAGATAGAAAAACTGCATGCCGTCGTTCCGCAGCGGTGTGGCGAATTGTTCCAGCCAAATCGTCGGCTGGACGCCCGTCAACCAGCGATCGAACGCCAGTAATTTGGCGTCTTGCCAATCGGGCGTGAACAACGTCATCAGGTGCGCCAGTTCCTCGAAACAGAACAGGAAAAACAGGTGCGGATACCAGTGCCGCCAGAAATGCCACCATTGCGTGCCAAACGACACGCCGAACCGCGCCTCCTTCGCCGCCGCGCGCGCTCCCACCCAGCACAGCAGCATCACCACCAGTGCCACTCCGGTTTGCACACTTAGCAGCCTCAACGGATGCTGCAGGTTCTTCGCGAAATACGCAATCAGCGCACTCGAAACGCCCAGGTAACTCAGCGCTACACGCTCATACGCGCCGGTCCCTGCCCACGCCACAGTAGCTTCCGCGTGAATGCGCTGCAGCGCTCTGCCGACGACGGACTCCGCATCTATCAGGAATGCATCGCCCTCGCTCGCGCGTCCCGGCCTCTGCCACGTCGCAGCCATCGCCACAGTTCCGATCTTCTGAGCCTTTTTCACGCTCATGCCCGGCTCTCCCCGCCTTGTATAACTGTTTCGGCCAGCGGCAGACCCTTCTCCGTGCATCTCTCCACGTGCCAGTGCCAAATCTCCCAGTCGCACTGATTCGCCACCGCCGCCAAGTTCCTGCCAGGATTGACTACGTGCGCGTGACCCACCGTCGCAAGCATTGGCCGGTCGAGCAGTGTGTTTCCATACGCGTGCGAACCTCGCAGCTCAATCCGGCGCTCCTGGGCGATGCGCTTCACGGCGCGAAACTTTTCGTATCCATACATCGCTTCACCCAGCAAACGCCCCGTCCACCTTCCGTTTCGTTCTTCCATCGGCGTGGCACACACAAACACCTGGCTGGCAGCTCCTTGGGATTCCAGTTCGCATTCCAGCGCGCGCGCCACCATCCGTGCCAGCGCCTCCGGCATTCCGCTGACCAGCACGATCCTGTGCCCTTGCCGCGCATGCCATGCCACTCGCTCCATCGCTTCCTCGAAGAAAACGATCGTCTCCATCTGCTGCAAGACCTGATGGCACCGCACTTCGTTCCAGTGCCGTTTGTTGCCGTGCACCATCGCGGCAATTCCTTTGGGGAGCAATCGCAACGCCTCTTGAGCCCAGAGAAAGTAATTTCCAATCGGAATCGCACCACTGTCCCGCACCGCCCGGAAAAACCGCCGCTCCAGCGACGGCTCGGGAATCAGCGTTCCATCTACGTCGAAGAACGCCGCGATCCCTTTTGCCTCTGCGCCTTCCTCGTTCATGTCGCGTTTCCTCGCGTCACTCTTCGCGAGTTCCCGCCGGCCAGGCTCCCTGAGAAAAACTTCCAGCCCTCCAGCAGCACCGGCAGCCCGCGCACAACGCAAAATCCTCCCGTCACCCATGCCAGCACATGCGCGCCCGCGCGAATCGCTGCGTGCGCATCCACCGTCATCGGCCCCACCAGCAGTACCGGGCCCCGCGTTAATGCCAACTCCAATCCCAGGTAGCAGAAGCACACGCACTTCAGCGCCGCATACACGCCGCGGCTCCATCGCGATCCCACCAGCGCGCGCCCCCACCGCGTTTGCAGCATCGCGTTCGCACCCCATCCCGAATGCCCCGCCCTCAGCGCCAGCCCGCGCAGAAAATCCGTCACCGCCCCGCGCGCAAAAAACAGCATCGGCAGCCACAAAGACACCATCCCCACCACCGCGAAGTATGTGAAGTACATGTTCTCGATGACGCGGTCTCCCAGAATGTCAATCTGTGCGCCCACTGGCGTGGCCATCTTCCGCGTTCGCGCCAGGTGTCCGTCCAGCGCATCTAGGGCGATTGAGGTCACCGTCAGCACGACCGCCAGCAAATTCATCCACGCGCCGTGACCAAATAAACTGACCGCTGCGAATCCCACCAGCACGCGTAAGAACGTAACCTTGTTGGGCGTCCAAACCATACGCACCTGCCCCGATGCCCTGCACGCTCATGCACAACGCAAGGTCTATGCCATCTCGTGCGCAATTAAGTCTTTCCTCTCCAATACATTGCAGACCTGACAAATTGCTCCAACCCGGTCTCCTGCCAGCCTTTCCCGCCACTTGTCTATCTTTCCTTGCCTTGTGCCCCTCCGACCGCCTCACGCGTCTAATCCACTTGCGCGGGAATAGCTCCCGTCCACGCAGGCGTGGGAAACACGAATTCATGTCCCACCAACGCTTCTTCGGAGCACCACCCAGTGCGTAGTTTTGTGCGAGAATAGTTTGTTGGGTTGCAGGAATTTCCCGATCATGCGCAAGCGAACGCAGTTGCTTGTTTCGGCAGGTTCAACGCGGCAGGTTGTGAGGACATTTACGAAATGACCGATGTCTCTTTGGCCGGCGCTTTTCTTGCGGGATTGATCTCCTTTCTCTCGCCCTGCGTCCTCCCGCTCGTTCCCGGCTACATCTCCATGCTCTCCGGGATCGGCGTGGAGCAGCTCCGCCAGGGCGAGCAGCCCAAAGGCGGGCTTTTTTCTTCCGCGCTCTCCTTCGTCGTCGGCTTCTCCGTGGTGTTTATCGGGTTCGGCGCTTCCGCCAGCGCCGTGGGCGGTTTCCTGCAGCAGCACAAAAATCTGCTGACACCAATCGCCGGAGCGCTGATTCTGCTCTTCGGCCTCCACCTGTTGGGCGGCCTAATCAAGATGAACGTGCGCGCAGGTATTGTGCTTGGAGCGATTCTGGTGGCCTTGGGCGTGGCGGCACTTCTTCACGGCGGGCCACTTTTCCTCGGCCTTGGCGCCGTCCATTTTTTCTCGCTTTCCATCATTGGCTTCTTTGGGCCTCTTCTGGCTCGCTGGTTGAATCAAGACGTGCGCCTTCGCAACACCGATACAAAGCCGGGCATCCTGAGCGGCTTCCTTCTTGGCTTCGCTTTTGCCTTTGGCTGGACACCCTGCATCGGCCCTATTCTTTCCGCCGTGCTCGTGCTCGCCGCTGCCAGCAACACGGTCGCGCGCGGCGTGCTGCTCCTGGCCGTTTATTCCGCGGGACTCGCCGTCCCCTTCTTGTTGACCGCGCTTCTTTTCAGCCAGTTCATGCGTTTCTACAAGAATTTCCGCAGGCATCTTCACGTCGTGGAATTACTAAGCGGAGCCCTGCTGCTCTTCGTCGGCTTCCTGATCTTCTTCAACAAGCTGACCTGGCTCTCGGGTAAACTTACGTTCTTGAATCGCTTCTCGATGTAAGGTTTTTCTAGATGGGTGGAATTGTTATGAAAAAAATCCTGATCATCGTCGGTACCGTCGCCGTCCTCATCCTCTTCACCTGGTATGCCGATAAGGCCACGCGCCTCAAGGGACAATCTGCTTCAATCCCCGTTTCCAACCTTGCCGGGAAGCCCGAGCCGGATTTGAAACTCAAGGACCTCGACGGCAAAGACGTCTCCCTCGCCGACTACAAAGGCAAAGTGGTCTTCCTGAATTTCTGGGCCACCTGGTGCGATCCCTGCCGCGTGGAAATTCCATGGCTCATTGATATGCAAGCCAGATACGCCACGCGCGGTTTCACCGTCGTCGGCATCGCCATGGATGAGGAGGGCAAAAGCGTCGTCGCTCCGTTCATCGCCAAGGAGCGCTTCGACGTCAACGGCCAGCAGCTTCCCATGGTGTATCCCATCCTCCTCGGAACCGACGAAGCCGCGGACAAGTTCGGCGGCGTCCTCGGCTATCCCACCAGCTTCTTGATTTCCCGCGATGGCACGGTCGTCACCAAGTTCCAGGGCCTCAAGAGCAGCGACGAACTGATCAAGGCCATCGAAGCACAGCTCTAGCGGAATCCACTATGCTTCCTGAACATGATTTCCAGAAAAAGGCCGACGCCCTCTTCGACGATTTGAAGAAACGTCTTCTGAACCTTGGCGATGAACACGATTTCGACGTTGAAGGCGAAAGCGGCAAGCTCGAGGTCATCTTTGAGGAGCCCGAGCCCGCCCGATTTGTGATTTCTCCGAACACGCCCATCAGGGAAATCTGGGTCTCCGCGCTCTCCACCAGCTTCAAGCTCGCCTGGTCCGAGCCCCGCAACGCCTTCATCCTCGAAAAAACCGGTGAAGATCTCTACGGCGTCATGAGCCGCGTGATCTCGCAACAACTTGGAACTCAGGTGATCGTGTGAAACATTTCCTTGCTGCTCTCTTCCTTATTCTTCTCCTTCTCTCGCCTTTCGCGCTCTCGCAAATGCCCTCGGCCAAGGATGTCGTCGCTCCCACTGCCTTCGCCTCCTACGATCCCGTCGCTCGCGGCATGGCCTTCCAGGTCGCCGTCGTTCTCAAGATTCGCCCCGGGTTTCACGTCAACGCCCGCGAAGTTACCTTCGATTATCTGATCCCCACGGATTTGCGCGCGCACGTCCCCGCCGGCTTCAAACTCGACAGTGTGATCTATCCCAAGGGAACCCTGCAGACCTTCGTCTTCTCAAAAGACAAGCAATTGAATGTGTACACAGACACGGTGATTCTACGCCTGCCGCTCACCGTCTTGAAGGACGCGCCGCTCGGCCCTCACCATCTCGCCATGAAACTTCGCTACCAAGCCTGCAGCACCGAAATCTGTCTGCCACCGGTAACCAAAGACGTTGAAAGCACCCTTACTGTGGTCGCCACGCCAGCCGCCGCGAAGCCCGCCAACCCCGATCTCTTTCCCAAGCACCTGTAGGTCAGGCCTTCAGGCCTGAGGCTTTTTCTTGGATCTGCTCTTTTGCAGCCGCCTTCTGAGGTGGGCGCCTTAGTCCCGCGGCCTTTCTCTCGCCGCACTCTGAAAACTCCGCTCTACTTTCCGATTTCTCCAAGCCCCGCCCGCAACCGTCGCACCACCCGCTCCTGTCCCAGCACCACCATCGTGTCGAACAGCGGCGGCGCCACCGCTTGCCCCACGATGGCCGCGCGCGTCGCATTGATCAGCAATCCCGCCTTTACGCCGCCGTCTTCCGCCACCTTCCGGGAAGCGTGATCGCATGCGTCATGATTCCACTCCGTCAATCCCGCCAGCGCCTCCGCCAATTTCGCCAGCAGACTCGGCACTTTTTCGTCCTTCCAGAATTTCGCTTTCGCCGCCGAGTCGATCGTGAACTCGTCACTGAAAAACGCGCGCGACCAACTTCCGAAATCCGGCAGCAGCCGCACTCGCGGCCGCAACAAATCCACCGTCCGCGAAAACCACTCATGCCCCGCACCCGTTGCCCATTCGTCCTTCCACAGCCCATCTTGTTTCAACTGCTCCTCCACCTGCGGCAACAGGTCCTCAATCGGCAGCTTCTGCAAATACTGCGTGTTGAACCATTCCAGCTTCGCCCGGTCAAACACACCGTTCGTCCGGCTTACGCCTTCCAGCGAGAACTTCTCCACCAGCTCCTTCGTCCTGAAAAACTCCTCGTCCCCACCCGCCGCCCACCCCAGCAGTGCCAGGAAATTCCGGAACGCTTCCGGCAAAAACCCTTCCCGCCGGTACATGTTCACGTCCGTGGCCCCATGCCTCTTCGAAAGCCGCGACTTGTCCGGCCCCAAAATCAGCGGCACATGCGCGAACACCGGCGGCTCCGCTCCCAGCGCGCGGTACAGCAGCACCTGCTTTGGCGTGTTGGAAATGTGGTCCGCGCCGCGAATCACGTGCGTGATCCGCATGTCGATATCGTCCGCCACCACGCTCATCTGGTACATCGCCTGCCCGAACTCTTCCCCATCTTTCCCGGAGCGCAACAGCACAAAATCCTCGATCTCGTCGTTGGAAAACTCCCGCTCGCCAAACACCGCGTCAAAAAACTTCGTCGTTCCCCCCGTCGGCACCTTGAAGCGCAGTGCCGGCTTCGTCTCTGGCGACGACGGCTTGCCGTCGCGGCACGTGCACCGCACCACCCTCCGCACTTTCGCGCTTTCCGCTCCTTCTTCCGCGTGGTCCCCGCCCACATATTTTTCCGGCGGGCAATAGCACCGGAACGCGCTCCCATTCGCCAGGCATTTTTTGGCCGCCTCGCGGTACAACTCAGTCCTTTGCGACTGGTAGTACGGTCCTTCGTCCCAATCCACGCCCAGCCACTTCAGCCCCTCGATAATTCCCGTCACCAACTCCGGCTTGTTGCGCTCCGCGTCCGTATCCTCAATCCGCAGGATCATCGTGCCGCGTTCTTTGCGCGCAAACAGCCAGTTAAACAGCGCCGTCCGCGCTCCGCCCACGTGCAAATACCCCGTCGGCGAAGGCGCAAACCGCACCCGCACACTTCCTTTTTGTGTTGCGCTCGCGTCTGTCATGGCAAGTTGCTTCTCGCTCTCTTCTTTGAAAACTTCAGTCTACCGGAACCTCTGGAAACCGTCCAACGCGTCGCTTCAGGACCTAACGCTTCCAAGTTCACAATCCGTCAAAAGCTCGGCCTCCCATGCCTTCCCCCGTGCCCCACCCCCTACTACCTCTTTCGCCACCAGTACCCCCGTACCCTTCCTGCTTCTTTTCCCCCTGCTTCATAATCGCATGTGATTCGTTTTGTGTGTGGTCGGGCTCCTCGGTGACGGCCAGCAGGGGTGTTTTCTCGGGATGCAGTTCGTTCCTGGTGTCTCCCGGTGCACTCCGTTGATCCTTCGCTGATTTCGTTCGCCGTTGCCGCGCTCACACAACAGGTGGCGCCTTTGGGCTCTTCGATGGTTCAGAGCATTATTGCGCTCAGTTTCCTGATCGGGACTCTCCTCGTCGGAGTGTTTTTCGCTTACGTCTACTCCCTCAAGCGCCAGCCCTATCTTCTCTATTGGACCGCCGCCTGGGTCTTCTACGGCCTGCACTATCTCTGCCCGGGCCTCTCGATGTGGATCGGCGAGAATCCGCTGCTGACCTCCCTCAATCACGCCCTATTCGGATTTGCGGGCATCTGTTTCCTGCTCGGCACGCAACTCTATACTCGCAAGAAGCTGTGGATTGTTCCCGCCATCGCCGCGGTTGTAGTTCTCTCAGTATGGTCCGCCGCCAACGCCCTGCAACTCCTGCCATATTCCTCCTACGTGCCCGCCTCCCTCATCTACGTCTACGTCGGCTTCCTCTTCTGGCGGGAAAGCCAGCATCACGAAACTCTCGCCGATCGACTCCTTAGTCTTTCCTTCGCAGCCTGGGGCCTCGTCTTTCTTGCCTTTCACATCCTGCACATCACTCCCGAAGTGCTAGGCCAGACGGCCCGTTCCATCACCGCGGTTCCCACCGCCTTTGTCGCCATGCTTTTGATCATGTCTGTTTACGAGGAAGAGAAGCGCCGCGTCGAGCGCAACATGCTCGCGCTCTCCAACCTCAATCTCGCCACTTCCAGCTTCGTCGGCGGCGAGATTCAGCGCATGCTCGCTCAGGCACTCGACCGTGTTCTTGGCGTCGTTCGCCTTCCCGCGGGCGCACTTTTCCTTCATCACGGCGACCCCACCGGACCCACTTCCGTCGTCGCCGCCGGCATTCCCGAGGAATTCTGCCGCGTCGCTCAGGAGGAGGGGCTCGACGACTATCTTGTCGGCCTGGTTTCACGCCTCGGCGGTTTGCTCGGGTTCCGCGATCTCCGCGACGACAATCTCACTGCCCTTGAAAAAGACGAGCCCATTCGCCGTTTCCGCGAACTGGCCCTCAAGCACGGCTTGCGCAGCATCGTGGTCATCAGCCTGCAAGCCAAGGAACAAGCCTTCGGCCTCCTCCTCCTCGGCACACCAGACAATCGCCGCTTTACCCCCGCCGAATTGCGCTTGCTCCTCGCCCTCGGCCACCAGATCGGCATGGCCGTCGAAAACAGTTACCTCATTCAACAGACTTCGCGCCGCTCCGAGGAGCTCCACGTTCTCAATGAAATCGGCCGCGCCCTCAGCTCCACCCTTAATCAGGAAGATCTCCTCCGCAAAATCTGGGAAGAGCTGCGCCGCCTCTTTGATGTGGACAACCTCTATCTCGCCACGCCCGATTCCCTGCGCGACGCCATTCAGTTTGAGTTGGAAATGATCGATGGTGTGCGCATGCCGAAACGCTCGCGTCCCGCCGGCAACCACCTCACCGAGTACATCCTGCGCACTCGCCAGCCCGTTCTCATTCGCGAAAGCTTTGTCACCGAAGTCCACAAGCTCGGCGTCGATCCCCTACGCACCTTAGGCTCGTTCTGTGGTGTTCCGCTGGTCGCCTACGATCACGCCATTGGCGCGCTGTGCATCTTCTCCGATGAAGATCGCGCCTTCGACGAAGGCCACCTCGAGCTTCTTCGCGTGCTCGCCAGCGAAGCCAGCATCGCCATTGAAAACGCCCGCCTCTTCCAGGAAGAGCGCACCAAGGCGCGCCATCTCAATCTCTTGAATCTCATCTCCCGCGACGCTATCGCAACGCTCAACCCCGACGAAGTGCTGGCCAAGATCGCCGAGCAGCTCGAAAACGGCCTCACCTACGACCATATCGGCATCGCGCTTCTTGACTACACTACGCGCGAGCTTCACATCCAGGCTGAGGGCGGCAAGCGCCGTGGCGCCGCCGGACTTCGCCTTCCCCTCGACACTGGCCTCATCGGCCAGGTCGCGCGCACAGGCAAAGCGGCCACGTACCGTTCCCTCCCCAGCTCGCAGAATGGCCCCAAGCCCGTCCTCGCCGATTCCCTTACCGCCATGGCTCTGCCGATCTTTTACGCCGATTACCTGCACGGCGTGCTTTACGTCGAAACCCTTGACCGCATCGATTTCTCCGAGGAAGAATCGCTCCTCCTCAGCACCCTCGCCGACTTGATCTCCGGCGCGCTGCACAACGCCCTCACCTTCCAGAAAGCCCAGGAGCAGGCCATCACAGACGGCCTCACCGGCGTCAAAACCCACCGCTTTTTCATGGAAGCTCTCTCTTCCGAATGGAAGCGCTCCTCCCGCGCCGGCCGTTCCTTCGCTCTCGTCCTCATGGACCTGGACCGCTTCAAATTCGTCAACGATTTCTACGGCCACCTCGAAGGCGATCTGGTCCTTCAGCGCGTCGGACAAATCCTCGAAGGCAACTGCCGCCGCTCGGATGTCGTCGCCCGTTACGGGGGCGACGAATTCGTCATTCTCATGCCGGAGACCTCCATGGAACAGGCCCGCCAGCTTGCCTCTAAGCTGCGCGGCTGGGTTTCCGCCGATCCTCTTCTCCGCGAAAAAAACATCACCGCCAGCTTCGGTATCGCCTGCTATCCCCTCCACGGCTCCACGCCTCAGGAACTCATCCAGGTCGCCGACGCTTCCATGTATCTCTCCAAGCATCAGGGCGGCAACACCGTCTCCACCGCCGATCACGTTGATCCTAATGAAGCCCGCCGCTGGAAGCGCGACGTCCTCGAAGCTTATCTCGGGGTCACCCTCAAGCGCCTCTTCGCCACCGGCCCCGAATCCTTCAACGAGATTTACCAGCGCCTCCGCCAGTTCACCGAGTCTCTCCCCGCGGCCGAAGCCTCGACTGCCCCCTCCACAGACGGCCCGGCCTCTCTTCCCCAATCCATTCTCGATACCGTTACTTCCCTCGCCTACGCCGTCGACGCCAAAGATCAATACACCCAGGGCCACTCCCAGAAGGTTTCCGCATACGCCGCTTTGCTCGCCGAATCTCTCAGCTTGTCCGAAGCGGAGGTCGAGGAGATTCGTCTAGCCGCCATCCTCCACGATGTCGGCAAAGTCGGCATCCCCGAACAAATCCTCAACAAGAACGGCCCGCTCAATCCCGACGAATGGGACGTCATGAAGACCCACGTGACTTTCGCCGCGCGGCTCCTCGAGCCTCTCCCGCAGCTCGCGCGCATCCGCCTCATGGTCTTGCACCACCACGAATTCTTCGATGGTTCCGGCTATCCCAACGCCCTCTCCGGCGAGGACATCCCCATTGGTGCCCGCATCATCACCATCGCTGACTCCTACGACACCATCACCAGCGATCGCAGCTACAAAAAAGGCCGCACCGCCGAGGAGGCCCTTACCGAACTCGAACGCTGTGCCAGCACGCAATTCGATCCGCGTCTCGTCGAAGCCTTTGTCCGCGCCATGCGCCTTCTCCCCAACCCCATTATCGAAGCCGCCTCGCTCCTCTCCCGCAATCCCTAATCCGCCCCACGTAGCGCGGGGCGAATTCGCGCGCTTCATCAGCTTGCTGCTTTTTGGCGGGAACCCTTTGGCTTTTCTCTTGGGTTTTCTCTGGGGGTTTTCTCTGGCCTTCGCAGGGGCGCAGGACTCCTGCGCCCCATGTCGGCACGATCCGCAGATCTTGCTGCCTCTTGGGTCTTTCTTCCTCTCGCGTTTGTCGGGGATTCCTTCTGACGCAGTCCGCTCTCAAGTTCGTTCCTGGCCGGGTGGCCAACACACTCAGGCTTAAACGGAGTCTGGACGGCGGGCTACTCGCCAGTTCACTTTCTTCCGCGCAAGAGCGCCGCCATGACTCGCGGATTGCGGCGGCCGTGGAGGATGGCCAGCACAACGAGAGGTTTTTCATTCGGCGCGTACGCGATCAGAAGATCCCGCACGGGGTGAAAACGAATGGGACGTGAGGTCAGGTCGGATCGCCTGTGGCCCATTTCAGGGAAGGGGACGAGTGCACGCATTGCTTCATGGATTCCCTCGATGACACGGTCAGCGGCGGCGGGATTGTCTGCTGCGATGAATTCCCAGATTTCGTTCAGGTCTGCGAGCGCGTCAGGGTGGAGAACAAATCCGCTCATGAATCGCGGCGGTCTTGGCTCTTGTGGCGCAACTGGGCAAAGGCCTCTTCTCCATCAATGGGCCGTACACGGCCGCTCTTGATCTCATCGTAACGGCCATCCAGCATGTTGCGCACTTGCGTCAACTCGACGAGGTACCCGGACATTGCATCCTCGAGGAGTTCCTCCGGCGCCCGCCCAGTCGTCGCCGCAAGCTCTTGAAGCCGAGATTCCGTTTCTGGTTTGAGATGTACTGCCATACAAGCAAGTCTAGAGACATGCCAAGAAACTGTCAAAGCACTTTCCAGAGCGCCCCAGGGGACCCAAAAGCCGTGCCTTCGTCATCTTTCCGCACAGCTTTTCGACGCCAAGATTGCATTTCCACAGCCTTTTGGTTGGACCTCACGTGCTTCTGTGCGCCCCGTCACTGACGCCATGTTCATCAAGGAACCATAGTGCCCCGTCCGTTCATCAACTTTTGACGGTCCACACCAGGGGGTTCTCCTGTGAACAACCTATCTTTTCTGTCCACTTACGATGTTCTGCGCCAGCATGGCGTCGATCGCAGGGACTTTCTGCGCTTCTGTGTCGCCACCACTGCGGCCATGGGCCTGGAAGCCTCCATGGTTCCCGCGGTCGTCGCCGCGATGGAGACCAAACCCCGCATTCCCGTCATCTGGCTCCATGGCCTTGAGTGCACTTGTTGCAGCGAGTCCTTTATCCGCTCCTCTCACCCCATTGCCCAAGACATCGTCCTCAACATGATCTCCCTCGACTACGACGACACCCTCCAGGCGGCAGCCGGCTTCCAGGTCGAAGCCATTCGCAAGAAACTCATCAAGGACCACCCCGGCGGTTATCTCCTTGCCGTTGAAGGCAATGCGCCCACAAAGGACGGCGGCGTCTACTGCACCGTCGGCGGCGACACCTTCCTGAACATCCTCAAGGAAACCGCCGAACACGCCAAGGCCATCGTTGCCTGGGGTTCCTGCGCCTCCAACGGCTGCGTTCAGGCCGCTCATCCTAATCCCACTGGCGCCACGCCTATCCACAAGCTCATCACCGATAAGCCCATCATCAATGTGCCCGGCTGCCCACCTATCGCCGAGGTCATGACCGGCGTCCTCACCTACATCCTCACCTTCGACGCCCTCCCCGAACTCGATCGCATCGGCCGCCCGAAAATGTTTTACGGCCAGCGCATCCACGATAAGTGCTACCGCCGCGCCTTCTTCGATGCCGGCCAGTTCGTCGAGTCATGGGACGACGACGGCGCGCGCAAGGGCTGGTGCCTTTACAAAATGGGCTGCCGCGGTCCAACAACCTACAATTCCTGCTCTAACTTCAAATGGAACAACGGCGTTTCCTTCCCCATCGGATCCGGCCACGGCTGCATTGGCTGCAGCGAAGCTGGGTTCTGGGATAACGGCCCCTTCTACCAGCGCCTCTCGAACGTTGTGGTTCCCGGCATTGATGCCACTCCCAATACAATCGGCGAGGTCCTCGGAGCCGCCGCCGTCATCGGCGTTGGTTCCCACCTGGTTTCAACCGTCGTCCGCCAGAATGCCCGCAAGGTTCGTGTGGACGACACTCCGCCCTCCGGCGACAAAGGCGAATAAAGGTGCTCTATGACTGCACGCGTCGTTGTTGATCCCGTTACTCGCATTGAAGGGCATCTCCGCATCGAGGCCATGCTCAATGACTCCGGCCACGTCGGCGACGCCATGTCATCCGGCACCATGTGGCGCGGCCTGGAGGTCATCCTCCAAGGCCGCGACCCGCGTGATGCCTGGGCTTTCTGCGAACGCATCTGCGGCGTATGCACCACGGTTCACGCCCTTGCTTCCGTGCGCTGCGTTGAAAACGCCCTCGGCATCAAGGTCCCCAAGAACGCCGAAACTATTCGCAACATCATGTTTCTAACCCAGATGGTGCAGGATCACGTCATTCACTTTTATCACCTGCACGCTCTCGATTGGGTGGACATCGTCTCCGCGTTGAAGGCCGATCCCGTGGCCACCGCCGCGCTCGCGCAAAAAGTTTCTCCCAGCGCGCCTAATGCCAGCCCCGGCTACTTCCGCGATATCGCCACCACACTCAAGAAATACGTGGACTCCGGCCAGCTCGGCCTGTTCGACAACGCCTACTGGGGGCATCCCGCCTACAAGCTTCCTCCCGAAGCCAACCTGATGGCCGTTTCCCACTATCTCGAAGCCCTCAAGTGGCAAAAGGAAATCATCAAGATTCACACCATATTTGGGGGCAAGAATCCCCACCCGAACTATCTCGTCGGTGGCATGGCATCCGCCATCAACCTGCAAGGCGACAGCGCGATCAACATTGAACGCCTCAACATGGTCAAGGACCTCATCGCGCAAGCCAAGCAGATTGTGGACACGCTCTACATTCCCGACCTGCTCGCCGTCGCCTCCTTTTACCCCGAATGGACGCAGATCGGCGCCGGCCTCGGCAACTACATGTCTTACGGCGACATCCCGCAGCACGGCATCAGCGATGTTGCCAGCTTCAAGTTTCCGCGCGGCGCCATTCTCAACAAGAACCTCGCCGAGGTTCTTCCTGTTGATCCCGCCGACGCCGGCCAGGTCCAAGAAGAGATCACCCATTCGTGGTACGAGTATTCCGGCGGCAAGACGGCTCTTCATCCTTGGGATGGCGAAACGACTCCCAAGTACACCGGTCCGAAGCCGCCCTATACCCAGCTTGACGAAAACGCCAAGTATTCCTGGCTGAAGACGCCGCGCTGGAAAGGCAACGCCATGGAAGTGGGCCCGCTCGCCCGCGTCCTCATTGGCTTCGCCAGCGGCCACAGCGATTTCAAAGAAGTGGTCACCGCCGCGCTCGGCGCTCTGAAGATTCCCGCTGCCGCACTGTTCTCCACACTGGGCCGCACCGCCGCTCGCGGCCTCGAAACGCAACTTGCCGTTCAGTGGCTCAAAGACGAGTTCGACAACCTCATCGCCAATCTCAAGGCCGGCGATTCCACCACCGCGGACACCGCCAAGTGGGAACCCTCCACCTGGCCTGCCGAAGCCAAGGGCTACGGCTTCACGGAAGCTCCCCGCGGAGCGCTCTGCCACTGGATCCACATTAAGGACACCAAAATCGCCAATTACCAGATCGTCGTGCCATCTACCTGGAACGCTTCACCCAAAGATGCCAAGGGCCAGCACGGCGCGTACGAATCCGCCCTGCTCGGCACACCCATGGCCGACCCCAAGCGTCCCCTGGAAATCTTGCGCACCATCCACTCCTTCGATCCTTGCCTCGCCTGCGCTTCTCACGTCATCGGCAAGGATGGCCGCAAGCTTTCCGAATTCCTGATTCGCGTCTAGGAGGCGGCTATGGCAAAAGTCATTCAGCCGTTCGATCCGAAAGATGTCGTCGCCCATCCGGAGCACTATTTCCGCCGCGCCTACGTCTGGCAAGTGCCCGTTCGCCTTACGCACTGGGTCAGCGCCATTTGCGTCACCGTGCTTTTCCTGACAGGCCTGTATATCGCTTCGCCCATCCTTGCTCCCAGCGGTGAGCCCGCGCACCACTTCGTCATGGGGCGCATCCGTCAGATTCACTTTGCCGCGGGCATAATCTTCGTCATTAGCTTCCTGGTGCGCATCTACTGGTTCTGGGCCGGCAACAATTACGCCCGCTCCGGTTTCCCATTTGTGTGGCGTGCCAGCTGGTGGCGCGATCTTTTCCGCCAGGGCACCGACTATCTGAAGCTCGAACGCGGCCACGTCCATCTTGGCCACAACGCCCTGGGCGGCTCCGCTTACACTTTCTTCGTCATCTTTCTTGGTTGGGTGCAGATCTTCACCGGCCTCGCTCTTTATTCGGAGACGAATCCCGCCGGCATTCTCAGTAAGCTTTTTGGTTGGGTCATTCCGCTGCTGGGCAATTCCTACAGGACCCACATGATTCATCATCTGGTGGCGTGGGCCTTCCCCATCTTCGCTCTCTTGCACATCTACATCGTCACCTACGATTCAACGCAATACGGCAATGGCCTGATTACTTCCATCATTTCAGGCTACAAGTTCTATCGTCAGGGGGACATCCGTAATGATGAGTGGTTATCTTGATTTTCTTCGCCCGCGCGCGCCCGCGCCTGTTCTCGTGCTCGGCCTGGGCAACACCCTGCTCAGCGATGACGGTGTCGGCCCCGCGCTCCTCGACCGCCTTTCCAGCTCCGCCCAGCGCTGGGAAGGCCAGGTCGAATTCGTGGACGGCGGCACGCAAGGCCTCGCGCTCCTCGGATGCCTCAGCGGCCGCAAGGCACTCATCATCGTTGATGCTGTGAAGACCGGCGCGCCTCCAGGCACCGTCCATCGCATGACTCTGGGCGAACTCCGCAGCGCCAATCCCGGCCGCGCCGGTTCCGCACATGAAGGCAACGCCGGCGAGCTTCTCGCTGCTGCGCAACTCGTCGATGAACTTCCTGATCGCTTGTTCGTCGTCGGCGTCGAACCCAAGAAAATCGCCACTGGCTACGGCCTTTCCGCTCCCGTCAAGCGTGCGCTCCCCGAAGCCTCCAAGGAAGTCAACCAGCTCCTCACGCAACTCTGCTGATTCTCATCTTCGCGTTATTGCCCCGCCGGCCCTTTCCCGTTCGTAGGGTCACAATACGCCGTGCCCTCGCAGTCCCCCGAAGCGTCGTGGGCGCGGCACACACCTGTAAATACAGAAGACGTGTCCCTCGACGCATCCGCTGAAATCATTGAAGTGTTATCCTTCTCGCGACTGCCATGTCCACGCACTCCGATCCCCGCCAGCCGGACTTCCACTTCGATTGCGTGTTTCACTACGTCTCCGACATGGACCTGGCGATCAGCTTCTATCGCGACGTTCTCGGATTCAAGCTCATTTCGCGCGACGTTGTGGCTCGCTTCGATATTGACGGCGTTTTGTTTGAACTCGTGCCTGCCGCCGCCGAAAACAGCCTTCGCGCAAAAGGCAACGCGCGTCTCTGCCTGCGCGTGGAAAATGTCGAGCAGACGCTGAACGATCTGCGAGCCAAGGGCGTGCGCACTGGTCCGGCCGTTGACAAAGGCACTGGCGTGTTCGGCTCGTTTGAAGATCCAGACGGCAACGAGATTTGTCTCTGGCAATATCACCCGAAGGCGTAGGGGCACGATACAAAGTGCCCCCGTCCTCATTTTCCCAGCGCCGGGGGCGCAGCACTCTTTTATCCCGCGCGCTGGACTTACATGCACGACCTTCGTACTATTGCCTCCATGAAAAATCAAAAATCCGTTCCGAAAACCGTGGACGAATATCTCGCCGCGGTACCTGAACCCGCACGCAGCACGCTGCAGAAGACTCGCGCGGCGATCCGCTCTGCGGCGCCACTGGAAGCCACAGAGGGCATCAGTTACGGCATGCCCATGTTCAAGTTCAAAGGAGTGCTGGTGTGGTTTGCCGCATTTGCGGACCATTGCAGTTTGTTTCCGACTGCAGGCGTCATCGCGGCGTTCAAGAACGAACTTAAGCCCTTCACCACATCCAAAGGAACCATCCAGTTTCCGTTGGACAAACCGCTGCCCGCCGCGCTTGTAAAAAGGATGGTAAAAGCGCGCCTCGCGCAAATCGAAAGCAAAAAACGCCGCTGAACAATCTGCCTGCCAAAGGCGTGCCCCCCGAACGCTCCGGCGCGCCGGGGATCCTGTAGCTGGCGCGTTTAAGCAGGCCGCAACTGGCTCAATTTAGGAAAGGACAGCGGCTCCGCCAGCGTAAGCGGTGGTGCCGGCACGCCCTGCTGCAGCTCTTTGGCAAGCACCTCGATGGCCAGGGCCGAGAGCGCGGGGCAGATGATCGTGGCATCCAGCAGGCCACCGTAGGTCCATCGGCGGCCATGCTCTTCCAGGCCGTCGCACCCGATGTATCTGATTTTGTCCGGGCCCTCATGCGACGCTTGGCCGGCGGCTTGGCTGACCGCTTTGCGTGCGCCCATGGCCATGAAGTCGTTTTGTGCGGCCACCACAAGCGGGCGAATTTCGCTAGAAGTGGGAAGCCGGAGCCAGGAAGTCATGGCCGCGGAAGCGGCGGACTCCTCCCAGTGGCCCTGCAAACGCCGGACCTTGATCATCGAGTCCTTGGTCTCCATCATTCCCTCTGTGCGGGCTTGCGCCACGGGGTGGCCGGCAGGCCCCTGTAAGTACACCACCGTGCCTCCGCGTGGAAGCAATGCATTCAACTGCCGCCCTTGGATGCGCCCAGTTTCGACGTGATCCGTGGTGACGGCAAACATGGGAGCACGAGAAGAACCACGAAGTTCCGCAATGTAGGCTACTTCACGGTTCAGCACGATCCAGCCAACGCCGGCTTTCGCCGCCTCTTGGGCAACACGGATCATCCCGGTGCCGATCGGCTCCAGGATGATCACGTCGGGGCGCGCTTCGCCTGACGAATAGATGAGCTTGAGTAATTGTTCACTCTGGGTAATGGCATCGCCTTCGGCGTAGATCACGTTGACCCGGAAGCCGAACTGTTGCGCCGCAGCTTGCGCGGCCCGCGCTTCGGCTTGCTGATAGACGCTGCTCGCCGAGTGCAGTGAGAGCACGATCTTGAGTGCGGTGGAACTCATGTGGGTCCTTTTGCTCCAAATGGTCTTGTTCCGTTGCCCGCGCAACGACCGAGTCCAACCCACTGTATGTACTCAACCTCAAATATGCAGTGATGGCAGTCATAGGACTACGTGACTTACTGTGAACGTCCATGAATTATAAATTTCGATTGAATATATCGTGAATTTCGATTGTCGTCCGTGTCAACATCGTGTGAACGTCGCGCGCTAAATGCCCCCCTTTTCGGTGACTGCACTCATCATTTGAAGCTCCTCAAAGCTTTTGGTGCACTCCGGGGAGCCAAACGCCCCTCCTTCCGGAGTCCTCATTGAACGTGAAAGCACTACTCCGCACTTTCCGCATCGGCCAGAAACTTGGCCGTTAGGACAGCCGCCACAACACTCTCTGGTAGACGAGGCGATCGACAGAATGAGAGCTCAGTTTCAGTATTTGATTTCCCGTACCGGCCCATCCACGTACGCGGAGTTGCGCGAGCTATTGATGAGGGGATAAGGTCCGCGTCGTGCCTTATGAGTAGAGCCGAATCGCGCCCGAGACGCTTGGGCATGCTTCAGGCAACGCAGCCTTCGTTTCTTGAATCTCTGCCTCTGGTGGTGATCGAGGGACATTTTTTTCATGTAAAATGGCGGGCACCCGGCGGTCGGTGCTTCGGAATGAGCGAAGCGGAGGTGAGACGATGTGGCATATCAGAATGACCATCGTAGGGATCGCGGCGGGTGGCCTGCTGCTCTTGAGTATTGCACCTCGGGCAGCAGCGCAGTGTTCGATGGGCTCCAATTACAACGGGATTGCGCTGCGGGCCGGTAGCCCGTTTCAAGCCGAAAAAACGACCACCGTCACGCAGGAAGCGCCAAGCAAATTCAACTCCCCCGTGCGGCCGCCGGAGCTGGTTGCGAGGGATGGCCAGGGGCGTATTCGCACTGAGTTGACCGGGGGAAAGTTCCAGGTGGAAGAGGGCGAGGGAGCGGGTACGGAATCGGTCCAGCAGATGATCACGATTTGCGATCCGGTGAGCCAGAAGCTGGTACGGCTGGACACGTTGAGCAAGACGGCAACCATCATGACGCGAACGCCGGGGTCGCCGCGAAGCGGAACCCAGCCTCAAGCCGGAATGCAGACACAGCGCGCATACTGCAGCATGTTTGCGCCGATGCTAAGCGGTGGTAATCTGCAGAGAGAGGATTTGGGGCACCAGTCCATCGAAGGATGGGACGCGCTGGGAGTGCGCACGACGGGGCCCATGCACACACTGCTCAATGGCGAGGGAACCGCGCCGACGACCACAAGCGAATCGTGGTGTTCGGAGGAGTTGGGCGTAATGCTCCTGCAAGTAACCCAGGCAACAGGGCCAGTCCAGAATAAGACGGAAATGAAATTGACGAAGATTGTTCCGGGCGAGCCGGATCCCTCGCTGTTTCAGGTTCCACCGGATTACCGCGTCGTGGAACGCGTTCCCGAGGGAAGGAACAACGGGAAGATGGGGACGCTCGGAATCAGTTCGACGACACAAGTGCCTGTGCCGGAGGAAGCCCCGCCGAAGTAGCACAAGCAAACGTCACCGACGAAACGTACTGGGTGCAAAACAGGCGCTCTGCAACCCGACAAGCCATTCCCTGACATTCCTGGGTCTGCTACATTGGAGGAAACACTCTTCACTTGGGGACACTCATGCAAACAGCTACCGTGCAATGGATCGGCGAACAAAGATTCCTCGCCACCAGCCCTTCGGGGCACGGCGTGCTTATCGATTCCGACCGCGAATCGAATAAGGCGCCGGGGCCGATGGAGCTGGTGCTGATGGCGTTGGGAGCCTGCACCGCCACGGACATCGTGATCATCCTGGGGAAGAAGCGGCAGAAGCTGGAGTCACTGGAAGTGGTATGCTCCGGCGAGCGCGCCAGCGATCCGCCCACCGTCTGGAAAAAGCTGGAAATTCTCTATCGCCTGCGGGGCGCACTGGACGAAGGCGCGGTAAAGCACGCCATCGCGTTGAGCGAGGAGAAATACTGCTCGGTGGCGGCGATGCTGCAGAAGACGGCCAAGGTGACCTGGCAGTATGAGCTCCTCCCGGCGAAGTGAGGGCGCCGCTGCGGCGGACGTTCGAAAACGCTGCCCGTGGCGCTTGTTTCCAGCAAAGTTCCTCGCATACAATCATCCTTCTTTGCACCACTTTATGATTCATCAAGGAGTCTCATGCCTCGCCTCGCCGCAAAAATCACGGGTGTAGCCGGCTATGTGCCGCCCCGCGTGCTGACCAACGCCGACCTAGAAAAGATGGTGGACACAACAAACGACTGGATCATGGAACGCGTGGGCATCCGCGAACGCCATCTGGCGGACAAAGGCGTGGCCGCAAGTGACCTGGCGGTGGAAGCGGTGAAGCAGCTGGTTGCGGCGCATCCCTTCGATTTGCAGACGGTGGATCTGATCGTGGTGGGCACGGTCACCCCGGACATGATGTATCCCTCCACGGCGTGCCTGGTGCAGCACAAGCTGGGAATTGCCAATACCTGGGGCTTCGACGTATCAGCGGGCTGTTCCGGCTTCCTCTACGCGCTGAACACAGGTGTGAAGTTCGTGGAATCGGGGCAGTACAAGAAAGTTTTGGTGATCGGCTCGGACGTGAATTCGTCCATGACCGATTACACGGACCGCGCGGTGTGCATCATCTTTGGCGATGGCGCAGGCGCCGTGCTGTTGGAACCCGCGGGTGAAGGCGAAGACGGCATCATCGACAGTGTCGCCCAGATCGAGGGCGGCGGCGGACAATTCCTGTATATGCCGGGCGGAGGCAGCCTAAACCCCGCTTCGCACGCGACCGTGGATCAGAAAATGCACTACATCCATCAGGATGGGAAGAACGTGTTCAAGTACGCGGTGAAGAAAATGGCGGAGATGACCGAACGCGTTCTGGCGAAGAATGGGCTGACGGGCAAGGACGTGGACTGCTTCATCGCGCATCAGGCTAATCGCCGCATCATCACGGCCACCGCCGAACGTCTGGGGATGCCCCTGGACAAAGTGATTATCAACATCGAGCAGTACGGCAACACGACCGCCGGGACGATTCCGCTGGCCATGCAGACGGCACTGGAAGAAAAGAAGCTGAAGAAGGGCGACATGGTGCTGCTGGCCGCCGTGGGCGCAGGATTCACGTCCGGCGCAACGCTTCTGCGCTGGGCTTACTAGCGCGCGATTTCGCCGGCGACTGCCAGACGGACAGCCGCAGAAATCAAACGTAGGTTCACAGCGAGATTAGCAGGAGCGGATGGAAGCGGCTTGCGCGAGGTTGGCTTGGAGCCGGCGTTCGATCTGCACGGCCGCATAACGCGCACAGAGGGTCATTTCGCGATCTCCCCAGTTGGCAATCGCGGGCGACATGCGGCCAAAGTGCGTTTGCAGGCCGTGAACGGCTTCATAATAGGCACGCACAAAACCCAGGCCGCTGTGGTCGCTCTTGAGTTCGGGGGTGAGTTCGTGCAGGCTGGCCAGCTTCCTGAAATCGGTGCCGCACAGGCTGGAGTCGGCAACCTGCGCGGCTTCCAAGACCTGGTTGGAGACGGTTTGCGACGCCACGCCCGTCAGTACCGAGCGCCAGTAATACAGCGCGAACTGGAATAGCGCAACGATCGCAATCGCGAATATCATGGTGGCGAACATCCCTCAGCCTCCATGCACAGTATGTGGCGAAACGCTGCGGCGCCCAATAGCTCGCTGGTACTACCTCGATAGCCCCCGGGAGGCGTTACCTTTGGGTACCAGCGGGCGGCACTGGCCAGGCGGGGCGGCCGGAAATCCTTGTCTGGAAAGGACTTCCTGCGTATGCTCCGCACAGCCTGATTACATAGGAGGAGGGAACCGTGTTTAAGCAAGCTGTGCTGCTGGTGTTGGCGTTGGCATCGTTTTGGGGATTATTCCTGAGTCATGAGGCCCCTAGCACGGATCAGACAAGCGCATCAACGGATCATGATCGTGCGGCGATCCTGAAGATCCTGGATGAACAGCAAAACGCCTGGAACCGCGGCGACGTCATCAGCTTCATGCGCGGCTATTGGAATTCGCCGGAGCTAACGTTTGCCGGGAGCGGCGGGATTGCGCGTGGCTGGGAGTCGGTGCAGGCTCGCTATAAGCGGGAATATCCCGATCAGGCAGCCATGGGCCAAGTGAATTTCTCGGATGTGGAAGTCCGATTCCTGGGGCCGGACGCGGCTCTGGTGCTGGGGCAGTGGCATCTGCACCGCGGCTCTGGCGATATTGGGGGAGTGTTCAGCCTGGTATTCCAGCGGCTGCCGGAGGGCTGGAGAATCGTGCACGACCACACGAGTCTGGGGAAGGCAAAGGCGGAATAGCGCTGGCATGGCCCACTCGTTGACGCAGATTGTTGAGTTCCCAGTGCGGCACGGTGTCGGGGCTTCTTTCCCAAAGTGAAACAATAGGTAAGAGCCTTCACCCCGCGGAAAATCGTCATTTTCTGACTCGGAGTATTTTATACATCCTGTTGTAACACGCATGGCGTATCCTCACTAGGTTGCCGCATCCATCGAAGTTCCCCCCGCCCCGGCAAACGATGGAATAAAACGAGCCGTGAATTAGAAGGTTCATTGGGTGTTGCTAAAACTATTCGCGCTGAAACCGGAAGAGCCGGTTTGCCCATTGTGCCGCCAGAAGACCGCATGAAAGAAAGTTTCATCTATCGCCGGTTGATTCGCCCGATCCTGGACCTGCTGCAGCAGGGCGTTACGCCAGAGAAGTTGGCGTTGAGCCTGGCGCTAGGCCTGGTTCTCAGTGTGTTTCCAGCGGTGGGCTGGACCACCACGCTTTGCGCGCTGGCCGCCCTGATTTTTCGCCTGAATATTGCGGCCATCCAAATGATCAACTACTTCATGTATCCGGCGCAGATCGCGCTCTTGCTGCCTTTTTTCCGCCTCGGAGAAAAAGTATTCCGGGCGCCGCATCTGCCGATCTCCATTCCCCACATCTACCAAATGGCCCACGCAGACCTTTGGGGCGCCATCCGGTTCCTCTGGAGCACGACGTGGCACGCAATGGTGGTTTGGGCTGTTCTTGCGCCGCTGTCTACAGTGCTGATCTACTCTGTCCTCCTGCCGGTGTTCCGCCGTGTGGCCCGGCGCATCGGTGCCTCCCAGCCGACGGCGCAGGCTGAAGCGGCCTGAGGGTCGTGCGAACTCTTCCTTTGCTGCTGGCGCGTGCTGAGTTGTGGCGGCGTGACGGCGGCAACGAGTCGAGCGTACTGCACTACAGATTGGCTAAAAGTTGAGACCTGGGCGATAGGGGCGCAGTAATCCTGCGCCCCAACAAGGGACTCGCGCGTGTCGCGGTAGCCTGGGTCAGAGGATTTCGAGGATTTCCTCGTAACGTTTGAAAGGTGGAATGAGGTAGGCGCCCGCCAGCTCCGTGCGCGCCCAGGCGAGCATTTCGTGGGCTACCTCGAAACCCCGGTCGCGCGCGGCAGCGCCGGCGGCTTCCATGGATTTCAAGAGCGGCTCCGGAATCATAATCCCAGGGACTTCGTTATTTAGGCGCAGCGCCTGTTTGTAACTGTTCAGCGGCCACACGCCGATCAGCACGGGGATGGCAGGCTGGCCGCCCAGCTTTCTCAAGAAACCGCGCCAGTGCTCGGGATCGAAGAGCGGCTGGGTCATCGCGAAGTGCGCGCCGGCTTCCACTTTGGCGTGGAAGCGCGCGATTTCATTGTCGAGATCGTCGGCAACCGGGTTCAGCGCGACGCCGATGGTGAAATTCGTTTGGCCGCCGAGCGTCTTGCCCGCCCAGTCCGTGCCCTGGTTCAGGCGATTCAGAATTTTTACCAGGCCGACGGAATCCACTTCGTAGACGCCGCTGGTTTCCGGATAATCGCCGACAGAAGGCGGATCGCCGGTAATCGCGAGGACGTTGCGGACGCCGCCGACGGTCCACGCGCCCAGGAGCATAGCCTGCAATCCGATGATGTTCTGATCGCGCGTGGTGAGGTGGGGCACGGTTTCGACGCCCCTAGCTTCCAGTGCGCCGGCGACAACCAGCGCGTCCATGCCCACGCGGGCCATCGCGCCGCTATTGATGTCGATGGCGTCCACCTTTTTGGAAGCCATTACTTTGTCAACTTGCTCGTAGATGCGATCGAGCGAAAGGCCCTTGGGCGGATCGATCTCCACGCAGACCGCGAATTCCTTTTTCTGGAGTTTTTTCCAGAACTTGCTCTCCGGTTCCCGCTGCTGTACCGGCACCGCGTGTTCCACGGTTTTCACGACAGACGCGGCATGAGTTTTCCCGGGATGCAGCGATTTCACCGCTTCGGCCATGGCGCGGATGTGCGCGGGCGTGGTGCCGCAACACCCGCCAAGAATACGCACGCCGAGTTCGGCGGCTTCCCTGGCGAATTGCGCAAAGTATTCGGGCGAAGACTTCGGATAGACGATGCGGTCGCCTTCGCGTTTGGGAAAGCCGGCGTTGGGCATGCCGCTCACGCGGATGTCCCCCACATTAGTGAGTTCCTGGAGAATGGGTAGAAGCGATTGCGGGCCCAGGGTGCAGTTGGCGCCAATCACCTGAACGTTCTTGTCTTTCAACATCGCCGCGGCGAGGAATGGCCGCACATCGCCGTACGTGGTGCCCTCCTCCGAGTAGGTGAGTTGCGCGATGATGGGCAGGCCGGAGAAGGAGCGGATGGCATCAATCGCCAGCAGCAGTTCTTCGATATAGGAAAACGTTTCGAGGATGAAAAGATCGACGCCCCGCTCCTCAAGGGCCAGCGCCTGCTCGTGAAAAACGGAAAGAATGAAATCGGGCTCGGGATGGCGCGCCTGCACGCCGATGCCGAGAGGCCCGATGGAGCCGGCGATGAGGACCTCGCGCGCCGCGGCTTCCCGCGCTTCGCGGGCAATCTTCACGCCGCGGCTGTTCAGGCGCTGCACTTCGTCTCCGAGGCCGAGCGGAGCAAGCTTGAAGCGGTTCGCCCCGAAGGTGTTGGTTTCGATGATCTGCGCGCCCGCTTCGATGTAGCTTTGGTGGACGCGGAAAACGGCTTCCGGCTCGGAGGTGTTGAGTTCGTCGAAGCAGCGCACCGAGCCCACGGCTTCGTGCAACATGGAGCCCATCGCGCCGTCCGCGATGAGAATGGAATCCTTCAGCCGTTCGTTGAAATCCTGAATCTTCATGAATCGTGTGTCCTGTTCAATGAAATCGTGGTGCGGGCCAGCCGGTCAGCGTTTTTGTTCCATGAGACTGGCGACGGTGCTCATCAGATCATACTTGGTGAGTATCTCGAACTTCGATTCTTCCATTTCCACGAAGATCGCGGGGTTCTCGTGGCTTAGAATATAGGTGATGCGTTCGACGGGAGCCGTCTTGGGAACCAGCGGCAGCGGCTTGCTCATCACTTCGCGCACGACGAGTTTGCGCAGGTCTTTGCCTTGCAGCGCCAGGGTCAAAATCTGGTCTTCATACACGGTGCCGATGAGCACATTCTCCTCAAAAATGGGGATCTGCGAAATATCCTGTTCTTGCATGGTTTTCAGCGCGTGGAAAACGGTCTGGTAGGGCCGGGCAACCACCAACTCGCGGACCTTGCCGGCTCGCCGTTTTGCCATGACGATTTCCGCAGCGGTGATCGCCACGGTCGCTTCGGTGTAGCCGCGCTCGCGCATCCACTCGTCATTGAATACCTTGCTGAGGTAGCGCATGCCGGTATCCGGCAGCAACGCAACGACGTAGTCCTGCGGGCCCAGATCCTTGGCGAGCCGCAGCGTGGCGGAAAGGCATCCGCCGCCGGAGCCTCCGGTGAACAGTCCTTCGAGCTTGGCCAAGCGCCGCGCCACAACGAAGCATTCTTCGTCATTCACCTGGATCACGTCGTCCAAAATCTTCATGTCCATCGTGGTGGGAAAGAAATCCTCGCCGATGCCTTCCACAACGTAAGTCCGCGCTTTGGTGACTTTCCCGGTCTTATGAAAGTCGTAAAAGAGCGAGCCTTCCGGATCGACGCCGATGATTCTAACTTGGGGGTTCTTCTCCTTGAGAAATTTGCCGGCGCCGCTGATCGTGCCGCCCGTGCCCATGCCGCATACGAAATGGGTGATCTTGCCTTCGCTGTCTTCCCAGATTTCCGGCCCGGTCGTATTGTAATGCGCCGCTGGATTGCTAGGGTTGGCGTACTGATTCGGGTAATACGAATTGGGGATTTCGCGCGCCAGTTTCTTCGCCACGCTGTAGTAGCTGCGGGGATCTTCCGGCTCAACGGCGGTGGGGCAAACAATCACTTCCGCGCCGAGCGCCTTCAGCAGGTCCACCTTTTCCTTGGACTGCTTGTCCGTGGTGGTGAAAACGCATTTGTACCCGCGCACGGCCGCGACCAGCGCCAATCCCATTCCCGTGTTGCCGCTAGTGCCCTCGATGATGGTGCCGCCGGACTTCAGTAAGCCCTTTTTCTCGGCGTCGTCAATCATGGTGATGCCGATGCGATCTTTCACGGAGCCGCCGGGGTTGAGCATTTCGGCCTTGACCCAGATTTGCGGCTTCAGGTCCTTGGCGATGCGGTTCAGGCGGATGAGCGGGGTGCTGCCCACCGCTTCGAGAATGTTGTTGCAGCGCATGCGATCGTCTCATTGCCGGCACAGACACTTCGTCGCGCCTGTGCCATACTTCCCTTCAGTTTAGCATGTAGCCCTGAGACATTAGGAAATGCGCGACTTCTCGCGTATTCATAGAGGAATCAACATGCCGAGACAAAACATCGCCAGCGGAACGCCCTGGGAACCCATTGTGGGCTATTCCCGGGCCGTGCGCATTGGCAATCACATCAGCGTATCCGGCACGACAGCGACGGGCCCCGATGGCAAGATCGTGGGCGCCGGCGATGCTTACCTGCAGACGCTCCAGACACTTCGAAATATCGAGGCGGCGCTGCAACGGGCCGGAGCCACGATGGAGGACGTAATCCGCACTCGAGTTTTTGTGATCAGCATCGCGGAGTGGGAGAAGATCGGCCGGGCGCACGGCGAATTCTTCAAGGACATCCGCCCGGCAACGAGCATGGTGCAAGTGAGCAAACTGATCGCGCCAGAGATGCTGGTGGAAATCGAGGCCGACGCAATCGTTCAGGTCTGAGCCTTCTCAAAGTGTTTTGTCATCCTGAGCGAAACGAAGGACCTCAACGCAAACCTGAAGCAAGGACTCTCCGTTGAGATCCTGAGCCCATCCTCAACGGATGGTCTCAGGATGACAAAACTCACCAAGACTACGATGCTATTGCATTACCACTTGGCGCGGATGCGATACTTCAACACCGATTCGCCGTTGGCCTTCACCGGAACGTCGAATTGTGCGGCCCAGGCGGAAGTTTTCGTGTATTTGTACGATGACGTAAGCATCTCCCAATCGCCTCCGATCGGTTCGTTCACCTGAACGGTCACCGGCGTGTCCTTGTGATTGCGCAGGGTGATTTCAAACTCCATTTCCCAGACGCGAGAGGCAATGCTCTTGTAGTCGGTCTGCTTGCGTTCGCACACCACATCGAATGCGTTGCCGATCTTCACGCTGATGAATTCGTCTTTAGGCGTGTGGTCAATGTGGTCTTCGCCTATGAAGAGAACCCCGCCCTTGGAATCCTTCTGATAGACGCGCAGATTGCCCGCCGGTAGCGGAATACCCAGCCCGGCTTTCTCTTCATTCTTGAATTTGTAGAAGACCATGACGGGGTCCTTGAGGGGCGAGCCGGGATTCTGGGCGTTGTGATAGTAGAAGTTCTGGCCATTCACGACGAAGAGCTTTTCCACCGGGACGCCGCTGCCCTGCAACAAACTGATCTGCTTGGTCTCCTTGTCTTCGACAGAAGTACGCCGGCCCAGCGAATACAGGTGGTATTCGCTGAAGCTTTCCTGCTGGAATTGGCTGGCGCCGCCTACTGCCTGGGCCTTGGCATACATCTCCAAGGCTCGCGGTTGGTTTGGCGCCGGAAGGCGGTTGAGGTCCCCCGCCACGAGTTGCAACTTGGCATTGTGGAAGGCGGTGCCGGAATTGTTGACGAGGGTGACCCAGCCGTCGAGATCGGCGGCCTTGTCGTCGCGCCCAACGGTGAGCACATAATCGGCGTTCCATGAGAGATTGTTTGCCAGATAGGACGCCTCAATGCTCTGCTTGTGCGTACCAGAATTTTCCAGCGACATCAACAGCGTGGGCCGGTCGTAGAGATTGGCCGGCACTTCCGGAAAGCGATAGCTCTCGGCAAAGAGACCCGTGACAATGTCATTGCCGATGCGCCAGACCGGGCCGTTGTTGTTGGCGAGGAGCGTGGCTTTGAACTCTTCCCGCTTGGTGGTGTTGTTGTCCATGTACGTGCGGACCAGGGTCACTTCCTTGCCGACATATTTGTTCAGCAGCTTGGCGGGTTCCAGCAAATCGTATTCGTAGTTCTGCTCGATGACGCCGAGCTTTTCCGGATCGGTGAGGGACCGGAAATGGACCGTGGCGGGATTCACCGTCGCGGCGATATCCATGAATTTCAGGCGGAATCCGCCGGAGGGCAATTGCAATTGCCGCACATCGCGCACCAGGGCGATGTTGGAGTTATAAACGGTGACGGCGAGATCGGTCTGGTCGTTCAGCGTGGTGGTCTGATCGCCCGTGGCGACGTGGCTCGATTCTTTCTCCTGCGGATCCGCCTTTTTCCCCGCGTAGTAAGCGGGAACAAGGGCGGCAGCGCCCGCCAGTGCGATGGCGGCGCCGGTGGCCACCCAGCGGGAAGAGATTCGCTTGGAGTTTGGCAGAGTGTTCATGAATGCACCTCGATTTGAATTTTCCTTCTCTATTAGAACGGCGCTGGGGAAATTTCTTGCGGGCGGCTCTATTGGTTAGCAACCAGCGTCCAAGTGAGCCCGCCATCGCTCGTTTCAAAAGTTTTGCCGCGAGGCACGTCCCAGATGGAAGCATGCAGTGCGTCCAGGGCGTGGACGCCGCCCAGATCCTCAGAGATTGGCGAGGCAAGTTGCTTCCAGTGTTTGCCTCCGTCCGTGGTCAGAAGGAGAGCCCCGGCTTTGCCAACGATCCAGCAAACATTATCGGCAGGCGCGTAACCCGCTAGGAGATCAGCGGCCACGCCGCTCTTTTGCGGTTTCCAGGTTTTGCCCGCGTCTGTGGAGCGCTCGATCTTCCCCGCGGGGCCAACGCGCCAAGCTTGCTTCTTGTTTGGCGAAAGGATGAGATTGCGATCCAGCATCCGCAACATAGAAAAATCACGGCCGGTGACGGGCGCCTCCGCTGCACTCACTTCGACACTCTCCGTTATCGAGTAAACAGGGGGATTTTCGCTTTTTTGTTTTTGCGCTTGTTGCACGTCTTTCTTTTCCTCGGCGAGGCGCTGGTTCGTAGCCTGATCTGCGACTTGATTCGCAGCCGGGTTCGGGACCTGATTCGCGTTCTGCGTCACGTTCTGATTCTGCACTTGGTTCTGCATCTGATTCGCCACCAGGGGCCCTCCACCGCGGGCCCCCGCAGCCTTGGGCGCGGCCGGCGCGGCGGCCACGGCCCGTTTGGCGACAATAGCCCCCGAAGAAACCCCGGCGCTTTTTTGGAAGGACTCGGAGGACTTTTCCGCATCGAGTTGCGCAAGTTTATCTGATTCTGGCCCTCGGAGCTCTTTCACAGCCGGAGGCGGCGCCGCAAGGCGAGACATAGGCGGTGCTTCTGCATGAAGCGTGGGGCTCGTAAGAGCGGGTGAAGTCTTGCGATCCTCGCGAATTCCTGGCTGCAAGCTGTAAGCGCCTTCGTCGCGCGGCCCAGCTTTCCCGGATTGCGGAGCAGCCGACGAGGCGGGCGGTGAGGTTTCGCGGTTCTCAGCGACCTGAACACTCACCCCTTTTTGCAGCGGAAGGTTTGACCGTTCATGCACCGTTACCCAGACCAGGAGTCCCGCCGCCAAGGCGCCGGCGGGGACTACAATGCTCCAAGGCACGCGGCGGCGCGTACTCGTGGCACCTTTCAAGGCGCTGCGAAATTCGACCGGAGCGGGCACAGGGCTTGCCGCACCCGTTGCCAAAGCGGCTTCTTCTTTCTCAATATCTTTCGCCCCCGACGAGGATCTGCTGGCCTGCAGTGCCGCCGGCACTCCCTCTTTTTCCCAGTCGTTCGCGGCAACGGATTCGGTTTGTTCCAGCAGCGCCAACGTCTCCTGACAACGCGAGCAGGAGGCAATGTGCGCTTTCCAGTGCGCCGTCTCTTCCAGCGAGAGACAGCGCTCGTGACAGGCAGCGAGAATTTCCGCGTCCGGGCACACCGCATCCGGAGAGGCGCTGCGCAGGTGGCGCGCGAGCGCGCGGTCGAATTGCTGATCGCGATCGTCAGACGGCATGGCGCTCTCCCTTCTGAGAACGTTTCGGGAACCGTTTCTTGCAGGAACTCACGACGATTCCTTTCTGCCAAGACCCGGTTTGCCGGTCTGCTTCTCCGGAAACAGGTTTCGGAAATCAATGGGAGCGTCTTCGTCGGCGTATTGAAAGCAAAGCGCAATTTCCGCTTCGCTGAGGGCCGGCACGCCGTGCAGATGTTCCTCGATGCGCGCGCGCAATTCATGCCGAATGCGTTCCAAATTGCGAGAGACGCTGGACTCGTGTTCGCCGATCTGGCGCCCAATTTCCGCCAGGGTCTTTTGCCGCGCATAGTACAGCTCCAGGCGCTGGCGATCGCTGCGATCGAGCAAGGCCAGGGAGAGTTGCAACGCCGCTACAAATCGCTGCAGGTAGCGTTCGCGATGCGGGTCCAGCGAAGGAGGAGCTGCGTGGCCCTCTGGAAGGGGCTTGCGCTCCTCGCCATCGCCCTGATCGATGGATTCCCAGCGGCGGCTCTCGCGAAGTCGATCGACGTGGCGCTGCGCCAGTATGGCGCGCAGCCATGTTTTCAGCGAACTCCGCCCGTGAAAATAGCGGAACAGCGACTGCTCTCCACGCTTGCCATCCACCAAGCCGAATAGTTCGGCGAACAACGAATCGGCAAGTTCCTGAGCATTGGCACCCGCGCGGCTGCCTTTCGTTATGGCGCCAGCGGCCGCCCGCAATGGCGACCGATACTCGCGTACAAAATATTCCCAGGCCGATTCGGAACCTTCGAGGCAGGCTGCGGCAAGGGCCAGATCCCGAAGGTAGAGGGTCTGCAGATACTCAACCAGCTGATCTGCGGCAGGAGAAATATCCGCGAAGCGCTTGCGCAGGCTGCGCTCGAGGGCCGCTGCAAATTGTGCCAGGGTGAGGCCCCACTGCCCGGCACTCGATTCGAGGTACAGGGAATCCAGAATCGCTTCGGAAACTCCGCGGAGGTACGCCAGCTCGCGGTGTTGTGGGTCCGGGCGGTCATGGGGACGATGGGGCACAGAACTCCTCGATTGCATCTAACCACCCTATTTCTATACCCTAGGATGCCCACGTGACAACCAACGGCCAGCCTGTTGGGTGCATCATAGGGGTTACCCCCCTGGGAGCAACCGGTGCAGAAAACAGCGATAGCCTGTGTCTCTGGATGCGGTATCCTATGGGGTGTTGCGCTCCCCGTCCGCAACGAATTCCGCCTCGGCGGGTTTGACCCGGCAAAGAAGGCGTGTGGAAAACGCGCTCGCAAAGGCATTAGCGAATACGCGACGATAGTACGAAAGTCCTATTCGGACGACTCTGGCCGCCAAAGTACTCTCGTACCGGTACAACACACGTCCCGATTTCGAACAACTCGGTTCCTTTGGAACAGAGGTGTCGGGACAAACATATGTGCGAGGCGGCCAGCGGATGACTACGATGATTGCTGATCCACCACCGAGGACCTCGTTAGGGGTAGGGTTTAACCCGAACCGCGGGCGTACTGCGAGTTCGGACGCCTGGAAGCAACACATGGGCAACAGGCAGGTGCCCGCCCGCCTTGCCCTGCTTCCCGACGGCGAGCCCCGCTGGGGCCGCCTGGGCCTGAGCGCGGTCGTGCAAGTTTCCATTCTGATATTCCTGCTCCTGGTTCCCCTGATGTATCCGGAACAGATGAAAACGGGGCTGAGATTCGTCAGCGTGGAGATTGCTCAACCCCTAACCGAAATTCCAGTGGCCCCAGAGCCTCCGCCGCCACCCAAGCCGAAGGCCGTGGCACCGAAGCCGGAGGTCAAGCCGACTCCCATGGAGCCGGTCAAGCTCAACCCGGCACAGCCCCATATCTTCGCGAACCTGGCGAAGCCCAAGCCGGTCCTAGCCAAAGTGGAAAAGATCGACGTCAAAGCCCCGGACGTAAAGCCAACGTTTGAAGCCGCCAAGATTGACGTCAAAGAGAATGGCCCGAAGCGCCCAAAGGATGATGTGAAGGTCGGCAATCTGGGTTCGGGCAGCGCGGCGCCGGCGACGGTGGTCGCCCCTCTCAACAAAGTGCAGACCGGCGGTTTCGGTGATCCCAACGGCTTACCCGGAAAGGGCGATCCGAATCATGCCGGGAACGTGAATCGTCTAGGTTCTCCGTCGCTCCCGGTTGGCGAAGGCTACGGGAATGGCACCGGTGGAAAAGAAGGAATTCGTGGCACGGTGGCGAGCACGGGGTTTGGGAACGGGACAGCCATTCCACCAGTGGGTGCCGGCCCAAAGAAAAGCACGGTAGTTGCCGGGGGTTTCAGCGATGCCGCGGCGATAACCGCGGAAGCACCGAAGAAAAAAGTGGCGGCAGGCGGTCCGGCGGATACTACTCCTGACATATTGGACAAGCCCCGGCCCGAATATACGGCGGAGGGGCGTAGTCTAAGGGTTGAAGGCGATGTTGTCATCGACCTGGTATTCCTGGCGAATGGCAGCGTTCAAATCAATCGTGTAGCCAGCGGCCTGGGGCACGGCCTCGACGAGGCGGCGGTGCGAGCGGCACAGCAGATCAAATTCAAGCCGGCGAAGCGCGAGGGCGCACCGGTGGATTTTCCGGCCCGGGTTCGCATTGAGTTCCGTTTGGCCTATTGAGGGAGAGATGATCATGAGAAAGCTGTCGAACCAAATTCTCGTGCTGGCGCTCTGCGCTGGCACAGTTGTGCCGGCTATCGCCGCGGCGGCTCCGGCGGCCGATCAACCGCGCACGCCGGACCAAGTGATCGACCGGGTGGTCAGCAACGAGCAGCGGCTCTATTCCCAGATTCGCAACTACTCCCCGCTCGTGGAGACTTATATTCAGAATCTCAAGGCCGACAAGGATCTGGGGCAGGTGCCGGCCGGAGACAAATATTTTCTGGGCCGCGCGAACTTTGCGAAGGGTGTCAGCCTGGTGCCCTTGAACGAAACCCAGAACAAGGGCAAGAAGGTTTTCGGCTCCATCGGAAACTTCTTCAGTTTCGCGATGCAGTTCCTGCCGGACGGCTTTCTGCAAATGATTTTCATTGATACCAATGGATTCGACAAACAGAACTACAAGTTTGATTACGTGCGCCGCGAATTTCTTGGCGAGGTGCGCTGCCTGGTCTTCGATGTGACGCCGACGGGGAAGAACCCCCGCGGACGATTCCTGGGCCGCATCTGGGTTGAAGATCAGGACTTCCACATCGTGCGCTTCAATGGCGCCTACGGCGGCAACGGCCATTCCAGTTGGTACTTCCATTTCGACAGTTGGCGGACCAATGTGCAGCCCGGGCTCTGGCTGCCCACGTTCGTCTACAGTGAGGAAAAGGACCTGCACTATGCCATCAGCAAGAAGCTGGATTTCAAGGCCCAGACGCGCTTGTGGGGCTACAACCTGGGCGGCGCCAGCCAGGAACAGGAACTAAGCAAGATTCTGGTGGAAACGCCGGTGCAGGACGATACCAAGACCATGAACGACGTTTCCCCGATTCAGGCACAACGCTCATGGGATCACCAGGCCGAAGACAACGTCACCGACCGCTTGGAGCGCATTGGCCTGATGGCGCCCAAGGGTGAAGTGGACAAGGTGCTGGAAACGGTCATCAACAATCTGGAAGTGACCAATAACATTGACGTCGAGCCAGAAGTGCGCTGCCGTATCCTGATGACTTCCACCCTCGAATCCTTCACTGTGGGACACACGATTGTGCTGAGCCGCGGTCTGGTGGACGTGCTGCCGGATGAAGCGAGTCTCGCGGCCATGTTGGCTCATGAATTGAGCCACGTGGTACTTGGCCACCGCGTCGATTCGCAGTATGCCTTCTTCGATAATTTGATGGTCGAAGACAAGGAGACCTTCCGCCACTTCGGTTTCTCGCGTACGGCCGACGAGGAGCACCAGGCCAACGAAAAGGCCATTCAGATACTCAACAATTCGCCGTACAAGAATCAACTGGGCAATGCCGGACTCTTCCTGCAAGCGCTGGACGCTCGCCAGAAGGAAATTCCCAATTTGATCAGCGGCCATCTGGGCAATCGAATACCGCAGATTAACGACCTGAAATCCACGACGCCCGTTGATCCCAAGCAGAATCCGCAGAAGATCGCGGCTCTGCCGCTGGGCGGACGCGTCAAGATCGATCCCTGGAACGACCAGCTTTCTTTGATCAAGAGCAAGCCGGTAGGAACGGTGGCCGAACGCGAGAAGATGCCCTTTGAGGTTACCCCGTTCATGCCCTACCTCACCAGGTTCGGCTCTGAAACCACCAAGCCCGTCGCGGCGAGCGCGGTGGCACCCACCGATGTAAAACCCGGTGACGCGCCGGACCCGGCAAAACCCTGACCGTTTTCCATTTCAGCAGCACAAAGGCCCCCAACCATCGGGGGCCTTTTACTTTTCAGCTTGCTGATTTCCGCGTCCTGTTGACTCGATTATTTGGCAGTCGCGAGTTCCTTCAGGAAGCGGTGCGTGAACTCGACGCCGTCGTAGAAATCCTCCACGACCACTCGTTCGTCCTTGCCGTGAGATCGGTCATCTTCGGAATCGAAGAACATGCACGCGATGCCATACGTCGGTATGCCCGCAATGCGCAGATAGTGCCCGTCCGTAGCGCCCGTGGACATCGAGGGAACCACCGGCAGCCCCGGCCACATTGTGCCCAGCGTGCGCTCCAGCGTGGTGTTCAATTCCGGCAGCAGGGGGGAAGGGGGCACTGCCACGATGGGGACGATCTTGCCGTCGGAACTTTTCTGTGTCACATAGGTGATCTTTAGTTTGGGATCCGCCACGACTCGCTCTAGCGTCTTTCGTACTTCCTCGGGATCTTCACCGGGGAACACGCGGCAATTGACATTGGCGTGCGCCGTCTGCGGAAGTGCGTTGGGGGCATGGCCGCCGGATAGCATCGTGGCGACGCAGGTAGTGTGGAGAAGCGAATTGTAATAGGGATTCGTAGACAGGCGCTTGACCGCGTCCGGGTCGGGTGCATCCTTGGAGGCGCCACTTAGATCGGCGGCCATCGAGCCTGCGCTAAGCGCCGCGGTGCGCGCGAAGTAATTCCGCGTGATTTCGCTGACTTTGACGGGGAACGAGAAGCCCTGGAGCTTTGTCAGGGCAGCGGCCAGTTCATAGATGGCGTTCTCCGGCCCGGGAACCGAGCTGTGGCCGCCGGGATTGGTCGCTTCAAATTGAAAATCGACGTAGACTTTTTCGCTGGCCTGCAAGCCGGCAAGCAGCCGCTTCCCTTTCACCTTTTCAAACTCGCCGCCATCCAGATTGATGCAATACTCGGCATCGATCCAGTCCCTGTGCTCTTTGAGCAGCCAGTCGACGCCATTGTAGTCGCCGCCTTCTTCGTCAGCGGTAAGCGCAAGGATCAGGTCGCGGTCGGGCACAAATCCTTCGCGCTTCAAGCGCATAAAGGTTGTCACCAGAAGGGCGTCGCCTTCCTTCATGTCTTGCGTGCCACGGCCGTAGAAGTAGCCGTCCTGCTCGATGAATTGGAATGGATCGGTGGTCCAGTCTTCGCGGTGCGCCTCCACGACGTCCAGGTGGCCGATGAACAGGATGGGTTTCTTCTGCCCCGTGCCGCCGTAGCGCGCGACAAGGTTCTTCTTGCGATCGACCGGACCAGCAATGCGGATATCCTGCGGGGGAAAACCGGCGGCCAGCAGGCGATGAGCCATGGCTTCGGCGGCAGTTGTGACGTTGCCCACGGAATCGGTCGTATTGATCTCGATGAGCTCTTTGAGGATGGAGCGGGCCTCACGGTTCACGGCCTCGCGATTCTGGGCGCCCGCAGAATGTGCGAGGAACAAGGTGGCACTCAGAGCCATGGCGCACCTGAGCATGCTATGCATTCGTATCTCCTCTATGGTTCCGAGAGTAAACGCACCCGGGTGCGGCGTCAAATTCCACGTACTTGCCGCCACTCGCGGAGTCCCTTAGACTGAACGGGTTTTCTGCGAAGGAGGACCGTCATGCCTCTTGCGAACTGCCGCATTGCGCCGATGCTCTGCGCTGCACTGCTGTTTCTGGCCGGAATTGTAGTGGGGAGCGTGCTGACGCGCCATGTTTCCGCCATCAACAAATTCGGCCAGCCCAAAACAGTGGTGCATGTTGTGGCTTACAAATTCCGCGATGCCACTTCGTTGAACGACCAGGAACAGGCCATTGCTGGAATCAAGGACATGGCCGCGAAGATTCCAGGCGTCAAGAATATCTGGCTGAAGACGGAGCGCAACCAGCTCCGTGATTTCAGCGGCGTCTACGTGATTGAGTTCATCAGCCCCGAAGCCGCTGCCGACTACGCGGAAAGTCCCATTCACGATGCGTGGCGGAAGAAGTGGGAACAACTTCGCGAGAACAGCCTGTCGTTCCAGGTTTCCAATTAGTGCCGTTCCAATTTGTGTCGTGAATTCTAGCTGGCCAAGATGCAAGGCGTTGTTTGAGTTTGGGAGAGGTTCATCGAACCCCCGTGCCATTTGGTCAAGTGAATTGGAACGGCATTAGCCCGCGCTACTCTTCGCGAAAAATGCCGTATTTCCGGCGCAAAAACGAATCCAGCAGCGTATCCGGGAGGATGCGCCGGCCAAAAGATGCCCATTTCGCCAAGGACGTGACCGGATAGCGCGCTTTGGGATGTGGCGATTCGATGGCTTCCTGGATAACCCGCGCGCAATCTTCCGGCGTGGTCTTGGAATCACCGCGGCCCTTGTTCGCCCCGCTCCACGCTCCCGCATAGACTTTCGCGTAGGGCCCCGCTTTTGCCGCTTCCATGTACGGTTCGGCCAGCGCCTTGGCCGTCTGCTGAAAATTCGTAACGATGTAGCCCGGCTCGATCAGGATAACTTCCACGTTGAACGGGAACATCTCCAGGCGCAGGGCGTTGGAGAGCGCTTCGAGGGCGTGCTTGCTGCTGCTGTAGGCGCCATAGGTTGGCGGCGTCAGGAAACCGCTGACGCTGCTCATCATCAGGATGCGCCCGCAGCGGCGTTCGCGCATGTGCGGAAGGACGGCCTGAGTGACGCGCAGAACGCCGAAAACGTTGGTTTCAAATTGCCGGCGCAGGTCATCGAGCCGCAAGTCTTCAATCACCGCCATATAGCCGACACCCGCGTTATTGATGAGAACGTCGATGGCGCCGGCCTTCTGCAGAACGCTCTGCACGGCCTGCTGGACGGAAGCATCGTCGCAGACATCCAATTCCAGTGTTTCAATGGGGAGCTTCTTCTCCGCTGCCAGGCGGTCGAGGTCGGCGCGTTTCTCCGTAGAACGCCCGGCGGCGAAAACGCGATAGCCGCGCTCCGCAAGCAAAACGGCGGCAGCCCGGCCGAGTCCGTCGGTGCCGCCCGTAATGAGGATCGTTTGTTGTGTGTTGCTCATATGCCTTTTCCGTGGGACGCGCACATTGTACGCACCTCGGCGGCCGGACGCCAGCATTCCGCTTAGACCGCAGTCCGCTTGCCGGCCACGTAGGTCCTGCTGTCATAAGAAGCTGCACCAGGAACTCGGGTTTCGCGCTGACGCCGCCTTTGCCAAGCCGGAGATCTACGAGGCCCTGGAAGAACGTCGCGTGAACTACCCACTTCGGTTTCCTGCCAACAACAGCCTGGGACGGGATATCTTGGAGCTGCTGACATTTCACGATGTAGCGAATGAGCGAGACTGGTATACTATGTACTCGTTTTCGAGAGCAAAAAGGAAATTCCGGTTAGGGACTCCCAGACTTGGCCACAGCACAATCCCCACCTTCCAGAAGAATAAAGCCGGCGGACCACCCACCTTTCTTCGCGGGGGAACGTGGGCCGCTGCCGATATCGCGGCCGGGGCTGCACGACACGGTCCTGGGTATCCTGAGTCCGCTACCGAGAGGACGGATACTGGATTGTCCCGCGGGCGAGGGGGCGCTAACCGAACGGCTGGTGGCCGCGGGGTTCGAAGCGCAGGCGTGCGATCTCTATGACGAGCTGTTCCGGCTGGACGGCGTCGAGATCAAGAAGGGAGACCTGAGCGGCACGCTGCCATATGCCAGCCGGTCGTTCGATTACATTACATCGCTGGACGGGCTGGAGCACATCGATTCGCCGCCGCAGGCGTTCCGGGAATACCGCCGGCTGCTGAAGCCGGGGGGACATTTGGTCGTCAGCGTGCCGAACATCATGAACGTGGAAGAGCGGCTGAAGTGGCTGGTGTTCGGCTATACGTCGCATTTCAAGCCGCTGTCGGAGAAGTTTAAGGCCAAGATTGCGTACGATACCGCGGGCAAAAATGAGATTTCGGTACACGCAAACCCGATCGGGTACAACGAACTGAGGTATCATCTGGAGCTAAATGGATTTGAAATTCAGGGCGTGTACCGCGACCGCGTCAAGGCAAATCAGTGGCTGTATTTCCCGATCACGCTGCTGATCCGGCTGGTAGCCGCGTTGACGCCGGAAGCGCGGCAACAGGACCGCTGGACGCGCGAGTTGGCCTCGGATCCGGTGCTGCTGGGCGGAAACACGCTGATCATTCATTCCATCCTGAAGAAATGACCTTGCAGGTAAACGCCTTCCCCTTCAGCCGGGTCCTGACTATATCAGGCAGCCAGCTTGCTGGCGACGACCTGTATACATTTCCGCGAATGTCTTCTCGCTCCAAAACAAGAACGGGACCTGAGCCTCAATCATATGTGAACCCAGTCCGCACGCTGGCCGGAAGCAATCAATCCTCTTCGTGAATCGTCACGAGCCGCACAACTTCAAATTCCTTCTTGCCGGCCGGCGTGGCGACGTGAACTTCGTCCCCCACCTTGCGATTGAGCAGCGCGCGGCCGATCGGGGAGGTGGTCGAGATCAGCCCTTTTTCGAAATCGGCTTCCTCGCTGCTGACCAGCTTGTATTCGACCTCGACGCTGCGTTGCACATCCACAACCACGACGCGCGAGCCGTAGCCGGTACGGTCCCTGGGAATGTTCGTGAGGTTGAGCATGCCAAGGTCGCCCATGCGCTTCTTAAGCTGGTGAATCTTGGCGTTAACGTACCCCTGGCGCTCCTTGGCGAATTTGTATTCGGCGTTTTCCGACAGGTCGCCATGCGCACGGGCAACGGCGATCTCTTTGGGGAGTTCGACGTTGAGCTCGCGTTCCAGAGCGTCAATTTCCGTCTGGAGCTTCTTCTTAATCTTGGCAAGCGGATCGGACATAATTTTCCGGGTTGAAGAAAAATGATGCGGAGCTCGGCTAGGCCGAACTCCGCTCCCCCACATTATAGATGGGAGAGAAATGCGAGGACAAGGGGGGAAGGGTGGGAAGAAGATAGCAGCAGTGGCTCACATGCTGCGATTTTCATTTATCGTATTGTAAATAAAAGACTTATGTGACGGATGCCCTTTCAACGAACTTGCACTTGCACCTCGTTTGTGGCCGTCTTCCCCGTGGCGCCAGTGATGGTAAGCGTGTAGGTGGTGGTCCGCTTGGGCGAGACCCCGAAACACCGCGTGTGCGAAGGCCACACTTCCGCCACGGGCGGATCGAGGCTGACGCTCTTCGCGTTGACGACGTCGTAGCAGATCTGTGCGGATTCGCCGCGCCGGATGACCGCGGGAGTAGCGTAAAGAGTGCGGATGCCGAACCCTGGGCCACCGAGTTGTTCCAGGGTGAGGCGATCTTCTGCGTGATGCTGCTGGTTTTGTATCTGAGCGTCGCGCCGCTCGAATTCGCGGGCTGCCTCATGACGGGAGAGCACAAGGTAGGAAACATAAGCTGCCACGACGACAATCCCAATAAACGCATAAACCAACGGCTTCTTTAGAGGTGAGTCTTGCCGCGTCTGTGAATCAGAGTCCATTCGACACCTGCAGTGAATTTCTACCTGGCGGAAGCATAGGCACTCCGAGAGGGTCCAGCCGGGGGAGATGTTATTGTACCCAATTCAGGGAAGAGAAGAAACACGCAGACCGCGAGCGTGATCGAAACTAAGGCGCTACCTCAGCAGGAAAAGAGGCCGGGCAAAAGCTCGCCCGCTTTGCCAAGAAAGCACTCGTCAAATAAGGAGTGGTTGGCGGGAGCCTCGGGGCCTACATAGAAAGTTCTGGCGCGCCCAGCCACGTGGCCGGCAAAACTGGCGGCAGGCTCAACGCTGCCGGAGGTGCCGATAGCGATGAAGATGGAACAATCATCGAGTGCGCGAAAGATTTGATCGAGATCGAAAGGAGTCTCGCCAAACCAGCAGATGTGCGGGCGGATTTTGCCCCCGCAGGCGCAGCTTGGAATCTCGCCGGGCGATTCGTGAAGAGAGGTGTCCGCGAAAGGCGGGAGGGAACAGGAGTCGCAACGGCTCTTGAAGAGTTCACCGTGCATGTGGAAAACGCGCTGCGCGCCCGCCTGCTCGTGAAGATTGTCGACGTTTTGCGTGCAGAGAAAAAAGCGGTCTTGCAGCTCCCGCTCGAGAGCAGCAAGGGCAAAATGGCCGGGATTTGGCTTGGCAGCGGATGCGACTTTGCGGCGCATGGAGTAGAAATCCCAGACGAGGCGTGGATCACGCCGCCAGGCGAGGGGGGAAGCGACTTCTTCGATTCGATAATTGCGCCATAGTCCACCGGCATCGCGAAAAGTGGGAATACCGCTTTCCGCGCTGATCCCGGCACCGGTGAGTACAAAAACGTGGTCTGCGGCAGAGATGGTGAGCTTTGGCATTGGCGTTACCAGAGAAACTCTAGCACGCGCAACTCTACACGTTGCGCCGGGTTCCGGAGCAGGTTCCGTGCGGTGGAATCGCCGGGTCAGGCGATGCGTGCGGACTTGACGCCGGCAAGCCCGCGGATTTCGGCGAGGATGCTGGAAACGACCCCCGGAACGCTCGCGGCGACTTCCGGAGACAACGAAGTGCCAGCCGAGAAATCCAGGCCCTCGATACCGTAAACAATCAGCAAAGGAGGCAATTCGCCTAGGGTGCGCGCGAGTTCGATGGCTTCGGCCACTCCAAACGCGTGCGTGGAACAATGGGAAAACCATTTGGGAAGCTTTTCGGTAGTGGCGTCGAGCCGGTGGATGGTGCCGGGGGCGACGCCGGATTGCACCGCATCCACCAGAATCACCGCGGAAGCGCCTTTCCAGGCTTCCAGCAATTCGGCACCGTCGCCAGTTTCCTCCATGATGGTGAAGCCCGGGAGATTTTGGCCGCGCAAGCGACGAATGACGACACCACCCACACCGTCGTCGCCGCGGAAGGGGTTGCCCACCCCGATCAGCAGCGCGCCGCTGAGGGGCGCGGTCATTCCCGCTCTACCCGGAGTTTCAGGAAGTGGGTGGCGCAGGAGATGCAGGGATCGTAGTTGCGGATGGCTTGCTCGCATTGCCATTGCAGCCGATCGTTGGGGAGATGCAGCCGTGCGCTGACAAACTCGGAGAGATCTTCCTCCATGGCCTTCAGGTTCTGCGAGGTCGGAGGAACGATCTTGGCGTTCAAGATGAGGCCGCGATCGTCGTAACGATAGCGGTGATAGAGGATGCCGCGAGGCGCTTCGGTGCAGCCATGTCCAATGGCGACACGGGGAGTGACATCCACGAAAGGCTTATCAGGCACTTCGTAATGGCCGATGATGCGCAGGGCCTCTTCACAGGCATACACGGTTTCCACCGCGCGCACCAGAATTCCCTGGAAAGGATTGCGGCATGTGGCGGCGAGACCCGCGGTGCGCGCCGCTTTCTGTGCCAGGGGCGTGAGTTTATCGAAATTCAAATTGTAGCGGGCCAGCGGGCCAACGAAGTAGGAACCGCGCTCAAGCAGAGCGGAATGCAATGCGTTGGAATGCTTGTGGTGCTCCTCGGCAAAGTGCTGCTCGTATTCCTGGATGGGGATGTCAAGCCCCTTACTGGAGACGAGGCGCCCTTCGTTTAAGGGGTATTCATCCGGGTGACGCAAGGCGACAAATTCGTAATCACGCTGAAAATCGGGAAAGGTGAAAGTGGATACCCAGTGGCAAGTTTCCACGGCGGCGTCTCGCGCCCATTTCAGATCCTCGGTCAGACCTTTAAGTTGCGGCTTGGACGGAGCTTTATAGAATCCACCCACGCGCACGTTGATGGGATGGATTTCGCGCCCGCCCACCACGGTCATGATTTGGTTGCCGATTTTCTTCAGGCGCAGGCCACGCTGCACGGCGTCCGGATGATCCTTAGCCATTCGGATGACATCCTCGTAGCCAAGAAAATCCGGGGCGTGGAGCATATAGATGTGCAGCGCGTGGCTTTCAATCCACTCCCCGCAGTAAAGCAGGCGGCGCAGTTCGCGGATGGGACCCTCGATGTGGACCCCGAATGCTTCTTCCGCAGCGTGGCAGGAACTCATTTGATAGGCGACCGGGCAGATGCCGCAGATGCGCGCGGTGATATCGGGAGCCTCGTTGAATTTGCGGCCGCGGAGAAAAGCCTCAAAGAAGCGCGGTGGTTCAAAGATGTTGAGCTTCACTTCCGTGACGCGCTGGTCGCGTACCCGGACGAACAAGCCGCCTTCGCCCTCGACGCGTGCGAGGACATCGACCTTGATGGTCTTAGCGTTCATGCGCTTCGCTCTCTTTCCGGAACGCTTCGGCGTAAGCATTGAAGGAACGGAAGGCGCGCACAAGTTCCGGTTCGGTGACGCCCAGGGCGGTCCAGCCCGCGCTCATCGAAGTGGTATTGGGCGTCTCCTTTGGTCCAAAGCACCCGTAGCAGCCGCGATCATAGGCGGGGCAAAGGGCGCCGCACCCGGCCAGGGTAACGGGACCCAGACACGGCGTGCCGTTCGCGACCATGACGCAGACAGTCCCGCGCCGCTTGCACTCCATGCACACGCCGTGCGCCGGGGTTACCGGCTTCCTGCGGTTCAGGAAGGCGTTTAGGACCTCGACAAGCTGCAGCTTGTTGATGGGGCACCCGCGCAATTGAAAATCGACGAAGACGTGGTCGTTGATCGGGGTGGATTTGCTGAGCGTTTCAATGTATTCCGGCTTGGCGTACACCATCGGAATAAAATCGGCGACGTTCTTGAAATTACGCAAGGCCTGGATGCCGCCGGAAGTGGCGCACGCGCCGATGGTGATCAGGAGCTTGGAAGAGCGGCGAATCGTGTGAATGCGCTCCTCGTCGTGCGGCGTCGTGATGGAGCCTTCCACAAGAGAAATATCGTAAGGGCCTTTGACGACGGCGCGGGTAGCTTCGGGGAAATTGGCGATTTCGACGGCGCCGACAACGGAAAGAAGTTCGTCTTCGCAGTCCAGCAGGCTCAACTGGCAACCGTCGCACGATGCGAACTTCCAAACGGCAATCTTGGGCTTGCGCACGGCAGCCATTTCAGACCTCCGACTTGCCAAAAACTGAGACGATCTGGTCAAAGCGGTAAACGGGCCCATCCTTGCAGACAAAGCCGGGGCCGTACTGGCAGTGCCCGCAATAGCCCAGCGCGCACTTCATATTGCGCTCCATCGAAAGATACATCCGGTCGTGGGGCACGCCGCGCTTCTGCAGCTCCATGACGGCATAGCGCATCATCACTTCGGGGCCGCAGAGCAATGCGACGGTGTTGGATGGATCGAAGGGGGCGCGGGCAACCAGCGGCGTCACGACACCCACGTTGCCGCGCCAGCCGCTGGCGGCGCGATCCACGGTGACCTGTACCTCCAGGTCGAACTTGCCGCGCCAGCGCTCCAGCTCTTTCTTGAAAAGAATATCTTCGGGCGCGCGCGCGCCGTACAGCAAAACGATCTTGCGATATTTTTCGCGCTGCGCCATCAGGAAATACAGCACAGGTCGCAACGGCGCCAGCCCGATGCCGCCGGAAATGATCACCAAATCGCGGCCATTTTCTTCGTTCAGAGGCCAGTGGCTGCCAAACGGCCCGCGAACGCCGATTTGGTCCCCGGGTTTCAGCAGGCACATGGCCTTGGTGACGATGCCCACGCTGCGCGTGGTGTGTTCCAGCACGGAGGTCATCGCGGGATTGCCGCTGATGGAAATGGGAACCTCGCCGGTTCCAAAAACATAAAGCATGTTGAACTGGCCGGGGAGAAAGGAGATTTTGGCCTCACCGTTTTCGGGAACCAGGCTGAACGTGAAAGTGTCGTCCGTTTCATCCCGCACCCGGTCAACGCGGTAGAGCTGCGGGATCATGGGGTCCGCGTTGAGCCCCTGGGGGACTTCATTTTCAATCATTGTGGCCATAAATATCCAATAGCTGCAGCCGCGTGGCATCGAGCCGCGACGTGATGATGCTGGCAAAACGTTTCAACATTTCGAACCCAAGGTCGTGGTCTTCCTCGCACTTGGCGCGGAGGCACTTTGCGTCGAAGACCAGTGCACGCGTGCGCTTCAATGTCTTGGCGTTGAAATGCCAGCGGTACGGTGGCGAAACCCACGACCACCCCAGGATTTCGCCTTCGCCAACGGTCTGCACCGTGGTTGCGCCCAGGTGCGGTATCACCAGCTCGACCGAGACCATGCCTCCGCGGATGAAATAGAACTCGTCCGCGGGATCCCCTTCCAGAAAAATGAAATGCTTTTCGGGGAACTGGACGTTTTTCGCGCACCCGGTGATGAACGACAGATGTTCTTCAGGGAAGTCCTGGAAGAATGGATGTTCCCTGATGACGGATTCCAGCGTGTGAATCATTAGCACCCCTCCTCAACCGGCTGCGCTGGCGAGTGTCTCGCCTTCGCGCATCACGCGCGCCTCTTCGGTGATATCAATCCCCACAGGGCACCAGGTGATGCATCGTCCGCATCCCACGCACCCCGAAGTGCCAAACTGGTCAATCCAATAAGCCAGCTTATGCATCATCCACTGGCGATATTTGGATCGCGGCGTTGAGCGCACGCTACTGCCATGGATATAGGAGAAATCGGTCGTAAAGCAGGAATCCCATTTGCGCCAGCGCTCCGCCTGCTGCCCCGACAGATCGGTAAGATCTTCGACCGTGGAACAGAAACACGTCGGACACACCATGGTGCAGTTGGAGCAGCTCAAGCATCGGTCCGCCACTTGATCCCAGCGCACATGCTCGATATTGCGGTAGAGCATTTCCTTGATGCCGTTGACGTCGAGACTGCGGCCCATATGTTTGGCCGCTTCGGCAACAAGGTTTTCGGCGAATTCCACGTCGCCCGCCGCCGCTTCCTCATGAGGAACCTGCGATATCAGATCCGCCCCTGCCTTTGTCCCGATGCGCACGATGAAATGGTGCCGCCCCTCGTGGAGAACCTCGGTGAGCGCCAGGTCGAAACCCGTGGCGGCTTTAGGGCCTGTGTTCATGGACGCGCAGAAGCACGTGCCACCGGGCTGGACACAATCGACCGCGACGATGAATATATTTTCGCGATGCAGCTTGTAGATACTATCGACGTAGGGACCCTTCAGAAATACCTTGTCCTGGATGCTCAGGGCGTGCAGTTCACACGCACGCACGCCGATAAACGCGAACTTCGTGGCCTTGCGCGTCTCCGGCACGATTTGGAACAGTCCGTTAGTGCGGTGGGCCTGCCACAGGCGCATGGCCGGTGGGAAAACAAACTTCTTCCAGGAATGCGCTCCGACGACGAATCCGAATAGCGCGTCGTCCTCGCGGCGCTTCAGCCGGTACTTTCCGCCAGCCTGCTCGTCCGTCCAGCCAACAGGGAGATCTTTCGTCGAGCTCACATGGTCGTACACCACCGCGCCTTCGCGGATGGTGGGACCCAGGACTTCGTAATCCCGTTTGGTCAGAACCTGGAGCAATTGGTCCAATTGCTGGGGGCTCAGCACAAGGCAATTGTTAAACCGAGGAGCCTTGGGAGTCATTCTCGCTCCCTACTGCCCCGGGCTGGAGCGCTGCCCGGCGCTCGTGCAACATCACACTAATATCGCCTGAAGTTTCTATACTCCTTCCCGCTTTTCATTGCAACGGCACGGGTCACTGCTTCCGTTGAAAATTCAGGCGTTGTGCCCAACTGATGTGGGACGTAAGACGAATTCCCGATGAAAACGCCAAGAGAATGAACTAGGGATTGGAAGGAGACAGTGATATTGTGACGGACCTCACGCTGTGCTGTGATGATGCTCACAAATTCTTGATTCTAATCGTTTTGCATTATTGTTCCACCTCCAACGCTGACGTTAACTGGTGGGCAACGAATGTTGCACCGCACTTGCTTTGGGTAGGAATTTGGCGGTCGGTGCCTCCGCTTTTCGTGGCATCGCTTTTGAAAGCGGTCAGGAAGAATCCAGACTCGGGGTGTTTCAGTGGTTCGTGGGGTGTGCCAAGGGAAGTTCTTCGCCTGCCTTCCTAAAACGATAGCAATCGTACTTTGCCTGTTTTCTGCGAACTTGCTCTTCGGGTCCACGGGTGAAGCCGCACAGCCACAGAGGACCGCCAGGGTGTCACCGAGACCCGACCTCCTCTTTGTCCAAGCGGAGACAATTCTTGACGGGAATGCGGCGCAGCGTTTCCCGCGCGGAAGCCGAATCGTGCGCCTGCCCTCTGAATCCAAACGGCCCCTCGAAATGACGCCGGACTTCTTCGCGGTGGCTGACCCGCAAGTCGATTTCAGCGGCGCAAAGATACTTTTTTCGGCCCAGAAAAATGCTGGGGCGAAATGGCAGATTTGGGAAATGAACGCGGATGGCTCGGAAAAGCGCCAAATCACGAACTGCACCGAGGATTGCCTGCGCGCTGCATATCTCCCGGACGGGGAAATCGTCTTCACAGTGGAGAGCTTGAAGAGCCGACGGCCTCAATCATATCTGGCGGTTTCCAAAACGGATGGATCGCAGATGCATCGCATCACTTTCGGCCCCGGCAATTTCTGGCTGGAAACGGTTCTGCGCGATGGACGCGTGCTCGCTTCCGCTTCCTCTCCCTTGCAGGACACCGACGCGGCGCGGAAGACGCGCTTGCTCTATACCTTGCTGCCGGACGGTGCGGCGCTGGAAGCCCTTCGGTGCCAACACCAATCTTCCGTCAGAAGAGACGACGCTGCGGAACTCGCAGACGGTGCCGTCATCTTTGTGAGGAGAAGCAACGCCGGCGAGGCAGCGGGCGGAGCCTTAGCCGAGGTGCGAAAGGGTGATCCCAGCGAGTCTGCTGTGGGCAGCCGCGCAGCGAAATATCGTTCGCCGCGGCCTTTGTCCGCCGGCAGTCTGATTGTCTCCCGAAATGGCGCATCGCCAGGGGCATCGCAAGCGAAATTCGACTTGTACCTCTTCGATCTGAAAAAACAAATGGATGGGAATCTGATCTACAGCGACGCAAAGCTTTCGAGCTTCCAAGCCGTTCCACTCATCGCCAATCCGGTGCCGAAGCGATTCTGGAGCATGCTGAATAGCGAGTCTAAGTCCGGCTTTTTCATTTCGTTGAACAGCTACGTTTCTTCGGAAGGCGTACAGGGGCGGCTGGCGGCAGCGATTGCGCGCGTTCGCGTGCTCTCCTTGGAAAACACGGCCACGCAGGAACGCAGCTTGGGCGAAGCGCCAGTTGAGAAGGACGGGTCGTTCTACGTGGAAGTACCGGCGAACCAACCGGTGCGTTTCGAGCTCCTGGATGCCAATGGACAAACGATTGCGGCGGAACGCAGTTGGATCTGGACGCGACCGGGGGAGCAGCGCGGGTGCCCTGGATGCCACGGCGACAAGGCGCTGGCTCCTGAAAACCGCTGGCCACTCACATTGAAGCGTTTTGATACACCGACTGCGCTTTTGGAGAAGAATGATGCGGCAGAAGCAGCACACGCGCACTAACATTTCGCGCCGCCTTTGTTTGCTTGGCTTGGCGGCGATCAGTGTACTTGCGATTGGATCGATTGCGCTGGCGCAAAAGCCCGGCGCCCCGGCAAATGTTCCTGCCAGCACCGTCTCAAAGTTTCCCACGTACGAGGATGTGACCGATAAGGCGAACCTGAAGTTTGTGAATTCGTTCGGCGAACAGAAGCTCAGCTCGATCCTGGAATCGGCGGGACAAGGTTGCGCCTGGTTCGACTACAACAATGATGGCCTGCTGGATCTCTACGTTCTGAACGGCCGTTACCTCGAAGGCGTCACCGACCATTCCAAAGCGGATGGCAAGGACGCCACGAATCACCTGTACCGCAACAATGGCGACGGCACGTTCACCGATGTCACCCAAGAAGCGGGCGTGGCCGGCAAGGGTTTTGCCATGGGCGTGACCGTCGGGGATTACGACAACGACGGCTACGAAGACATCTATGTCACCAACTGGAACTCCTCGATTCTCTATCACAACAACGGCGACGGCACCTTTACGGATGTAACCGAAAAAGCGGGCGTGCAAAACAACCACTGGGGCATCGGCGCAGCGTTTGTGGACTACGACCGCGACGGCAAGTTGGACCTGTTCGTCGGCAATTACCTGAAATTCGATCCGAAAGTCAAAAAGCCTTATTACACGGCCGACGCGTTTGCCGGCCCGCTGGATTACGAAGGGGACTCGAACCGATTATTCCACAACAACGGCGACGGCACCTTCACCGATGTTTCCGAACGCGCGGGAATCGCGAATCCTCCCGGTAGAGCGATGGGCGTGACCGTGGGCGATTTTGATGGAGACGGCTGGCCGGACATCTATGTGGCGAACGACCAGATGGAAAGCTACCTCTACCACAACAATCATGACGGGACTTTCACGAACGTAGCGCTCGAACAAAACGTCGCCTATGGCACCAACGGTGACACGCCCTCGGCCATGGGGCCGATCTTCGCGGACTATGACAACCACGGCGCGCTGGATCTTTTCGTTTCCGACATGCGCTACCACCGGCTGTTCCGCAATTCCCCCAAGGAAGGATTCTTCGTCGACACCACGGCCGATGCTGGCATCGCGCGGGTTGCCGGCCAATATGTGGGCTGGGGCGACGCCTTCCTGGATTTCGACAATGACGGCTGGAAAGACCTGTTCATCGTCAATGGCGGACTGCACTGGCTCATACCGATGGAAGATTCCCTGCTCCACAATAACGGCAACGGGACGTTTACGGATATTTCTGACGAGTCCGGGAGCTACTTCAGGACCAAGAAAGTCGGACGGGGCGCGTGCTTCGCGGATTATGACAACGACGGCTACGTTGATGCGTTCATCGTCGTTTTGGGCGGCAAGGGTATTTTGCTGCACGCGAAACCTCCCGTGGGCAGCGCACGAAACCACTGGCTGACATTGAAGCTGACTGGAACGAAGAGCAATCGCGATGGTTTTGGAGCACGCATCGAAGCGGTAGCGGGCGATCTTCACCAAATGGTGGAGAATGTGCCGCAATCGGGTTACCTCTCGCAAAACGATCCGCGGCCCCATTTTGGTTTGGGATCGCATACGCAGGTGGATCGCCTGACGATTCGCTGGCCCAGTGGCACCGTGCAAACTCTGGAAAACGTCAAAGCCGACCAGATTTTGCAGGTTACCGAGCCGGGTGAACGTCTAGCGGCGACTCCTGGAGGTTCGAGCCGGTGAGAGCGAAAGTTACAACTCGCCATCTTTTGAGTGGTTCCCGGGAGGGCACGGCTTTAGCCGTGCCGAAAGGCCTTGGATATTCACGGGTTTCAACCCCTGAGGTGCGCACGTTGCTCGCTCAAGGCAGTTGTGAAACAGCCTCAACTGGATTCGGGAAACTCGGCACAGTGGCGGGCTCCCTGCTTCTCGCCGGCATCATTGCCGTGACGTTCGGAGTTTCACGGCTGCCTGCCGCACAGGCTGGGACATCATCGGCGACCAGTGGTTCACAAGAGAATTACCTCACGCCGGTGGAACTGAAATTCTCCCATGACGGCACAAAACTTTACGTTGTTTGCGAAGACGATGATTCTTTGTTGGCCGTGGACGTCTCGACGCGGCGCGTGGTCGCAACGGTTAAGGTGGGTCACAAGCCGAAAGACGTTGCCGTGTCGCCAGACGGCCGCACGCTCTACGTTTCCAATGAGTGGGACGACACCGTCAGCGAGATTGATGCCGCAAGCTTTACGCAGCGGCGAACTTTGGCCACGGGATGGGGTCCGGTGGGAGTGACGACTGATCGCACCGGAAAGGTGCTGTACGTCGCCAACAGCGTGGGGAATGACGTGTCCCTGCTGGATCTGACCAGCGGCGCGGAAATCAAACGGCTGGCGTCGTGGCGTTCCCCGCACTATTTGTCGTTGTCTCTCGACGGGCGCCGCGTGTACGTGGCGAACCTGCTGGGCCATCTGGGCTCGCCGAATGAGCCGCCGGTTTCTGAATTGGTGGTGATTGACACTGCAAAGCAGCGCGTCGCCGAGCGCATCGAGATTCCGGGAGTGCTGGAGTTGCGGCACATCGCCGAGGCGCCGGGACCCAAGGGTGGGTATCTCCTGGTGCCGTTCATCCGGCCGAAGAATTTGAACCCGCTCATTCAGGTGGCGGGAGGCTGGATCTTGACGCATGGGATGGCGGTTGTGCGGGTCGCTGGAACGAATGGCACCGCGCACACGAAATCCAGTGTGACCCAAATTCTGCTGGACGATGTGGATTCCTACTATGCGGGAACGAACGGCGTGGCCTTCACTCCGGATGGGCGGCACGCGCTGGTGACCTCATCCGAAGCCGACATGGTCTCGGCGCTCGATACGGCAAAGCTGGAACGCCGGTTGCACCAAGTGCCCGCCGAGGAACTTGCGAACCGCCTGGATTCCGCGAAGGAGATTGTAGAGCGCCGGCTGGAGACGGGAGCGAATCCCATGGGTATTGCTATCTCCCCCGACGGGCGTTCTGCGTACGTCGTAAATCGCTTGGGCGATAGCCTGACGGTTGTGGACATTCCGCGCTTACAGGTGCGCGGAACGATTGATCTCGGCGGTCCGAAGCAGTTGACGCAATTGCGCCGCGGCGAGCAAATGTTTCATGCCGCGCGCTTCTGTTTCCAGGGTCAGTTTGCCTGCGCGACCTGCCACCCGGACAACCATATCGATGGCGTCGCGTGGAATCTGGAAACGCCCCAGTTGGGTCGCGATCGCGTGGCCAACCGCACGTTGCGAGGGGTAGCGGAGACAGCTCCCTACAAGTGGAACGGCCACAATCCTGACTTGGAAACGCAGTGCGGGCCGCGCATCGCTAAGTTCCTGTTCCATTCCGAGGGTTTCAACTCCACGCAATTAGCGGACCTGGTCGCGTTCATCAAATCCATCCCGCTGCCGCCAAGTCGCCATCTTGCCGCAAATGGCGAGTTGTCGCCGCCGCAGGAGCGCGGCCGCGCGACGTTCTTCCGGAAGAATTGCGACACCTGTCATACACCGGCAACGCATTACACCGCAAAAACGAGTTTTGATGTGGGCACCGCCACCAAGTACGATACGTCGGGTCTGTTTGACGTGCCGCAACTCGACCGCATCGATCAACGTCCCCCTTATTTGCACAGCGGAGAGGCAAAGTCGCTCGAGGAACTCTGGACGATCTACAACCCCCAGGATAAACACGGGGTGACTTCGGACATGACGAAAGAGGAGTTGAACGATCTGATCGAGTTCTTGAAGGCTCTGTAGACAGCAGCTTATGGCGGGGATGGAGAGCAAGTGAGTTTGGAGTTGAGCATGAACGACAAACAGATGTGGCGCTGGCTCCTTGGAGCGGTGGGGTTCCTGGTTCTGCTGGCGCCCGCATGCGCTCAAAAGCCTCCTCTTTATACCCATTGGGAAAACTACACCACGGCGAATGGCATGCCCGATGAAAAAGTCCTGAGTGTTGCGGTGGATGGCGACCGCGTTTGGGCGGGTACGGAGAACGGCCTGGTCCTGATCGAAAAGGGCAGAATCCAGAAAGTCTATAAGCCGGAAGACGGGCTCGCGAACCGCGTGGTCACCGGCATCGCGGTAGACCCGGCCTCGGGCGATGTCTGGCTCGCGACCTTCGGCGGACTGAGCCGCCTTTCGGGTGGGCACTTCCACAATTACACGAACCTGACCAGCGGATTGGCCAACGACATTACCTACGGCGTGGCCATTCAGGATGAGTACGTATGGGTGGCGACCACGGCCGGCACCAACCGGTTCAATACGCATACCGGGGAATGGTCCATCTTCAGCGAGAAAAACGCTCCCATTCATGAACCCTGGTCCTATGGCATCGCTGTCGCGGAGAAAAAAGTGTACGTGGCCATCTGGGGCGGCGGCATCCTGGAGTACGACATTGCAGGCGGTTATTGGAAACCCTACACGGACCCTGACGGAGAGATGGAAATTGTGCTCTTCAAAAACCAGGGATTGATCCACATCATCGTCAGCAATGTCGCCTGGAACAAAGACACGCAGATGTTCTGGGCGTCCACCTACTTTGGACTCAGCGGATATGACGGACGGAATTGGCACAACTACCTGTCCATGGACAGCGGCCTCGCCTCTGACTTCATCAACGCCCCCAAGTCTCGCGGCGATGAGGTCTGGGCCTGCACGGACAAAGGCCTGAGTTATCTGAATTTCAAGACCAACACCTGGGTCACCTATCGGCCCAACGCAAAAACCGGCCGCGGCGAGATCGTCATTACCGCTCCAGACAAAAAGGTGACGACGATGGAAACGCCCACTTCCCTCGCTCACAACTACATCCTAAATTTGGATTTCCAGGGCGACGATATTTGGGTGGCCACAGCGACGGGTCTGAGCCACGGCATCCGCGAAAACACTCGTGAATCCAACAAGGAAGTATCCAACAAGGAAGGGAAAGTCCATGAGCACACCACAGCTAGCCGTTGAACCAGTCGAGAACGAAGCGGAAGTCGTCACCAAGAAGGCCATCACCAACCACTCCGTGTTGAACGAGGCCTTCGATTACGCGAAGCCGTCTTCGTTCTCGCGCGGTCTGCGGCTGGACATCAAGGGAGTCACCATCCTCCTGATCTCCGGCACGGCCAGCATTGATGAGAACGGCAAGACCGTCCACGAAGGCGATTTCCGGGCGCAGACCTGGCGGACCTACCAGAATATTACCGGGTTGCTGGCATCGGAGGGCGCAACCTGGAAGGACGTGGTCCGCACCACTTGCTACTTGCGGGACATTGAGCGCGACTACGCCGCCTTCAACGAAATCCGCACGCAGTTTTTCAAGGAACAGGGGCTGGATCCGTTGCCGGCTTCCACCGGCATTCAGGCCATTCTCTGCCGGCCGGATTTGCTCGTCGAGATGGAAGCGATGGCCATCTTCGACGCCAGCAAACGGTAACACCGGCCGTTTGATTCAGGATTGTCCGTGGCGTCCCCGGGCCACGGACCACACAGGCGAGCCGAATCCGCAAGGGCCCACCTGTTTTGGGAGCACGAGAAGTCGCGGAAAGGTAGATTTCGATGAAGATCGCTGGGATTGTTCGGCTAGAAGATATTTCCAAACTCTGCCCGCTCATCAGCCGCAAGACTGATAGTTTTGCCGGCGATAACTCCGAGACTCGGGAGGTACACGTCGGACGAGTCTGCTTCGGCGGGCCGCGGCCGGTGGTGATTGCGGGTCCGTGCTCGGTCGAGAGCTTCGAGCAGACACTCGAAGTGGCCCGCGCGGTGAAGGCGGCTGGCGCGGACATGCTCCGCGGCGGCGCGTTCAAGCCGCGAACCTCGCCACACGATTTTCAGGGACTTGGCCTTGAAGGATTGCGGATTCTCCGGGAAGTGTCCCGGGAGACGGGGCTGCCGGTGGTTACCGAAGTGATGGACGCCCGCCAGATCGACCAAGTCGCCGAACACGCCGACATGCTGCAGATCGGTTCGCGCAACATGCAGAACTACACCTTGCTTGTGGAAGCCGGCCGCAGCGGCAAGCCTGTGCTGTTGAAACGCGGAATGGCGGCCAACCTTTGCGAATGGCTCGGCGCGGCGGAGTACGTCGCCAAGGAAGGAAATTTCAATATCGTGCTGTGTGAACGGGGGATCAAAGCATATCCCTCAGGCGAATACTCGCGGTACGTCCTGGACTTGAACGTCATTTTCGCGGTGCAGGAACACACTTTCCTGCCGATTATTGTGGATCCGAGCCACGCCACCGGTGTATCCGCCATGGTCGAGCCGGCCAGCCGCGCAGCGGTCGAATTTGGTTGCCACGGACTGATCATCGAAGTGGCCAGCGACCGGCCCGGTGCGCCCAGGCCGAAGTGCGATGCGGCGCAAGCCATCGGCCCGGCGACCCTCGCAAGGATTGTCGAATTCGCGGCTGCGCACAGTGACGAACAACTGAAAGTGAGCGCCCATGCGGTCTGACCTCGCCAGAACAATTGCACGCAGAATCGTGTTTGCCGGAGTCCCCTTCTTCTGCCTTTTGGCCACCTCGGCGCTGCCGCAATCGGCTGAGCCTCAGAAACCTGCCACTCAGGCCCCGTTCGCGCATCGCTATGCCAACATGCCAGACGAAGCAGTTCCCTACGGGAAGTTCACCAAGCCCTACAAGGAATGGTACGTCGACAACGACACGCTCGATTACTTCGGGGCGGCGCGCGAACGAGTTGTGGAAGAGATCGATACATCCAAGACGGTGAACATCGGTTTTCTTGGCCCCCTGGAAAACAACTATGAAGCGACGTATGGGCAGGCCATGCTGCACGGCGCACAAATGGCATTAGACGAAGCCAACGCGCGCGGCGGCTATGGTGCCAGCGCGACGTCGCGCGGCAGGCCCTACGCGTTGAAAATTCATAACGACTCGGCGCAATGGGGCGCTTCGTCCACCGAAGCGGTGAAGATGGTTTACGACGAGCACGTGGTCGCGGTGCTGGGAAGCGTGGATGGCGCATCCACCCACATCATGCTGCGCGTGTCTCTGAAACTGGAATTCCCCATCATGGATACGGGCACCACCGACCCGACGGTGACGGAAACGCGCATCCCCTGGCTGATGCACACGTTTCCCGACGACCGGCAGCAGGGGTACACGCTGGCCGACTACGTTTTCAAGAAGATGAAGCTCAAGAAAATCGGAGTGTTTCGCACGCAATCCCGGTATGCGCGCATCGGCGTCGAAAAATTCTCCGACGAAGCGAAACGCATGGGCCGCGTGCCTCCGCTGGAAGTGAAATTCGAGCGCGGAGACCAGGATTTTTCCACGCAACTCCGCATGTTGCAGAACGCCCACATCGAGGGACTGGTGATCTGGGGCGAAGCGCCCGACGCCGCGCGCATTCTGAAGCAAATGCGCTCCATGGGGATGAAGCAGCCGGTTTTTGGCTCCAGCCGCATGGCCTATCCTGCGCTGCTCGAGATAGCCGGAAGCGCCGCGGAAGGCGTCGTTACCACCAGTCCGCTGGATCCCACGCGCACTGCTTCGCAATGGCAGGAGTTCCGGAAAAAGTATCAGGCAAAATTCAAGGAAGAGCCCGATGCTTACGCCGCGTACGCTTACGATGGAATGAGCATCCTCATCGCTGCCATCGAGAAAAAGGGACTCAACCGCGGAAAGATCATGGACGGCCTCCGCGAGTATTACGGCAAGTCCTATAACGGTGTGGGTGAGCGCGAAGAATTCGACTACACCTTGAACAACATCGCTCCCCTTGCACTGGCCAAAGTCGAAGGTGGGAGATTCGTCTATTTGCCGGCGCAACGCCGCGAGTCCAGCGCCGCGCACGCGGGGGCCGGAGCTCCCTGATGGCAGCAGTGGCACCGCCGGGCCGCTGCTTCCACACACGGGGCCGTTCCGCGCGGTCACGGCTTGCATCCCTGCTGCGATGGGCAATGTTGTTACTCCTGGGCGTGGCTGCTTTCCCCAATGCCGCTGTGCCCCAGGACGAAATCGCTCCGCGCACTCCCTATGCAACTCTCGACCGCAACGGCGTCGCTTATCGCGGGCCAGGCCGAGAAAACGCCGCGAATCTTCTGGGCGCAACGGTGAAGATCGGACTGCTCCTTCCACTTCAAGGCGCAAATGCGGCGGACGGCCAATCTTTGCTGGCAGCCGCGAACATGGCTCTGACCGAGGAAGAAGCCACGGGGCCGCTCGCGGATGGGCGTCACTTGGCGCTTGCGGTGCGCAACCAGGCGGAACAATGGGGCCAGGCCAGCAGCGAAATGGTCCAGTTGATTTCCGAAGAGCACGTTGCGGCGCTGATTACTCCTCAGGACGGCAATATCGCGCATCAGGCCGAACAGATCGCCAACAAGATCGGCATTCCGATTGTCACGCTGGCCAGCGATGCGACGACCACGCAAATCAACATTCCGTGGATTTTTCGCATGGGGCCCAGCGATGAGGATCAGGCGCGCGTCATCGCTTCCCAGATCTATCAAGCCGGACTCTCGGAAATGGTTTGGCTGCTTGTGGAATCGGATCATGACGGCCGCGTCGGTGGTGAGCAATTCGAGAAAGCCGTGAAACATCTACACGGGATTCCGCCCGAACGATTGGAGATTTCTTCCTCAAGCCCGGACCTGGAAGCGATTGCCGCACGGGCTCGGGCCAGTGCGCCGGATGCGGTCGTACTTTGGATAAGCTCGCCGTTGGCCGCACGGCTTCTTCCGCTGCTCGGCACAAACAACTTCGCGCGACCCATTTATCTATCCCGAAAAGCGGTCGCCGCCGTTGCAGGCGATGCGTTTGACCTTGCCGATGGTGGGACGCGTGCCCCGAGCGGATTTTCCCAAGGCACTTGGGTAACGGCTTCGGCCGCTGGCGCAGCCCGCAGCGACACGCTGGCGTTTCAGGAACGCTATCGTGCGAAGACCGGCGCTTGGCCGAGTTTCGCGGCAATGCAAACCTATGATGCCGTGCATCTGGTGGCGCAGGCGTTGCGCGTGGCGGGCGCGAACCGTTCCCGCCTGCGAGACTATTTGGCCGCGGGCAATCGCTTCCCCGGCATCAGCGGAGCAATTGTGTTCGATCCCGCAGGCAACACCCTCGGGGACACGCATCTGATTCGCATTGCGTCCACCAGCAGACCACCCGCGCTGTGAACACGCTTTTCTTGTGCCGGCGCGTTTCACAGAGCTGTTTCTCTTGAAGCTATTTCCTAAATAGTTCTCGGGAGGGCACGGCTTCAGCCGTGCCGAATCAGACTAGAAATCTAGGGGTTTTAACCCCTGAGGCAGGGCGGGATATCGAAGCACTTATAAAATAGGTTCATGTAATATCTGTATGCTAACTGCGCGTGACCGCCGAAGAAAGAGTTGGCGGCTCTCCACACGGCTTCAGGAGGAATACCATGGGTTCCAGGCTGAGCGGTAAAAGCGCCATCATCACCGCTGCGGGCCAGGGCATCGGCCGCGCCGCGTCGCTGCAATTCGCCGCCGAGGGCGCGCGCGTTCTGGCCACCGATATCAACGAAGCGGCACTCGCCAAGCTGGCGGCCGATTCGCCCGCCATTCAGATCGCGCGCTTGGATGTCACCGATGCCGAAGCCATCCGGCAATTCGCGGCCCATCATCCCGCGCCAGACATTTTGTTCAACTGCGCCGGCTGGGTGCATCAAGGCACGATCCTGGATTGCGACGAGGCAGTGTGGGATAAGAGCTTCGATCTCAACGTTCGCTCGATGTACCGGCTCATTCGCGCTTTTCTGCCCGCGATGATCAAACGCCGCAGCGGCAGCATCATCAACATGGCCTCGGTCGCCTCCAGCATCAAGGGCGCGCCCAACCGCTTTGTGTACGGCACCACCAAGGGCGCCGTGATCGGCATGACGCGCGGCGTGGCTGCCGACGTCGTGCAGCACGGCATCAGAGTCAACGCCATCTGCCCCGGAACCGTGGAAACGCCCTCTCTCGAAGAACGCATTAACGTGAACGCGGATCCCGTGGCAGCCCGGGCAGCCTTCATTGCGCGCCAGCCGATGGGCCGCATCGGCACTGCGGAGGAAGTCGCGCACCTGGCGGTTTACCTGGCCTCCGACGAATCTTCCTACACGACCGGCACGATTCACATTATCGACGGCGGCTGGAGCAATTAGCCGCGCACCCTCCCTCTTTCTTATGTAGTGGCCGCCTGGCGTTTACCCCGACCCGGTCGGAGAGGCGGGCCGCTGTTCCCCTTTTCCATCTCCCCACCGAACTGTTGCACGTGCAACATTTTAGTTGCACGAGAGGGGAGTGTCGGCGCACCGACAGTCAATCGTTAATCTGTGGGTCACTCTGCTGACGTTTTGCCGGTGTGCTTGCCGGGGAGCGCACGCTGTGGTTGAATCTGACCGAGGAGATTCCCATGCGGCCACTGCCCGCCCTTATTGCGGACTTTCTGAGCGGAAAGCGAATCGCCGTCGCTGGTGTTTCTCGCGGATCAGCGAGCGCCGCGAACCCCGTGTTCCGCAAACTGCGCCACTCCGGTTACGAAGTGTTTCCTGTCAACCCAAACGTTTCTGAAGTCGAAGGCGTAAAATGCTATCCGGACCTTGCCAGCATACCCGGTGATCTGGATGGCCTCGTTATCGCCACGCACCCCAACGTCGCGGAGCAAGTCGTTCGGCAGGCTGTCAGCCGCAACGTCAGACGTATCTGGTTCCACCGGTCCTTTGGCCAGGGGAGCGTGTCGGAGGCGGCAACGCAGGAGTGCGCGCGCGCTGGCATATCCTGCATCGTGGGCGGCTGCCCGCTGATGTATTGTGAGCCCGTTGATTTCGCACATCGCTGCATGTGCGCTTGGCTCCGCTGGCGAGGCCATGTTCCCCGCTGAGCCTGCTCTGGCGCATCCAGCGCCCTCTATCCTTCCAGACTGATATGCTCCCACCGTGTATGGCGGTCACATCTCAATGGCTGAGTCACCAGCCCACCGAGCTCGACTCCGCCCGTTAAGCCTGCGCAACCCGCCCTGATTGCGATGCCATTGGCGGATAGGACACGGCGGACCCGTTTGTGACATCGGTCACCGACTCCTGTGCGCTGTACATGGTACCTATGTGACCTGGAAAGCCGTCCGCCACAGAGCAAAGGACCGCCTTCAAAAATCCTCTCACCCTTTTTCTGGGGGTGCGATTCGAGGGCAGGATAGCAGTGACTCCGATCGACCCAAGCGTGTATAAGGCACTGCTGGACCAGGTAAGCGACGGCGTGTACATCGTGGACCTGAGCCGGCGCATTCTGTATTGGAACGAAGGTGCCTTTCGCCAGACCGGCTACGAAGCCCATGAAATCGTAGGCCGGCGCTGTCCAGAGGATGGGCTGTGTCACGTGGACACTGCCGGCCACAGAATGTGTTGGGACGATTGTCCTTTGACAGCAAGCCTCAACGACGGAGGATTGCACGAGGCGGAGATTTTCTTGCGGCACAAGCAGGGGCGGCGGGTTCCTGTGGCCGCGCGGGTTCAGCCCCTTCGGGCAGCCGACGGCTCAATCATCGGGGCTGTGCAGATCTTCAGCGATGGGACGGCCGAGCAGGATTCGCGGCGCGAGATGGAGGAGATGGGGCGTCTGGCCTTTCTCGACCAAGTCACCCAGATGCCCAATCGCCGGTTCGTCGAGATGTCGCTGCGGACGGCGTTGAGCGAATACCACATCCACAAGGAGCCATTTGGGGTGCTGGTGATTGACCTCGACGAGTTCAAGGCCATCAATGACAACTTCGGCCACGCCACCGGGGACCATGCCTTGCTGGAAGTGGCGAAGACGCTGAAGGGAACGCTGCGCCCCGCGGACATTGTCGGGCGGTGGGGCGGTGACGAGTTCATCGCTATCGTCCATCACGTGAACAATGAAATTCTCACGCACTTGGCGGTGCGATGTTGTGCCATGGTGGCGCAAACCTCGTTCCCGAGCAGTGATGGAAGTCCGATAACCGTGTCGGTCTCGATTGGCGGCACACTCGCACTCCCTGGTGACTCCACCGAAAAACTGATTAAACGGGCAGATGAGTTGATGTACCAGAACAAGACGAACGGTGGAGTCGCGAAGAATGGGAACGTCCTGAAGACCTTCCTATCCTACTGGACAAAGAAGGTGCTGAAAGCGAGCACCACTCTACCGCTGCACCTGCTCGGGCTCCATGTCTGGTAGTGGAAGCCGACGCCCTCATCCAATCAACCTAAAGCTCTGAACTGAATGGCAGTGCTGGGCTATACTGGCGGCCTTGGTTCCGCTGTCGCCAGGGAGGATTCATGTCGAATCTGACGCGTCGCGATCTGATTGCTCTGTTGCTGGCCGCACCAGTGGCCGCTTACGCGTTCCATGACGATTCCGCAGACTGGATTTCCCTGTTTGACGGCAAGTCTCTTGACGGCTGGAAACCGAACGAGCATGCGGATACCTTCAAAGTCGTGGACGGGCAGATTGTTGTTCACGGCGAGCGGACACACCTGTTCTATGTGGGCCCGGTGCACAACGCCGATTTCAAGAACTTTGAGCTGAGCGCGGATGTGATGACGCGCCCGGGCGCAAACTCCGGCATCTACTTCCACACCGCGTATCAGCCCTCAGGCTGGCCTGCCGCGGGATTTGAAGTGCAAGTGGCCAACACGCACGAAGGCGCAAACGGATACAAGGAACGGAAAAAGACAGGTTCGCTCTACGCCGTGCGCAACGTCTACAAACAGTTGGTCAACGACAATGAATGGTTCCGGATGAACGTCCTGGTTCGCGGCAAGCAGGTGCAGATCCGGCTGAACGATATGCTGGTGGTGGACTACGTCGAGCCCGGCGAGCCGTTCCGCGTTGATCTCAACTTCCAGCGCGTCATCAACCACGGCACGTTCGCGCTCCAGGGCCATGACCCGGGAAGCACCACGTACTTCAAGAACATCCGCGTCCGTCCGCTGCCCGATAACATCGCGCAACTCTCCAGCGAACGGCCTGAAGTGGACGAGAACTTCCGCGACATCATTCGCCTTGGCACGGAAAACTATCCGCTGGTGGATTATCACGTGCACCTGAAGGGCGGGCTGACCATCGAGCAGGCTCTCGCGAACTCCCGCCGCCTGGGAATCTTCTACGGCATCGCCATCAATTGCGGTCTGGGTTTCCCCGTGCACAGCGACGACAGCGTCCGCGACTACCTCAAGACTATGGAAGGCCAGCCGTGCTACGTCGCTTTGCAGGGCGAAGGGCGCGAATGGATGACACTGGCCTCGCCCGAGTCTGTCGCCCGCTTTGACTACTGTTTCACCGATGCCATGACCTTCACCGACGACAACGGCAAGCGCATGCGGCTCTGGATTAACGAGGACGTCGGCGAAATCAAGGACAAGCAGGCGTTCATGGAGATGTACGTGAAGCGCATCGTGGGCGTGATGCACGAGCCCATCGACATCTACGCGAATGCCACGTTCCTGCCGGACCAGATTGCGGGAGAATACGACGCGCTCTGGACATCCGAGCGGATGAACAAAGTGATCGACGCGGCCGTGAAGAACGATGTCGCCATCGAGATCAACAACCGCTACAAGATTCCAAGCGCTGCGTTCATCAAGGCGGCCAAAGCCGCGGGCGCGAAGTTTTCCTTCGGAACGAACAATGCCGACGCGAACCTCGGACGGCTCGAATACCCGATCCAGATGGTCAAGCAGTGCGGCCTCGTCTGGCAGGATATTTTCGTTCCGAAGCCTGCCGGCCAGAAACCGATCCAAGTCAAAAAATAGCGCAGGCGCCTTCTGCCTGCCCGCCGTAGGAGGGCACGCCGGCTGGGCGCGCGAGGGCTTTCCCGCTAGAGCGAGCGCAGGAAATCGATGACTTCCTGCTGCTCCTGAGTGCTCAGCCTATCGAAATGTTCGGTGACCTTGTTCGCTTCGCTGCCTTGGCTCTTGTGATCCCGGATCGCTTCCACCAGGTTGCTCGTCCGTCCATCATGGAGAAAGAAGACGCGCTGTCCGACGCCCCAAAGGGGAGCAGTTCGGAACTCGTCGGGGCCGGCGCCGCCTTGCGTGATGCCGTCGGCGAGGCCTCTGCCCATGTGGTGGACCAGAAGGTCAGAGTAAAGATTCGCCGTCTGATTGGAAAGCGCAGCGCTCGGGCTGGTCGAGGAGCCGCTCGCAATCTTTGCGCCCGTGGTAAACGAGGGATTGTGGCAGTGGACGCAGCCAGTGGTTGCAAACGTGGCGCGTCCTTTCTCGCTGGACGCGGTGGCAGGAGCAGGAGTGGGCGGAGCTAGCATGCGCATGAAGTTGGCAAAGGCTTCGATGTCAGAGATGACTGCCGTGTTGAAATTGCCGCTGCCCGCGGGAGTCGTCGTGAAGTTTAGGGTGTCCTCCGGCGTGGCGTTAAACAGACAGCCAGGCGTTTCGTCGCGCTCCTGCGGGAAAAGCTGGTTCGTCACTCCCATTTCGACGTTGTAGGCTTCGCTCGCGAAGAGCAGCAGCGATTTGTTCTGCGCCTTCCAACCGAAACGCGAAATGGTGCCATCGTTGGCGCTCAGGTTCACGTTTCCGCTCAGGTGAGAGTTCGTGTGCCCGGAAATGCCCAAAGCCAACTTTTCCGAAGCGCTGGATTTCATGTTTGCCAGGATGGCCGCGTCTGGAATCGATTCGATCAGCCCCGCGCCAAACACGGGAGTCGGGATGCGGAAAATAATGTTTGGATTTCCGCCTTGGCCCGTCAGCGGATTTCCCGCGGGCAGGAAGTCGGGTTGCGCGATGTTACATCCGGGAGCGTCCGTTCGCCCGGTGATCACGAACAGGTCGTGCACTGAGCCGTCAGCGACTCCGTTGCTCTTCTTGAACCGCGCCTCGCGGGCCGGACCATTTTGTGTGACGAACCAGGGCACGGTGTTCTTGGCCCCGTTCAACGTGGCCACGGCGATCTGTGGGTTTTGCGCCGGGCTCGATCCGCCTGGTCCCGGCTGCGAATGGCAAGACAAACACTGATTGGAATTGAAGCGCGGACCGAGGCCATTGTTCGTCCCGTTGGTCACGGCCTCGATTTCCGCGAACCTCGCCAGCCCATCCTGGAAGAACGCCGTCTCGTCCGCAGTCAAACCCTTCAGCGGAGTGCCGGCACCCGCCGGGCCTCCGCGCACGCCCGGGTCTACGGGAGCCGATTTGGTTTGGCCGAATGCGTTGACGCCCAAGGTTAAAGCCACCGCCACAATTGCACCGAGGCCTTTGCACACAACTCCGCGCAGAGTTATCACAATTATCCTCCTTGAGCTGGGGAGGGTTGGCATTGTACACCAGCCGGGCTGTCGTCCACGTGGGAAAGCGAAAAATCGCTGCGAGCGGCTGGTGCGAGCGCAAAAATGTCGGCGCGCCGACATTGCCACCTGATGCAGTGGTACATATTGGAGTTGGTACCACTCGTTGGGCAGCAGTTGCCAATGGTGCGGGAATGACTAGAGCTAGTGGCCCTCCTCTGCTGAAGCTTCGGCGGGCAAGCGAGCAAGAGATCGGAGAAGAAAGAGAAAGGCAGTTCAGAGTCGACAGTTGACAGCTTGCGGTCCACCGCCGAGCAGGAAGAAGGAGAGGTGGTAACACAGAGATCACAGAGATAGGAGCACAGAGTGCACGGAGGGAAAGAAGAGGCAGAAAACAAAGTAGCGTGGCAGAAAATGTCGGCGCGCCGACATATTTTAGATACGTTACCCTTATGATACCTACCCCTACCCCCCTGTTTTTGCGTATGTAGGGGAAACAAAGGGGTTACAGGAGAATGGCTTGCATCAAGGGGAAACAAAGGAGTTAGCGGGCATAAGAGCGAAGAAGAGGCGAATAGCGAAGGCGTGGGGCGTTCCGAAATGGCACAAGAGCCGGGTCCACGTTGTTCGTGTCCCGGATGATGTTGCGGGACCCTCAGCATAACAAATAGAGCTTAGCACATTATTTACCGTTTGTCTACTATTATTTAGTAGGTACTAGATTCGAAACTGGTACTGGATCGGAATTGGAAACCACAAGACCCAGCCTCTGACCACGAGGCCGGGGCACCCGGCTTCCCTCGTCAAGCAATCACAGCACTACCAATTCAGCACCAACTGGCATCTCGTCCCAAGTCCGGCCATCAAGCCTGCGCCCGCTCCTCTTCTTCTGGACGCCGCCCCACTGCTTAAAGAAGAACGGGACCCTAGCCTTTAGGCACTGATCACGGAGGTCCGTCACCCATGCGGGATCAATAGGCCGCGCATTTGGACCGGATTCCCCGCCAACGATGACCCAATCAATACCCCGGAGATCCAACCTCCGCAGGGGCGCCAAAAGAGGTTCAAGCGAGAGGAATTTCACGTGAGCGTCAGTCTTTCGCAGATCATCAATACGATAAGTGAATTCTTCAGTCTCTACGCTTACGCCCATCCAAATCTGCGGTGCCCAGTTCAGTACGCTGGTTAGCTCGCGCGCACGTTCCGAACGCTTAGTGAGTATCTGATACTGATGCCAATAAGCGCGGCGCATGACCTCGAACACGTTCTTGATGTAGCTCGTGGGTACGTTCTCATGGAAGAGATCACTCATCGAGTTAACGAAGATGCGTTTCGGTGTTTTCCAGTGAAGCGGAAGGTCCAACATTTGTGGTTGCAAGGTGAGTCTGAAGCCATTGCGGTAGTTGGCCTGGCCCATTGCCTTCAAGCGTTTTGCAAGACGCTCTGCATAACAATTTTTGCAGCCGGGACTTATCTTCGTGCACCCCGTCACCGGGTTCCACGTCGCCTCCGTCCATTCGATTTTCGATTGCTCACTCATGCTGGAGTGTAAAATCCCCTCTCGGTCGTCCCCCCATCAGCTCCAGGTTCGGTCTTCCGGAGCTAGGTATGGGAGCCCTAAGATTCGAAATACGTCTTCCTCGGCATCCACCTTCAGCACGTTACCATGCCCATCTTCAATCCCGTCGCCGGAAGCCCGGAGCTTCATTCCGAGTTCTCTTGCTCGCTGCGCGAGCCGGATGTTGTGCTCCTTACTTCCGGTACGAATCAAAAGCAGCGTCGCCCACGTCGCCGGTCGAGCGACGTAAAGATCAACGGGGATTCCCGTCTTGGTTGCGACAAAGCACTTTACCTTGTCCTTACCCCGAACGGAAGCGAGGCTGCCTCTCTCGACCAGATGCTCAAGGAGTTCTTCCAGCAGAGTCGAGCCGCCCAGCGAAAACTCCTCAGACGAAGTCTTCGGCAGGAGCACGAGGTCGATATCGTGAACCGCCGGATTTCCCCTCCTGAGAGAACCGGCGATCTCGATACGCTCACACGCCAGCTGAAGTTCCTCCACAATCTTCCGTGCAACAGCACGCGCGACATCGGCCGGAAACATCCTCGTGGCCTCCATCGCCTCTACCCAAACCGGAGTACGGTTCTATCGGGAAACGTGCCGCGCCTTCGGCCTTGCCTCGCTTGGACCACGGATAATTCACCGGCCAGCTCCATCGGTTTGAGGATTTGCGTCTTGAAATGTGTCCCGAGAAATGGGGTCTCCGCAAGCACAAAGTCGGTCAGCTCCTCGATCAGGACATCCGTCCCTCGGAATCTCGCAAGGAGCATGCGCTTTAATCCCTCGGAATCGGGCTGGTCCGGGAAAAGTTTTATGGTCCGATTGGCATCCGTGTAGTCCGAAAACTGAAACGTTCCCGCCGGGTCCACCTTCCACATCGCCTCTTTCATCTTTTCAAGCCCACGCAAACTATGGGTGCCAAAAAACAGAAAATAGTCCGTTCGGTTGCCCTGATTCAGCATCTCGAAGGAGCGCACGTGTTCGATTCGCGCCTTGCGCAGTTGGTCGCGGTAGATGTCATGAATCATCCGCCGCCGCTCGTCCGGGTTCCCGACTTCCAAGACTTCCCTCCAGGCGTCGGTTCCAAAGAGCAGATCGTACGTGTCGGCATGGTCGGGGTGCCCCAGGAACCGGTTGATCTCTTCATACATGAAGGTCACGAGAATTTCGCACTTTGGATTCTGCATGATCCGCTGCACCGTGCGGAACGGTGTGTGGGAAAAACCGAAGGGATCGATAAATACAAGGCTCGGTGCTAGGGTTGCTTTTTTCTCCTGCAGCCGATCGAGGACATCCGCCATTTGGTCGTCGAACACCCCGTGGACACAATGCACCTTGAAATTGGGCGGCAACGTCGGCTTGATCTGTTCGATGGTTTGCTCCAGGTGGTCAAACCTCTTCTTGTCCTTCTCGATGAACGTGAACACCACTTCCGAGTCCGGCCGGGCGTGGTGATCGCGAGCCGCTATAAGAGCAAGCAGCGGTGATCCGTCTTCCCCTCCCGCGTACCGCCCCGGCCCAGCGAAGCCATCGATGTACAAAACCCGCTGGTTGTATTTCGTCATGATGGGAAGCCAGGCCTCCCAGTAGCGGCGAAGGATGGTGTGCTTCGATTGAGTGTGCGGATCGATTTCCCAGATGGTTTCGAGTTTCATGGCCAAAGCGCTCTGCTCCCGGAAAGCAAAGTATCGCGCTTCCCGACGGTTCCCTTTAACCCACCAAGGCTTTCCTTGAAGATGGTACAGCGCTAGGCACGTCGACAATGCTTAACCCCCAAATCCTCTTCCAGCGTTTCCAGCGGAGCAACATCCCTTGTCCTCGATAAGCAAGGTATCATGTTCGCCTTTTATTCGCCAATGGCAAGCGTTGGCCGCTCGGCGCGTCGAGTGCCACCACCGCCTGTGGGTTCTTCGACGTCTCGTCCGCTCACGTCCTCTCGACCCTATGGCGGCAGCTGGATTGCAGACCGTTCCAACCAGGATAAAACTGATGCATACGCCAGCCTCACGGTAAAAAGTCGTGACCTTCCACGGTGGAATCGCCGTTTCGGGTCAGGCCATGAGCAGGGCTTTGGGATTCTTCTTGGCGATCACCAGGAGTTTGAGCGCGGCCTGGCGCGGGCGGCGAGTGCCTTGCTCCCAACTGCGGACGGCGTTGGGGCTGACGTTGAGGAAGGCGGCGAAGAGCGCCTGGCTGGCATTGAGGGTTAGGCGGATGCGGCGAACTTCCTTGGGCGAGATTTGCCGGGGGCGCGCGGGAATGCGCGTGATGCGCAGATTGACCCCCTCGCCACGCTCATAGGCTGCGGCATCCTGAAGCGCCTGCCTCATGTCGTCGAAGATATTCACCTTGATTTTCTTTGCCATGGTTGACCTTAGTGTGAAGGTACCACAATGTGGTACACGATGCTCGCAAACGGCTTAGGCGGCCGCTACTGGTGCGGAGAAAGGGGAAGAGGGGAGAGAGCGGAACGGCGCCATGCTGAGGTGGGTGCCATGATCCCTCCACTGCGCGGCCCGACGCGCCAGAAGGCGGCGCGACAGAAAAAATCGGGCCGCTCCGGTCGGGATGACAGTTTTTGGGCCATGTGTTTTAGGGGCGGATTTATGTCGGACATAAATGTCCGACCCCCTAAGGAGGAAGAGAGAGTTTGGGGAGTTTTGTTTTTTGGTGCGTTTGCGGCACGACTGAAGTCGTGCCCTCCCTAAGCAAAGGAGAGGAAAGAGCAAGACGGGCACGATGTCCCCCAAGAAACGGCGGACGCAAACAGCGCGTATCGTGCCCCCACATGAACGGAGGGAACCCCAAGACCCACCCTCGCATACACCAAAACCGCAAGGATGGGGCACCCACGGGTTAGTCGGAGGCGGCGGGGGTGGCAGGAGCAGTGGCTGCGGGCTGGGGGGCGGGATGAGGGACGGGTTCGCGGATGAGGAGGGGGAAGCGGGGGAAGGAGAAGCTGCCGGCGACGTCGTCGATCACGTTTACCTGGCAGAGATACAGGCCGGGCTTCAAGGATTGCGGCGGCAAGTCCATCTGGAAGATGACCGCTTTGCGATCGGGCGCGGTGACTTCGTTGGCCTCGACGGGCTTGGATTCATAGACCTTCGTGGCGCCCTGGATGAATTCGATGCTGGTGAGGACACGGACGGAGTCACGCGCAGGCTTGGCGGCCGCGGGCGATTTGGCCGCGTCCTGTTGGTTCGCAGCGGCGGGGCCCCCTCCCGGAGCGGCGGGCGCGGAGCTCTTGCCCTTGGCGGCGTCGTAGACCTCGTACTGCAGGTACAGATGCTGGTCCGGCGTGAAGACGTGCGTGATATTGGGCACGAGCTCCATTTGATCGCGCACCAGCGGATTGACGCCCGTCTTTTTCGCGGTGGCCGGGACGCGCAGGCTGCTCAACACCACGGAGCTCATTTTCATGGGCGACTTGCGCAGATCCGGGATGCGCACATCGGTCTCAAACGAGCCCATACGCCCGGTCTGATTTTCGCGGATCACAAACTTCAGGTGGTAGCTGCCGGGAGCCAGGAGGAAGCCGGTGTTGTACTGAACGTTCTTGCGGCGGACCTCGCGCGTGCTTTCGACGGCGAGTTTTACGGTGTCGCGCAAACGGCCGACGGGGAATTTGCCGCTCTCGAGAGCTTCACCGATGATGTCGATGGTAGCGTTGTCCTTGTCCTTCTCGGTGACGAAGGGAATTTGCGAGCCGGGGACAACGAGGGAAACGGCGAGATAGTAATGGGAATCGTCCCGGCGGAAATAGGAAGCGCCGGCATAGAGAGGCACATCCACGCGCGGGAGCTGCGCGGCGAGCTCGTCTTCGAGCTGCTCTTCGCGGTCGGCGCGGTTGAGGTGCTCGAAGTCGCGCCCAGCGTAGTAGCCGGAGCGGAAATCGAGCTTCAAGTCAGGCCGCTTCACGGTGACCTTCAGATGGCGGAACCTGCCATCCTTGGCCGGATTGTTGCTGGTGAAACCCAGAACGTAATAGACGGAACTGTCTTTCTCCACCTGGGAGAAGACGCCGCTGAAATCGTTGGAATCGAAGAAGGCTTTGCCGCCGGTGTCGGAGGAAAGCGTGGCGAGGGTGTCTTGTGAGGCGGCGTTGCCGTTGAGATCGTTCAGGGTGGACGCGCCGGTGTAGGCGGATTGCCCGTGCAAGCTGGCGTTTTGCGCTTGCCCGCCGGGAGGAAAGGCTTGCAGGCCGCGGACGTCGAGGGAATAAATGGAGGCGTTGGACTTCACCGCGGCGGCGGTTGCGGCGCGCAAGGCGGATTGGTTGTCCACGCCGGATTGCGTGATGCCGTTGCTGAAATAAATGATGCTCTTTTTTTGCGGGAGCTTGCCGAGCGCCTGCATCAGGGACTGAATGGCGAGCAGCTTGCGATCGGCGTTGAAGGTGTTGAGGTCGGTATCGTCTTCGGTGAAAGAGCCGCCAGTCTCCGCGGCGCCTTCGGAGCTGCCCGTGGCGCCGTTGTCGAAGCCCTGGCCTTCGCCGGAATTGTAGCTGGATAGGACCGAGGCGAGTTTCTGCTGGTCATCGGTGAAATCGCAGTCCACGTGCATGTTGGTGGCGAGCGAAACGATGGCAATGAGATCCGCGGGCTGCATTTTCTCGTGGATGAATTTCTTGGCGGCGTCCACCGAGCGGTCAATCTCCTCGGGCTCCATGGCGGAAAAATCGAAGAAGAGGAGAATCAGACGGCGATCGCGGGCATCAAGCGTGGGCGGCGCTTTCTTGCTGGAGTGCAGCAGAGTGCCCGGCGCAACGCCGGAGACCGTTGGGCCGGCGGTGGCGGGCAATTCATCAACATTCTCAAAATCGAAGCTGGAGATATCCTGCTTTTTGCCATCTTCGTAGAGGGTGAAATCTTCCTTCTTCAAATCCTTAATTAGATTTCCCTTTTTATCGTGAGCGACGACATTCACGAGGACGAGTTCCGTAGTGACGCGAATGCGGCCCTGCGTGGCGACCGGCTGCTGGCCAGGCTCCTGGGCGACAAGCGGAGCGCCCTGCGAGAGCAGCGCCGCTGTGGTGAGCATCGAGAGAATGTGTCGTGTGCGTGGCATCGGTGTTATTTCTCAGAAACGAAAACGAGCCTGCATGGTGACACGGCGCATGCCCCCCGCAGCAACGACTTCACCAAAGGTCAGCGAGTTCACGGCCGTGCTGATGGAGGTGAAATTCACGTGATTGAAGACGTTGCTGGCGGTAAGGCGCAAATCGAGAGAGCGCGACTCCTTGAGCGGAATGGTGCGATTGATGGACATGTCCAGGGATATGGTGCCAGGCCCCTCGATGGAGTTGCGTGTGGCATCGCCGTAGGATGAGCCGCTCGGGTTGGTGCAGTTGATTCCCGGGGTGCAAAACGCGGCGGTATTAAACCATTCCCGCGCCGTTGGATTTGGAAGTGAAATGGATTGCCCCGGGACAAGGTTTGCGCGCTGCGATCCGCTGACGCCGCGCGCGATATCCACGGAACCGCCAAGCACACTGGGAGTGAAGTAGAGACCCGAGGCGACGGTGAAGTTGCCGCTCCATTGCCAGTTGGAAAGAACGTGAGACCAGGCACCTTTTGGGGTGAAGCGGCGGTTCTCACCGAACGGAAGATCGTACATCCAGTTACCGGTGAATTTGTGGGTCTGATTGAAACTGGAAAGCCCGCGGTCAGCCGAGATATCGAAGGGATTCTGAGCTACAACAACGCCACCGCCGCCGATGGAAGAGGCGTCATCGATGGACTTGGAGAACACGTACTGGGCGCTGAGGCCGAGGCCTTTGGACATGCGCCTGCGAACGCGCACGGATGCAGCGTGGAGAATCGAGTTTCCCTCGGAGGATTCGTAGATGAAGGGCTGATCGCCTGCGACGACCAGAGCGCGTTCCGTGTCCAAGCGCGTGCCTTTGGCGCCGTTGTAGCCAACGTTGAGCATCACATTGCCGGGCAATTCGCGCTGAAGGTCGAGATTCCAGATTTGTACGTAGCCAAGGGCATAGTTGGGGTTAACGGCGAAATTATTGGATACGGTGCCTTGGGTAAGAGTGGGGAAGCCGTTCACAAGTGTGAGTGGCGTTGGGCCGGTGAGGCCGGCGACGTTGGTGACATTCGTGGCGGCGTTGGCAAAAGGAGGCTGAAACGCGAAGTTCTGAATCATGGCGCTGTATTGGGCGAGGTTGTAGTTGATGCCATACCCGGCGCGGACCACGGTTTTCGGGAGAGGCTTCCAGGCAATGCCGATGCGAGGGGCAAAATTATTGCGGTCGGGTTGCAGAAGGGATGGATTGGACGAGACGGCGAATGTCCCCGAACCCGGCGGCAGGACGGCGCTGGCCGGGACGATGGGAACCGCGGTGGCAAATCCCGGTCCGACCTGCAAATTGGCAATACGATCTTGCGCCTCGGTATAGGGGCCGTTGTACTCGTAGCGCAGACCGAGATTGAGCGAGAGTTTGGAAAGAATGCGCCAGTCGTCCTGGGCAAAAAAGTCGAAGGAGTTGGCGCGAAAACTGTAGGAAGTGGCGCCGAACTGCAAAGATGATTGCTGAGGATAGCCAAGGAGGAAGTCCGCGAAATCGTACCCCGTATCCGGCACAGGCTGCGTGCTGCCCGGTGCGTATTGAGAAGTGGCAAAGCCAGTAAAGACGAAACTGCCCTCCGCGTTTCTGGCGGAGTGGAAACTCTGAAGAATGCGGCGGTAGTCTCCCCCAAAGCGCCAGTTGTGCTTTTTGTGATTCCAGGAAATGGTGTCGGAGACAGTGTAGGTCTGATCGAGTTCGCGGCGCGGCGTAGGATCGTTGAGCCCGCCAAACGAAGTGAAACTGAGCCCGGGCAATCCCCAGTCAAACGGCGCGTTGGAAATTCCACCAATGCCGGCGCCGCCCGGGCCTGCAACGTCGTTGACGTTGGAATAGAGATTCGTGGTGGAAACGTGATTGTGGTTGTAGTTCACCCGGAAGATGTTGGTCATGCGATTTTTGCCGAAGGTCCAGCCGGCGCTGGCGTTCAGGCCTTGTGTTCCCGTGCCTCCGGCAAGTGAGGGAAAGGGATTCACGATGTTGGTGGAGGTGCGCGCCCAATTGAGTCCAAAATTGATGTTGTTTTGCTGGCGTCGCCCGCCACCCCCTGCACCGCCGCCCAGCGGGCCGAAACCCGGGCCGCTGCTTGATCCGAAATTGTGGACCAGACGCAGGATCACGGCGTCGGAGCTACTTGCGGCTGAAGTGAGGTACTGAAAATTCTGACCGGACGCAGTGGGCGGCATGTTTGGCATGGGGATGTACTGCAGAAGAGCTTTCGCAGCGGAGCTGATCAAGGATGGGTCCAACTGGTTAGGGACGCCATTGAACTGATACTGCTGTCCGGTGGCAGGATTGAAAAGCTGGATCGGAGCGCCATCGCTGTAGGTTGCCCCTGTAAAATTGCCGCTGCGTTCGTCGCCAGTTGGCACCCTTGAGTAAGAAACGTAGGGGGAATCGCCTCGGGAGCCGTTCCAGCCAGCGAAGAAAAACCATTTGTTGCCACCGTCGTAAATTTTGGGAATCTTCAAGGGACCGCCGATATTTGCACCGAAGCGCGACTGGTTGTATTGCGGTTTGACGGCGGGGACTCCATTCAGCGAGTAGGGAGTAGCGTCGAGCGAGGCGTTGTCGTCCGAGAAATAAAGAAGGCCGTGGGGCTGATTAATGTTGAACCCGCGGCCGCCAATCCGGCCAATCGCAATGGGCCCGCCACCGCCTGGGCCTCCACCGGGACCGCCGAAACCGGGTCCGCCACCGAAGGGGCCGCCGCCACCGATCACGCGTTCACGAAATTCCTGGATACGCTGTTGCAGTTCATCTTCATTGCCGCCGCCGAAATCCTGTGTGCGTCCCTGCGCTCCACTGATGCTGACAGATTCCGTGGGACCTTCCGCGCCCGCGCCATTCATGGGGAGGCTGGAAAGATCATTGGTGTTTTGCTGAGCACCGGGTGCGCCCGTTGCTGCGAAGCCGGAATCACCGCCGGCAAGCGAAGAGAGTGTGCTGTCCACGGCCAGGCTCTGAAACCCCCGGATCGCGGCGAGGCTGGCGCCGGCATTGTTCGATTGCTGTTGTTGTCGAGAGGCAAGGAGCAATTCGGCGTCTACTTTTGCGGAGGGACTCTGCGGATTGAGTACGAGTTCCTGGGTAAAGAGAGAGAAGCCCATGAACTCAATGCGTACAACGTAGCGGCCGCGAGCAATGCCCGAGAAGGCGAACTTACCTTCGGCGTTGGTCACGGCTGCATATTTCTTGCCGGTCAAGGTGTTTGCGGCTGTGACCGCCGCACCCGGCAGAGGAGTTTTGCCGCTGCGTGCGGATCCGGTGATTTCATAAGACAGTGCAGAGGCGCCCGGCGGAACGGAGCTTACGGTGCCCTGTGCAGGTGCAACGGGAGCAGCTTCTTGCGCCTGCAAATGCAGGGCGAAGAGAATCGCGACCAGTGCAATCGTCAATATGCCGTGAAGAATTGACTTCAAACTGCGCTCCCTCGGTGAGTTATGGTTGCGGCGAATTGCCCGTGGGTTCACGAGGGGGTACATTTCCGGCAGGGCCTCCCCTATCGCCAGCCATCTGCTGCAGGCGTTGCCACTGTTCCGGAGATAGAACCATCACGTTTTTGGGGACGAAAACATTATTTTGAGGCGCCCCGCGAATCACCACGTGGTCGCCGGGGTGAATGTCGGCCATGGTGATGCTGTCGCGGCCTTTGCGAAGTGAAGTGTCTTCTGTGAGCTCGAGGGTTTGCGTGACATCGTCGGTGCGCATGATGGTCAGCTTGGGTGCGTCAATAGACTTCACCTCGCCGGCGACAAAGTCTTTGCCCATTTCACCGAACCCACCGCCACTACCGAATCCTCCGCCTCCTCCCGGGCCGTTGCCTGTGCGCGCCCCGATCATCTGGGCGGTCACCGTGTGGTCGGCATTTTCATCGCCGCGCACGAAAACAAGATCGCCGACCTTGAAGTCGGCAATCTTCGCGGGCTGGCGGTCCTTGCGAAACTCGGTTTTGTCCGTGAGTTTGACGGTCAGGGATGTTCCATCGGGCTTGGTCACCTCAAGCGAGCCGCTATTGATGGCGGTGATTTTCCCGCCGATCCCGCGGCCTTCCATGGGCCCGCCACGTCCCTGCCCGCGGTTGCCGCGGGGGGATGTGCCCTGCTCTTGACCCTGAGGCAGCGCATCGGGTGTCTGGGCCGGGCTTGGGACGGCGATGGCCAAGAACAGGAAACTCAACAAATAGAAGTGCTTATACTGCATAGGCCTTCTTTCGTTCGAAACGTACGCAATACATAAAGACGCAGGCCCCGGTGCTAAAGTTACCCTCCCCAATCTCGTGAGGCTGGGAGGCGGACTCAAACCATACCCCTATGATTCCGCAGAGGCAGGTCGAAGGTTCCCGGCGAATCCTGCCAGACAGCTCTAGCAGGATACCATCGTGCACACTCGTGAGGGGGTGTCCGGAATGCGATGTCGGGTGGGTAAGATGGCAGGAAGCAGTAGGGAAGCACCCAATTTGCTTGCAGACCTCCCTTGGTGCACCAAGAAAAAGAGGCAGGAAGCTGAGCTCCCTGCCCCTCGGAACTTCGAAACCGGTGAATGTTATTTTGCTTGGAGCGAATCGATATAACTCACCAGGTTGCTTATTCTTTGCTGCACAACGGATTCGTGGTACTTGTCCAATGATTTGAACAATGGACCCCAAACCGGCATATCGGGCGAGCCGTGGGAAGCGGGGCCGCTTCCAAACTTCAGTATGGAAGCCACGGAATTGCCCGGGTATTTGCCATCGTGTTGCTTGGCCAGTTGGGTCAGGTCGGTGGGCATCGTTTTCATCGATGACGCCGCGGGACCTGCGCCCTTACCGTCAATTCCATGACACGGAGCGCAGTACTGGCTGTACATCTCTCTACCAGATGCGGCACTCGTTTGCTTAATCGGGGTCTTCTTGACCACGGGTTGCTGGTTTGTTTTCTCCTGTGCCAGACAGAGGCTCGTTGCCACGAGCAAACTTCCCAGCAGTATCATGCTCTTTTTCAACATGAGATCCTCCTTTCAAATGGGGATAGAGAATAGGTGAGTGGACTGCCTGGTCTATCCGAATGGTCTCTTAAATGGACTATATCACGGCTTCTGACCGGTAGGGTGTGATGTGTGCGCAGTTTGCAACACCTTCCAGAAGTGGCCCAGATCGGCGATTTTCCTGCGTTCCATCCCAGAAAACCCGACTGGGCCCCGCTTAGAAGTGGAAGACGACGCCAGCGGCGCCCTGAAAGTCGTTTTGGTGCTGGCTGAAGAAGTTGTTGAATACGTAATCGCCTTCGACCCGCAGGGACAAGCGCGCATTCACCCGGTAGTCCACGCCCCCACCGGCCTGCACCATGAACGCGTTCCTGCTGCTGTCTGCCGTCTGCGGCTGCAGGTGCCCGCCGCCCACCAGTACGTGCCCCCAGGGCTCCCAACGCTCCCGCCGCGAGCCAATCCGTACGCCCCCGCCACCTCCAAAATACTTCACATGCTCCCGGTCGTAGATCT